>Ga0181349_1000088_pt1 | contig 33394 bp, 31 predicted proteins | sample Su13VDMM110SD_FD_130106 | JGI IMG/M metagenome (GOLD analysis project Ga0181349, IMG submission 130106) | Freshwater viral communities from Lake Michigan, USA - Su13.VD.MM110.S.D | ecosystem: Environmental > Aquatic > Freshwater > Lake | place: USA: Michigan | collected 2013-07-16 | reverse complement strand
GATATCACGCTTGATGGTGTTGACGCTTTTAGAAAATTACTTACGTCAGGGGAACTTCTGCCCTTTCTAAAATGAACTGCGCCGGCGCTGTCGACGTGAATGCTGTACTCGAAATTTCGAGTTGCAGCCGTGCCAGCTGCCCAACCGCGTCGTCTGCAGATGAGGAACTGATCAGCGGTTGAAACCTCACTCAGATTGAATGTCACCGATATCGAGAATGGGACATCAACACCCCCTGATGACATCTTATGATCGTCAGCGTCTCCATTCGCGACAAGAAGCTTGACATTGGCAGCGGAGGCGGTTACACTAAAGCGGGCTGTGAATCCCCTACCGGTGAACCCCACAGCCGGGAATACTGGACTTCCTTGAACGCGGGCAGGACCGCCGGATGCTGTTCCTGTCAATCCGATAAGATCGGTGCTCGATCCTGGGTTCGAAACGAGGTTTGAAAGAGCTGTAATTGTCGGACTAACGGTCAAGAACCCAGGACGGTAGTAGGATACGAGGTTGCTGGTCAAGTCGATCGGCTCGCGACTTCCGATCATGTAATACGGCGGAGCGGTGATATTGTAGAGCGCGTTGTAAGGAGCAGGAGAGAATGTTGTGTTTCTAACCTTGAAAATATCAGTCAAGGGCTCAAGATCGACGCCCGTGATCCCGATTGGGCTGGAGGCTAGATTGAATCCCGGGCCGTCACCATCACTTGACGCGCTTAAGATCCCGATGGGCAGTGTTGTTCTTCTGGCCGGATTGTCCTTGAACGGAAACTGGGTGATCACGCTGGTGGATAAGGATTCCTCTGTTATCCAGTAATCATCGTTCGGTTCGATAAACGCTGGGACATTGTCACCGATAAACGTGTAAGGTGATGGGACGGAGTCGACATCAAGCATCGATCCAATCTCGGGTAAGCAGCTGTCGAACGTCCTTTCGTTGAAATCTACAAATTTTACAAATCTCATGTTGATTTCCTTCCGATCACCCTGCGCGAGTTGTCCTGATCGTAAATTGTGAATGTAGTCCCGTCTGAGTTCAGAGTTGCCATGCTACCCGTCACAATCTCGTCAAGGTAAGAGCCGTAGTAGGATGAGATCGGCTCGATCTGAAACTGATCGAGGACAGGCTCTGCGCCAACTATCTCATGGACAGAGTTTGACGAAAGATCCTGGTTCAAGGAAGACAGGAACTCTGAGTTGTTTTTGACAAGTGATCCGTGAAAAACTACCTTGCACGGTTTGGAGGCTATCTCAAAATGTGATCCAGTTATTGATGAGAAAGAATCTGAAAATTGGAATGGACCAACGCCCACATCAAATCCAAAAATGATCTCATCGCTAGGAAGCAGAAGGTACGGAGAGACGGAGGACTGTTCTGTGCTAGAAATCACTCCCTGCAACGACCCCGATGCAAGCGATGGCGCTGCCTCCCCCCCTATCGAACGAAATGATCTTGCGTTCAAATTTGGCGTAAATCTATCGATGCTCGGGCTTGCAGACCATCCGAAGAAATCAGAAAAATTTCCAAAAAAACTAACGTTTGAAACGTCAGGTTCAAAATTGTTAAAGCTTGTGCCTCCTGGCCAAAAAGTTCCAAGCCATTGATCAAGAGCACCAATCATTGTTGAAGACGGGACCAGGCTCACCCCGCTTCTCTGCCTTCCAGCCGCGGCTGGAAGAATTTCAAGACCTATCGATCCTGTGAATCGACCTATCTGGAGTCCCGTTGAGTATGATAACCCAAAATTATGATCGAAAGCCGGTGAGTGTGTCAGGATCGCTTCACTCGCTGAGCTTCCGTAGAATGACGCTGAATTCCAAAATGACATCGATCCCGAGAAGATTAAATCCCTTCTGGATCCTGACACTCCGGTTAAGCTGTCACTTTCTGATCCGAGGTGTCTCTGGTGATAGGCAAAAAATACGTAATTGTCTATATCACGATTTGCTCCCCCCCGCGCGACTGCGAGCGCCGCCGGGGCGTCTCCCTGCGAACGTTGTGCTCTAACTTCCGTGAAGATTACTTGAACTTTTTCAAGAAGAAAAGGAGCTGAGATGTAATTCGACATTCTAAGACGTTGGGATGCTGTCGCATGATAAATCGTCCTTGAGGGTGCTCTAAGTCCAGCTGTTGGTGTTCCTATTTTGCCGTAGCCGTTGTTTGCCCTCTCCTGTGGACTACGCCCAGGGAGTCCTGGAGTTGTCGTAAATTGCATAGGAAATGATCCGCTTATGCTCCCGTTGTCTATCGCGTAATCGTAATATATCGAACCCCCAGTTGCAGGGTCTCTCAGACCGATCTGCTCCCACTCGCTTCTATCGAAGTTGTAGTATAGGAATCCGGTCTGATCGCCTATCGATGATCCTCCTTCGGCGACAGTTCTTCTGTTAACATTTCTCATCATCCTCGTATTACTTTTCGGTGTTATGTCAATCTCAATTGCAATTTTCGATCTTGTTGGTGACGTGAATCCAGGAAGAGTATCAGGATCAGTTCCGCTCAGGAAGAAATCTGTTGCGGGCATCACACGATTCTCGTTAAATGGACCAACAGCCTCAGTCGGAGAGTAGTGCAGATATGTTGGATGCTGAAATGATCTGATCGGGGCTGACACGGAAATATCAGATTCTTGACCAATAACATCAACTGCCTGAGGGCTAAAGCTGCTTCCGCTAGGAAGCATCGAAGGAAAGACAGGATTCCCGTTTTCGGAAAAAACTATCGTTGAGCTGTCATCAAAGCTTGTAGCAAGTGCGCCAGTTCGTGTTGGGTCACCATCTCTAAGAATAGTAGGATACGCGCCGGGATTATCGTCCAGCTCACGAAGCAGCAGGCGCGGCGATCGTGAAATAAAGCCTGAACCTGTTATCTGGCCTCTTATTCTTGGCATCTTATCTCTTCATCCCTGCGTACACAATCGAATCTGTTCCTGGAGAATCTTGAAGATTAACAAACTGCCCACTACGGGCTGACACACTACCTCTTGGAAAGAGACTTTCCGTCGACTCGCGGCTTAGAATTATTACGCTTTTGATCTCACCAGTTAATAGGCTGGCAGCGTCCTCCCAATCTGTTCCATCTGCAAAAGGTGGGGCCGTGTCCGATGGTTCGGAAAAGAAACCGGGTTGTGGCAGCCCCAGCGTATCCTGCTCAAAGCACTCGTCAAGGTAAGCTTCAACCGACCTGTCAACCGGAACGACAAAATCAACGATTAAGTTTCCTCGTCCCCTGACGTCCTCACCTGCATTTGAGAGAGCACCCCTGATGTCGTGGGGCTCATCCGAAAGATTAATCGAGTTACGGGATGCTCTCGATCTTATCGTTAGAGGCTCAATCACACCGTCGTAGCTGTCGATGTCTTTCGCCGAGAGGTTCCAAAGAACCTGCGGGTATATGAGCGTTGAGCCTTCGTCTTGTATGAAGGCGACAGGATCGAACCTCACCATATCCTCGAAGATGGTCTCATCTTTGAACTCTTTCGGCATACCGAAAGAAAGCTCCTCACGTTCAAAGTTTGGAAACTCTTCAATTTTTTTGGTGCCTACGTCCGTTGACAGATTCTCGTCAAAGAGCTTTAGGTTGTCGATTCTTTTCCCGGCAACAATCAAGATCGGAGAGTTCAAGGGTCTAATCTTCGGCATCATCCCCTGGTACACCTGAGAGAAAGTTCTCAGTTCCACACCCTGGAGACTTCCGGAAATGGAATCCGAACCGATAGTCACTGCTTGGGATGCCATTAAAATCTCCTGAGGGTTGCCGTTACCTGACCTAACCTGATCGTTCCCTTCAGGCCTCTCCTATCATTTTCGCCTATGTAAATTCCGCTCTGAAGGTAGCTGAATTTTGCTCTTTCAAGGGCATGCGGCTTCACCACGTAGTTTGATCCAAGAAATCTAGTATTGCTCGGGATAAACTTTTCGATTAGGGATCCCATCGAGGTATCGAACCATTTGAAAAATTCGTAAAGCTGCTTGATCTTTATCTTCTCAGTCAGACGATTGAAGTAAACATCGCGTAGGTTCTCGAGGTTAGGGTAGTCTGGAGAAAATTGAAGCTCGGCACCGCCGATCGCGTCATCCATCTCATCCAGCGTTGCGAAGATCTTCGCGATATCCTCATCCAACACCTGGGTGGCAGATACCTCAATCGAGAATCTTGAATCGTCAACTGGAATTTCTGACTTCAGGACGTCTGAGATCGGCGCGACAGACTCACCCTCCCTTCTAGCAGTGTCATAATCAAGGTAGCTTCTGACCCTGATCTTGTTGCTTGTCTGAGCTTCATCAAACTGCATGGAAATCGCTGAAGATTTGACACGTTCATTTTCGATTACCTGCTCCCCATTTCCAAAACCTGATCCAGTTAGATGAAAATTGTTCTGTGAGTAATCAAAGATTCTAATTCCACCAGATGCTGCGGATGATGTGATCTCCTGCACGCATGAAGCATCTACCCTCAGCCGCTCCCATGATCCTGAAATTTGGGTTACGAAATTGTAGTTCAGCTTGGGACTTTCAACTCCCAACGATTCAACGTTCCTAGCATGCTCAAGCAGCTCAGCCTCTGTCAACGATTTGGTCCAGAATCTAATTTTAGAAACTTTCCCGCTGAACATCGTCTCACGAGCAGAGTCTGGTATGCTCATGTTATTTAGAAGCTTATTTCCACCCTCAAATATTGATTGAGGCCCTATACACAGGAAGCTTCCTGACTTGTTGTAAGCTGAGACGGTATCCATCGCTGTCCCTTCATCAAAGTATGAAGCAGACGTTATCGAGTAGTTGGAGACGTCGTTGTTCGCCCGAGCCGCCCAAACAAAGTACGAAGAGCTTGGCACGTTTTCAGTCATTTTTCGACCGAATGATATGTGCCAGCTGGAACCGTCAAAAATGTTGTTATCACCTAACGATAGCTTGAGATAACGCCCTGACGATGAAACATCACTTCCTACGTAGAGATCAAGCGAGGATGTAGATGATCCAGCGGTAAGGACCAAGTTTGTCATCAGCCCATGTGTATTACTCGGCGAGCTTGTTCCAGTCACGTGCAAGCGCGCTAAACTTTGAACAGAAGTGTGGTTCGTGTTAGGTTCGAACTTGTAGATAGCTTCATATGACCATGACCCGGAGGTGAAGAGACCGTCCGATACGGTATTTGAAACCGTCGGAGCCCCAGGTTCAACCCGTGAAGCGCTTAGGTATGAGCTTGAGACGAAAGGTAGATTGTTGGGGACACCTGTTACTGGATCATAGTTCACTGTCCCGTTGAACAGGGAACCGCTAAAATTGAGAAACCCTTGCGTAATAGATCGTTGTGATCTCTCGGTTGTGATGTACCCTGATTTTGGGCCGCCGTATTCTCGAAACTTCATGATGCTGTCCGTCTCTATGCCAGCAGCACGAATCAGACTCTTTATGGCGTGGAGAGTTCCACGAGATTTCATAACAGATGGAAACTCATTCAGAATTCGGCGCCAGATAGTATTTTGTATTGTTTGGAATGAAAGCTGTAATTCAGCTGTGTTTGCAGTCTCTGATTCACCTAAAATATATCTTGGTAGACTCACGCCCTTGAACATATTGGGCAGGTTGACTCCGTAATAGTCGGCGAGATAGGGCAACATCTGGTCGGAAACCGTGCCAACGTCATTGTAGTCTGTCGATCTTAACCTAGACACGTGGTCTAGGAAGCACTTCGTCTCATCAAATTGCTTCGCCCACACGTAAAGCAGCGAGCTGATGAGCTGTATCGACCCGAGTCTTGTCTCGCGAGGTAGGGAATTTCCTTCATCTATCGAATCGCCGACGCCGCCCTCGATTGAGTCAAGAACGTAAAACTCCTGCTCACGAGTCAGGTAGTGCTGTGGTATCAGCTTCGTAATCAGGTTCGGGTTGTTCTGATCATACTGGGACGCGGAGAGAAGTAAGCTCTCGTTCAGGGTCACGATGCTCGGATGATCAGGGAATAGAATCGGTGAGAAAGCTTTTTTCTCAAAAATCAGAGGATTGGATGCATGCGGGATTCTCTGATTGCTTGAGAAGTTTGAGATTGTAGCGTGAAGACCATTCCCAGAGTGATCGATCACAATTGAATTGTTCGTATACGATCCTGTGGGCTCATTAAAACGAAACAGGAGCTTCAATCCATCAGCAGGGTAAACCGTGGAATACATGCTGGAGCTGATCTGCTGCGCTGTTCTCGTGAGATGAAAGATCCTTAGGTCATCGATGGACCCAGACAATCTAGCAGCTGGCGTGAATGTGTAAGATGATCCCAGGACGTGATTCGTTCCCGAGCCGATTAAAAGTGGGCTGACCTTAAAATCGATCGTGCCAATATACGCTGACTTGCTTGAGGATGAGATCAGTGAACCATCTCGAAAAAGATAGAGACGATCAACCCCAGATGCTCTGTTGAACTGTGCAGCTATTGATGAAAACTTTCCTTTTGTAACTTGCAGTGATGACGTCATGAACGTCGATCCTGATGAGATATAAAAATCTAAGTTGCACTTATCACCTGCAGAGCTTTGAGAGAGTGCGAGCGTGAACCCGTTATTAGTTCCGTTTATCTTCTGCATTATCACTTGGTTACTGTTACTTCCGGACGGAACAAACAGCTGCATCTCCACTGTCATAGATGCATTGCCTGGGTCTATCTTAGGAGATCCCGTTCGATCCTTTGACATCTCTGGGAACAGAACACCTGCGCTGTCAATTACGTTAATGTGATTGGAAGAATCAAAATTGAGATATCCTGTGCTCTTCGGAATAGAGTCAAAGACGTACTTTTCGAAACCAGTTAATGAATCCAGAAATGAGTTGATGCTTTTTACGTCACCGTCAAACGGAAATTGATTGAAAACGGACTCAAAAGCTACGTTTGTTTTTGCTTGGGCTGAGTTAAAGAACGTGTGATTCTCAAAGTTTGACCAATCCAGCATCAGCTGCTGGGTCGATTTCAGACCTGTTCCAGGCGGATCAAGGCGAAATGATAGCTGATCTTCATCTATGAAATTTTTAGCGTCATTGCCGACTACATTTCTCAACTTGACGCTGTCACCCTGGAGCTCTTTCAGGAGGCGATTCTGGGCGAAGTTTCCTTTGTATAGTTTGTTGGACACCTACTCTCCCACTGAGAATCTTACGTTCTTATCTTCTACGATGTATTCTGTTTGTTGATCGACTATAAGATAGTCTATCGTCATGATCTTCCCAGACGGCAGACCATCAGTGAATAGATCAAAGAACAGACCATTTGCGTCAGTTGAGAGTCTTGTCCCGCCATTTTCTCGTTCGAATGGAATGTAAATCTGTCCCTCTAGATCTTTGATTCTGTAATAAGCCTCTGGTAACGAGCTTCGAGTTGGTCTGGAGACCCTGCTAGCGGCTGGATCATAATCTTGATCGTATGAAAAAACTCTAATTCTGCTGGACGACGGCCGGGTGTATGTGGACAAAACGTTCGTGCTTCTAACGTTCAAACGATTGGGAACGGCATTGAATGCTGATCTTGCAGGAATCGAGCAGGTGAGAAAAGTTGAAAGAAAAGTTACGCTGCCGTCGTTGGATTGCCACTTCTCAGAAAATGTGATCGACCCAGATGATGCTATATGGTCAGAAAGTTTCAAAGTTCCGCTGACAACTCCACTGTCCTGGGCCGATATGTAAAAATCAGCTGAGTATACTCCTGTTTTCAGAAACGATCCTACGCTCTCTTGTGACGCAGATAGAGACTTTGAGTATGAACCTGTCGAAAGCACCACTCGTAGGCAATTCGATCCGGTGATCTCGATGGAAGATGAGAGTAAATTTCTAAGTGATGTCCCAGCGAAGTTACGTAAGTAAAGCGAGCCGGATACGTCAAAGTAAGATCCAGCATGAGCATCAAAGATTGCATCGTTGAAGCTGATCTCAAGCTTGGGACGAAGAGCCTCCTGGGTGACATGGCGTGATGCAAACCTCTTGACAAAGCGAGTCGTCGAATCAGTCTCTTGGCTCGATGTAAAAGCGATCAAGAACCCATGATCAGGGATGATGTTAGCGATTGTAGCCGATACGATATCGGTAACATCGACAAATAGATCCTCAGTTCCATCCAGAAATGTTTGCTTCGACTCCAGGCTTCTCAACCCCATACCATCGAGAAGATTTCCTGATGCGTAGTAATCGACCCCTGCATTGCCAACAGCACCCGACGCGTAAGCTCCTGAGATTGCCCATGGGACCCCGTAAGATGAGCTTATGTAGCTAGCAGCATCTATGTCCGTGAAGCCAGACACGTCCCTTCCATCACCCTCCTTGAAGCTTTTGGCGAGTGGAAAGACGGATACGGTGAAGTCCCGAGGGACTGGTAGGTTAGTCTGGACAGGTCGCAGGTGCAGCTTCGCCTTGAAGCTGCTTGCGTTAACATCAAGAGTTCCGCTTGACAGTGCGCGAACCCTGGCAGAATCGAATTTGATCAGGATCCTTGAAAGCTCGGTGTGAAATCCGGTTGACCCTGATAACGTTTCATTGTACAGCTTAAACAGGTCCAGCGTCCCAGCTCTTCCTACGTTTGAGTCCTCGGTTCTTAAGCCATCAACGATTTTATTGGTGATGTACGTGTCAGCTGATGCTGTTGATATAAGATACATTAGACTGCCGTCCCGATGATGTCGTACTGTGGATAACGAAGCTCGAAGATGCTTCCAGCGGGACCGTAAACAACTCCATTTTTCGTGTAGCGTTTGACGTTGTGAGTAGTGCTCGAGTAGGAGCGATCCTGAACTGTCCCGCTAACGTTCTCAATCTGTAATGAAACCAGAGAGAGAACACCCGCTGTGTTGATCACTGCATTCTGCAAGTCAGAGATTAGGATCGGTTGGTCGATCTGGATCTTTGAGATGTTCAGAACGTCGCTTATCTTCGATATCACTGCCTGGAGAGTTGTTGATTTATTTAGATTTGGATTTATAAAAATGCTAAATCGAACTCTGATGTTGATCGGAGAAGCATCAAGGACCTCAACAGCGTCGCTGATCAACCTGAACTCATTCAGGTAAACTCTCAGATTGTTTTTGAGTGTATCGCTCGATGTTGTCACGAATCCGTTCTTGTCCTTCGAGCAGATATAAAGCTTACAAGCGAGAGGATTTCCAGGGTTGGGTTGCGCGGATGCACGGAAAACTCGACCTAGCTTGGTAGGAAGCGTATACACTCTGGATATCAGATCTTCCTTGGTGACAACTCGATCCTGCTGACTTCTGGCTGCTGGTATTAGAGCTCTAAGATCTTCTATGGTAGGAGCGGCTGAGCCTCCGGAAGCTACCGCATCATTTCTCACGCTGATTGACGCTCTTACAGATGAAGCCGTAGCAGCTGGGCATTCATCCGGAAATTCAATCAGCAGCGATGAAACGCCTCGTACGGTTCTGGATGCGACATTGTGCGATGCTCCACCGCCGTACCTGTATGTTATCGAGAGCTTCGTGTTGCTGGGCTTCACGCCCAAGGTCTTTGTTTGCAGCAGAGCGTTCGGATCAAGGGCGAATCTGCTGAAGACGGTGGTTCCGTACAACGGAAGCGCGAGAACTTCCGGATCGGGAATGGAATCATCCTGCGTTGTGAGAGCGTTTCCCCCGCCGAACTGTATCGTTGTTATCCTTGTTGTCGGATCCAGATAGCTTATGAATCTGCGCGGTGCGGGTATAACCTCTATCGATCTTGGAACTTCCTCGGAATCGGATGAAAAGTTCGGGAATGTCCTGAAGACCGTGTCCTGACTTAGCGTCTGAACCTCATAGTACTGGTTGTTATCGTCGTCCGTGACCTCAAGTATCTCGCTGACGTCCGTGTTCGTTAGTGATAACGTGAAGAATGGAAGCGGATCACTTGAGATATTGAATGAGTCCGTCGTGATTTGACCTGATACGCAACTTGCGTCACGCTTTAGAACAAAAGTGACCGGGTTGCCAGCGTTATCTTTCTCGCCGGTGACATACTCAGCAAGCAGCTCCTGATTCTTATCTTTTGCTGAAAAATCTAAATTCTCAGAGAGTGTAAAAATAACCCCAGCATTTGATGAGAGCTGCGTGTTCTGCTTTATGACAGGTAGCGTATCATCGTCAGGGACATACTCTCCTCCGACCAGCTTCGCAGGAACCTCTATGAAAATTGACACTGTCACAACGGACGGTGATGCCCCCTTCGGTTTGAGGCCTGATTCCCTGATCATCCTGATAAGATTTGAGCTCTCAACCGCTGTTGACCATGACATTTCCCTGAACTGATGATCAAGGTAGAACGACATCGAGTCGGACACCGATGCGGCCATATCAAGCAAAAGACCTCCGAGGCTCGGCTCGGAAAAGTCCTGTATTTTATCTCCGAAGTATGTCCTCGCGTAGCGAAGTAGATCAGCCCTGAAGCTGTCGAAATCTTTCGCTACGTAAGATCTGTTTCTGGATGTCTTTAACTGTTGATTTCCTGCCATTTCTTACCCGGAGAAGTTAAGTGTTATTCCGATCGACTGATCTGTCAAGTTTGCTCTTGGAACAGAATAAGTTACTACCATCCTGATCTTTGCTGTCGCTGCTGATTCAGAAGTCTGAGGCTGTGTCAGAAAGTTCTCAAGTTGAACAAACGGCATGTACTTTGCAACAGCGGATTGAATCCGTCTCATCGCCTCCTGATCACCGTCCTCAGTTCCCAGCTCGAAAAGCAGCGGTCGGATATTCGCTCCAAAATCGTGAAATCCTAGTCGCTCGTTGTTGTTTGTCAGTATGAGATTGATAAAATTGTCTTTGATCTGATCAGACAGCTTCCTGTTCATCTTGAAGATGCCATCATCACCGCTGCCGATCTCGACAGGAGTCTTTATCCCAATCGGAGGTTCAGTAACGCGGATGCTTTGATTAGCGTCGTATGTCGTCTTTTTTTGACCGACGCTGTTGAAGCTGTATGACTTTGATTGGGCCAACGCTAGTTCCCTCGGTCAATAAATAATGCGAACCGAAAGTTTCCTGGCTTTAACTGACGCCTGTTCCTGTTCCTGTTCCTGTAACCGGTGAGCCATCGGCGGAGATCGCAGATACACTCGTTGATACAGTGACAGTCACAAGAGCAGCTTCAACGAATGAGTTGATAGCTTTCGAGATCTCTTTTGCTAATGCTGTGTTGATAGCCGATGTATCTGGCCCTGGTGTCCCGCCGGCGGCAGTAATAGCATTGTCGAATGCTTTTTTGATACTTGCTTGTAAAGCTGGAAGATTTGGAACTGCTGTAACTGGCATTCACTCTCCGTAAATTATGACTGACCCAAGATTTTGGGGCGTTCCATCGACTTGTACCAGACCGCTCTGCAAAAGCACGCTCTTCGATGTGATTGATGTCTGTAGGGTGATTGCAGCAGCTGTGATCTGGGGAGATGGAGCCCCGAATCCCGGCGTGACGTGAGTTGCAAGGGTCGCGCAGAAAGTTGTGATATCAGTTAAGATCGAATTAAGCAAGCTCGTCAGCTCTTTGTACCTAACGTAAGGTTGGGTCCCTCTGCCTGCGCGGTACGATGATAAGCTCACTTTTTTCGCAGCTAGCTGGAGATTTCCATCGCTGTGCATCACGATAGCAGAGCCATTGGTTGTCGATCCTGTGGGCTCTTTAACGATCCTGATCGTTCCAGAATCTCGTCCTACGATTCTCAGATTGTCAGCTTTAACGATCGCAAAAGAACCTGATCCGTAGGAAAGGTTTGAAAATCCGTTGTTCGAAGGCAGAGCGATGTTTAGCATCTCGTCAGGGTGGTAAGCAGCAGAGCGATCCGATGAGTTCGAGGTTAGATAGACTCTTGCCGCATCGGAGAAAAAGTGAGCATCGCCCTCAGTCTCGATGTTCTTACGCTTGTTGATCTCGGTGATTCCCAACTCATTAACGATCGTTTCACCTGCCGTTGCGCTTACCTTTCCTCTACCAACAACAATATCGATAGCCCCACTTTCAACAGGGATTCCAGCGACGTTGGAGGTGAATTTGATATCATCGGAGCTCTCTGCAGTCTGTCCTCTTTCCTCCCCGAGCATGATGAGAGTATTATTTGATCCCTGAAGTACCAGGTCACCCGGTCTCTTGCTGTATCTTGGAACAGGTTCAAATCTATGAACTCTCTTCGAAAGATTGATGAGTTCTACCATCTCACCTGGGTTACCAGTAGGGCTGACGTATGAGAAAGTCTGCGTCTCACCCTCGTCCGCAGCCGCTCCGTCAAATGTTTCGCTGGACGTGGGTTGGGACTCGTTCGGATTCTGCTTAAACGCTCGTGAGTAAAAAGCAAAATTGACATCCTCGATGTGAGCGGGAGCGCTCAGGCGAGAGATCCAATAAGCAATTTCGCCTGGATCATCTGGATCTTCGTAGATGAACCATACTACCTCTCCCGGCTTTAAGGGCATCGCCAGATGGGACGATAAGAAAGGCAGGCAAACAAGCTTCTTATCGTCTCTTTTCGATGATCCACGCGTCAGATCTTTCACGATCGCAGTGTTTCTTGGAAAAGATTTCAAATATTTCGATGTAATAAGCTTCTGGTACTCTGCAATCTCCTCGTTTCGATCGACATCGATCAAATTGCAGAGAACATCAATGACAAGCCCTTTTCGAAATACCTGCGACATCTTACTTCTGTATCCTGTTGAATATCTCATCTTCTGAGATGCTATCATTCGAAGTTTCTGACTCTGCGATCTGCTTCGAAAGAGCTAGAAGCTGCTCATTGCTCTTTGACATTCTCTCCAGATACTTCGTAAGAGTTACACCCAGTGTCGCATGATCAGCAGCTGATGCGCCCATTTGGGAGTACAGATTGGTGAAAAGTATGTGTGCGTTGGTTCGATCAACAATCGCATTCTCATAGATTTCTTTCCATAGCATCTTCTTTTTTTCAGAGGTGTTCTCTATGGAGTCGAGCACATCGGAGAACTGATCAACTTTTTTTTCGTTATCCTTCAAGCGCTCCAGCATCTTCTCGATTGTGCTCATCAGAATGGACCCCCACCCTTAGTTATTGTCCGATAATGTTTTCTGATGGTTGACATGGCGGATCCCATCTGCTTCTGATTCAGATTAGAGATATTTTTCACGTAAACGAAAATTGCACGCTTGTTCAAAAAATCAAGATCATCGATCTGATCAAAAACTGTTATGATAGCATCGATGCAAGCTTGCTCATGCTGCTGACTCAGAAGTCTCTTGATCTTCTTGAGCATGTTCAAGACAAGATCTCTCTTCTCAGTCTCGATTATCTGCTCTTCTGGTCCGGCACCGATGAGAGAGTTTTTGTAAGCCTCAAGCTCTCCCGCCTTGCCTTCCTTTAGATCTTCGATCGAGATGAAACGTTTAATCTTCTTCTGTCGATTTTTTGATGAGATTACCAACCAATTTCTGGCCACAACGTTGAAGTATGAGAACGCTTTTGTTCCACGAGTCACGTCAAACTTGTGCAGTGATTCGTACAGAAACGTTACGCAATCATTCTTAAGATGCTCTATCGGCTCATTCGGGCTGGCAAAGCCGTAAATGAAGATGAGACTTTCAACGAGCTTGTTAAAAGCAGGCATAATTTTGCTGATGTAAAGAGCGTGCTGGGTCGTCTTGTCCGGCGACGACTGAAACGTCTCAATTGCACGTTGAGTATCAGCGTCAAAGTAGAGCGGGTTGCTCCCATTACTTCTCTTTATTATTCTCTTGTTCCCCACTCGTTCCCTCATCATCCTGGATGGATGTCAACTGATTAGCTACGTACAGGATCGCCTCTCGAGACTTTCTTATGTCCTCGACAGCTCTCTTAATTTCTACAGAATCGTAAAAAATAGGAATCTTTAAAATCTTAGAGATGGACTCATAGCGCTTATCAAGAACATCAAGTGACTCTTCAATCGCGTCCTGAATCCTCAGAATTATTAGGGCATTTTTGTATGCGAAGATTGTCACGAAAGCCAAGGCTAGCGTTTCAACTGCTATAATCGATGAAAGTAACCAGATCATCTGATCGTGAACCCGATCTTTTCCTCATACACATCATCGATTCCATCTGGGCTATGGGTCACTGTGAGCTTCTCAGCCAGAGATTTTGCCCACTGGACAGGCTCGACGTTGGACGTTCTAAACTTGCGAAGCTTCTTCTTAAAATCGCTCTCTCGGACTTCCACCCAATTCGATCCTCGCATCCATATCTGATCATCAGCGCGAGATTCGTGGATGGGCTTAAGATCGAAATCAAGCTTGATAAACCTTCCCAGTCCCATGAAATCCATGTGTCCGGTGGCCCCAGTTGCGATCACAGGTAACCCGCTGGCCGCAGCCTCAAGTATAGGCAGGCCAAATCCCTCTCCTCTTGTGGGTGCAACCAGTGCCCTTATCTTAGGATGCTTATAGAGAGCAGCAACCTCAGAGTTCGACATGATTCCGTGGATCAGATGAACTCTTGGGAACGGTCCCTTCCTGACTTCGGAAACGACCCGATGGATCATCGATTCAACATTCTGCCAATCCAGCTTTGTTCCACGACCCACGTTTGTCTTGACAACTATCCCGACGCTCGGATCATTAGCGAACTCTTCACAGATCCACTTGATAGCAAAGAACATGTTCTTTCGATCGTTGAGAGGATTGTTACCTGTCAGAGTTCCTAGCAACAAGAAGTTGAAATCATTTTCAAAATTTATGTTGACAGAATTGCTTCTCAGAATCTCTGGTATAAAACTCTCTGGAATGACCTCAATCTGTGTCCTAACGGGTCCCGTGTTCCGCAGAGTGCTTTCGCAGAATTTTGAAGGAACTACGATCAGGTTCATAGCGTTGCACGCATCGATCCACGCCGGATTACAGCGATCAGATTCAACAACTGCAGAAACTCCAACGTTAAAGTTGGCTAAATTTGGATCCCACTCATTAGGGAGCTGTATCTGGTAAGATACATCAAATCGCTGGTCAACGCTTCCCGTTCGACGCATGATCTCACCGATTAGACCATCCTCTGCGCTCTCATTCACATACCAACTGGTGGTTCCCCAGGGTAGGATTTGTACCCTGATCTCGGTCCCTGGGTGCTTCTTAAGGATCCACCTGAATATCTGACGCGCGTGGTTACCGTAACCTGACTGACTCAGCAACGGACCTCTAACTAGAACTCGCTTCATATGGTCACCTTCTTCCAGGTTTTGTTCTTGGATCTCCACGTCTCAATTGTCGACTTGAGAGTGTCATGCCATGAATCGATAACGTGCTGGTATGAAAATTCAGACTGGACGTAAGCTCTCGCCTTCTCACCCAATGCTGCTCGTTCAGCCGGATCCATCCTGTAGAGCTTCTCGATTGCTCCCGCAACCGTCTGGTTGGAGACGTAGTCTTCGTAGATGTATGGAACCACCTGAGAGCCTACGCAAGTCTTAAACTCGACAGGTAAAGCGACACCGTTCTCAGTTCCATCACGATGATCAACGACCTGTCTTGTAAGTCCCCCAGTCTTGACAGCAATGATAGGTCGACCGCACTGCATCGCCTCAAGGGTAGAGAGCCCGAACCCCTCAGCGTATGAAATGTTGATGCACGCATCAGAAATGTTATGAAGGACGTTCATCTTCTCAAAATCGATCCTGTCAGTCGAGAAGATTACACTGTCCTGGACGTTGAAGAGCCTCGTTACCTCGTGGAGGTTTGGGCCTTCCGGATCAAGAGGGTCGGTGTGCATGACCAGAGAAGCGTTACGTTTGCCTTCAGCCTCGATCTTCCTCCTGAAAATTGACCATGCTTCAACAACATCGGAGGGACGCTTTCGTCTTGCGTTCCTGTTGACCCAGAACAGAACGAAATCATCCTTACGACCCAGACCGAGAAGATCAATTTTCCTGAACTTCCGCTGATCTTCATTCAGAGGATAGAAAATTTCATTCGGTAAGGCGTGTGGAATGAAGTTTGTCTTGTCTGGGAAGTCTTTCTTGCAGATCTCATACGTCAGATGCGAGTGACAATTTATGAGATCGGTAGACTCGTAAAAGTTCTTGTTAAATTCAGGTCGAGGCCAGTTGTCCCATACATGCCACCACGCTATCGGGCATACCTGGTGGATTTCGTCCTCCATCTCGAATAACCAAACGAAGAAACGAGGATCTGTGAATATCAGAAGCAGATCTGGCTTCTCGGTAGCCAAAGTAACGCGAAGCATTTCCTTGGTCCCAAAACCGTCAATGGGCTTAATGATAAAGTCATCGTTCACGATGACAGTTCGGTAATCAGCGTGCTTCATCGCAGCGCCAAACTGTCTAAACGTCCACTCATTTTTTGCGAGGAGTCCGTTGATCAGATGTCTTGTTTGTGTCCCGACCCCTGACGTGGAAAGCGCATGATCAGATAGGACAAGTATCTTCTTCTTCTGCAAGAAAATGTCTCCTTTCAAAAAATTATGATTTTAGTGAAATAAGTAAATTATGTGCAGTGCTCTGTATTGAGATATGGGCAGTACAAGCATGATTGTCTATTTTTGATCTTGGTGCCCTTTCGCATACCTGCGATTGTGTTAGAGACAAGCTTGTTTGCTTTCTGCATCGCTACAGGACCAACAGACACGGTGAAAAGCTCAACTCGTTTTCCGGGCTTTGCTCCCTTCTTCAAGAGCACGTAACCACACTTGACGTAACGAGCTCCATCGAAAAGCTCCTTGTGCTTGTTCATCAGGTAGGACTTGTAGAGAGCAACCTGCGCCAGGGTGAGAGGGTCCTGCTTCTTCTCGATTCTCCACCCTCCTGCGCCTGCAGTCTTCCAGTCCAGAACCCAGAGATCGTACCCGCCCTTCTCACGAGGAACCTTGATGATGCAGTCAACGAATCCCTTGAAGTAAGCGTCACGATCCTCGATCGACTCGTAGAGAGCCTCCTCGGCAGACACGGTCTCCCATCCAGGGAATGTTTCGTTGATCCACGCCGGAACTTCCTCAAGAGCATTCTTCGCCCATGTTGCCCACTTCTCAACCTCGGGGAATCCCTTAGAATCCCAAGCGGAGACAATGTCCATCAAGCATTGATCGGTGTTCATCTCTTTCGTTCTAAGGTAGTTCTCACATGCAGAGTGAACTGCAGTCCCAAAGTCAAGATGCTCGCTGGGCTTGTCAAGATTTATCTTCATGATCTGCTGAAGGTAATGGCGGTAGGGACATTCGTTCCAGCTCCTAACCTCGGAGTAAGAAACGTGCGCTTTTCCTGTCGGAAGTAGATTATTAGACAAATTCTCTCCTGGACTTCTGTAGTGCGGATCCGATCACTTGATGCATATCGTAGTACTTGTACTCAGAAAGACGCCCACCGAAAAGAACTCCGGGTGTCTGGTCAGCAATCTCACGATACTTTCGGTAAATTTCAACGTTTCTCTCGTCTCCAATCGGATAGTACGGCGTCTCATTACGATTCCATTCGATCGGAAATTCTTTCGTGTAGATGCTGTTTGTGATCTTGTCAAGCCTCTCGGGTGTGAAATGCTTGTGTTCCGTGATTCTTGTCCACGGAACATCAGACTCAGTGTAATTTACGACTGCGTTCCCCTGCTGGTCACCGTCTCTAGTGTTGTGCTCAAAACGTAGAGACCTGTACTCAAGTTCACCGTGTTGATAATCGAAATACTCATCGATCTTGCCAGTGAAGACGATTCGCTTGGCCATCTTTTCCCACTTAGCACGATCGGCAAAAAAATCCTCGCCAAGCGCCATATCACACCCCTGCAGCAGACCCTTAAAAATCTCAGTGTAACCGCTGTGGGGGATTCCCTGGTAGGTGTCGTTGAAGTAGTTGTCATCGTATGTCAATCGGATCGGTAGCCTCTTGATAATAGAGGCAGGAAGATCTTTAGGATCCTTCATCCACTGCTTCTTCGTGTAACCGTGGATGAACGTCTGGTAGATCTCCTGACCGACCTGGGAAAGAATCCATTCCTCTAAATTTCGAGGGTTATCGCAGTGGATTCGAACTTCGTCCAGCTTCTTCCGTGCCTCATCCGGCGTGTTGACGCCCCAGAGCTGATGCATGGTCATCATGTTGATCGGAAACGAGAACATTCTCCCGCCGAAATTAACCTTCGGACGAAAGACAAAGCTGTTGAAGCTAGTGAATTGATTTACGAATTTCCAGATCTTCTCATCCGAAGTGTGGAAAATGTGAGGCCCGTACATGTGGACCTCGATCCCCTTCTTATTCTCAGAGTAACAGTTACCACCGATGTGTGGACGTTTGTCCATCACAAGGACGGATTTAGCTTTTCTCCGCGCCTCATGGGCAAACACACCACCAAAAAGACCAGCGCCCACGATAAGATAGTCATACATGATGCTATTCTACCTTACCGTAGGCTAACTTTACATTATCAGTAGTTGTTGATCATATCGACTAGGGACGCCCTGGGCTCCCACCCAAGCTCAAGTCGAGCGCGAGTGTTGTCAGCCAGAGTGATTCGTGTCTCGCCTACTCTCTCAATGATATGCTCGATGCATCGTCCGCGCCCTCCGATCATCCTCGTAAGATCATTGATAGAGTAATTCTGTCCGGTTCCAATGTTGATGATACCGTGAACCTCTATCTTCTCAGCTGCAAGAAGATTAGCAGACACAACATCATCAATATAAGTGAAATCACGACGCTGCTCACCGTCTCCAACAACAGTCATGGGCTTTGATTCGTGAAGCTGGCGCTTAAAGAGACCCATGACGGGTGCATACTCACCGCGAAGAGGCTCTCGAGGACCATAGACGTTAAAGTAACGAAGTGAGACTGTCGAAAGACCGTAAAGCTTTGTGTAGAGTTCACAAATCTGCTCTCCCTGCCATTTAGAGAGAGAATATGGGGTTGCGCATCCAGGAAGCATGTCTTCTTTAAACGGAGGAACGCTCCTATTTCCGTAGTACGAAGATGATCCTGAGTAAACAACTCTCTTGACACCTGCCCGATAGCTGGACTGCAGAACTGCCTGGGTTCCAAGTGCATTGACTGAGAAGCATTCAGAGGGATTGTTAACCGTCGGCTGGATCCTGGAGCGTGCAGCAAGATGAAATACAACGTCAACACCGTGATACACACTCTCGTGAAGATCACGAATATCAGCGCCTATGTTTGTTGCAGCATCGTTCCAGTAGAACTGGTCATTCTGCGGTGCTGACTTATCGTCAACACAGATGACCTCATCACCGCGAGCAATCAGAGCATCAACAACGTGGGAACCGATGAAGCCAGCTCCACCTGTTACGAGCGCTTTCATTACTGCTTCCTCTTGCTGACAGCACGACCAATCTGCTTCTCCCAATCACGATCGTCAGGACCGCGGACCTCAAGGTTCTTTTCCCAGGCTGCCTGCATCACTCTCGGTTTCACGTCGTACTTACGAGCGACGCTCATAAGAGCGTTGATGTCCTTCGGGAAGCAGTGACCGCCAAAGCCTCGAACGTATCGACCATCATGAGTGGGCACAGGACCTGGAACGGACCAGTGCGAATCGCCAAGACGTCTGTCAACCTTGGCATACTCAACGACCTTATCATAATCGATGTTAAGACCGTCAGCGTCAAGCGCTTCACAAATTTGAGCTACCTCATTGGCGAATGACACCTTCACGGCAAGCATGCAGTTTGTGACGTACTTCACCATCTCAGCCGTGGTCGAGCTTGTCTTGATGATCGGAACCTTGGGAAACGCGCGCTGGAACACGTTTCGAACCATATTTATGAATGGGCGAGGCCCACCAAGGATGATCCTGTTCTGGTCGCGCATATCATTTACAGCGTTCGCTTCAGTTAGGAACTCTGGATTGAAAATCACGTGAAGTCCGCGATCATTGAACATCTTGTTCCAGCGCTCAGTCGATCCGGGTGGGACCGTTGACTTTACGACAGCAACTCGATCTGAGAAATCAGAGTTGTAAGGAACTTCGGAAAGTTCACGAAGGACTCCTTCAACAATAGAAACGTCAGGGGAACCATCCTCATACATGGGTGTAGGAACGCATACAAAGTAGATACCAGTGAATCCAGACGTTGTCTCGCATCCGCTAACAAATTCTTTGACAGAGCCTGGAAAACGTCCGTCTTCACCCATGTGATGGAATTCGTACTCTCCACCAGGGACGCGCTTGCTGCCTTTATCGTAAGCTAGAACTTTCTCACCACGTTCCGAGAGAACAGTGGTGAGACTTCCACCAACAAATCCTTGACCAATAACCGCGATGCTCATTTGAACTCCTACGGTCTATTATCATATCCTAAGATCTTGTGTTCAACTTTCTGACCAGATTAAGATCAGCTTCATACATCAACTTTGCGAGTCCCTTGAATGTGGTTGTCGGACTCCAACCGAGTTTTTCCTTAGCTTTTGTGCAATCGCCTTCCAACCAAGGAACCTCGTGCGGTCGTTTGAGCCTCTCATCAATGACAAGATGCTTATCAACGTCAAGTCCAGCGATCTGGAATACTTCGTCTAAAAACTCTTTAACGGTGTGCGTCTCGCCTGTGGCGACAACGTAGTCGTCAGGTCTGTCCTGCTGGAGCATGAGCCACATCGCTTCAACGTAATCCTTGGCGTACCCCCAATCCCTCTTTGCGTCAAGGTTTCCAAGCGTGATCTTGTCCTGTAGACCGAGCTTGATTCGTGCGGCAGCGAGAGTGATCTTACGAGTCACAAACGTCTCGCCGCGGCGTGGACTCTCGTGGTTGAACAGGATACCAGAGGAGGAATGGATTCCGTGTCCCTCACGGTAGTTGCGAGTGAGACCATGAGCAAAGACTTTGGCACATGCGTAAGGGGACGCCGGCATGAGTCTGGTCTCCTCATTCTGAGGGTGCTCCGGATTGTCTCCGTACATCTCAGATGAAGATGCCTGATAGAATCGACAGCTCGGCTGCATTGTTCTAATGCACTCAAGCAAACGAAGCGGACCCATCGCTACAGCGTCAACAGTCTCTTCAGGCACATCAAATGAGACACGAACGTGAGACTGCGCTGCAAGATTGTAGACCTCATCGAACTTCTGATTCGAGAACAGACGATAGAATGCGCCAGCGTCATTCATAGAACCATATACAAGCTGGAATTTTGGATTCGATAGAAGATGGTCAATTCGATCTGTCGCTAACAACGATGTTCTACGCTTCATGCCTACCACATGATAGCCTTTCTCTAAAAGAAGCTCAGCTAAATACGAACCATCTTGTCCAGTTACACCCGTGATTAGAGCAGTTTTCATAGCTAAATTCTAATATAATCGTGTTTTTTGATTAGAGATTATTGCACATAATCTCTGACTATCTGCAGCAACGCCTCGATCTGCTCTGCGTACGGCTCATATGGTCTTACAGAGTGCATGTCAACGTAACCCCCCGACTTCAAAACATCCATATCGAATTGGCATCCGTTGGATCTGTCGACTCTTTTCCACCCATCGACCCCAGCGTTAATCACCCGATCTTTCTTCTTAATAAGGATCTCAGAGCAATAATGCTCTTCAGCTCCGAACCATCCCCAGTGTGGGATTCTTCTAGAGGTTTCACCCGCGTATTGGTCAACTCCCTGGTTTTTTATTCCAAAGCGACCAGAATTGTACATAAAGTCGATAGCTTCGCGAAATGTATCATGAAGCTCAAGCATTTCCGTAAAAGTCTTTCCCTTTGCAACGTGATAGTAACCAGGAACTCCGGGGTGTATCTTCGGCGAGTAAGTGTGCCAGAGTTCACCGTAAGCAGCTGGACTTAGATGAGCGTAGGAGTCATCAGGAAGATGATCGCAATTATTGAGAAACAGCTTCTTTTGCAGAGGGTAAAGATCAAGATCTCCTACCATCCAAACAGTTTCTGGTTCTTGAGATGTGAACCAAAATTTTGCCCAGAGCGCTTGCAGTATCCCTGGATACTCTGACATTAGTGGGACGACCTTCAACTCACCGTGTTTGTCGCTAAATCCAAGGCCTGACGGGTCTCCTAAACATATCAATTGAGTCTCAAGACCCAAAAACTCGTGTGTGTGTTTAGAAATCGAGTTCCAGAATCCTACGTACTGTGGGTTGAGATCACAAGAAAATATTACTTTTTGAACTTTCATACAAACCTCTGTTTAAACTAGTTGAAACTTCACAAAATTACGCGCCCCTGACGCTGGGGAATGTTGACTTAAACCACTCGATGGTTTCTCTTAGCCCACTTTCCAAGGGAGTGTAAGACCCCTTCCAGCCATGGTCAATAAGCTTCTTATTAGATGATGGCTTCATAAGCTGACCGTCTGGCTTGCTGGTGTCCCATATTATTTTCCCCGTGAATCCAACTTCAGAAGCGATGGACTCAGCGAGTTGTTTGATCGTGATAGACTTAACGTCTCCAATATTAACAGGCTCGGGATCATCGTAATGATCAGCTGCCCAAACTATAATAGAGGCTGCGTCTCGAGAATAAGTGAACTCACGCTCTGGTTGCCCTGATCCCCAGCAAATTACCTCATCAGCTCCAGAAATCTTAGCTTCATAAAATCTACGAATCATCGACGGTATTACGTGACCCGACTGCAGGTCAAAGTTATCATTGACACCATACAAGTTATTTGGTATCACGGTAACAAAATTGCAGCCGTATTGCGATCTAAGAGTTCTACTTTGAACATCCAACATTCGCTTTGCGAATGCATAGCCAAAATTGGAAATATGAGGTGGGCCAAGATGAAGCTGATCTTCAGTCAACGGGTATTTGACGAACGGGGCGTCAGGGTATACACATGTTGATAGAACAGAGACAACTTTTTTCACACCTGCCTTCTGGCAATGCTCAAGAAAATTTCTATTAATGGACATATTTGTCGAAAAAAAGTCTGCAACGTGTCTTGTGTTGTCTACCACTCCACCGACTCGAGCTGCAAGATGTATCGCAACGTCAAATTGATTCTTGCTTAGAAACTGTTTCACGCTATCTTCTGATTCTAAATCAAGCTCTCTTCTGTCAGGATATGAAAATTCAGGATGCAAATGACGCATCTCATGCCCAACCATACCCGATCCACCTGTAACTAAAACTTTCTTCATTTTAATTCCTTCGAGTTGGTCGCCAAGCGACCAACGAATAGCCTTCTATGTACAAGCTACCGATATAGTTTCGTCTTACCTCTAACATCTCTATCAAACCTTCTTTTTCAAGATCGTAGAGACGATTTAAGAAATTCGAAAGATAATTTCTCTTCTTACAATAATCAGAGCACAGCTTGTCAAGAGAAGATCCTTTCTCGTCCATCAGCTCTACGATAGGCTCAAGATGCAAGCAAATTGCAGGAAACTTTTTGATGAGAAATTCTAACAACCTATCGTGAGAATTTCCAATTTGTTCCAAGGCGGCTATTGAATAAACTGCAGAATCTTTGAAGTCTAAGTCACAAGACGGTGAGAAAAAGTTGAAATTGATCCCACGACAAGCAAGTGTTCCGCTCTCATTTAATTTTGAAAGAATGGATTGGGATGTTGTTGTCCAATCAAGACCGATTAGCTCTGCTTTGTCATTAACTTTTCGAGCTCTAAGTAAGTTATGGCCAGTTCCACATCCAAGCTCTACAATCTTTTGAAACTTTGAGAGATATTTCTGGAACTCATGCAGCTCAATAGCTTCCAACATCTTGTATTCAAAATTATCGCTAACTGCTCTTACCAGCTTCTTGTCCCATCGAACAATCTGAAATTTTCCAAAGTATCTTGGAATTAGAGCTAGCACGTCTTTTTTCAGAGAGAAATTTTCCTCATTTTCTGACCATCCATTCTCCCAGTCTCCCTTTCTACTTTCACCCGAAACTGGTAGACGCCTGTCAAGCTCATCGTAGATTGCCTTGATGATCTTTTTGCTTTCTTCCTCTGATATTTCTTCAAATTCAAGATTGGAATTTTCTACGAACTGCTGTGCTATCTCAGATAAATCTTCGCCTATTACTCGTGAAAAATCTTCCGATGTTATCTTAGGCATTAAGTTTCCAACCACTTTCTGAGATTAGCAAGACCTCCGTCCAGTCGAATTGGATTTTCTATTGAGCCGAACTCTTCATCGTACTTTGCAACATCAAGCGCTACGCAGTTCGGAGCAGCTATCACAGCTTCAGACTTCTTTTCACCGCAACTGACGCTGGCTTCATACATAGAGGCGACTTTCTGAGCAAGTTGCAGAATTGAGACTTGGTCTCCTGCGCTTCCTACGTTGTACACATCACTACGACCGTCAAGGATAATGTTTATTAACATTTCCGCGCAGTCGGCAATGTAGATGTAATTTCTTTGAGCATCTCCAGAATCAAGCAGTTGAATCTTTGATTCTTTCATAGCTCGAAAAACAAATTCTTGCATCACTCTGTCATCGCTGCTTAAAACTCCGGGACCGTAAGCGAGTGCAAGTCTAGCTATCCTAGTCTTTAAATTCGAATGACTTCTGCCTCGTTCAAGGCAAATCACTTCTCCCAGTCTCTTCGCTGAGATGTAGCAGGCTCGATTGCTCTCAACAGAGTAGTTACCATTGTATTTTTCAGAAGTTGGTACGTTATCTCCGTCAGGATTTCCGTAAATCTCGCTGCTGCTTAGATAGAGGAAATTGCAATCTACGTTTTGGTTAGCGCAATGCTCAAGAAGAGAGTCTAAACCGACAGTGTTTAGAAATATGGTTCCCATCTTGTTCTTGATGAACTTTTTAGGCTGACCGTATCCTGCGCAAAAGAAAACGTAGTCATAGGTACTTAGAAACTCTGCTGGCACTGGCTTCGATAGATCCCATGAGAAATATCTAACGTCGTCCCTGCCGATTACAGACTTTAAGCGCTCAGCCTCACTTGGCTCACTTAAGGACGACAAAGATATCTTGACATTTAAATCAAGACGATCATTGAGTTGAGCAAAAAAATCTGCTAAAAATCCACCCACCAATCCGTTCGCTCCTAAGATTAGGACGGACTTTCCTAAAAAACGATCCAATTTTTTGCTACCTAATTTTAGCGTTAGGTTCGAGCAATCAGAGAGGATAACATCTCTATTGTATGCTGTCAACTTCTATTCTCCACAAGCCTTTCTTATTTTGGATACTAACGCATCACGTGTTAAACCCAAAGACTTCCTATGCTCATCAGCCGTTCCATAATTTGTCAAAAACTGACGAGGGATTCCGATTCTTTGGAAAGACTTGAGATTGATATTTGAGTTATCAAAGATAGAATCGCTCACTAGGTCTGCCAATCCGCCTACGACAGAATTTTCTTCGATAGTAACGATTCGACCTGTCCGCGCCACCGATTCCCTTAATATCAACTTCGATTCATCGTCCAACGATGACAAAGTTGATGTGTAGATCACATCGACGTTTTCAACATCGCAAACGTCCTGTAGAAGATGACCATTAACGATTACCGTACCCTTGCTGTTTGCGCTCGATTTGACAACAGACACCTTAAAAGGCTCGCATATCGTATCGATATTATGCTCTCTAGTGGACAGCTTGAAATACTTCGGTGATCCGTTTCCCCATGTTGACTTCAGCATGTGATCAAATTCTTTAGAGCTTCCAGGTACGAACACCTGCATCCGTGGAAGAGATCGTAAGATAGCAACATCTTCATAGCAATGATGAGTGCATCCTAGAGAAGCATAATCAAAAGAGCTACCGACAGAAATAATCGTTACGTCAACATTTTGATAGCAAAGATCAACTTTGATCTGCTCGAACGCTCTTTCAACGCAAAACGGAGCTATCGTATGAACGATAGGTCTCATACCGCCTATTGCCATGCCGGATGCCATGCCGACTAGAGCTTGCTCGCAGATTCCTGCGTTCGTGAACTTATTCGGGAATCTGCTCTCAAAATCTCGAAGTAGATGGTGACTAATGTCTCCAATCAACATCATCATTTGAGAATCTTTCCCAGCTATGTCCAAAGAAGATTTTGCAAACTGCTGTCTCATGACTCAAGCTCCTTTAGAAAGGCTGACAACTCATCAGAGGTTGGTGGTCTATGATGCCACGCGAACATATCACTGGAGATTGACCCGACCCCATAGCCTTTCACCGTGTTGCAAATGATGCAAGTCGGAGACGCTACTGCAGAATCAAGTTTAAGAGCTTGCCTCAGCTGTTCGATGTCATGACCATCTTCTACGTTGACAACGTTAAATCCGAAGCTCTCGAATTTTTGATGTATGTCTGACGTGGGAACAGATCTAATCTGTGAACTGTTATTGTCAACAATACAAACCAAGTTTGTTAGATTCAAATGCTTGGCCAGTATTGCTGATTCCCAGACGGATCCTTCATTGCATTCTCCGTCTCCCACTAGGCAATATACTGCACCGCTTTTCTTTTGCAGAGTCTTAGAAAATGCTAGTCCGACAGCTATTGGAAGTCCATGCCCAAGAGAGCCTGTGGAAGCTGCTACTTTAGGAACTTTGTTCCTATCTGGATGCCCACCTAGAATTGAGTCGTATTTTCCGAATGAGTCTAGCTGCTCTTCTGTGATGAATCCCATATCCCAAAGAACTGCGTAAAGACCCAAACTTCCATGTCCTTTGCTAAGGATAAACTCATCATCTATCGACATTTCGTTATACAACGTATGCAGTATCTCGAGTATTGAGAATGCACTTGCTACGTGCCCAGCTTTTGCGATGTGCGAAGTTTTTAGTATCTTTGCTCTTAGCTTTCTTGTTTTTTTGTTCATTAAATTACCTAATAAAATCTAGCATGAACTTCGTAATTTTACAATTTCGTGCGCTTTCTACATAGAAGCTGATAGAGTTCTAGGAATGTGAACCTCAGCTGGGAAGTTTCTAGCGCTATCAGAGACGTATTTTATTAAATCTGCATTCAGAATCATAGACTTCTTAAAGTGAAACAAGGTCTCAACGCAAAATTCCCAATCTTCCGCTGGTCCGAATTGAAGCTCATTCCAATCTTTCCAACGAACTTTTTCTAAAACATCACGTTTGATTGCGAGATTTCCTCCGTGTACTCTTCCGAACATGCTACCGTAGCCGCCGGGAGTCTCTACTCGAACTCTATTTAGATCATTGTGAAAGAAATAAGTTTCATTCAATTTTTGAGAGTCGATATAGGTGACATCATCAAGAGAAAAATCTTTAAACTTGAAATCTTCCCTACACCACCAGTGATTTAGATGAACGATATCAAAGCTTGAAAAAAAGTGATGTATTGTTTCAACACGCTTGAGATGAGGAACGTCATCAGCATCAGCGTAAATCAGTAAATCTCCTGTTGACCCATCTGATCCAGCTTGCCTATTCGGACCGTGTGATAGCTTTCTGTCGTGCTTAAGAATCTTGAAAGATGCAAATTTTTCGTTGAAAGTTCTTTCTACTAAATCCAACATTCCAGAATTTAAGAAGTTTGAATTAGACAAAGAGACAACAACTTCGTCTGGAATCTTAGTTCCGCTGGCGTAATGGAACAAGATCATTGATATGTTAATGAAGTGCTCAGGAGTGCAAGGTATCACTAAGCTAGTTTTCACAGAAGCCTCCAGTGATCTGTTGTGCTTTCATCAGCGAAAAATGTCTGACCGACAAACGTCTTATCGGATCTTTCGGTCGGAAATGATATGGAGTTTTTGCATCTTTTCCAATCATCGTGAACAACACAATCTTCTTGATAATCGACGTATATGTGGGAAATGAAGTCCATATCATCCATCTTCGTGAAAGACTTTCGATAATTTTGAAGCCAATACTCGAGACGCTGGGCTATCTTCCAATTTGATCGATCGTTTCTAAAGCCCCACATCCCTCCCATCACTGGATAATTGTGGTGGGGGTGATCTCTCATCAAATGCAAAGTTTTGTTTTTACTCAACCAGTCATCCACAGCTTTCACTTCACGGTCAGTGATCCTTGAATCTGCGTCTCTCACACAAAACACTTCTATTTCGGCTATATCGAGACACATGAATCTCCAGTACATACCTGGAATATGAGAGTTAGACATGTCTACCAACATCACGTTGTCAAACTTTGATAACTTTTCTATGACATCTTTAGGAACCGTATCGTTGAACCAGACTAAGCATTTCCACCCAGGATACTTCTCTTTGACTAGTTCTGCGTTTTTTATTGCTCCTGCGCAATACATCGGATCATTTCCGTAGAGGCTGTAGCTTATTACTTTCATGTGAGAAACTCGAGATGAGACTGGAATTGCTTCTTGATGTGGTGCTGCCTGCAAAGGACATAATAGTCCCATTGAGATTGTGGGGGATGAGGAGAAGATTTTGGAACTCCTGAAATCGAAGCAACGCGGATGTTATGACAGTTCTTGAACTTTACTCCTAGTTCATAGTATCGATGAGTAAGCTCTCCATCAGAGTAGTAGAAATGAAAGTTGCTGTCGAACATTCCAAATTTTCTAAAGAGATCTTTCTTAAAGATTCCGTAATTGAGAACTATCTCTCCGTTCAGATCAGAGTCTTTCGTATTGCACAAGTTCCAAGTCATCGAGTCTTGGAGCTGTTTGTTTTTCATTTCATTGATGGGCAGATATTGCCAGGAAAAAATCCATGAATCAAAATTTGGATTTTTGATCTCTTCCAGAACTTCGTTCCAATCATTGACAAGAAGGACGTCATCGTTCCACTGGCAGATGTATTCATGGCTTGCTGACCTGATTCCAAGATTAACAAAATGAGGGCATGACGTTCTCTTACCAACCTCAACTAACTTTAATCTAGGATGATTTACGCTCTTCAAGAACTCCAAAGTTCCATCTTGCGATCCACCATCAACTAGCACTAGTTCCAAATTTTCGTTTGCGAAGATTGTATTTTCCAATAAACCTGGTAGCAAACTGCGTCTATTTAATGTTCCTGTGACCAAACTTAACATTATGAAACTCCGACAATAGATGCAAGGAAAAGCTCGTCGCATGACGAAAATCGTCTTGCTAGCTTTGAGTTAGACTCGATGTACTCTTTTCTGCTATTATACCACGACTCAATATCCATCGATAAAATCTTAGAGAGTTCATCGATGTTATCGAAAGTTAGTATTCCACGAATATCAAAGTACTCTCCGATATCTGAACAACCCCAGTAGATTGGAACGGTTCCTACTATCATCGGATCTATGATTTTTTCAGTAAAGAACCCGTCTTGTCTGCAATTTTCGATAGCAATTGAAAACTTGTAATCTCGTAGTGCTTCAATTTTATTGCTTATGGGCCTGTAAGCTCCACCGTATCGATGACTTTCATCAATGAGGCTAGCGGCCTGATGTCTTAGTACATGACCCGACGTTTGATTCTTTTTGCTGGCTATTATCGAGACGCTCTTGCTTTTATCATTCACAAACCATTCGGTAGGATGAATCCACGAGCTTGCCACCGAACAATATCTTCCATTGGGAATCATAGAAATGAGCTTCTTATCGTGAGTCAAGATGGCATCAAATTTATTGGATACCTGCAACACACGCTGACGAATATTCGGATTAATTTCCTCAGGCTCTATTATCCATGCTACTTTAGCCTTTCCATTGATGATATCAACATTTTCGATCATCTGGTCTGTAAAAGTTACCAGCTTAGTGTCTTGATCAAGGAGAATGCTTCTAATGTTTCTTTCCCAATCAAATCTCGCTGTTGGCAACAAACATGCAGAATCGAAGCCTAATTCAGGTTGACTATGAGCAAAATTTATGTCGACCAATCCGATCTTCGGCATTGTCGTGTTTGATTTTGCAAAATACGTGTCTCTAACGTAACAAGCGTCTCCCCACGTCTGCCCTTCCCAGTTTGTGACAACGCGTCGTAAACCGAAAGTTCTCAAGAACAAATCTACTTCAGTTATAAACGCACCGTTTTTGTAAAGCTCAGCTCTATTGACTTCGCAAACTAGACAATCGATGCTCTTAAGAGTTTCCGTGGAACCCAGTAATACTTCAAATTCGTATCCCTGGACGTCCATGCAGATGAAATTGAAGCTCGAAAAATTTGCATTGCTCTCGACCCACGAGTCAAGCGTCACCATCTCAACTTCTTCGACATCTTTAAATTCTATGTGAGGATATTGCTGAAGGTGAAGCTTCGGCTCGAGCAGACTGTTCGACATCCCTTCATTTTTTGACTCTACGTGCAGAGTGCAAGTTCCTTTCTTTGGGCCTAAAGCTTTGTTGACAAGAATTGTATCAGAGCCTTTTACTCTGTCCCTTAGAATTTCAAAGTTTTTCTTTGAAGCTTCAAAAGCAACGATGTTATTAAACCCTAAGCTCTTGTATGAGCTGACTTCCTGACCGTAGTGAGCTCCGATATGAAGTATTCCTCTTTTCTCAATTTTGAAGTGAGAGATGATCTGATTTATGTCAACTAGCATGTAAGCTCCTATTTTAGCGCTAAGTCAACAATGGAGTGCGCTCCATCGTTTGACGTATTGAAAAATTTTATGTAATCTATTCTCTTACCGCTTTCCCAGATTTTCAGCATCTGCTTAGAGTCAACGTCACCGTGCCTGTTCAGATATTCATCTTGAACTCTGTTCATTGGAATATTAAAGATCTTTGATCTAACGAAGCAAGCGCAATTATCATAAATTTTCATCGATCTAGAAATAAGTTGTAGAGTGTCCTCAAACTGATTCGGATTGTTGTAGTTGATCATAGACGTCCACAACTTCATCTCGGCAGACCTGAAGATATGACCGTCAACGGAGAATGGATAGTTCCAGTCAAACTTTGAATTTTTCCAGTTCCACACGAACATGTTCGAATGAACTGAGCCGTCAGGAACTGGTTGATCTTTGTCTAGAGTGTAGCACCTTGTTAGGTGTAAACCAAGACGAAGAGAAAAACAAAGGATCGGATTGTTCGACATGACGCTGCTAACGACGTTAAGGTCTACATGATCTTTGAATACAATATCATCTACCAAGAAAGAACAATGATCTTCGCTTTTTTCAATCCATTGAAGCACGTTTTCTCTAAAGTTTGTCTGCTCAATGAAAGATACATCAGGAAACTCGAGCATGATCTGTTTTAGAGATCTGACAAAATCATCATCGTACCTGTGTAGAACGCTCACTGTGTACTCACCGCTCGCGTACTTCTTCATTGAAGAAATAAGAGCGTGAAGCTGCAGAGGTCTATTCCTAGAGAAAACAAGAAAATCTATCATCGATCGCTCTTAAGCTTATAAGGCGGCCGAGAACGAATTTCAGATTCAAACCTGAGTTGACGCTCTCGATAGATCTTGTCATCAGACAATGGGTTGTTCCTGTTGTAGCAGTACAGAATGTATGGGATGAACAAGCTTCTAGTTCCTGACATCTCTATCATCGGAAACATGTGAGCTAGATCCCACGTTACGTCATAATACTTGCCCTCAGAATCACGCAAATCATCATCTTTTACAGAGTGCCACAAGTGAGACTTAAAAGTTCTTAGATGACTCATCACCCAGGGTCTAGATCGATAATCACGAGACCAATGCCATTCGACTGGCATCGGTTGCGCCATGCCCGGAGCCCCGGTAGGCCATTCAGCGTAGCTTCCCCAGGTCATCCAGCACCCTGTCTGCTCGTAAGCCTGATGAATGATCTGAAAGACCATTGGGCCGTAGAGCCAGTCATCTCCATCGATCTGAATCAGGACGGATTCGGGTTCATCCTCGGATCCTAGAAGCTTGAATCCATCTACGAAATTCTCAAGAGCTCCCTTTCTGGTCGAGTTTAACTTGACAGAGAAGTGTGACATAACTCCTGGCGACAGAGACCCAAGAGTAGCTTCAATCTTCTCCTGTGTTCCATCATCGGACCCATCATCAATGATAATACAACTCCATGGTCCCTGATACTGCTGCTCAGCAATCGAAAGAATGCATTTTGAAATCCAATTTCTTGCGTTGCGAACCGGAACAACAATCTTAAAGCTTGAGATCAAATTAACTCCAGAGTTCTTTTCCAAAAGACTTCTCTTCGATTATAGAGCCACTGCAGTGTGAAGTTCACGTCTGGATGCTCAAGCCACTCTTCGCCGACATGCTGAACGTGCTCGTTGGTCACGACATGACATCCGAGCAGCTTCGCTTCAGTGACCATCCTGTTTGAGACGTCAGCTCCGCGAGGAAGACAGATAAATCCCTCGGCTCCAGCCATCGCCTCAAGAACTTGATCTGGCGTCATACCCTTGATCAGAGAGTAGCTCTTGCCGTTCTCTTCAAGCCACCGCTTTGCATCGTCAGTTCCCTTGATCCAAGAGCCGGAGTCAAGGGTCAACCAACCTGACTTCTTTCGCGAAGACAATGACTGAACGAGAGGAACAATCTTGTGAAAGAATTCCTCTCCAAATACCGCAGATAGAACGGAGCAGTTAGCTGAAGCTAGACTCGGAAATCTATCGAAATACCTCTGCATATGACGCTGTGAGCAGAACCAGACCTGCTTCGCGTTCATGAAGAAGCTCTCGATGAGCTTACCCCACGGCTCAAGCTCACAGCGGCAGATCTCGCCACCTTCGTGGAAATGTCTCTCGACCGATCTCCATCGACAGAACTTATAGTCATGCTCAAAGATAGAGTAGCTGATTCTCTCCCTCTGAAATGCTATGATGAGCTCTGGATTCAGGGCCGCAAAATTTCCAAAAACCCAATGAGCATGCCGGCCCTCATTTATGATGCTCTGGGTCAGATCGCTGCTTCTGATCGCAAGAAACTGAATTGGAGAGCTTCTGTGAAGAGCATCCATGGATAGCTCAGCCCCTCCAACCAAGTCGGAAAGGAAAAAATCCTGGACAAAGATAAGTTTTGTGGACGCAGGGATTACTCTCTGAGTTTGAAATGGGCTGTTAAACACACAAAACTATAACCAGCGGAAAGAGCTTAGTTTAGAAGCTTTAGCACTATCAACAGAAGAGTCTCCAAATCCAGATTTACTCTTCAAGGGCTGAAACATTGGTTCCATCAATCTTTTAGAACTGTAGCAGTAGAATATTTTTACTCTTATTTTTACTCTTAACAAGACAGAGCTTGAGATGACTGAGACCACTAAAGAGCGAGCTGAGGCAGCCGCTGCGAACAGCCACGGTGGCTTTGTTCAATTTTTGAAGCATCAGTAGAGTTGTTAATGAGAGAAAGACATGAGACAGAGACCCAGAGTGATATTTGAGCCAGCGATGAGATAATCTGTCCCGTCAGCCAGCTTTGTCAGTGATCCGCTAAACCCAGAAAGCGCTTTGATTGATCCTGTTGCTGTGAAGCTGCCGGTAAGCTCTGTGTTACCGTCTTCACTAACAAAGAACTGTGACGCCCCTGTGTAATCCTGCACGATGAACCGATGACCTGCGGCGTCGTTGTTAACATCAAGCCGGGCAACGATGTTTCCGCTCGAGAGGAGAGTCATCACATTGCCGTC
>Ga0181349_1000085_pt1 | contig 33935 bp, 33 predicted proteins | sample Su13VDMM110SD_FD_130106 | JGI IMG/M metagenome (GOLD analysis project Ga0181349, IMG submission 130106) | Freshwater viral communities from Lake Michigan, USA - Su13.VD.MM110.S.D | ecosystem: Environmental > Aquatic > Freshwater > Lake | place: USA: Michigan | collected 2013-07-16 | reverse complement strand
AGTCATTTTTGACGACATGAATCCCGAAATCCCCCAGAGTGAAAACTCAGGAGGTGAGTTTGCGGAGGAGCGCGAAGGAAACGACCCCGGTATCTCTCACTGGATTGACACTTCCCCCGCATTTAAGGGCAAACAGCCAGAGGGTCTAGTCGGTAAGCGGGTAAACATTAATCCTACGGGTGGGCAGTACACCTACGCGGTGCTGCAAGACGTCCTATACGACCCTCAACTTTTGGCCCAGAGGGCAAAAGACAAACTCACGGTACCCAATAACAGCACCATGACGAGGCTACCCGTTTACCCTTCCGGGTCACTGCCCCCTGCGTCCGAGGAAAACCACGGGTGCATGGCCGTTGAAACAAATGGCCCAATGAACTCTGACTGGACTTGTGTTTGCTTGAAGCGCAGTGGAAAATACGTCTGGGTGCGCCACGTAGACTTGAGCCACGGTCACGCGGGTCAAAACGACGGCTCTCAGAACAACGATACGGATGGCGACGGTCAATCCCCCGTTAAACAGCTTTCAGTGTGGGATAATGTGTTTCCGACCACGGCAGGCGAAATGGCAAAGTTTTCGAGTTACGGAACGGATCCCCGAGGTAACCCGTTCGGGGGACAAGCAAGTTGGGCGGGGCCGGCATCATGACAAGCAGTTACAACCCCTCTTACACCCCCGGTTTCTTAAGCCCCGACGAAACTTTGGGAGCTAATTGCGGTTCGCCTAAACCCTCTTTTTACTACGAGAGCGCCATTTTTTGCAAAGACGTTACAGTCAATGTTGACTTAGACGTTTTAGGTATCACGAGTACCAAAGAGTTGGTGGTTGATGAAGAAACCTATACCAGGACACTAATGCTAAATCAGTACGACGGTCGCTACTACTACGTGTTGGCAGCCAAACTTCCGAAGACTTTCATTCCGCCCCTTGTGCCCGTAGAATAATGGCTTATCGTCGCCCCGGCATCTACTCTCCTACGTGGCTGTATCAAGATTTTCTGTACTTGAGCAACCCCCCCGAACAACTTCGCTACCTTCAAGTGAAGCGGGACGGGGAGGTGTATACAAGGATTTCCGAGACGTTTGATTACAGCGATCCGCCGTACGAAGGGTCGGAGCAACACGGAGGTCAAATCGTTGCTCAAATTGACTACACCGTTTCTGGTTTTTTGGTTACGATCGACTCTTGGTTCGTTAACTGGCGGGATGAGTGGCCTCTGCGGCTCGCCTCAAACTACCTGAAAAATTGCATGTACCGGCAAACTCAGGGGTACGTTATACAAGTAGACAAAACTGCTTACCCTTTCTGGGCTAGCGAGCAATTCTCCCCGCTCACAAACGACCCCGCTGATTCCTTGTACTCCAGGAGCGAATAATGGCCATCCCAACTATTAAAGAGATCCTTGTAACGACGCCACTAAATGTGGTGCTTTACTTTGATGCGCCCTTGGACACTAGCATTCCAACTCCCGTAACTTCCTTCACCGTTTGCTACGGTCAGTTCGGGGTTGAAACGTTCGTGTACTCGTCCGACACAATGCTAACCCTGGGGTTGGACTCCGCCATTTCTCCTTGGGATGAGATTTTTGTTTCTTACGAACCACCTCTTAACTTGAGTCAGTGTCTTCGCGGTCCCGTTCCTCCCACGGCCAACGATGTCGTGAAGAAACGCAACGCGGTTCGTGCTTTTTACCGTGTTGCCGGACGAAACACTCTTACTTCTGACGAGACCACCGATAGCAGCCGGACCCAGGCCAACTTAGGTCAGACAATCGGGGGCTATGGCTTCCCTTACCAAAACAGAAGCGGGGTAATGACCCCCGACAGGTCAGACCCGAGAAGCGCAAGTCCTGACGATTTCATCATTGCGTACGGTCTGAAGGAGACGATCCAGCTCACCAATATTGACGATGGCGCTGCCACCACCGTGAACGTCGCCAAACTGCGCATGGCGATTCAGGATGCTAACTCTTTGATTGACTCTTACATTGAGCAGTCAGGTAAAGCAGGCATGGTTCTGATCACAAGCAACCGTCGAAGAACCGCTCTAACAATCGCCCGTTACTACCTTGACACGGTTCGTCGAAGAGAGGACGTAAGAAACGATTTCGAAGCTTGCCTAAAACAGATGCAAGCAGAAATGAAAATGACCGCCATTCGAGCGGGCAACGGAGACTCCGCGATTGACACCCCCCAGGGAATAATGAGATCCTGGAGGACCCCTCAACGATACAACAGCGTTTCTGGAAAAGGTCTCAGCGGCTGGGCAGTTGACCCTGCCGGCGATCAAATTGCGGACTTCAGGCAAGGTTGGGGTACTATCAACCAGAACAACAACCTTCAAAACTGGCTTACTTCCGGCAACATGCAAGACTTGACCGGAGGAACCCCGCAAATCGCACAACCTCGTGATGACGGCGGGTGGTCTGTAGACGGTTCCGACACCAATTCCCCGTGAGGACACCATGGAACTAAACAGCATTGCTAGAATCGAGCAATTTATGGTGGACTCTCTGATAGCGTCCCCCTTGATACCGATTAGCGTAAACACCTTGAGGCTGGCGGATGCCGTTGCGAACGAGGGCGTGGTTCAGCAAACAAACAACATCGTAGTTAGGTACGTGGGTTCCTCCGACACCGTGAAGAATCGCATACCAATGGTGTTTGAACGGGCGATGTCTTTCGAGCTTAACTTTTCGTGCCAGAACTACTTAACTTCCTCCGGCCATGACTTTGCGACCCAACTGCTTGTCGGAGCGTTCATAACTCTTAACGGCAGTGTCCCGTCCGGTGCGTCCGTCTCGGTAATTCAACCTTTCACTTGTCAGAACGAACAGTTTACGGGTCTCTCTCCTGAATCCCAGTATACTTACACGCAGACCTATGTTTTGACTATTGAGGACGCGGTTCCTTACGTTGCTCTGGACCCGTGTGTTCAGCGGGGCGACTGCCGCCAACTCTTGCCGGGTTTCGGGGTTGAGACGAAGCTGCCACTGGGCGGTGTTTTGGACTCGGCTAGCGGAGATATTTATGTTCCTGGGTACACCGGTGACAAGCTACCCTCGGAAGACTATAACGCTTGTGAGGGCGTTCGCTGGAGCAACGAGGTAACTCAGAGTGGTGACTGGGTGTTTATTTGCGACCCCGAGACGGTGTTCTTACCCGACCCCCTCAATCAACCGATCTACTTGCTAAGCAACAACAGCTACACAGCGGACGGGCGATTAGTCGTAACGGTTTGGGATGCCGAGACCAAAGAGCCCATTGACGAAGTGTTTTACTGCCCAACTGGCAAAAAACTTGCCCGGTATGCCGTTGAACTCTGGAACGACGTGACCGATAAACTCGACGCCATTTCGTCAAAAGCCAGTATGGATACGAGTTGGTTCTCCGGCATCAACCAAGGTGAGTTCGCGGTTGTTACAGGGGGATACGCTTTCTTGCACACGGACCCCCTAAATCCCGACGGAAAGCAGCTGTACCTTGACGGCGGTGTCTTGGTCGGCGTAATGCCCGAAACTTTCATTCAAACCCCCAAGGGTAGATTCTACTTCGTGGGCAAATCCCCGCAGGGGAGAGGTTGGCTGCTTGAGGATAGTTTCGAACTTGCTTCTATTAACTCCCTGTGGAAACTGGGTTGCCAGCCTTGCGCAGGGAACTCTGGACCAATTGCCCCCTGCTAGTTATGCCCTCCTCTCAAGATCTCTGGAGAAGTTACCACAACGCCGTTGCTTCCGGCGACATGAACACCGCCAAGTCCATTCTTCAACGGATTATGGCTTACAAAGGCAATCCCCCTCCCTCAACGGGCGGTTGCGCCAAATGTAGAAAAAGGTTTTACTAACATGACTAAGTCAAAAGACGAACTTGTAAAGCAGAAAGAGTTTCTGGCCACGGAAGCCCTGAAAGTCGCCAACGAGGCGCTAGGGTACATGCAGGACCAGTTATCCGAGTGCAGCACTAGAGACTTGGTCTCGGTGTTCAACGCGGCGGTTAAAGCTCACAGAGAGATTGTCTCCGACATAGTTGCTTTAACCGAAAAGGAATCGAAAGGCGAGGAAACTCTGGCCAAGGAGTACGACGGAAAAGTTGCAGAGCTTCTAAACAAACTGACGGGAACGTGAAATGAGGCCCGTAATCACGAAGGCGAGTCAGCTAGAAGAGCACAGTTCCTGGAGGAAGTATCAGCGGGGTTTACGAGAACTAACTCTCCTTGAGGCACCTCGCTCCGTGATACAGGAGTTTCGAAACAGGGCGGCCAGAGACTGTTTTCTGGCTTTCTGCGATATTATGAAGCATGGAGACTTACAGGTTTCCAACTTTCACGAAATTATTGGTTCCGCCTTTGAGGATCTTGCTACGAGACGCAACAAGCGGTTAATCGTATCGTGCCCCCCTCGTTCAGGCAAGTCTATGCTTGCAACCATGTTTCTAGCGTGGTTGTTAGGCAGAGATCAAAGAACGCAGCACGTCGTCGCCTCTTACGGCTCATCCCTGTCTTTCAAATTTCACAGAGAAGCTGTGCAAATGATGAAATCTAAGGAGTTTAAGAGAATCTTTCCAGAGTGGTTAGGTTTCAGCCCCGACTCAAAGTACGATATGGCCGGAGGCGGGTACATACTTGCAACTTCCGTGGGCGGTGTTCTTACTGGTTTCACGGCTGGAACGACTGACATGGAAAGCCCGGGAGTTGGCGCCATGGTTATTGATGATCCTTTGAAATCTTCGGACTCAAAGCAAGCTCTTAACAACCTTGAGAGTTGGTGGCAGGAGCAGGCTTCAACGCGTAGGACCAACCACTACTGTCAAATGGTAATCGCTACGCGGTTCCACGAAAAAGATCTTCACGGAGTCTTGATTGAAGCCGACGGCCTGTACGACGAGGTTAAAAACCCGTTTGGTTGGCGGTGGCTGAATATAGCCGGTTTGTGCGAAGACCCGGGGAACGACCCCCTTGAGCGAGAGGTGGGGGAGTCTCATTGGCCGGACAACCCGACTTTCTCTGTGCCGATGCTTGAATCTCAGAAGAGAATTATGGGATCTTTCAAGTTTGCTGCGCTGTATCAGGGCGTTCCAGTTTCAGCAGAAGGTCAGATCGTCAAAAACAGTTGGATCGAGATCGTTGAAGAAGAAGACTGCCCCCCACTCGACGTTGTTTGGTTCGGTGTTGACTGCGCGTTCTCCGAACGAGAAATGTCAGACGAAACTGCAATTTGCGTAGCCGGAATTAGCATGAGAGACCCCACCACCGTGTACATACGGGAAATCGTCAAAGGTCGCTGGGGTTTTCCTGATTTGGTCGAGGCAGTGAAACACACTTACGATTTTTACAAAGGCAAGGTTCTAGCAATTGAAAAAGCGGCTTCGGGGCAGTCTCTTCTGCAGGTTTTAAAGAAAGAGGCTCGCATTCCCGTTGAGGAGATGAAACCTTTGAAGTCTAAAACAACGCGACTCCAGGCGGTGTGCCCTTTACTAGAGAGCGGTAGGGTTAAAATAGTGCGGGGTTTCTGGACGGACGCCTTCGTGAAAGAACTAACTACTTTCCCCTTCGTTAAGCATGACGACAGTACCGACGCATTTGTTTGGGCTTTGACCTACTACGCCCTGAAAATGGACGTAACTGACCGGCACCTTCAAGAAGCAATCATTCAGAACAAACGATTCAGGGGGGATCTTCTTAGAGAAGGTGTTAAAGATTCCAACCTCTTTACGGAAGCTCACAAAGGTAGGCAAAAACTTTTCACGGGCGACACTTCTATGAACGACCCGGATTACGATTCCGTAAGTCAGTCCGCTGACCCCCGTTCCGCTTTCGTGAGCGGGCGCAGTAGAGGAAGAAGAAACATTGGTTGGGACGCCCCCATTTGATTGGTGATTTGTAACCACCGTAAAAGTTACTGTCCTTTACGACAGATTACAATGTCACATCAAGTTGATCGAAACACTGAAATTATGAGGGAACTGACGGGCGCCACGGTGCTTATCACGGACCCTGCCGCTGATCACCTTCTTGCGAAGGCAGCGAAGCATGGCAAAGAACGCTACGCCAAATGGTGTGGCGGTAGAGAAGGTTTCGACGACTTTTGCGAAAGGATGCACTGAGCGGGTAAAACTATCTGAACTGAGGCAGACCCCAATGTCACAGGATAGTTCTCACGGGGGTGATATTGATGGTGTAATCCTTCTTAGCAGCAAAGAGTTTTTTATACCCACCGCCTGCCGTTCACCTCAAATGCTAGATTCAAAGACAAAACGCACCAAGCGTCGCGCCGACAACATTCAAGGTCTCGAAAAGTCCTACTCCCAAGGTATGGACGTTATTCCCCCCAAGTTCCTAACTTGGCGGCAAGAAGACTTCTGGAACACTCTCAAACGCAACACGGTAACGATTGCTTCTGGGCATGCCGGAACGGGCAAGACCCTAATGGCACTTCACTTCGGACTATCGGGTGTTGCCTCCGGAGACTTTGAAAAAGTCTACTACGTACGCAGCGACGTTGGCGTTGAGTACCAACGAGGTCGCGGTGCTCTCCCTGGCGACATGTCAGATAAGATTGCTCCCCTCATTGCGCCTATCTTTGACAACCTGCCGTGCATCATGCGCTCTCAAGGTGCTGCTGAGTACCTTCTCAACAAGAAAATCATCGACCCGATCCTACTCGAAGACATTCGCGGCAGATCGCTTAACGAAGCGTTCGTGATTGTCGACGAATCGCAAAATTTCCTCCCTCAGCAGATCAAAACTTGTCTCTCGAGAGTTGGGAAAGATTCGAAGATCTGCCTGATTGGTGATACGAAGCAGACGGACATGGAGGTTTTTCGCAGGGAAAACGGACTTGTTGACGCCATCCGTCGCCTCTCCAATCTATCTGAAGTCGGTATTGTCGAGTTCATGAAAGAAGACATCGTGCGCAACTCTGTAATCGCGCACATACTTGATAGATACGAAGACTAATTATGCGCAAAGACACCCGTTTCGCCAGGCCGGAGCGCCTTGAAATTGAAGCTAAGCTGAAGCCCGGAACTCTCGCCGATTCTCAGGCGGTCGGCGTTTGGGGTATGATGCTTCAGGCGGACGACCCTGGCGAAGTTTCGCGGTGGTACCGTTCCTATCGCGATAGCGATCATTGCACTCTTCCTCGAGAGCAGCTTCGTAATATGCGTGACACGATGATTACCTCTATGAGAGAAGCAAATCGCTTAGACCCCAAACCACGAAAAGAAAAACAAGCGGGGTCTCATTACGATATTCAGCACCTGCACAGCAACCCCGGGGTAAGGAAAGGATCATGAATGCACGCGAAGAAATTGAAAGACACCGGGTGCCTTGCGGACCAATGACCGTATCCGTTGGAGCTGTTTGTCGTCGCAGGTTAAAAGACTCTTTTGACTCTCTGCTTGACCGACTGACCGAGGAAATTCACCCCGAGTTCGTTTCGCCGGAAATACCTCAAGGCCACACAATTACGGAAGACGGAAAGATCCTTCACAAGGATACCGTTGCCCTCAATAAAAAAGCAGACGACGCCCGGAAAAAGGGGAAAGAAAAGGCAAAGAAAGAACGCGAGAAGAATGCGCCACACTCTGAAGAAATTCTCCAAGCTAAGCGGGAGAGGCTGATTCAGGAGGGTAGAATGAAAACTGAGGTTAAAACCGGTCTGAAGCAGTACGAAGAGAAGCTCCAGGGCAACTCGAAGATGCTACAGGACATTACCGGAAAGATTAAACCACGCTGAGCGGGTAAAACACCTACAGTCACACAACAACTAGCGAATGAGCACCTCAAGACTCGGCGGAGACTTCGATTACGACGCACTGAACGCCTTTCGCGTAGCCTACGCGGATCAGATGCAAAATCCGGAAGACCACGACATTGACGCACGCACCGGTCTTCCAACCGAAAACATTAGCAACACCTCTCCTTGGATCCAACACACCGGGTTGTGGAAGGCAAACGACGGCCTATCTCGCGACTTTCAACCCAATCAACCTTTCAACCCCCGAGAGTATTATACTGCGGAAGAGGACGAGGACGGAGAAGAGGACGAGGAAGAGATCTACGAAGAACTTAGCGAGGAAGAGATTGACGCTCTTGTTGAAGAACTTCTGGCTGAGGAAGGGTAAAAATCATCAGCTGTAACCGCTGATATGTACGGGGCATCTCTCAACTTTTCTGACGTGACTCTCCCCGGAGTTGGGGGGAGTCTAAACGCCTCTAACGCCATGAGCGTTGAGCGTTTGAACCAACTAAACAAGGGGGGCCACAAGTGGAGCCCCGACGTCACCGGTGGGCTCTCTCACCACAACGAAAACCTCCTCAAAGCCAACGCTACCCAACGCGAAAAACGGGCGGGTCTCGTAAATCGTTCGTATTGCGATCAGTGCGAAGGTGGAGACGCGATGAAAGAAATTTTCGCTCGCAAGAAAGCCCGAATGGCGTCTTTCAAGGAGATGAAAAAAGCCGAGTACGGTTTTTCAGAGGGGGATTCGCAAGACAGCGAGATGCTGTCAATGCCCCAACCGTTCGCCATGGCTGAGTGCAAATGCGGTGACACTTGTCCGGTTTGTCGCGATAAAAAAAGAAAAGAGACTGAGTTTAGAGAATGGTCGGCGAAAAAACGCGAAGAGCTCGGTAAAGGTGAGTTCCAAGGCGAATTCGCTGGCCCTGAGATGTCGTTTCCAATCTCTTCTCCTGAAGATGTAGCAGCGGCCTGGTCTTCGGTTGGACGCGGTAAAAAACCCCGCAAGATTATGGCTAGCATTATTCGCATCGCTAAGAAAAACGGATGGGAGAGTGGCCTTCCCCAGTCCGTAAAAGACAGGTTGGCCGGCGGTAGTTCAGGTCTTCCGGAGTAAGTCATGGGAATCGACATCATTTTTGGCCTCATCGCTAGCGTTGTTACGACCGTTGGTGGTTTAGGCTACTTCCTAGACCGTAATGGTCAGCGCATAGATCAACGTTTTGCAGCGATCATCCTACACATGGAGCGTATGGAAGTGGCGTTAAACGACATGAGAGCAGACCTCCCCGAGAAGTACACTCTAAAGTCAGAGCATATCCGACTATCCGATAAAGTCGAGCGTATTGAAAACGATTTCACCCTGTGGAGACACACTGAGGGGCGGCAATGATTTATTCCTACGATTGGGATAGACTGGCGGGTCTCTACTCCGCCGAGTTTGTTGAAAAAATGAAAGGACTTGACGGGAAAGCTTGTTGGAAGGGGTACAAGCTGGCGGGCACAAAGAAGAAAGGTGGCAGGACTGTTGACGACTGCGTTAAAATTGACTCCAAACACAATGAAGGTGATATTTCAACCACGGAGATGACATCGAACTATCTCCCCAAAACGCCGGTTGCCGGTGAAGGAGACTTGAAGAACCCTCAGATGAAAGAAGGTGTACCCGTTCGGATGCCCCGAGACACCGTCATCAGGGAGCTCAACAACAGCACCACTCTGTCAAGGATGGCAGCTCCAAACGACTCGTACTCTGAAATACTGCAGTCCGAGGAGAATAACGGCGGCATGGTAATTACTCAACTGAAAGTAGCTAAGGAAAAGATTCAGCTGATGCTCGATGAACTCACTCCGGAAGACAATCTTCCGCCCTGGGCAGCTACCAAAATTGCGAACGCGGGCGTTGCTCTTGCTAGCGTTGGAGACTACATTCGTTTCGGGGAGGAAGGCTAATGTGGGGCTCATTTCCGGAGGACTTACTGGCAGAGTTTTACACAGCCTACGCAGAAAAAGCAAACATGCCTTGCAATAAGCCCAAAATGGAGCGTCACGGTGATAAAAAAGCCGTCGTGAAATACTGCGGAGGCGGCAAAGAGAAACTTATTCGCTTTGGCGATGCAAACATGACAACGGCTGGTGCGCCCAAAGAAAATGAGTCTGACGAGAAGAAAGCGAGAAGAGCCAACTTCAAATCTCGACATCAAAAAAACATTGCCCGTGGCCCGCAATCTGGTGCTTACTGGGCGAACAAATTTTTGTGGTAATTATCATGCAAAGCAATTTTAATCTTCCCTCCGTGGACCACCTTGTAGAAGGTGTTGACTATCGCATCGTTGACTGGAGCTTCGCCGATGCTGCCCCTGCTCCCGACGCTTGCCCCAAAGGTGAGAAGATGGTTTTTGGTGTATGCCGTAAAGTTGGTGGCTCAGGCGAGAAAGATTTCGATAGCAGCAAAAAAACCTCTCAAGAGGAAGGCGCCGAAGCCGAAGCTAAAAAGCAAGGTTCCGAGTTTAAGAACAACAAACAGGTTGCAGTGGGGAATAAAAAGATGGGTTGGGCCATGAAAGGCGGTAAACCCGTCATGGTTGAGTGGGGGTCTGTCGCTGGCGACAAAAAAGTTGGCCCCAAACAACCCGCTGCTAAAACTGCCGCTGCGCCCTCCAAGTCGCAATCTGCTGCTCAGAAACTTACTCAAAAGGCGAATGATCCTGCCCTGTCGAGTCACGACCGCTCAGTTGCCGGGATCGCACTATCTGTTGCCGATCGCTCTGCTTATAAAGCCGGGGGTGGTAATGCCGCCGCCCAGCGCGGAATGGGCTCAAATACACAGCAGGTTGTTGAACAAGGTCGGAAAAATCTTGGTAAAATGGATCAAGGTAAAAGTTGGACGTAACAAGGGTAAAACTCGTTATGTAATGTTTCCATCCTGTCATGCGAACGGATAACATCGATCCCAAAGCGATTGAAGCTGCCCACTTAATCTATTCTGAGCGTGGGCATAAGACGGTCGACTATGACTTCTCCCATGCTCCCACTGATTACATGCGTGGCACTGTGATGGAGCCCGAGCAAACTTCCGTGATTAACTCACGGTTCGGTGAGCTTCTTCCCCGCAACACCCGCGATGGCGGCGAATACAATGACCTTGCCTCCCAGGAAAGTGAACTGGATTTGCGCATCGACTCTCTTCAACAAGAGATGAAAGTCTCCCGTATGCGCGGAAACTTTCGGGGTCTGCAGTCTCAAATGAAAGAGATTAAAGAGTTGATCAAACGGAAAGAGGCTCTCGACGCTAAAATGGCCGTACTTGACTTAGGTCGGAAGCAGATGGACGATTACGATCGTACTTACGACCGGGACGACTCCTACTCCGAGATGGTTGAACTCGGTGGCAAAATTGCTGAACTCGAGGCCAAACTAAATCAGTACTCATTGAACCTGGAGGGTTGAAACCATGGCGAGACGCGGAAACGGAAAACCTTGCGGTGCATCCCACATTTCAAACAGTAAAACCTGTCGCGTAAACCTCCCGTCCGCTATAGGGAAAGCATTAAATGCCGCAACGGGGGAAATCGGCGCAGCCAGCCTCAAGAAAGCGGTTAGGAAATATGCGGGAGAAAAAGGGGTTGAACGACTGCGAGAGATTCGTGCTGACATTCGGGGGGAGATGGGGGGCAATATTGTAAAGGGCCCCAAGGCAGACGAGATGAAGAAACGTTTGCAGGAAGAAGGTCTGCTACCGAAAAGAAAACCGGACAGCGCTGAACCCCCCCAATCGGGCTTAAGAAAAGAGTTAAAGGAAATTGCGGCGAAAGACCCCCAGGCGGTAACCCCCAAGCGAAAAGCAGAAGAATCAGCCGACCCCGCTATGGTGCCGTTTGCAACTAACCACCTCAAAAAACAGCTAGAAAAAGGCAAAAAGCTAGTGGCCGAAAACCCGGAAGGCCCCAATCGTAAAAACCAAGAAGCTGCCCTCGCTCGCATTGAAAAAGAAGTGGCGAAGCGAGCAGCTAAACCGGAACGGCTAATAGACGTAAACCCGAACCTTGCAAAAGCACCAAAAGCGGGAGAACTCACTCAAGCCATGGACGCTTTCAAAGCTAAAATAGTAGCTGCAATGAAACCGGTTGAACCGGTTTCCGCTAGACCGGATAGCTTGTACGGCGCTTGGAAAACCGACGAGCTAAGGAAGCACCGCGATTTCCTGGCTGAGAGAGGGGGTGGCGAAAGAAATCTCAAAAAAGCCGATGCAGAACTGAAACGGCGGGGAGCAGAAGCGGCGGCGAAGCCGGACTCCAAGCCGGACTCCAGATACGGACGGTGGGGCAAAGCAATCCTGCAGGAACATCTATCCATGCTGAAAGGAATGGGGGACAAAACTGGCCAGCCCGGGGTGATTCATCAAATGGAGATTGATCGAATAGAGCGAGAACTGTTAAAACGAACAGGAGTAAAGAAAACGGAAAAAACCGAACCCATTACTAAAGTCTCCGCAAACACTAAGTGGGCCAAGATAAATGCAAAAGATTTCGACTCCACATTCACCCCCGCCGATCGCCAGGGAGGCACTTACGACTGGAACGAAACTAGCAAATCCGGCACGAAAAAGCTGGGTGAGGGGTCTTTCGGCGTCGTATTACTTGCGAAAGGACCCCCACCGGTGGCGGTAAAGAGGGGGGAAGTTAGTTCAAAAGAAGCTCTTATAATCGAAAAAGTAGGAAAAGCCGGTCTTGGCCCCAACCTAATTGCGGGTGAGACTGCAAAGGGCGGGACGGTCGAACACGGTGTAAAATTAAAGCAAGGACGAATCGCCATGACGGTTGTACCAGGAAAGGAGCTAGGAAACAGGGCAAGCGACACTAAGATCGGAAACACTACGACCGGAGACGCGTACTGGAAAGCCAGGGCCGATTTACATCGGCTCGGTGTGGCGCATAATGATACGCACATTCGAAATCTAATGATCGACGAAACCGGCAAAGGAAGATGGGTGGACCTGGGTCTTGCCCACGACCACCCGGGGGCAGCCCTCGCCGAGGCTCTCGGAGTTCTTCGCAAGCCGGTGGGTTCTGTTGGCGGGAGTTCCGGCGACTGGCAGGGAACTAGGTGGGAAAGAGAGACCGGCAACAGGGAGGGGCAGGTCCTACCCAACGCCCCTAGCAACCTGAAACGAATGGAGAGAAACCATAAGACCAGGGTCCTACCCTTTCTTCGCGGTAAGAACCTCACCGACGACGAGATCGCCAACGTGATGACGATTGGAATACGACAACCTCCAACCGACTACATAACTAAGGCAGGGTTTAACAAGCTAAATGACAGCGACGCCCTCCAAGCAATCAACCTCTTATACGACGGGATCTAATGACCGACACCCAAAAATACCAAGCTTTAATGGCAAAATACAAGGACATTCGCCGCGATCCTGACAAGGCCCAGGAGTCACTTAGGCTGCTAGATGCCGCCATGGCCCTGGCAAACAAAGGCGAGATTGACCCCGACGTCAAGATTGGAATGGCCTACTTATAAAAAATTATTACACCCGCTGTTCTTATGAGCAATGGGGCCGAAGCTACCTGGCGCTGAATAACAACTCGGACGTGCGTGGAAAGGGTAAAATTGATTCACCCGTATCTTCATACGGCTTCAATCGCTCTTCAGCGCAATGTCCGCAGTAAAACTAATTTTCAAACGCTCTAGCCTCCTGGGCAAACGACCGACCTCTGCTAACCTAGAGGTGGGTGAGATCGGCTTAAACACCAACGCACAAGAACCAGGTCTTTATTTTGAGACCACCGACGGTAACACGGTCAAGGTAGGCCCGACTGCCGTTCTTCCTTACGCTCCAACCGGTTCTCCCGAGCGCGGAGAACTCTGGTTTAACACCGAAGATGGCTCCCTGGAAGTTGGTAACGCTGAGCGCCAGTGGCGGGCGATTGCCTCTCCTTACCTGGGGGGGACTGGAAACGTTGTGTTCTGGGCTCCCGAGTTTGCGTACTCAACGGACTCAATTCTGAACGACGGCCAAGCTCTACCCTTTCAGACTCTTACGCGCGCAATCCTTGAGCTCAGTAAACTAATAATTAAGGATGCTCTAGCCGGTTACTCCGCGTCGAGTGGTAACAACCGGTATACGATCTACTTCTCTTCGTCTGCCGCCGTTGCGAACAACGAGCCAGGGGTCTCTGTTGCTAACTTTACAACCAACCTCGACGGAAACCCCCAGTCATACCGCAACGTAACAACCGCCAGCCTAATTCAGTTCAACCCGGAAACTTACGGCGGCGTTATCTGCCCTCGCGGCATCTCACTGGTTGCAATGGACCAGAGAAAGTGTGAGATTCGCCCCTCCTACGTGCCGAGCTACATTAACCCGAGCACTCCAAACATCGGAACGAACGAAGCTATCTCGTCAGTTCTTCGGCTTACCGGGAACTTGCTTCACGATAATTTCACTGTAAGAGATAAACTTGACTCTCGCGACATCGACTCTATACGACAGGACGAGTCGGGCGCCGCAATTTTCTCTTCTTTAACCCCGCACGGTTTCACTTTTGAAGAGCAAACTTATGCCTCTTTTGCTCCAACAGTTGACCAATCAACGGGAACTTTTGTAAACGGGTCATACTATGTAACCCCCATAAACACCTTCGAATTCTACTTGGGAGAGTCGCCCACCTCCGCATACGTTTCGTTTAGCACCATCCCCTCGCTACTTAACCACACGGGTCTGATCCTAACCCTTAAAAACTCTAATTCGTCGGCTCATCGCCTTCGTGGCTACGAATTCGCAAGTTTGGCGGATTTGGCTGATTATTACACGAAGGTTCAGTTGGCGTTCCCGACTTACTTCGGAGGCAAAGTCACTGACGGCGAGCGCATAGTAAGCAGCCCAGAGTATGTGATGGTTGGCCCGACTTCTGAACCCTACCCTGACAACACATCGTCTAACACAACCAGCAACGCTTCGCCTTACCTGCGCAACATAACTGTGCGCTCAAATTACGGTATGTGCGGAGGAGATTTCGACGGATCAGTGGTTTCGGGGTTTAGGTCGGTGATTTCAAACTCTTGCACCGTAGTCTCCCTACAGAATGACCCCTCCGCCTACGAGATTTATACTACCTTGGCCAACCCCGATACGGGGGTAACTGAGCAAAAGTGGTGGCCCTTAACTCTTGCAACTTTCCTTACGACCCCGGCACCGATTCGTCCCACCTCAGTCGCATTGACACCGGTTCAAGATCAACTCGATCTGTTAAACAGCACCCCTATACCCAATATTCGTTACTACTACGAAACTCTTGGGAACTCCGCCGGTAAGAGCTTCGGTATCGTGAATCAAGACAATGATTTCCGTCACTTTGGTTTCCGGGCCAAGAACGCAGCATACATGCAAGCTCAGTCAATGTACACAGTTGGCTGTGCCGTGGGAGCTTGGGCTTTGAACGGAGGGATTGTATCTCTTACGAATAGCACCTCTAACTTCGGGTCAGTCGCCATCAAGGCAGAAGGTTTCAACGGAATTAGCACCATCGGTGGCGCTTACCCTAATGGACGAGGATTCCTGTTCGAGGGTATCCAGAATCCTTTGGCTCTATCCCAACCGCAAGTTGAGGACTCCCGCAACAAAGAGATTCTTACTCTGGGGTCGCGAATTGTCTCTGTGTCTCAAGAAACAGGTAACGAAGGCATTCAAATTCTCACGCTGAGTTCAACTTTCTCTCCGTGTTTCCTGCTACCTTACTCTCTTAAGCCCGGTAGCGCCATTTGGGTTGCAACGGACGCTTGTACCTATCGTGCTTTTCTGGCTACGGATGGTGGGCCAACTGTTCGCCCAAACCCTGGCAATTCTTCTCAGTCGCAGCTTCGCGTGCGCTCATCAGATAGCACTGTGCCAACGGACCCCGATCTAATAACTTCTTTGGGAATCCCCTACATTCGAAGGTTCATTGATCCGCGAAACAACTTTGACCGCACCTACAGCTTCATGGTGCGTAACACCAATTCAAGCGCGGTTGCCCCCCAAGTTGGCTCCGTGCTGCGACTCAATCAGACCAGCCAAGCCCTCGGAGCCGCCACCCTTCGCCCCAACGTTCAGCTTGACCCTGGTAACCTGGGGGGATGGGGTCGTGTTTTCACCGTGAACAACGTTGTAACCGGCTCTCTTGGAGCTTCCCCTCAGTTCAACTACGTTATTTCCGATAACAACCAAGACATTACCTACTACCTAAGTGTAACTGCTTCGGACTACGATAGACCTTGGCTCCAAGTCCCCCACCAAGCCACCGGAACCTATACAACATTTCAGAACAGAAACTGGTACTCCGCCGAGAACAATTTATGGGACTCGGTTTACTATCAAACAGATTTCACAGAAACAATTGGGCCCGAGAAAATCGCTCCTATTGAACCTTGCTCTCCGTTTGTAACTACAAGCCCTCTGGAAAGGCAGGAGCTAATCTCCCTAACCTACCAGGGGGAGTACGCTCCCGACCCCCTAACGATTTACCCTGACCCGACTGTTTACGACGATCTAACCTACTTCCGAGGCGCCACTTCCCCTTACTCTTCCTACCCCGTACAGAATTACTACGACGACGACGACAGTTCAGACAGCATGGGAATGTGCCTGAAAAATTACGTACCCTTAAACTCCGTAAATACGCAAACCGTCACTGTTCCAACGGTGGTTCAAACGGGTCAATCGGCTTCTCTTGCGCAACGATACAGACCGAGCGTAATACAATTCTCTGTGCTATCGAGCATTGACATTCCAAACCCGAAACAAACAGTGGTTGTTCTGCGCCTTGGGACTGAATTCACCGGGTTCGAGTATGTTCGGGTAATTAGCCTCCTGGGCTCCCAAGTTCAAGCCATTCGCTTAAACGGTACAAACAGTTTTTATCCCGACCCCTACACACTAGCGGCTCCGATCGTCTGGCCGGTTGGAACTAGAGTAACTCCTTGCCTTACGAATACAACCCCCCACGCGGCTGCTTACGACCCTGACTGGTCACCCACGAAATACTCAATCTTCCGGTTTTTCGAGGTTATGGGGTATCAAAACTCTGTTATGACGGGCTACCTGGGCCCCCGTTTCTGGGGAGAAAGGCAGTTTCTAATCAATTCTATGCCAGCAACTCCCGCTAACGGTTATGCAACCGTGACGGGGCAATGGCCTTTGGAGTTCAATGAGCCGTCAACCGTTATTGCAAACACCCACACTTGGTTCAACAGCGGTTATTTAGATTACTCTCGCGGCCTCCCGCAGTACCAGACTACGGAGCTTCCGAGAAAACTCATGGCAGACTTTCAAGCCACGTCGGTTTGGAGCGGAAGAATTTCCATTACCGGTGTTGACAATAAAGGCCAAATCGTGTTGCTTGGTCCCGAAGTCGAAGGTCTCACGTCTCAACTGTACTCACAATCGGAAACGACCACTAACGTCACCAATCAGGAACTTTACGAGCAACAGCCTTACGTTCAGTTCCCGAACCAAGTTGTGGTTTTCTCGGTTGACAATGTCTCGTCTCAGTTCAACGGCTCGAAGCGTGTGTTTGACTTCACTAGGGGTGGTCTGGTGGTTCCCCCTAGCCAACTAAATAGCCAGTCGGTGATTGTAAACCTCGGGGCCGTTGTGCAGGCGCCCGAGATTAACTATACTCTCGTGGGCAGTTCAATCGTGTTCAGCGATGCGCCGATGGCAGGTACAGTCTGCGACATCCGGGTGATTACAACCGAAGACAACGAGTCTACTTTAGTTGTTGTCCCCTTAACTTTCAACGAGCCGTTCGACGGGTCTCGCGGTTCTTTCACGGCCACTTCTACCGCCAACATCTCCACTCTGGATATAACTTTGGGGAACACTTTCATGTTCCTTGGCGGTGTTGAGCAGATCCCTGGCTCGGGAGCTTCTTACTCTCTGACTCGCACATCTCCGACCGAAGTTCAGTTCACTTTCCTTGGGGAAGTACCCCCAACGGGAACGACTTTGAACCTGATCGCAGTTTGCAGCGGCACTTACTGGACTACGCGAACACTGAAACCGGTGGCAGTGTACTCTCTGGATACTATTGCTCCCTTCTTTGACGGAGCGGTTACGCAGTTTGCGTTGACGGCTGGCGGCGTTCCCCTCAATCCAAACGTTGTGAACGCGGAGAACCTTTTCGTGAGTCTGGGCGGTGCAATGCAGCTTCCAACTGTCTCTTATACCGTCACCGGCTCAACGATTACTTTTGTTGAGCCCCCGCTCGAAGGGACAACCAGCAACTTGCGCATTGTAACAAATGCCGAGTTCATAACCTGTCCGCAACCCGGTTACGGTGCGGAAATTCAGCAGTGGGGTTTGCCTCTTACTCAAATTGTGTTGGGCGAAGCACTGAATCAAATCAACGATTTTACACTCCAGGGGTAAAGTTCAGTGAAAGCCCCGGGTCTACCGGGGCCATCGACATCTAGTCACTTTCATTATGTCACCACTCCAAGTCACGCCGATTCAATTTCTTCGTTCCGAGGTAGAGAACAAGAGGCCCGACCCAAATAAGTTACTGCCCGGGCAGGGTGCAGTGAATACGTACGCGGGTCAACCGGGTTTCTTCTTCGCGGATTCAACCAACGCCTCGTTGTTCAAAGTTGGCCCTTGTTCGGTTGGGTCTGTCGCTCCAAATTTCGGAGTAACGGGTGTGACCGGGGGGAACACCCTGGGCGAACTTTGGTTGGATACAACGAACTCCACTTACCCGACCCTTAAAGCTTGGGGCGGAACTTCTTGGAAAAGCACCGCCGGAAATGTTACCAGGGTGAGTGTCCCCGCAAACTACACGGATGCTGGCGCCCTTGGACAAGTTGCGATGAATGAAACTTTTTTCTTCTGGCACGATGGGACGCGCTGGCGGCGTTCCGCTAGCAGCGCCTGGTGATGTAGGGTAAAACCTAGTACGAGAGTTGGTGGCTTATTTTGGCACTTACAAGAGCACAGCTTATTCAAGGAGACTCCAGTCAGGGAGCCGTTCTCTCTAACACCGTTCAAGGTGTTAAGAGGGGGGGAGAGGGGGTAATCATCGCGAACGACGGCACAATTTCGTTCGTTGCAGGCACCTCCACAGGGGTTGTCAAACTCAACAACAGCTCCGGCTATAATAATTACGTTTGGCCCAGCGCAGCTGGAGCAGCAGGGACTTTGCTGTCCTGCGGTGTAGGGGGAGCTCTTTCGTGGGTTTCCACTTTTGTGTCTGCGGCTGGTCTTGGCACGAGCATTTCCGGGAATGTGATTAAAGTTTCCATCCCCACTATTTCGCCGGCACCCGCGATTGGCACTTCACCTTCGCAGGCAATCGACGGATCCCTGTATTGGGATAGTTCCTTGGGTGCCTTGTTTGTCCGTTACAACGACGGTGTAACTTCTCAGTGGGTGCAGGCGACCCCCACCGGAGGTGCGGGTAGTGGTGATATTCCTTCGGGGGCAACTATGCTGTTCCTTGAGGCGACGGCGCCAGCAGGCTGGACGCGAGAAACGGCGCATAACAACAAAGCTCTTAGACTAGTCTCGGGTACAGGGGCCGGAACAGGTGGTTCAGTATCTTTCACCGATGTCTTCACTTCGCGTGGCGTCCCTCTGCTTCAGCACTCTCACGTCTTAAGCGAAGGATCCGGACACGCTCACTCCCTTAATAACCCTGCCAGACCATTCGCCCTTGCAGGGGGAAACGCTTCGGGCGGTTTCGACAAACCTGCGTATAATTTTAACGGAGATCTTTCAAACACGGAACTCGCGCTTACCGGGGCAACAATTTCAAACGCCGGCACCGCCGGAGCCACCATGGACTTCGCGGTCTAATACGTTGACATCCTTGCTTGCACCAAAGATTGATAACCCCCAGTAGGGGTAAAACCACTTAACCAGAGACCTGCGCATACGATGTCGTTAGTATTCCCGACAGCTGCCCAAGCAGCGTTACAGACACCAATCTACACTTTCTCTACTTCTTCCACCCCCCTAGTAAATACAACAAACAGCAATACTTACACCTATGACCCCACCGTAGGTGTTTGGACGGCGGCGGGAGTAGGAAGTACAGGCTTCCCCAGCGGTACTAGGATAGTGTTTGCACAAGCAACGGCTCCAGTTGGCTGGGTACAAGTTACAGACGCTACCTATAATGATGCCGTTATTCGTTTGGTTAACACAGCGGGCGGCGGAACCGGGGGTTCGGCGACATTCTCTACAATGTTTACTTCAGCTCGAAGTGTACCTCTTCTAGAGCACACTCACGTGATTAGCAACACCGCTCACACACACGGGTACTCCTCAAACGCCTCCAACTTAGCCGGTCGTATAGAGGGAGTCTCCACCGCTTTTGCCGGCTTGGGCATTGGCGATTGCAGTTTTAGTATTGACTCAGCTACCCCCGGAATTACCGCCAACAATGCCGGTACTGCCGGAGCCACAATGAATTTTGACGTCAAGTATGTCAACATGATCGTAGCCACTAAATCCTGATAGACCCCCCTTCGACAAAACAATGAAAAAAGGACATTACTGCCCACTTCTTAAGCGGGACTGCATCGAAGTTAAATGCGAATGGTACACGCAAGTTCGCGGCATTAACCCGAATACAGGGCAAGAAGTCGACAACTGGCAATGTGCCGTGAATCTTCTTCCAATGCTGCTAATTGAAAACTCCGCCCAGCAAAGAAGCACTTCTGCAGCAGTCGAAAGTTTTCGAAACGAATCCTCGAAGCGTGCCGACGCAGCCAACGTCCTTTTATGCCACATGGCTCAGGTAAGTCCCTCAGCCATTGAAGCCGTAACGATCTCCGAACTTTCGCTACCTGGAACACAGGGGTAAAATCTAACAAAGAGCACACGAAAAATGACCATCATCGTTATCAACCCTCTTGCTAACCAAGTAATCCTCGACGGCGACGCTGTTGAAGGCGTTAGCATGACTGGCGTTGACCCTTCGATTCAGACCGTTCAGTTCAATACCTACTCTAACTCGGGCGTTGTGGGTTTTCTGAAAAATGCGTCGGGCAAGGTCCCCCCTGCTGAGCAGATTACGAGCGTTGCTCCTTGGCAGACTCAAATCGACAACGCCACACAAATAATCTACTACCGGGAGAACCCCAAGACCTTCTACTCCAAGGTTGACCCCGTAGGAAAACCGGTGCTTTCTACCGCCAAGGGTTGGCCGCAACCGCCTAACACAACTTCAAAAGTTCCTCCAACTCAACCGACTCCAAATACGGTTCTGTACTGGGAGGACTCCGAAATTGTAACGAATTCCGGACCCGTTGTAGAGACTGTTTCCGGGTTTGTGTGGAGTGCTTTCCCCTACGCATACACTCTTGACGCAGCAAAGTCTTACATTGTTAACGCAATCAACTCTTCCGCCTATTCCCTCCTGCTGCCTTCCGATTGGGCTGTTGTCCGTCAGTATGAGACCGAAGTTGAAGTGCCGACAGAGTGGAGTACTTGGCGCCAAGAGATTCGCGACCAAGCTGTCGCTAAAACCGCCGCAGCCAATGCTTGCTCTTCAAAAGAAGCTCTGAATGTGTATTCTCAGAGCGAAACATACTTCAACTGGCCCGTTTCGCCTACGACTCCCCTGGTTTGATACGTTAACCCCGCTGAGAAAACATGTCTGTTCTCGTTTTTCCGACAAACCCCGTGAACGGACAGCAATTTCCGGATCCGCCCGTCGACAACGTAAATAGCTACATCTATAACGCCGCAACGTCAACTTGGCGCCTACAGAGTGAAGGGGGAGGGACCACTGTTACCGGACTTCTACCAATAGTCGTGAGCACGGGCACCTCGTCTTCAGAGATTTCCATAAATGCGGCGACAAACTCCTCCGTCGGAAGCATTCAAATCGCGACGCTGCTCGAAGCGGCAACAGGTACAGATGCCCTAAAAGCACTGACCCCCCTGACGGGTGTTCCTAAGAATGCCTCCGGCATGGCTGGGTCTGCTTTTTTGCCTGCCGGGAATACCGCCGCCCGACCCGCTGCTTCAAGCTACGTTGGGCAGCTTCGCTACAACACCCAGATCCCGCAATGGGAGTACAGCGATGGCGCATCCTGGCTCCCGCTGGCTGGCGGGGGCAGTTCGCAGTGGTCGAGACAGATACCCCAAGTTGTAGCAACCTCAGCATACACGCTGGCGGCTACGGATACGGGGAAGCACATTAACAGCAACGGCTCGCCCGTCACTATCCCTTCCTCGGTGTTTGTTCCTGGCGACGTGGTTAGCGTGGTTAATAACTCCCTTTTAGACCTTTCTATACTCGGAGCCTCTGGCGTAATTATTTACTTTGCTGGAACGCTTTTAGTAGGAACCAGAACGCTTCTGCCGCGAGGCATCGCAACAATCTTGTGCGTGAACGTTGATACTTTTATCGTTTCGGGCTCGGGTCTAACCTAATGGGGATACAAAGTCTTCTCTTTGCGGGATCGAGTGGCACTGACACCCCGGTTGACCCGTATATTGCGTCGTTAAACCCGCGACTATGGCTGGATGCCTCTAAGAGAGGGTCTGTGATTCGCGACGGAGTAAATGTAGAGACATGGAACGACCTGTCGGGCAACGATTTTCATGCGTACCGTGATCTCACCCTGAGCGGTGGGCCCCCTGTTTACGCATCAGATCCCGCTCTAGGGGGTAGGCCTGTCCTGAAGTTCAATGGATCCTTGCTTGTAAACAGCTTAGCAACGTTTAATTTGCTGGGGTATTCCGTCGCCATGGTGATGACGTACCCCTTATACCCTGAAATTAGAACAAATTCCGGCATATTCAGCTTAACGGGTCCCGGCCTAGATTTCACTTCCCCTTCGCAATTTACGATTAACCAAGGAAATTCCGGGCTTACGTTGAACCACGCGGCTTCTTGCCAACAGGATCTCTCAATCCTGCCCGCCATGCTGTACGTTGCGGGACGTTCCGGTACAGATCTCTATATCTACGCGAACGGCAGTCAATCAGCAAGTGCAACAACTGGTGCAACGGTGAGCACAAGCCCCGGGGGTTATTTCCTCGGTAAACGTTACCCGGAAGAAAGTTTCGGTGTGTTCAACCTGGCCGAGTTCATTGTATTCCCTAATTGCACTGACGGTTGCACCAGACAAAGAATAGAAGGTTACCTCGCCTGGAAATGGGGCCTAACTTCTCAGCTTCCGTTGGGCCACTTTTACAAAACTTTTCCGCCCCCGTCCGAGGTTCCGAGTTACGACCCTTATTTTTCGAAAGTTCAGCTTCTCCTGCCCCTGGACGGCTACATAACTTCAGCAGTGGTTGACGAAAGTGACTTCGTATCTACTCTGGCTTCCTCCGGGGTGACTCTAAGCGGCACGGGAGGCCCCTTTGGGAACGGTTGTGCCGTTTTCGATGGAACGGGGGCAGCGCCAGGTATTACGGTGGATGGAGTTACTAACTTCCATGGCGGCGGTGTTTCGGGGACTGTGTCCATAGAGTTCTGGATCTACTTGACAAGCTACCCGGCGACTGACCAGTACTACACTGTATTTAATCCCGAAAACTACGAAGTGTATTCGCTTTCCGTGGATAGCGAAGGCTATCTAGTCACCGGATATGAGAACGTGAAAGCACCCGTACAGCTAAACCGGTGGACTTTTGTAAGCTGGATTCACCGATCTGAGCCAGATCACTTTCATTTCTTGGGTATAGACGGACAATTTGTAGCCGGAACCGCTTTCGGAGTAGGTTTTCAACCCACTCGTTTAGTTATTGGGCACAGCTGCGCAATTCAGGGTCGTGCTTTCGTGGGGAAATTGAGCGATGTGCGCCTCACCGGAAACGTTGAACGCACCATCGCGCTACCTGCCGAACCATTCCCTACAAGAGGCCCTGCTGACCCTTTCTTTTCACAAGTCTCACACCTCTTTCCCTTTGATGGGACTACTTCTACGGGGTTTATCGACGCCAGCGAAAACCACGCCGGAGTAATCGCAAGCTCCGCCGTAAGCCTTCATGCCAGCGGAGGGCCATTCGGAAATGGCTGTGCGAGTTTCAACGGGCTGAATTACGGGACAACGGAACCACCGATTACCCTACCTGCCAGCGATAAAAATATCTTATCTGATTACGACTTTTCCATGGAGGTGTGGATTTACCTATATGACTACCCCGAGGAAGGTTCAACCTATTACATATTCTCCAACACCGGGGGTCGTCACAATCTACGCGTGAATAGTGCAGGCCTACTACAGTTTAATAATACTGTAAGCACACCCAACCAAGTGCCCTTGGGTACATGGGTTTTTGTGCATGTTTACGGGTTCCAGGCCACCGGAGTTATGTCCGCATACATGGATGGCGTCTTTCAGCGAAGCGACAACACCGGAAGTTTCTGGGATATGCAGACCGATTTTGTAATAGGCCAGCTGGCGGGTACAAACTCCGGTCGGTTCAAAGGGCTGATGAGTGATTTCCGTCTGACGCTTGGCCGCGTCCGCTGTTCGTCTAACGTACCCACCGCGTCGTTCCCCACTCGCAGTCCGGTGGAACCCGACCCTTACTTCGACGTCGTCTCGATGTTGCTACAACCCACAAATGAAGTAAACGGTAGTACGACCTTTACAGACCGCAGTAGTAACGAACTGTTAATCACCGGGAACGGCGCTCCGAAGTGGGACACGGGTTCGACTTTATTCTGCGAGCCCACCGTACTCTTAAATGGCTCTACCGACTGGTTGACGGTGAATAGTACAAATTTCGTGAACATGAGGTACGACGATTTCACGATTGAGGCGTGGGTTAAGCCTACCTCGGGCAGCTACGGCATGATCGATGCACGACCAAACACAAACGTTAACAACTTTGCTCTAGCCTTCCGGTCCCCGAATAACTCGCCGCTCGGCATCTTCAGAGACGGCCCTTGGCAACCCGACGAAACCCATGACTACGGCACTTTCCGTCACATCCAGTGGGTCAGAGAGAGCGGGATCAACAGACTGGCCGTCAACGGAGTTGTCGCCCCAAACACTTACCCTTACGCGTCTACGTTTGCCGCAGATGGCGCCTCTGTACAAATCGGTAGACTCGTGGAGGAGGATAACTACTTATTGAATGGTCGAATCGGGTCTATGCGTGTTACAAAAGGCATTGCCCGACCTTTTACGGTGCCCACTGGGCCGTTCCCCACCTTTGGCTCATATTCATCAGATCCTTACTTCAATTACGTATTCGCACTAATACGTCCTACCGGAAGGCAGGACTCAACTACGGTAGTAGACTACGGTCCAACGGCCAGAACAATAAATAATAACGGCGTCACCAAAGACACGTCATATAGCAAATTCAACACAGGCTCGCTTTCCTTCCCTGGCGAAAGCGCCTTAAACGGTCTTTACATTCCCAACTTTCAACTCTTTTCCGGGTACACCCTTGTGTACGAGTGCTGGGTACAGCCGTGGGCGTGGACAACCGACCCGGAAGGTGATCCACTCTTTGACTTCAGTGCATCCGGGTCAGAATCTTCCGCCAGGTTGACCATCCTCATAAAGGAAGATGGACGCATCACCACCCGATACAACTACGCTTTCGGATCGAGAACTGAAGCTTTAGCGCTAAACACTTGGGCTCACTTCGCCTTCACTATAGACTTGGGTGGAACACTGACAGCTTACGTTAACGGGGTAGCCAGTATGACCCGCACGGGGGTCTTTATAGAGGGTGTTAACAATTTGTTCATCGGCAGAATGGTGGATGCTGCGCACCCCTCCTTGCACGCTAACTTGGAAGAAGTGCGAATCACAATAGCTCCGACTTTACGTTACACCGAAAACTTCACCCCGCCCCACGCGCCGTTCTCAACCACCCAGGGTTCTCCGGTTTATCTTATAAACGATGACTTTAGTAGTACACCCCCCAACGCGACATTGGTAGGTAGTGCCTATATTTCGGGTGGCGAGTGCGTACTTACTCCGGTTGCGCAGTATCAGGGCGGAGACCTTGTGTATGACTTCCTGGCCAACTCACCCACCGCTTTTGAAGCCAGCTTTTATTACAGATCGTTCGAGGGTACTGGAGCTGACGGCACTAGCTTCAACTACGGAGTTATCATCAGTTCGGGTGCTGAGCTCGGTATAGTAGTACCCGGGCTTGCAATTTGCCTGGTCGAGTTTAACGGGCCGCAGCGCATCATAATAAAGATGAATTCTGTGGCAATTGCGACAATTTTTACACCCGTAATTAGTTCAGCCTACCAACTCTACACTTGCTTTGTTGACAAGAACGGAATTCTTTCTATTGAAAGAGACGGAACCCTTATCGTAGAACAACTTGATCTCGGGTATACCTATATAGCGGCTGATAAATCCGACTGGCAATTTGCCTTAAGCGCAAGAACCGGGCTTCACACTAACAGACATAGTGTACGCTCCTTCAGCGTTCGTGTAAACAGTGTAAGAAATGGTTTCCTCCGACCCCCCTACACCCCTACCGCAATCGCTCCCCTCGGCGGGGCCACATACGGAGGCACCGGAGATGACAACCTGGGTAATCCCTTCAACGGTCCCTCTAATATAAAGGCTCGTTTAAGTGGGCGAGGAGGCATTGTCTTTGGGCCAAATAACAGACCCTACGCCTACACGACACTTGAGGTACTAATGACTTTGGACGCCGATTGCGGTTACTTGGTCGTGAACGGGATCATCACTACCCTGAGGCTTGAGGCTACGTTAAACAGCGGCGGTAATATTCCAGCCCTATTCACCTATCAAATGCCGGCTCCCGACTTTATTCGGACTATCAACACTACTTCGGGAGTAGGCGTTGTGACCGGCGTTTACGCTATCTACTGCGACGGAGTGTTGATAACGGACTCAGATGCCCCCCTCCTGAAGAATCCCCCCTTCTACCCGGTTCGGCTCCTACTTCCCCTTGACGGCTCAACCTCCTCCACGATCGTAGACGCCAGTCTCACTTCCAACACCGTAAGCAGCTCTGGCGCAACGGTTAGCAGCACGGGCGGCCCCTTCGGTAACGGCTGCGTGGTGTTCAACGGAATCAGCGAAGGCGTTAATCTGACACCCAGTGCTCAATATGTGATTGGCCGTAATTTTCGTGTGGTTGACGGTAGTTATTTATTCAACTCCGCTCATTACACTATTGAAACATGGGTTTGCATCGACGCCTATCCTGCCCCCGGCGATTGGGCAACAATCTTCAGTACCGGTGAGACTCAAGCGATCACGTCGCTATCGATAAACAGCGAAGGCGTTATTGACTACGTTGGAACCGCACAGTTTGCCGGAATGGAACTCCGTAGGTGGTACTTTGTTTGTATAAATGCGTCGGGAACGAGCAATAAAATCTTTATTGACGGACAGCTCGTGGCCAACTACGGTTCGTACTACAACAGTACTTCCCAGAAAATGTCTCTCGGCCAAATCCCCGATTCAACTTTACCAAGATTTACCGGAAGATTGAGCAATTTCCGCTATACCCTCGGCTTAGCCCGCGACGGCTCGATTGTCCCCTCCGCCCCGTTCCTTACTGAAGGCCCCTCACAACCCCCTTACACCCCTACCGCAATCGCCCCTGGCGGTGGAGCCACATACGGAGGCTACGGAGACTTCAACCTAGGTAACCTATTCAATGGCCTAGCCAACACGAAGACCGTTTTAAGAGGGCAGAACGGCATTATCTTCGGTACTAACAACAAGCCTTGGGCCAACACAACTCTAGCCATACGCATGGCACTCGATGCCGACTCCGGGTACCTGGTTGTAAACGGTGTCACAACCTCCGTGAGGCTTGCCGGGCCTACTCCGGGTGGATGGGGCGGCACCCCCGTTCTCTTTACCTACGCCATGCCGGCGCCCGCCTTCATCACCAGCATCAGTACAACAGCAGGAAACGGTGCTGCGATCGGCGCCTACGCTATTTACTGCGACGGAGTGTTGATAACGGACTTCCCTCCGCCCGAGATCGACCCTTACTTTGCCAACGTGCAGCTACTTCTCAAGATGGATGGCGCAAATGGATCTACTGTGTTTACCGATAGCAGTCCTGCCCAAAAAGTTGTAACAGCGGTGCGATCAGCGACTATATCAACAAACGAATCGAGATTTGGAAATTCGTCCGCCTACTTTGAACCCTCGGGAGGACTTGCTAGTTGGATCCAGACAGACGGAAGCGACGTTACATTCACAGGCGGGGGGACGATTGAGTTCTGGGCTAAAGGAACAGGGCATTTCTTCTACAAAGGGACACACGGGATAGACGAACAATTAGGTCTATGGGCATTCGGTACCGGAGTGACGTTTGGAAGCAATTCCGGAGACTACAGTTACTCAGAACAGTGTGTATTTGACCCCTCGTCTTGGCAGCATATTGCAGTAGCATACTCAGCTAGCGAAAGCTGTATGCGTGTGTTTATCAATGGCGTCATTGTCATATCAAGCATTAGGGGCACAATAGACAGTGAGGGGTTACTGACAATCGGTGGTGCTATATTTAACAGTCCTGCCTTTCCATTCACCGGTTACATTGATGAGTTCAGATACACCAAAGGAATTTGTCGCTATGTATCCAATTTCACCCCACCCACCGAGCCTTTCCCCACTCAAGGCCCGCGACCTCCCGACCCTCACTTCGGCTACGTTTCGCTGCTGCTTAAAATGCAAAACGGAGTTGTCGGGGGGTCAACCTTTACCGACCTTAGCTTGCTTAATCGGTCTATCGTAGCCACGGGCGACATAAAGATCACAGACGCAAATAGCAAATTTGGAACCACCTCAGCAGTTGTAAATACCCTGGGGTCATATTTGGACATCTCAAATGCAACTTATATAGGTGACTTGACTTGGGAGTGCTGGTGGTCACCGAAAGTGACTGAACCCATTGCAGGCTATCGGTGGCTTTTCCTACTGAACGGAAGTCTTGTAGGGCTAACGCTGAGTGACGATGGAGGTCCTCGCAGATTCTTCGTAGGCCCCCCGTATTATGCTACAAACGGCGAGGGCGGGGCGTCTTTTGTTTTCGGCGAGTGGTATCACCTTGCAATGACGGTTCAAGAAAATACGGTTAGAACCTTTATCAACGGCGTGCTTTACCAAGTAGGGGAACTGTATCCGATCAGTGGCGCACTACCCCTGCGCGTAATGTGGCACTTTTCCGGAAGTAACGGAAACTTTGGGTATATTGACAGCATGAGAGAAACAACAGGCGTAGCCCGCTACATTACCGACTTCACCCCACCCACCGAGCCTTTCCCCACTCAAGGCCCCCCGCTACTTGATCCCGACCCCTACTTCTCTTCTGTAGAACTGCTCCTCCCCCTCGACGGCTCCACCTCTTCCACTATCTTCGACGCCAGCAACAATGCCAACACCATAAGCAGCTCCGGCGCAACACTGAGCAGCACGGGAGGCCCCTTTGGTAACGGCTGCGCGGTGTTCGACGGAACGAGCCCAGGCATTATTATGACACCAAGTGCTCAATATGCAATTGGCTACACTGGTTCTGAAGTAAATGCTTTTACTCTTGAAGTCTGGTTTTACTTGACCGCCCTTACTGACACAGGCGAATTAACGGTAATTTTTGATGGTGGGGAATACCTATCGCAACTATACATACAAGATTCTACCATTCGCTACGGAGTTGGCGTGGTTGCGCTCGAAAATGAGGTGCAACTTAATACTTGGTATTTCGTTAGCATAGTACACTCTAGCCCTAACTTAAAAATCTACGTCAACGGTGCGCTTGAGCTTAATTTCAATTATCCTTGGACTGATTTGGGAGCAACTTCCCAGAATATGTCTATCGGCCCAAATCCCGCCGCAGGTTACCGAGGAATTACCGGAAGAATAAGCAATTTCCGCTATACCCTTGGCGAAGCCCGCGACGGCTCGATTGTCCCCACCGACAACTTTCCCACGTTTTGACCCCGGTGCAGCGGCAACCTCGGCCATAGCTGCCGCGCCCCATAACCATGCACACGTCCTAACCTTTTTCTTCAGAAGTTAAGAGAGAGGTCTTCGGGGCTCTCTGCCGCAAACGAACCGTACAAGGAGTCCGGAGTCTCATAGCCATCTGCCCCCTTACTCCTGTTTGAACTCGCGCAAACCAAGGCATATTTTGCATGCGTAAGATGGTATTCCCCCCACTCTCTCCAAAGCACTGCGTCTTTGAATCGTTTCGCGGTGACCGGGCCAACCAGGGCAATGTCGGTGTACCTTAGGCCCTTCGAAGAAAGAAAAGAGTCGGCTAGCTCGCTGAAGGAGATCCCAACGTGGTCCACATCCGCCTTAACGCCTTTCCGAATGTGAAACCCGGAAAGGTAGCAAACGACGGGCAACTCAACCGAGTTACGAAAAGCTTTTAGCTGGTCCGAGACAGCACCCCTCATTGAGACCTTTACTTTGTTGTAGTGTCTCTCTTCCTCTGTCGCCGAGGTTGCGATTTTCTTCGCAGGGTACAGAGCATCCACCAACTTCGCCTTGCTAACTGGCTGCCGAGAGCCCCCCCTCTCAAGGGAGATCATCTTCACTTTACGGCCACCTGCGATGTCAACGTTCCTGAGGTAAACTAGTGCCTCCGGGTCTCCTCCGAGTTTGCTCCACTGTTCAGTAAGTCGGCAAGACCTTAGGATGAACTCGGCGGGTTCCCCGATCAACCGTGAATTGACGCGGTGATTGGAAATCACTCTGCCTAATTTGTCGTTGTACTCTCCCTTGTTAAGGTCGAACGTTTCTTTGCCCAGAGTTGCCATGGTTTGCGGTCAAGTTAGCTATCTTACACAAACTTTACCCAGATACCGATGGGCTATACTACCGGTGGTACCGACGGTGATGCCGAAATGTGAACTCAGTGATTCGAAGCCGAGAAGATCTAAAGCTTCTGGTTGGAACCCAAGTGGCTGTGAGTGGCCGTGTAAAACAATTCAAGAAGCACGAAAAAAGACGAGATTTGGACACAGTTTGCCTGGTCAACGTTGTTGCTACTCCTTTGCCAGAAGGTGAGTCTCTGTTCATATCACATCTTTGGGTGCTTAGACGGCAGCTTAAGGGGATGGGCCGTGTGCCCCTTCAAAATGAGCGCATACGGTTCACAGGAGAGGTTTATGAGTATCTCCGCTTGGGGGGGAGATCTCTGGAGAGAAAATTACTCGGACACCAAGACTACGGTATAAGGCCGATTTGCTATGAAAATTGAGATCACAAACCACTTTGCTGCAAACGGCAGAGAGTACTTTCGGTTTAACTTGTGGGACGGTCCCGACGGGATCGACGAAGTTCGAGGTTTTTCCGTCGACTTGATTGAAACGTTTACCAAGATTATCGAGTGGCGAGAGCGCATTGCCAATGACTACTTTGAAGACAAACTTGAGAACAATGAAACCGACCACTGAAGAATTAGCCCAGCATAAAGACGCTGCTAGCAAATGGGCGCTAGAGCGATTGGCCGATGCAAACACCGTCATCTGCGACACAGAGACAACGGGGTTGCCAAGCAAAGACCCGGACACGGAAATTTGTCAGCTATCGATCATCGACACTAAAGGCAAACCGCTATTTAGCATGCTCCTGAAGCCAAACAAACCAATGGACGACGTGGTGATTGGTATTCACGGCATCACCAACGAACAGGTGCAGAACCAACCGGTGTTCGCCCAAGTTGCCAAAATGATCGCGTTTGTTCTGGAGAACAAGCACGTTGTTTGCTACAACGCGGATTTTGACGTGGCATTACTCTGGTCTCTATTCAAGAAGTACGATCAGGCGCTGCCCAAGATCGCTGGCGCTTCATGTGCTATGGACAACTACGCCCGATGGTGCGGAGAGTGGAACGAGAAGAAGAAAGGGTTGAAATGGCAAAAGTTGCCCAATCTTTCAGGGTTGCCTGCTCACGATGCCTACTCTGACTGCATCTCGACGCTCAGGGTTATGGAGATGATGGCTAGCAAGTTTGACCCCGCTGCTGTGGAAGCAGACTCCATCGACCTGAAATTCTGAACATGGAAGAGTTTACTTTGCGAGTCCCTCGCTACAATGAGGTTGATCACTTATACGGGACAATGATTGAGTTTGGGCGATACGAGGTTCGTTACTTGCCTCCGGAAGGTTCAGATGAACCGACTTGCAGCATGACGATCACTTCGGAGGCAGACCGTGATAAGATGGATGATTTCTTTGACAAATTTCTTCGGTACGAGGGGTACCCACCCTCGAAGTCTCAGCCCGTGGTTTGCGAGAAGCACTGGGATGAGTTTTGGGAACTGGGTAACGAAGACGAATCACGAGACAACCACTGATGGACAACACCAATCCCTGGCACATTGAAGGCAGCAGCAAAGTTCGACTCGTCAGTCACACACCTGACCCCGAAGCGATGTTGGGTTACATCGCTCGCGTCACTTCAAAAGACCAGAGCAACCCCAACGTCGAAAAGTTGCTTCGTTACTGTGCGAAACACGGTCACTGGAGTGTGTTCGAGCAGGCATCAATGACGGTCGAGGTGGTTGCTCCTCTTGCCATTATCATTCAACTTCTTCGACATTCCAGTTTTAAGTTTCAGCAGTTTTCCGGTCGTTACGAAGACCAGCAAGCTATGAAGGCGCACACTGAGGATCTATCTTCATTCAATGACTTGTTTTACATGCCCGAAGAGGCGCGTTTGCAAGACACGAAGAATCGTCAAAACTCTATCTTTGCAGATGACCCGGCACTCACTGACCACATGTGGGCAACCATGTCCTCTGCCTACACTGTTGCCCAGCTTTCCTACAATGATCTCCTTAAACGTGGCATCGCGAAGGAAATCGCGAGGTTTGTTTTACCGCAGGGCACTTTTAGCCGCATATACGTCACTGGTAGCTGTCGCTCTTGGCTACACTACCTTAATGTGCGCGACGATATGGGTATTGCTCAATACGAACACGTCGAAGTCGCCCGTGCGGCAAAGTCTGTCTTCGCTAACGTCTTCCCAACCGTCTACAAGTCTTGCTTCAACCAAGAGCGAGACCCCCGAGACATCGAAATCGAAGAACTCAAAGCAGAACTCGCAACACTAAAAGAGATTAACCGGGGTAAATTGTAGGTATGAGAAAAGAACTCAAACACTATACCTATAAAGTGACATTCCCAGGAATGCCTTGGTTTTACTATGGAGTCCACACCGATAACGGCAAACCCTATTACGGATCACCCAAAACTCATGCTTGGCGTTGGAAAATGTACGACCACGAGATTCAAATCTTGGAATGGTTTGAGACTCGAGAAGAAACAGAAGAAATGGAGAACCGAATCATCTCGCATTTTATAGATGACCCGAATTGCCTAAATGAGCACTGGGGTGGTGGTTTCTCTTTAGAGGTGTGCCGAAAAGTGGGAGCAAATGTCCCCCGTGAACAACTCAGTGAGATGGGGAGAAAGACCCAATCTGAGAAGGATGAGTTCGGTAGAAGTCTCCATGCCCTTAGAACTCTTGTCCCACTTCATCAAGACAAGGACGACCAAGGAAGAAGTAAAACCGCAGTCAAGGCAGCAGCAACTCTTCACTCAATAAAAGACGGGGAAGGAAGAAGCATTGCCACACTGTCTAGTTTGCACTCTAAGAGAAACTCCGAAGGAAAGAGTCTTGTGGGGATTCACGCAGCAACCACCAACAACTTGAAAAGGTGGATGGACCCTGACCATCCCGAGTTGGGGGTCAGAAGCTCCCCAACTTTAGTTCGAATGCAAAAGTCAAGAGGTTACCCCTCAAAACCCGAAAACCGTCAAATCGCACTTATTTTTCAGAATGGCAACCTTGAGTAGAGTTTTGGTCCATGCCTACTGGCAGATTCTGGAGGCATATCCGACGAAGGACAGCGAGTACGTTGTCTGCTTCTTGACTGACGAAGGCGACTACGGATACCCCGACATCTGGGAGTTCACGGCGCGAAACGGCTGGGAACCTGTCTACAAAACCGAAGTGACCCAGCACCCGACACACTGGTGTAACCTGCCGATGCCGAGAGATTAATGAACCGACCCAAACTCGAATCAATCTTCAAACTTGACAACAACCCAACGCCACTCGTAGTAGTTGACTTTCACGTATATCTCTGGGACGTTCTTCGGTGGTTTGAAGATAAGATCGAAGGGTCATTCAAACCCGAGGTCGAGGACAAACTCATCAAGGGTGCATGGGCACTTAAGGTGAATCGGGGTCCTGATATGCTGCCTCGT
>Ga0181349_1000084_pt1 | contig 33977 bp, 47 predicted proteins | sample Su13VDMM110SD_FD_130106 | JGI IMG/M metagenome (GOLD analysis project Ga0181349, IMG submission 130106) | Freshwater viral communities from Lake Michigan, USA - Su13.VD.MM110.S.D | ecosystem: Environmental > Aquatic > Freshwater > Lake | place: USA: Michigan | collected 2013-07-16 | reverse complement strand
CTTCCGCTTGGCGACATGACGCAGCGCACCCCGATCACCTACGCACCTCTGAAATACGAGAAAGGCGCTAAGGTGTCTTGGGAAGCTGTCATCAACGATGATCTTGGAATCTTCCGCGATCTTTCTCAGCGGCTGGCACGCGGCGCAAGACGCACGAAGAGCAAGTTCATCACGAACCTGTATTCGGGCACGACCGGGCCGAACTCTACGCTGTTCTCTACGACGTTCGCCAATCAAATCATCACGGCAAACGGGGCGGCTTCAAACAATCCGGCGCTCAGCGTTCAGGGGCTTTCCGACGGCATGACTGTATTTATGAATCAGGTTGACACCGGCGGCGATCCTATCGAAATCCCTGGCCGCATGTTCTTGGTAGTTGGGCCTTCGCTTTACGTGACGGCTCAGAACATCATGCACCAGCTCAGCGTTGACGTCAACGTGAATGGCGGTTCTAACACCAGCTCTGGCTCGGGCGCAACAACCACTCTCGCCAGTGCACAGCGCGTCAGGGTAGACAACTGGATCATTGGCAACCTCACCGTTATCATGGACCCGTATTTGCCCATTGTAACGACCAGCGCGGGCGTGAAATACACGCAATGGTACGTTTTTGCTGATCCGGCTTCTCAAGGCCGACCGGCTCTGGAAATTGGCGACCTGCGCGGCTACGAGACACCTCAGCTGTACCGCAAGGTCCCGAACACCATGTCACTCTCGGGCGTTGTCGACCAGACCCTTGGCGACTTCCGGACAATGGCAAGCGAGTTCAAGGCGGTGATGGCGTTTGGTGGCGTTCAGTTAGACGGACGTTCGGCCGTGTCTTCCACCGGGCAGGGCGTTTAAGGCGCAGCAATCGGCTATACGGTGACGCCGCGCTGACAACTCGGGTGAGGGGTCAACGCGGCGTTTCTGTTTTGAGCAAAGGGTAAAATGAGCATAGTCTGCGATACCGGCTTTATCAACATTGTCGATCCGTTCCTGAACCCGGATAGTACCGTGTGGACCGGCTCGATTACCTACACGTTGCAGTACGCCACGACCGTTGCTGGCGCAACACTGGTCGAAGCGCGGCAGGTGATCAACGTCTCAGACGGGATCGATATTTGTTTGGCTCCCGGGCTGTACACAGTCGTCTACAACCAGAGCGGCCAGCGGTTACCAGTCACTTCTCAGTGGACGGTGCCACCGACCGGCGGGCCGTACACCATTGCAGATCTGGAAGGCGTCGGACCCGTGACTGGTTCGTTGACGGTTACCGGACCATTTATTGCGATGTCCACTGTAACGATGACCTCGCTGATAAATGCAGCGGCGCGGCCTTACGTTGCCACAGACTCAGTTGGATTGTTAAGCACGGGCAATCTGGCACTGATTGCGATATCTGGCTCAGCGTCAGACCTTGCATCTGGTACGGTAGCGGCAGCACGGGGCGGCGCGGGTACGCTCAGCGGGTTGCTGAAAGCCAACGGTGCAGGAGTCGTTTCGGCGGCGGTAGCAGGCACAGATTATGCGGTAGCGACGAACGGCACTAACGCACAATTTCTGACGAGCAATGGCGCTGGAGGTTTTGGCACGGCTGTCAGCTCAACCGGTTCTGGTTCCGTTGTGTTGGCAACGTCACCATCCTTAACAACTCCTGACCTTGGAACGCCGTCTGTATTAGTTTTAACGAATGCCACCGGACTACCGGCTGCAGCAATGCCAGGCCTCACAGGCGACGTGACAAGCTCGGCTGGCAGCGTAGCGACGACCGTGGTGAAGATCAACGGCACGACGCTTTCTGGGCTGGCGACAGGACTGCTTAAAAACACCACGGCGACCGGCGTTCCTTCCATTGCGGTAGCGGGCACCGACTTAATCGGCGGCGTGGGCAACCTGACGACGGTTGGCTCGGTGCCGTATGTTTCGGCCTCTGGGATTCTCAATCAGGACGCTGGCCAGTTCTTCTGGGATGCGACAAACAACAGGCTGGGGATTGGCACGGCAACGCCCTCAACGCCGCTGCATATTCAAACCACAACAGGTTATGGCCTACGATTGACTGGCGCAGGTGTTCAGGGGGGCAGTGACGCCACTAATGGGGCTGCAATTAATCTGAGCTATAACGCTTCTGGTAATAGACAGTTTTGGATTGGAGATACAGCCACCAATTTTGGGGTCAGACTTATCAATTCACAGATGGATGGTTTTGATTTATCAGCTGGCACTTCAAGAGGCATGGTATTGCAAGTGAACGGCAATCCTCTCAGTATCGGAACAGGTGCAACAGGCTACTCGTTACAGGTTTATGGCAACAGCGCCCTAAATGCTAGTGGAGTTTTCAATGCGGCAAGTAGCGCAGGGGCAAGTTACTTGATGGTAAATAACACAGGTAACGTCGGCATCGGTACGACAGCGCCGTTGGCCCCGCTACAAACAAGTCTCGTAAGCACGGCTACCATCAACGAGATCGGTGCAATCATCGAAAGGACAGGCGGACCCGCCTCAGGGCTGGCTCGTGGTATTGGCATTGTATTTAAGGATGCGTCAAATGCCACGTTAGTCGGAGGTGTTGCTGGAATCAGGGAAGGGCCAGGTAATGATTGGGCTGGCGGATTGGCATTTTTTAGCAATGCAGCAGGCTTGAACTCAACCACGTTTGCCGGTCTGACCGAGCGAATGAGAATCTTAGGCAACGGTAACGTCGGCATCGGGACGGCAACGCCGGGAGTTACGTTAGATGCGGTAGGGCCAATAGGCGGACCAGCTTCATCTGGTTCTACTCAGACAGGCGTATTTAGGGTCGGCAACACGACGAGTAGCGTTGTAATGGATTTTGGTGTTTCTGCAAACGTATCTCCATTTCCAGCTTGGATTCAAGTAACAAACAAAAGTACATTAAGCACATACTTGCCATTGGCTCTTCAACCAAACGGCGGTAACGTCGGGATCGGGACGATAACGCCCGCTCAAAAACTTGAAGTGGCTGGCATTGGGCGATTCACCGGAACCGGGGCTTTCTCAATAGGTGATGAGGCGGGGGCTGTCAGGATCACGTCAAACAATGCAAGCCCACAATTATTTGGTCTTTTCAGTGCAACTAATAACTATACGGGAATCAGAGTTGGCGCGATTTCAGTTGGCACTACCTACGCCGCATCCGACGCTCCAGCATCGGGAATGATTGTGCAAGGTAACGTCGGCATCGGGACGACTACACCAGCAACCAGACTGCAAATTGGAAATTATACCGCAGGCACCGATGAAAAAATTACTGTAGCGGCGGGGAATGGGTATAGCGCTGCGTTACGTTTGTACGATTTTTCTACCGCCTACGGTTTTACGATCCAAGATAACGGTGGGTCTGGATATTTGGAGTTTTTGCGGCACAACAATAGTGTACCTGGTGTGTCGGCGATGGTCATCAGTCGCACTAATGGCAGCGTAGGAATTGGAGTAGCAATTCCGACGTATCAACTAGATGTCGGGATCTCGGCAGGTAGCGGCACAGCACGGTTTTACGACCAGACGGCAACGACCGGAGCGACCCGTGTCGTTATCACTCGTGGAGCAGCGGACACAACTTCCACGCAGGTGTTTGAAATCGGCGGGCTCATGAAGTTTAGCGGCCTCAATTCTACCGGAGCCGGGACTGCGCTGCTGGGTACAAACTCCCCTGCTACCACAAACGCAGCGCCGTATACGTGGCTGAAGGTGCTGACTTCGGACGGTTCTACTGGCTACATTCCGGTATGGAAATAAGACAAAGACATTATGAAAATCACCATCGAAGCTGACAACACGACCGTAGAAGCTACGGTATCTGATGACGCCGTTGCGGCAATGAAAAGCTTCATGGCAGAACAGAATGACGACGGAAAACCACGCTATGCAAGCATCCATGAATTGCTGATTAAACATTTCCGCGACTCTCTGGCAACGCCGTTGGTGCAACGGTACTCAGCTGCGGTGGCAGAAGCAGAAGCAGCAAGAATATCGGCTAACCTTGCGGCGGCAGAATCGGCAGCCGGTACCGTCGTGGTAAAAGTGACGAAATAGTTATGGCTTTCACCTACGACTTCGACACCGAACCCGCTATCAGTTACGTGAGGCTTTTGATCTCCGACACTGACAGCCAGAACTTTGTGTTCGCGGATGCTGAAGTCAGTGCGGCGTTTACGATTCAGGGCGGCACGTTCCAGAGCGCTCAGTTCTATTCGCCACCGGCGGGCGCAAACGTGCCGGCTTCTGCGGTGTCATATTTGCGCGTCGCGGCTCTCCTGCTGGATGCGATGGCGGCAAACTCGTCCAAACTTGCCATGTTCACGCGCATCCTTGACGTCGAAATGAAACCCGCGGAAGGCGCAAAGATGCTGCGGGAGCAAGCGGCGCAGTACCGGACAACAGACGACGAGTCTGGGGCGTTCATGATTATCGAGCAGTGCTCCACTTCGTTCGCGTACCGGCAGCGCTGGTGGAATCAAGCGCAGAGGCAGGCGTATCTGTAATGCAGCAAGGCTTCAGTTACGCGCTTTCCGCAATCATGCCGCTGGCAGTTCAGACGGGCTTGTTTATCTCGCTGGCGACCTTCTATGCTCCGGTGCAAACGCAGGGCGTAACGGGCAATTTCATCGGCACGTTTGCGGCGGTGTCCGGCATGGTCAACATCGCCTGTATGGACGCACCAGACGGGTTCAGTGCGACGGAGCGGAAGTCTGTACCGGATGTGCTGGCGGAACGGTTTCGTCACGTCCTGCTGACCGGCTGGTATCCATTGGCAAGTAACGCGGCGGCCGGGCTGGGCTGGCAGGTAGACGTTGACGGCACGCGCTACGACCTGCTGGGCGCGGAATCAGACAGCCAGCATACTCAGACGCGCCTCAAGCTCCAGCGGGTCACGGTGGCCACGCCATGAGCAGCCTAAAAGCACGTTTGTACAGTGCGGCCAGCGTTGACGCGGGGCTGGTGGCGTTGCTTGGTTCTGCACCGTTTCGATGGTTTGACCAGCGCCTACCTCAAGGCCGTGACTTTCCAGCTGTGGTAGTAGAGATGGTGGGAAACGCGGGCGATTATGTAGGCTCGGGCAAGATGCCGACCAACTGGACGCGGTGCCAGTTCCGGATTTACGGCAGCGGCAACGACTCGGAAAATGCAGAGCTTGTGGTTCTGGCTCTCACGGCATTTCTTAACACTTTCGACGGGCCCGGTATTCCAGGCCTTGCAACTTATCCAAATCTGATAGCGAACGATATTGACATGGGGATCGCTCAGACAGACCCTCTCACGTTTATGCGCCTGGTAGACGTGAGGCTGTACGTAAATCAGGACGCATAGGAGAACAAACGACATGCCTGCACCAGCATCACAGACATCCGGCGTCGGAGCCGGTCTTTCATTCACAGGATTTCAGCTCCAAGCCGGCAACGGCTCAAGCCCGGAAACCTTCACGACAATTTGCAACGTGTCCGATTTCACGATGCCGCTCAAGGCCGAAACCGCTGACGTTACCAACGCGGGCGACCTCTTTCGGCGTCGCATCAGCACGCTGCTCGACATGGGAACGATCAAATTTAAGATTAACTACATGCCGAAGGAAGCGACACACCAGAACTCAACATCAGGCGTGATTCGCGGCCTGCGGCTGCTGATGATCAATCAAACGCTGGTCAACTTCAAGGCTATTTATCCGGATCAGGCTGTGGCGTCGACCGATTTCTTTGCGGCCTACGTCACCGGATTCAATGAGACGGGCAAAGTCGGCGACGTGTTTACTGCCGACATCGAACTGAGCAACAACGGCGCACCGACTCTCCAGTAATCTGCTATGACACCTCAAACCGTTCAACCGATCAAATGGCCGTCAGTCACGCTGGCTGGCGGCCAGATGCTCACGTTTCGGCTTTCCTATGCTGCACACTTCCAACTGGCGCAATGGGGCAAAAATGTGGCCACAGCGTCAGTGCTGGAACTTGCAGCAGCAGCGGCCGGCAGCTTCGACCCAATCACAGGCAAGTGGCGCTCTGAAGGCTTTCAGCGTGCTCTGGATTTCGCAGACATCATGGAGCCCGCAGACGAACCGCTGGTGACTGAGGCGCTAATTGAAGCGGTAAAAAAAGCAGTGCCGGACGCGGAAATCTCAGTGCAAGCGATTCCGGCGGACACGACCGCGCTGGCCTGAACGAAGAAGACTGGCTGACAGTGTGGGCGTTTGGAGTCTCCCGGGACGGTTTGGGTTTGACAGAGGCAACTTTGTGGAGCCTGACCCCTCGGGAGTTTTCCGCATTACGGCAGGTATGGCTGGATGGCATCGAACGGCAAAACTACCTGCACGCTTCGATTCAGGCGACCTTGTACAACGCGCACTTTGACAGCGATGGCACACCTTGGACGCCTGAAGACTTGCTTGGTAAGGGCGACCGGGCCGAACGGAAATCGAAGGCTCTGGCTGATAAGTGGATGGCTACCAGGCCGGATAAGCAAATGGCCGGCGAAGTTGACGACCTGCCCGACTGGGCGACTCGAAAAAATGCGGTGGTGAACTAAATGGATCTCGGAAGCGTTCGCGTAAAAATTGAAGGCGACCCGACTAAACTTCAGGCGGATCTGAAAGCAGCCGAAGCGGCAGCGGCGAACGCTGGCGGCAAGATTGCTCAGGCGTTTAATAAATCTGCCGGCAGCATAAACGATACGACTACAGCGACTCAAAAAGCTGTATCTGGTATTACTCAAACCGGAGAAGCTGCTGAAAAAGCAGGAAAGAAAGTTCAGTCGTTTGTAGGCGCAATTCCCGGCATGGGCGTAGCGGCAGAACGGTTTATTGGGCTGGTGCCAGGGCTTGGGGCTGGACTCTTGGCCATATTTCCAGTGCTCGGAGCCTTTGCGTTTGCCGAAGGTCTTGGCAGAGTTGCAACATCAATCGGGAACGCGATAGACGAAGCCATCGGCCTTAAAAAAGCGATGGAGCAATTAGCAGATGCAACGAAAGAAGCAGACTCTGCCATTGCCAGCCTTGGCAAGACTGTTGATTCAATCAACGTCGACCGCATGACCGAACAGTTCGGAAAGGCATCAGGTCTAAAGCTGAAGGCCGGACTTGGCGCGGCAGAGGCTCAAGCTGATTTCGTCAAAGCGCGGGCGCTGTATGCTTCAATCGACCAGCTTAAAAAAGAGTTTGAGCTAAACAACGCAGTAAATCCGGGCGTGCTCATTCCAGGTGTCCGGGGCGATATCTACGCACAGCAAAAAGCTACGCTCGACAAACTGCAAAACGACGCTATTGCTGCTGACGCGAGGGGCAAAGAAAGGCTTCTGCGGGCGCAGAAGGATCTTGACGACTCCGAAACGGAAAAGGTTAAAGCCGGGAAAGAGGCGCTCAAGAAACAAAACGAAGGATGGGAAAATCGTTATCGGCTGTTTGAAACCGAACTGGCTGAAACAAAAGCAATTCGTGATTCGCAACTAAAAGCAACTGCTGATTTTAACCAGAAGATGCTGGACCTGTCCGAACAGGGCGCAAAAGATCTCGCGGAACAGCAGCAGCGCTGGAAGAAAATCAACATCGACGCGGCTGCACCGGAGAAGTTTCAACAGGTCAAAATAGACGAACCGTTCATGAATCGGATTGCCACGCCGCTGGCCAACAAGATCGATCTGAACAAAGCCGGAATCAAAACGACGGACCAGCGTGAGCGGGAAATCGCCAACGATCAAGAAATGCTCAGCATGGCGGAATCAATCAACGTTCCGCTCGGCACGCAACTGCGGATGCGCGAACAGATCCTTCAGCAGCAGATCGACTTGAAGGCGGCGCAGGGTCAAAGCGTATCGGCAGAGCTTCAGGCGCTGGATGCGCTCCAGGCTCAGATGGACCGGATGCACCAGAAGGCTGCTGGTATCGCTCCGCTGCTACACAACCTGCGGGGCATCGGCGGCCAGATTCCCGGACAACTTGGCGGAGCTCTTGCTGGTGGAATTATGGGAGGCAATCCCGGTAAAAACATCGGGCAGGAGATTCGAGGCGCATTGCAGGGTATCGGGCAGCAGATCCTTGGCACAATCTTTCAGCGTGCAATCGAGCAACTTGTTGTCAGCCTTGGCCTAAACACGTTGGCGAACACGGTATTGCAGGCACTATTTCCAGTTCAGCAGGGCTCAACAGCTGCATTGATAGGTGCGTTAGCGTTAAACACGGCAGCTGTAACGGCTCAGGCTACTACAACTGGGGTTGGTGCTGGGGTTGGAGCGGCAGGAGCAGCGGCAGGCATTGCGGGAAGTGTAGGCTCAGCAGCGTCGGGCGGATTGCTCGGAGGCGTGATCTCGGGAGTAATATCGGCAGCAGGGTCACTGGTGAGTGCGTTCCTGATAATCAGGGCCATTCACGGAACTACGGCAGAAGTAAGGGCGCTTCGCAAGTCTGGCGGTATCAAACCGGGCGGCGGCGGCATATCAGGCGCGGATGCTGAAAAACCAGCTCAGGCCGGTTATATGTCTTCTTTGGCCAAGATCTTCGGGGCCGATGCTGTTCGAGTCAACGTTGTTGCCGTTAGTCCTTTAGCGTTTACAAACGGTCTGTTTAGTGTTCTTGGCAACCTCTTTGGCTTTGCAGACGGCGGGCGTCCTCCTCTCGGCAGACCGTCAATTGTCGGGGAACGCGGGCCGGAACTGTTCATACCAGATCAGGCTGGGCGCATCATGCCGAACGGTGGCTCAGGACTTAGTTTTCCGGTTGCATCCTCTAACGGAGGCGGTATCAACATCGGCAGCATCACGGCAAACGGCGTCAACAACCCGCGTGAGTTTGTGCGGGAAGTGGCGCGGCAGCTTCCTGCGTATCTCAAGAGCACGAATCCGAAGTACTCACCGGCTTCCAGGTAGCATAGCCAACGTGGGAATGGTGGGATTTCCCATGGGAAACTTTGGGAAACTTTGGGAAACTTTGGGAAACTTTCGCATGATGAAAAGATGGTGATTTGATATATGGCATTCTCAGGATCGTTTACGAAATCAAGCACGGTCACAACTCAGGCCATCACTGGGCTGGGGTTTCAGGCATCGTGCATAATCTTCTTCAGCGCCGGCAACACATCAGCGGCAACGTGGCAAGCTGGCATCAAGCAGATGGCCGGGGTGTGGTCACCGTTTGGCGGCGGGTACTCAGTCTGCGCGGCGATTCAGGATGCTGCTGGCACCAGCAACACGGCGCGGTACTTTGCGGACGAAGCTCTTAACTTTGTCACCAACTCCGGGGCCGTCGAATCTCTGGGACACCTAACAATCGATACTGACGGGTTCACCGTGGACTGGACGACCAACACAGCGGCCACCGGCTACGTGGTCAACTACATCGCGTTTACGGCTACCGAAGCGCCACTATCGCAGACGATCAACTGGAACATGCCGACGTCTGGCGATGCGGTGGTAACGGGCCTGACGTGGGAACCGAACCTCGTGTTTCATTTGCACGCGGGGGCCGTTACGGCGGCACTACCAGCGGGAGCAACCGGCGCGGCGTTTGGGTTTGGGTGCATGGGGCCGAACGCCACGGACAGCGTGGGCGCGACCGAAACGGGGCAGTGGTTTCAGTCGCTGTTCAGTTCGGACAACGTGGGCACCTCGGCAGCGTTTTCAAAGTTCTCCAGTCCCAGCGGTGCGTCGGCTGCGAAAGGCTGCGTTCTCGGGCTGTCTGGAATTGGGGCGGATACGCTGCGCGGAACGTTCAAAAGCTTCGACGGCGGCGGCTTTACGCTGAACTTTCCGACAAGTCCCAGCGGCGCATTCCAAGCTGTCAGCTTATGTCTTCAGGTGCCGGATGCGTGGGTGGGCAGTTTCACGAAAAGCACGGCAGCAGCTCCGGTAACGCAAACCGTTAAGAGCGGGCTGGCATATAATCCTGGGCTGGCGTTGTATGCTACGACATCAAAGGTGAGCGGCGCGGGCACTGGCGGGCTTAGGGCGTCAATTGCAGCACGTGATACGGCGACGTCCTCAGTTTCAACGGCGGTGCAGGACGAGAACGGCGCGGGAACATCGAACGCGCATTCGTACAGCTCGGACTATCTTCAGATTGCCAACAACGACACTCAGACGATTACCGCCGTCGGGGTGCCATCGTTCCCGGGCTCCGGGGCTCTTACGGTCAACTGGACGACAAACGACGCGAACGGCACGGTTATCGGGTTTGTGACAATGGCGTCTGTGTCGGTGCCACCGGTTCCCGCTACGGCATGGCTGGTCATCAATGAACCTATTGGCGGCCTGACCGACCAGACGGCACGACTTGACTTTAGCGGAACTGGCTCAGACTTCCAGCTCATGATGCGGCAGCGGGGCACGGCAACGGTGCCGATTCGCGTGGCGGCTGGTGATTCGTACTCGCCAACAATGGGTTCTCAGTTGTTTATTTACGACGTCGGGCCGACAACGACTACGCTGGTATTCGTCGGCACGATTGACCGGATTGAAGAATTATGGGACGGCGTAGCAGGATACCGGAAGTATCTCTGCTCCGTGGTGTCTCTGGAGCAATGCCTGGACGCGATCTTGGTACCTCCTCAGGCGTTCCTTAACGTTACGGCGGGGTCTATTGTTACCAGCCTGTTCAACGCGCTGATGACTGGTTCACCAATCACGCTCGGCACGATCTCAGGCGGCTCCACTATCCCGTCTCTGGTGATCTCCGACTACACTTCGCTCTCCGAAATCATCAGCAATTTGGCCACGTCGTCTCAGTTTGTCTGGTACGTCGACCCAGCTACACAGCAGCTTGAGTTCCACGTTCCAAGTCTGACCAGTTCACCGTTCTCGCTGGTCACGGAGGATATCAACTGGGACTCCATGAAGTGGGAACAAAATCGGCAAGACTTCCGCAATCGGCAAATTATCCAAATTTCTCAGAACGCATTTTCCAACTCTTCGGAACTGTTCACCGGCAACAGCGTAACGGACACTTTCACGCTGCGAGAATTGCCGACTCAGATCGTAGCGGCGTGGGTCACACAGAACACACAGAACACGGCACTGGGCACATTCTCGGGACTGCCGGCAGACGGCGACACGGTGACTATTTCCTACCCGGCTGGCGGTTCTCTCTACAACTGGGCGGCACTGGCACCGTACACCGTTGGCCAAATCATCATTGATCCCGCGGGACACGTACAGAGGGTGACGACAGCGGGCACGTCTGGCGGGGCGCAACCGACGTGGAACTATTCGGGCAGCACAACAGTAGATGGCACAGTCATTTGGACTGATCAAGGGATCAGCGGCGGCGGCGATTTCGCTGACACGGTTTACACGTTCGTGACGGCTCTGGACAATCGAGAGTGGGGCGAAGTGCTGATTGGTGCGACAGCGGCGGATTGTGCTCAGAATCTGGTCTACGCGATCAATGCAAAAGAGTCACAACGCGGCCTGACGTATTCGATGCCAACGTGGGAAAACCCGCTGCTAAATGCGGATACTCCTGCGGCTGGCGTGTTTACTGTTCGCAACAAAAGCGCGGGACAAGGCTACATCGCAGCGCTGGCTGAATCCGCGACGAACTTCGTATGGTCAGCAGCGTTGACGGCGGGCGGCTCAACCACATTCGGGACGGAAACGCTGCAGGTGGCAGTGGAAGGCACGAGCAACACCGCAAACTTGTATTACACACCGGGCAGCGCGTCCGTTGAACTTGCCAGCGTGACGGGCTGGCCGAAGATCTCCGGTATTTCGCTGTTAACGTTACCACTAGACTCTAGTTGGTTTTTGCAGGTGGAATACAACCGGCTTGGCGGCGATTGCATCGTGGTAGAGGATACCGACCTCGTGCAATCTCGGGCCGCAATTGAAGACGGGACGGGCAAATACCAGCAGAAGATCAGCGACACAAACAACACAAGCGCTCCAACCGGGCTGCTGGCGGCGCAACAGGCCTTGGAAGCCTATTCCACACTTCCGGTATCGTTCTCGTTTGACACCTATTTTCCGGGGCTGACACCGGGGCAATACCTTTCTATCGCTCTTGAAGACCGGCCAGTAGGGATCGCGGCGCTGGTGGGGTCCGTGGCGTCTCCCGTCGATTACGTGATACAGGAAGTCCAGGGCAAGCTGGTGGAGGTAGACACCTATCTGGACCAAGCAGGAATGCCAGCAGGCGCGAACGCGGGACACTACCTCTACACGGTGACCGTGATCAACGTCGGTGTCATCGGATCGTATCTGGACTTCTGGGCAGGCATGGGCGGAGGATCTGGCGGCAGTTCGTCGGGGGCCGTGGTAGCGGGCGCGTCACCGGCTGGTGTGGCAACGGCTACAGTGACCAGCGTGGCGCTCACCGCTCCGACTCAGTTTGCGGTGACAGGTTCTCCTGTGACGTCTGCCGGCACCTTGGCTATTGCCTGGAACACACAAACGGCAAACACCGTGCTGGCTGGACCAGCAGCAGGCGTGGCAGCAGTTCCGACCTTTCGCGCGTTAGTTGCGGCAGATATTGGTTTCTCGTTTGTCACAAGCGTGGGAATTACGCTCAGCGGCCTGTCCGCGTTGTTTACGGTTTCCGGCTCTCCGGTCACATCAGCCGGCAGTATCACCCTCTCACAAGCAAGCAGCTTTGCCAACACGATCTATGCTGGCCCTGCGTCAGGCGCATCTTCTGGCGCAACTTTTCGAGCTTTAGTAGCAGCCGATATCCCCAATATCAGCGCGACGTATTTGACAGTTGCAAACAATCTGAGCGACGTTCCAAACGCGGGAGCGGCTCGCGCTAATCTGGGATTGGACTCAATGGCACAGCAAGCGGTTGGCGGCAGTGACAGTTTTGACCCGGCAACCAAAACGTTAATGGTATTTACGAATGGAGTGTTTCAATACGCATCATGACAATCACAGTCAAAGAGATTCTATTAGCAGTCGATTCCGGGGCGCTGAAGCGTCTGGCGGGACAGCCTATACCAGCGATGGGCGCGTGGAAGTTGCGACGCATCCTGCGGCTTCTGGAAGCCGAATACGGGGCAGCAGCGGCGGCACGTGTAGCGTTGATGACAGACGCGAACAGCATTCCGGTCAACGACGGCGCGGCGCGGATGGTGCGACCGGAGTTTGCGGCAGCGTTTGAAGCTGATCCGGTATTCGCGCAGATTGTGACGTTGGACTGCGAACCGTTGCCGGTGGATCTGCTGGCCGGGGCGACGATCTCGGCGTCCGATATGGAACTAGTTTCAGCGTTGCTGACCTAAAGGACAAAACCACAATGAAATACGCCGCATTGCTTGCCATTTTGATTACGTCTGCGTGTCGCTCACGATCTGTAGCAACCGTGCCAGTGCAGGTTTGTACAAATGATTATGCGTTGTGCGCTGCCACAAATTGTACGTTGGGAAAGGGTCAAATTACGGTCAACACGATGGGCGCTGTCACGACGTGGCAGGCGGCAGATTGCCTGTGTCCAATCATGCGTGGGCCGTCCGTATCGTCTCCCGGCACCGGCAACATGCCAGAGGGCAACAAGTGCGTGGACCCGGTCATTGTAGACGGCAAAACGGGCGTTTGGAGCGCTTACTCAATTCGAACCAAAATTCCGCAGGCTCCTGACTGGCAGCATGAGACGCCAGCTCCTCCGTATGTGTGCAACACGGTTCCCCAGGGCATGGCGCAGTGTTATTCGTTCGCTTGTGACCGTGCTGGCGAGGCAATCGGACCAGACGGCAAGCCGACGGGCGTGATGCTGGCGTCATGCCGCTGCCCGATAAACGAATCGCCAAACGGGCAAGCAATCGACGTTCTAACCGCTCAGATTATTACGCAGGCTGCGACCTGTAATCTGCCGGTAGGTGGACCAGCGCCAGAAGTGACAAACAAGGCGGCGGCGTTGATACTCCAGTAAGGTTTACATTAGTAATGCTATAGTTGGAGTATGGCAAAAAAAAGTAAGGCATCTGGTTTACCGGAAGGCACCTGCTCACTGATCGTGAAGATTCCGCTGGCGACGGCGGCAGCGCTGCGGGCAACCGGGACAGCGTCTACGAGCATCAGCAGTATTATCCGCGACGTCATGGAGGATGCGTTTGGCGTCGGGAAATCGGCACCGGCGCTACTGGATACGCTGACACCACCACGCGGCGACGATAGCTGGGTACGCCTACCGGTCTACTGCTCAACCGTGACGCGGGACAAGGGCTTGGCAGAGGTAAAGCGAAGAGAGCTCGACAAAAACGGCACGCGGAAACCGCTTGGCATTGCGCCTGCGGTTGCATGGCTGCTGGTTCAGCGATTTCGCTAACCGCAGTAAAACATTAGTTATGCTATACTAGAGATGTCGCTTGTAGGAGGGCGGCCACATGGAAAACCTTGACCCTGTTTTTGCACCGATTGTCGCGGGCTGGATCGCGGCAGTAACGCCGGTTGCGCGAGTCCCCAAAGACGTTGACGCTCGAGAGTTTGGGCCGGAAGAATGGCACGAAGAACGTCTGGACCACACGGAAGAACGCTGCGCTCACTGCGTCCGCGAGTTCTACACTGACCGTCTGGTAGCGACGACAGCCGGGAAACTTTGCTTTAAGTGCATTCTGGACTACGAAGAAGGGGGCCGGTTGGCAGAATTGAAATCGCGGCTGCTCGACGCGCAAGCAGGGCGAACCATATGGATGGAACGCAGCAAGGCCAACGCGAAAGAACTGGACGAGGCCTACGACGCTATGTGCGATATCGCGCAGATGCTGGATTGTGCGGAGGACTGGCCGTCCATTATCGACCGCATCGGGCCAATAATCATAAAGGCGGCGTTAGCCAGCAGGTTGTCTAAATGCTTGTAGGCCCAGACGGACGCACGATAACTGGCGCGGTACCGGACACTCGGTTGGTGGAAGTCGTTCGGTCGGTAGCGTTCAAATTAAACCTCGGAAACTATCAGAGCATGGATTTCTTTTGCTCTCAAAAGGCTCAGTGTCCAGCGGATGAGGTAAACCAAGTTAGCGCCGATCTGTACGATTGGTGCTACGACCAGGTAATGGATGCAGTAAAAGACGTTCAACGGAAACAGGCGGCAAAGGCCGCGAGGGAGCAGCGATGAAAGCAGAGTACACGAGCATTAACGGGCGGCTGAAGTTTGCCGTCGAGGGCGCGACACCGAAGGATCTGTTTAGCGAACTTGCCGGCATTCAGGAAGTGTTTGACGCGGAGAGCAGATGCGGATGCTGCCAGGCCGACGACCTGCATTATCGGGTTCGAACGTCGGTAGCAAAGGCCGGGAAAAATGCTGGCAAGAGCTACGACTATTACGAACTGATCTGCATGGCCTGTAACGCTAAGTTTTCGTTTGGTCAAAGCATGGACCTAAAGAACTTGTTCCCGAAGCGGCGCGAGGACGGGAAAGCGCTACCCAACGGAGGCTGGTCAAAGTATGACGCAAACTCAGCAGCGGGACAGGAATACGCTGATGAACATCAAAGGCCGCAACCGGCGGCCACGATGCCACAGGCTGGAGGTAACGAGCTTGTCGGATGGCTGGATCGGCTCGACCGCGACACCAACAAATTTCCTGCCATTTGCGAGATCCTGCTGGAACGCCTGACTGAATGCGGGCCGACAGCGGTGCGTGAGTATGACCGAATTGCGGAAGCGTTTGGCCAAAAGAAGCGCGTGGAACTGGAAGATTACAAGGCCTGCGTGTGCGATCTGAACGCAGCACTGAAGCGGTTTGAGAAGTAGGAGAATAACGATGGCAAGACCTCGGAAATCAACGAAAGACGAATGGCTGGACCAGTTTGCGGACTGGGACACCGAAACACAAGAGAGCCTGATTGATACGTGCGAACTTTTGCACCGTCAGGCGAAGCGCAGGGAAGGGCGGAAGGGTGCGGGTGCGGAGCCTGCACAACTTCCGCTGACTACGGAGGAATTAGCAGCATGAGCATGACGTTATGGAACATAGAGCAGGGACTAGCAGACCTGTTTGAGCGACGCGAAGAACTGACGGTGCCGGAAGCGTCAGGTATCGAATCATTCGTTGAGCTTCAGGAGGTAGACCTTGCAATTTCCGACTACATCAAAGCAGAGGTTCAGAAGGTCGACGGGGTGCGCGGCTGGTGGAAGTATCTGGAAATGATGCGGGACGCGGCGAAGGACGAAGCTCGGACCATGCACGACCGGGCTCAGGCCTTTGACCGGCAACTGACCGTCCTGAAGAGCGCCATTCTGGTGACGCTCGAAGAGATGGAGTTCCGGGCCGGGAAGCCTCGCAAGTTGGAAGGGAAAACCGGAAGTATCAGCCTAGTAGGTAATGGCGGCCGGCGACCTGTCGTTATCACCGACGAGTCTTTGATACCGGATGAGTACCGAACGGTGACGGTAAAGATGAACGCGGAGTTGTGGCGAAAGGTTTGCGCTGCGTTGCCGGATCTCGCAGGGCTTCAGGAGTGCAAGAAAGATCCGAACCTGACGGCCATCTACAACGGTTTGCAGGAGCCTTGCGGCGGCTGCGGTGGTACCGGCAAGTCCGGTGACTTTGGCTATTGCATCGGGTGCGGCGGTGCAGGTAAGCAGGGCGTTCCGGGGGCAATCCTCGCGCCTTTGGGATCTCACGTAAGGGTCAAGTAATTCCGGCAGGGTGCCAAAACGACAAAGGAGACGAAGTGCCAAAGAAACTTAAAATAAAACAGGTAACACTTAAAAGCGTTATTATCACGCCGGGAGATCAGATGCTTAAGCTGAAATTCCCGTTTTCCCATCGAATTGCGGAAGCGCTTGGCTGGGCTCAGGAACTCCCGGAAATGACCGGCACATGGTCACCAGATGTTCCGCACAACCGCGTAGAGGTTCGGACGATTGAGTTCAAACCAACCGACGAGACGCAGATCGGGCGCGGCTTTCAGCTTGAATGCCACGGCTACATGGAGAACTTTGCAGTTGTTCGGCAGGCGGCGAAAGGCAAGGACTCAAAAAAGGCCGGAATTAAGCGCACGGACATCACGTGCACAGTGGCGTTTATGGACGAGAATGGCGCCGGTTTGCTGACGAACTACATGAGGGCGGTGCCAAGCTCCAACATCGTGGTTAGCTACGACCCAACGCCGGTGCAGGAAGAACTGCCGGCAACATCAACGGACGAAGAGCAACCGCCTTTGCTGGGTGCCGATGTTGATCAAATAGACGGCGTGGAAGCTGAAGAAATCGCGCAGGATGACTGAGAAGCAATACCAGGAACTTTGCGCTCGGGCTGGCATATCATCACTGGCCAGCTCGGGCCAAAGGAAGGCGCACAAGTACAACGCGGTGAAAAAAACCGTGGACGGGGTAACGTTCGACTCTGCCGGTGAGGCGCGGGCGTTCGCGTTGCTCAATCTATGGCATAAGATCGGGGCAATCCAGAGTTTGGAGCGGCAACCACGCTACACCATCATGGATGGCTACATTGACGACACGGGGCGCAAGGTGCGAGCTATGGAGTACGTGCCGGACTTCCGCTTTATCCGCGATAACAAAATCGTTGTGGTGGATTTCAAAGGAATGCGGACGGAAGCGTACAAGCTCAAGGCGAAGCTATTTCGGCAGCGCTACCCATATCTAATGTTTGAAGAGTGGGACGTTACTACGCTGAAGCAAAACGGAGTATAATGGGTTTGTCGGGTAGCTCCCGGCGCGGAATTGGAATCAACCCGGCTTGCAGCCTACCTCCTGCGGGCCGGGTCCATTCTCAAAACTTTGAGGTAGAGAGGTAGATCAATGACCAACAAGACGGCGCAACCTGCGCCAGAAGAGACAGCATCTATACGCGCCGTGCGGGCGTTCGTGGAGAAGCACGCGCCACAGGAGGATGTGGAGCTATTCATTAACGACCTGATGCGGCTGCTGCGCGTCGTGATCCGTGAGGCGGCGCATGATGTCACGAGCTACATGCTGGCAGGTCTGCGGCGATGAAGGCGTACAAGTCTCCAGCGTTTCAATTCTACCCGGATTCTTGGCTCTCTTCGATGGACATTATTCTTATGACATCAGCCGAAGAGGGTGCATATATTCGCCTCTTGTGCCATGCTTGGCTTTCTCCAGATTGCGGTCTTCCAGCCGACTCCAGAGCGCTTCAGACTTTGTCTAGACTTGGCTCAGCATGGTCAAAAAGCGAAGCCACTATCAGGGCGAAGTTTCGACAGGAAGACGGGCGCATATACAACGACAGGCTTCTCGCAGAACGTAGCAAACAAGAGGTTTGGCGTGAGAAAAGCAGCGCAGGTGGTAAGCGTTCAGGTGCAACCAGACGTGAAGCAAATCACGAACCAAAAACGAAGGGTGGTTCACTTTTGGTTGACGATTTACATGAACCAAATAGCAACTCTTCTTCTCCGTCTTCATTTCCAGTAAATACAAAAGCAAAAACACACACACCAACAGCGGCAAAAACCGCCGCAGTGTCTGTGATCGATCAGGTGGAGGTTTGGTTCTCTCAGGAGTTCTGGCCGATCTATCCCCGGAGAGAGGCAAAGCTTACAGCCCTGAAGGCGGCGCGGGCCGTGCTGAAAACTCCAGAGCTTCGGGCGGCGGCTCTGCGGGCGCTGACGCTGCAACTTCCGGACCTGACCAGCAGACCTCCAGACAAGCGGCCACACCCGGCGACGTGGATTAGCGGGCGGCGGTGGGAGGATGAACCGGCGCTGCCGTTTATCTCGATGCCACGATCTGGCGAAAACGGTAACGGAAAGTTCGGTTTTGTGGAATCGGTTGAGCGGGAATTCCAGAAGCGGTACGATGAGGGGCGGTTATGATCGACACGAAACAGGCGACGGCAGACATGGCGCGGCTTTCCGTGCTCAAGTTCTTTCCATCGGACCAGACGGCACGGGCTGAAATCGTGCTGATGGCGTGCGAGATGGCGCAGACGAACGAGCAGGTGGCCTGGCTGGCCAAGCGCTGCATCCAGCTCTGGAACGAGTGGGAAGGGCCGCGGGAGATGCGGGCCGTGTTCTGTTCCCGGCATCGACCAGCAGACGGGATTGAGGCGTACTCGCAACTGCCACGATTCAACGACGGAATTCCCAGCGCGAAGCCCGCGGAACCGTTGCAACTTGGCGGGGCGACAGTGCGGCAAATTGCGGGCCCACGGGACACGGCGAATGACCTGACGGCGGCTGTTAGTATCAGGCCGGTAATCGAGGCGATGGCGCGGGCGAAGGACATGAAGCGGACGAAGCCGGTTCGAGTGCCAAGTATCCCGCTGGTGAATTTGACTGATGCAAACCGGATCACAGCAGCGGATATTGAACGGGCAATGCGGGAGGCGGGCCGATGATTGACCTGAAAGCAGCGCGGGAGGCGATGCACGGATTTTCTGGTATGTCTGGACTTCCGGACAGCAAAGAAGCGCTTAAGGCGCGGACAGACTCACTGAGACAGAACGCCAGAAGCATCGGCCACGCGGCGCGGGTGGTGAAGGCATTGCGAGAGCAGGAGAAGTTCTATCCCTCGGTCCAGGCTATCTACGAAATGTGCCAGCAGACGCCGGATGACGAGATCATTATCAGCGTGGCGCGGGAGTGCAACTGGTGCGGCGGCTCCGGGTACATTATTGTGTACGGGGAGTTTGATACCTCAGCAGCGTGGAAGTGCCGGCACGATGGATCCGCACCGTCGAACGTTGGGCCGGTGATTGTGCCGTCTCTGGCGGTCCACTACCGGCAGGAAGCCATCGAAGCAGAAGCGCGGCGGCTGGCGCGGCCATCGGTGTTCGCGTGAAACATGCGACGGCCTGAAATGATCAAATGACAGCAGACCTTCAGCGCTGCCGTGACGAACAGATCCGATGCGTCACGCTGCTACTGGCAGGGCACACAGAGCAACACGGTCTGGAGATGGCCGTGAACGATAACTTCGCGGAAGATTTGTTGTTGACCGGGCACCCGGTATTGGTGCATGATGAACTTGAACGGCAGGGGCTTCGAATCCCTGCTTCGGAGTGATCTGGGGGCGTTGGCTCCTACCTTCACTCCCAGACCTCCGACGCTCTAGGAAGGGGCGGGAACATTGAAACGCACACCATTAAAACGCAGCAGTAACAGGCCGATACGCCGCGCTGGCGGAGCCGTCCAGAATCCCAGGTACTTAGACTTCATCCGACGTTGTGAATGCGTGCTGGCGTCTACCGGCGATTGCGTGGGGGCCGTTGAGGCGGCGCACGTCGGGGACCGGGGACTTGGGCAGAAATGCCGGGATCAGGAAACCATTCCACTCTGCGGCTATCATCACCGGACTGGGCCGGATTCCCAGCACGTCATGGGGAAGAACTTCTGGGACCACCACGGGATCAACCGGACCGAACTGGTGACGCTGTACCAGGGCATCTTCGAGGGCGCGGGAGGTGGGAAGTGATGATAGTAAACCGATGCGATTCACTACCCGGCGACTCGCGGGCAGCCGTAAACCCTCGACACGTTGTGGCGGAAGTGGCTGCACGCCACGGGCTGACGCCAGCGCAGGTCCGGGGAGCATGGCGATACCCTGACCTCATGGCAGCGCGGCGCGAGATTGCGTTGAGACTGCGGGCTGAGGGGTTTTCGTATCCTGCAATCGGGCTGGCGTTGGCCCGCACTCACGCGACGATAATCACCATGCTCGGCAATGTAGGGCATCCGCAATCGCGGCGGCGGGAATGGCAAGCTCAGGTATGAACTGGCATTATGCACCGGGAATGGCGATGCGGCGCGACTTCGGGACCGGGACGTGTCCGCACTGCCAGAAGCCGTTCACGCGGGCAAATAAGAATCAGATAACCTGCGGGGGCGACGGCTGCCGACGGGCGCAGGCTCGTGTCACAGACCGGGCGTGGAAGCGTGGAAAGCGGAAGGCCGATGCTAATTGAAACCACGTACTACATCCTGCCGATGCGCGAGATACGCACCGATGGCGGTGTAGTGTGTGCTGATCCGTGCAAACGCGATCAGGCGCAGTTCTGGGGGCTGTACAAACTGGAAAGCGGCGGATGCTCAGAGTGGGTATCTGACCATCCGTCGCAAAAAAAAGCTGACGCGGCTATAGACCACATTCAGTCAGCAGCGCGTCTGGAACCTGCCGGCGATACTTTCGGACCAGCGTCTGAGCCAGAGCAGCCTGTTTCGGCGTGAGGCGTTCGCAATTTGCTAGGCTGTGACCGATCATGCCGTCCAACCGGCTGAACCCGATACCGTTGAGTTCTCGCGCATGGTCGCCGTCCAGATCTGCAATCATTTGCAAGGCTTGGTGTATGGCGGCAATCTGTGAAGGTGTCAGCGTCTCTGCGATCTTCGCGTACTTTGTTCGCGGGGTGTCCTGCGTTGCGGCTTCCGACCGTCCAGGAACTATTGGCGCTTCCATCAGCTCGACTTGCTCTGGTGTCAGCCGTTCCGGGTGCTCACGGTCCAGAGCCGCATCAATGATGGTTTGCTTTGATACCAGCCGTTTCGCCATCGTGGCAGCGATGGAGCCCTGAATCACCAGATGCTCACAGAGCACGCTATTACGCTGGCCGATGCGGTTACAGCGATCTTCAGCCTGCGACATGTTGCCGGGCACCCAGTCGAGTTCTACAAACACGACGTGCCACGCGGCGGTGAGGGTGATACCGACACCGGCAGACTGAATCCCGCCGACGAACACTCGGCAGTCGGGATCGTTCTGGAACCGGTCGGACTCAGCCTGACGTTGCATGATCGGCGTCTTCTGCGTAATAGACGCGGTGCCGATCTGTTCGTCTGCTAGCGCGGAAAGCATTCCGGCCGCCACGTCGCCATGGTGACAAAAGACAACTACCTTGTGCGAGTCGTCAGCCTTCAGGGCGGTCAGAACGTGCTCAACCGCGTGCGGTAACGTCGCCATCGCAGTCTCATGCCGCAGCCTGGCCATTTCAGTAAACGCGAACGATGCGCCTTTCTTCAGGGCTGCGACGGCGGCGGTATACGCTTCCTCTGATTCGGCCTTCGCAAGCTCCACGGCAGCCCGTAGGCGCTCCAGTTCTTCTTCGTGGGACTCTGCGGCCTCTGATTCGTCAGCAATTGCGTCAGACGCTGAATCCGCCTCAAGCTCGATAACCACGCGCCGTTTGGCCGGCAGCTCGGTGAGAACCTGCGTTTTAGTGCGGCGGATCATGATCGACCCGCGAAGCTCCCGCTGGAGTTCGTCCAGGTTCGTCGCACCGTTCGGATCGTAGCCTGCACCTTGAAACTGAAACGACCCGGTGAACTTCTTTGCGTACAAATAGAAACTACGGAAGGTCTCATGATCCGGGGCCAGCCAGTGGAACAGGCCGAAACCCTCGCTGGGGCGATTCGGAATCGGGGTGCCAGTCATACCAACCTGCAAGCGGCCACGAACGCCGGGCGACGGCTCCACCTTCTGACGTTTGGCGGTATAGGGGTCCATGCCGAAAATTGCCAGAGTCCGCTTAGATTCCCTGTTCTTCAGGTAATGAGCCTCGTCAATCGCTACCAGATCCCACAGTTCGCCTTGAATCTTCGCCGCGTGCTTCGTCGCAATGTCAAAATTCATGATCACGATATCGGCGTAACCACCGGGCCAGCTCTGACCAGTAGCGATGCCGATGCGGAATTTCCGTACCAGCCATTTGTTCAACTCGCGCATCCAGTTTTGCTTCAGTGTCGCGGGGCACACGATCAGAACACGTTTCACGTCGGGACGGGCGTTGATCATGCCGATCACCTGAATGGTTTTGCCAAGTCCCATATCATCGCCAAACAAAACGTTATTACGTTTCAGTGCGCTGGCAATACCGGCTTTCTGAAATGGCAGGTAATCCAAGCCTTCCGGGGCCGGAAGCTCAACGTCTGCAGATGCGGCGCGGGATTCGTCCACCAGCGCGGCACGTTCTTTGCCAATGCGCTCAAACTCGCATTTCTTCGCAGCTTGCGCGGCGGGGTCCATCAGCAGCTTGGCGACTTCCTCGCGGCTGGTCCACCAGTGCTTGCGGTCTGGACACCACAAGAACCCGGCAGACTTCGCGTGTTCCCGCTGCGCGTAGGGGATGGTGACGATCCAGCGTATGCCGTCGCGGTTAACCGGAAACGTCATGCTACACCCAGTTCCAATTTGAGCTGCGCGGCAATTGCCGTGTAGCTGGAATCCGGGTCACCGGCGGCCTTCGCGATATTTAATTGCAGTTCAAGCAACTTGTAAGCGTGAAGTTTTGCGCCAGTCAGCCGATTTACATCGGCGCGGCGTGCTGCAATCCTATCCATGTCAGTGGCAATCTGAGCGATTGTTTGGGTTGTATTTGCCATTACCGGGGCGATCATGTTACGCCACCACCTTGCGATCTTTTAGCACGGTATTGCGAACTTCCATGTACCGCAAGTCAAGATTCTTTAGCCGGGCGCGAAGCAGTGGTCTGTCAGCATACGCATAATTAAACTCGCGTTTCGTCGATTCGATAAGCGCCTCAATCTGAGCTAACTTAATCGCTTGTGATTTGGTCGTCATGGTCGTTTAGGCCTCCTATAGCCTTGCCCGGCTGGCCCGGTGGTCGCCGGTCCTGCCTGACATTCATAGAATATCATAACTGATGATTTACTGCAAGGGGTATGCTAAATCATGCTGACACCGCCTTGCTACATTCAGCAGCAATAATGGCGCGAACAGCCCAGCAGCGATCAACTGCAGCTTGGGCCTTAACCATCGATGTGTACAACGTCAGCCAATCGCGTCCAGCTTCACTGACGAACCAATTGCGACCCGGAACACCGTTGATGACGTGGCCACGATACTTCACCGACCTACAAGCAGACTTTGCAATTTTGGCTGCAAAATCCCGCTTCATCTTGGCCATGTTGAATGTTCCCGCGTTGTTGAAATCTTTGCTGATGCGGCCTGTTTTTGTCGTGTTTGACATTACAGCACCTCCTGATAGTGCCGGGTGCCACCGAAGACCGACCAAGCGGCTACCACGTTATCGTTGTGGTGTACGGCAAACTCGAAGCACTTCGACTTGCCGTAAGCGAGGGCATCGGCCAGCGTGCCGAATTCCTCCTGCGAGTACCATCCCATGTTGCTCCAGAATACTTTGAATGCTGCGTTCATTGCGTTTAGGCCTCCTATAGCCTTGCCCGGCTGGCCCGGTGGTCGCCGGTCCTGCCTGACATTCATAGAATAGCATAGCTAATGATTTACTTGCATTCATCAGCTGTTAGTACGTCTTCAGTTTGCCAAATCAGGCGGCTTCCAGTACTCTTACAGTCAGATGGCGAAACGCAAACCCGCAGAGCAGAACCCGGCGCTAAAGATTGAGTACTGGCCGATAGACCGGCTTGAGCCATACGAGCGCAACCCACGCAAGAACGACAAGGCCGTGGGCCAGATGGTGGCTTCGATCAAAGAGTACGGGTTCACAATCCCAGTGCTGGCCAAGTCTGACGGGCTGATAATCGACGGACACCTGCGCCTGAAGGCTGCGCTTCAGATGAAGTTGGCAGAGGTGCCGGTGATCGCGTGCGATACCTGGACAGAAGCTCAGGTAAAAGCATTCCGGCTGATGGTGAACCGCTCCGTCGCGTGGGCCGACTGGGATATGGACGCGCTCGCTCTGGAGTTTGGAGACTTGAAGGCGCTGGACTTCGACCTGACGCTGACCGGGTTTGCAGACTGGGAGACCGGCTGGACGAAACCGGAAGGCGACGGAACGGCCAAACCGGAATGGACTGGAATGCCTGATTTCGAGCAGGAAGATAAACTCGCGTGGCAGACCGTCCAGGTTCACTTTGCGAACTCTGTTGACCGTGATGCCTTCGCTGCGCTCACAGGGCAACTTATAACCGACAAGACTAAATTTATCTGGCACCCAAAACAGATAAATGGCAGTGCAGCTACACTCCAGTACAGCTCCATTGACCCACAGAATCCAAAGTTCCCAGTCTACGTGATCTCAAAAGGCCGTGCAGAGTCAAGGCTCACGAGTAAAGCGTTAGAGGAACTTAAAATTCCGTACAGGATCGTTATTGAAGAGCAAGAGTATGAGCAGTATGCGGCAGTGATCGACCCTGCGAAGATTCTTGTGCTGCCGTTTTCAAACCTTGGGCAAGGTGGTATCCCTGCTCGAAATTGGGTGTGGGAACATGCGATCTCCGAGGGAGCGGAACGCCACTGGATCTTGGACGACAATATTAGACACTTCCTTCGGCTGCACGATAACCGTAAACGACGCATGAATGACGGAACGTGTTTCAGGGCCGCTGAGGACTACGTCGAGAGGTTTACAAATGTTGGACTGGCTGGGTTTCAATATGCACTCCTTGCGGTCGCAAAGCAAAAAATGAAACCATGCACTTTGAATACTCGGATTTACTCATGCATCCTGATTGACAACGCGCTTCCGTTTCGCTGGCGTGGACGCTACAACGAGGATACCGATCTTTCGCTGAGGGTCTTAAAGTCTGGCATGAGTACAGTATTATTTAACGCATTTCTGGCGGAAAAGGTGTCTACCATGACCATGAAAGGCGGCAACACCGACGAACTCTACCAAGGGGACGGGCGGCTGAAGATGGCGGAATCGCTCAGAGAGCAACACCCGGACGTTGTGAAGGTGGTCCGCAAGTGGAACCGCTGGCAGCATCAGGTGGACTATCGACCGTTCAAGAACAACAAGTTCATACCGAAACCGGGCTTCGAAGTCCCAACCGAAGCAAACAACTACGGCATGGAACTGGTTCACATCGACAAGGGCGGATCGACACCGACCCGGACGCTCCAATTCCAAGCAGGGGCCAGCGCATGAAGAAGGGCGTAGACATCACAGCGGAGCAGCACCCGGCGCTGAAAATTGAGTACTGGCCAATAGATCGGCTGCAGCCATACGAGCGCAATCCACGGCGCAACGACAAAGCTATCCCGCAAATGATGGCGTCGATCAAAGAATACGGGTTCACAATCCCGGTTCTGGCAAAATCTGACGGGATGGTGATCGACGGCCACCTGAGGCTGAAGGCTGCGGTTCAGATGAAGCTCGCAGAGGTTCCGGTTATCCCGTGCGATACCTGGACAGAGGCGCAGGTGCAGGCGTTCCGGCTGATGGTCAATCGGTCGGTCGCGTGGGCGGACTGGGACATGGACGCGCTGGCTCTAGAGTTTGGCGACCTGAAGGCGCTCGACTTTGACCTGACAATGACCGGGTTCAACTCCCGCGAAATTGACGCGCTCACGCTGGAGGCGAACGCTGCGGAAGACGACGCTCCTCCGGTACCGGCTGATCCGGTCACGAAACCGGGTGACCTGTACCTGCTGGGACCGCACCGGCTGCTGTGCGGCGACTCCACCAGTGCGACGGACGTGGAGCGGTTGCTGGGCGAACGGAAGCCGTTCCTGATGGTGACCGACCCTCCGTATGGGGTGAACTACGACGCCAGTTGGCGCGTGAATGATCTTGGAAATCATCGAGACTCCACGGCGACCGGCAAGGTTACAAACGACGACCGCGCAGACTGGCGGGAGGCGTGGGCCTTATTTCCCGGCGACGTGGCATATTGCTGGAGTCCTCCCGGTGGCGATACGATTCGGCACGGAGTGGCATTGCAGGAATCCGGTTTCGATATACGGGCCACAATTATCTGGGCCAAGTCCTGCATGGTCATCGGGCGAGGACACTACCACTGCCAGCATGAGCCATGTTGGTACGCTGTCCGTAAATCGGCTAAAGCAAACTGGCTCTCCGACCGAAAGCAAACCACGCTCTGGCAGATCGACAAGCCAATGAAGTCCGAGACCGGGCACAGCACCCAGAAGCCTGTGGAGTGTATGCGCCGTCCTATCCTGCACCACACCCAAGCTGGCGACAAGGTATACGACCCGTTCCTCGGCTCCGGCACCACGCTGGTAGCTGCTGAACTGACCGAACGTGTCTGCTACGGTCTTGAACTTGACCCCGGATACTGTGACGTGATTGTTTCCAGATGGGAGAAACTGACCGGCAAGAAAGCAACACTGGAGCCGGGTTTTTCCCGTACATAAAACGAAATGGCCAGACCTTCCTACCAACCAACCGACCAAGACACCCGTACCGTGCAGACTATGGCGGCCTGCGGCTTCCCTCACGCAGAGATATGCACAATCCTCGATATTGACGAAAAGACGCTGCGCAAGCACTTCCGCGACACGCTGGACAAAGCGATGATCCAGGCTGACGCGAAAGTATCGCAGACCATGTTCCAGATGGCCACGTCGGGCGAACATCCGGGCATGACTGCGTTCTGGATGAAGGTCAGGCGGCGCTGGAAGGAACCGGCAAACGATCATCGCTTTGTTGACGAATCCGGCAAAGACCGTCCATTCCTTCTTTCTGACGCAGACAGGCTGATTGCGGAAGCTGATGCCGAAATCAACAGCGGAGAATAGAGCGCGATTCCTTCTTGACCCGGTAGAGTTCCAGCGGACGCAACTCAGACGCAAGCTGTGGGCGAAGCAGCGCGAGATCCTGCATTCCACGATCACCAGACCGCTGACAACGGTCAAGGGGTGTCACGCCTCGGGCAAGACGTTTGCGGCGTCCGGACTTCCGCTGTGGTGGCTGGTACGGTACCGGCGCAACTCTAAAGTCTTCGTGACGGCTCCAACGGAACGGCAGGTTAAGACGTTTTACAAGGACGTGCGGGTAGCGTGGGACGCGGGGCCGGTGAAGCAATTGCTGCCCATGCCGTCGACGCTCGGACTCAACGTCGCGCCAGACCGCTACGCTTACGGGGCCAGCTCATCGGCCGGCGTCAACATTCAAGGACTGCACGGTGAACATGTATTAATCATCTGCGACGAGGCTCCAGGTATCGGTTCGGAGATCTGGGACGCAATCGAAGGCATACGCTCGGGCGGTAACGTCCACGTTCTGGAGCTCGGCAACCCGGTTGTGCCGTCGGGCCACTTCTACGACTCGCACACGAAAGATCGGGCAATCTACAACTGCATCAGCATCAGCGGTTTTGACACGCCGAACCTGCTGAACGAACTCACTGGGCTGCCGCTGACTGAAGAAGAGCTGCTGGGCCTGAACGAGACACGACTGGCGCGTGTAGCAGATCCGGGCCTGATAACGCGGGCGTGGATTCGGGAACGGCACAAGGTATGGGGTCCGAAGCATCCGAAGTACTTGAGCCGCGTGCTCGGCAAGTTCCCCGGCAACGACCCGTACAGCGTCTACCCGTTGGCGTGGATCGAACGGGCGAACAGGGTGCCGACGGATCTGGAGATACAGCAGAACAGCACAGAGACGGTTCAGATCGGTATCGACGTTGCGGGCCCAGGCTCAGACGAAACCGTGTTGGTGGCGCGGCGTGGCGGGCAGATTCTTGAAACCCACGCATTCTCAGACAACGACCCACGCGGGCCAGTAGCCAATATCCTGCATCGGTTCCGAAGTGCCGGACGGCTCGGGCTGGTGGTAATCGACATCGCAGGCATCGGCTACAATTTCGCGCTTCACATGGCGGACCAGCGGTTTCCTGTGTATGGTTTCAACGCAGGGTTTAGTGCCATCGATTCCACGCAGTACGTCAATCAGAAAGCGGAAACGTATTGGCAGTTCCGCGAATATCTCAGAGCCGATGCAATATCAGGCTTGGTCGACGAAGAGACATCGGCGCAACTTTCGACGCTTAGATATCGAGAGAACAGCCAAGGGCGCACTGAGATCGAGACGAAGGATCAACGCAACCAGCGCGGCATACCGGGGAGCCCTGACCGGGCAGAGGCGACGATCATGGCGTTTATGCGCGTCAGACCGCAGCAGCAGGAGCGCTCACTACCCGGTTACGAGATTTCACCGATATAATATTCTTGCAATTGGCTTACAGCGTACTATAAGCTATTGGTTGTGGATGATTACGACAGCGGAGCCTATTGCCGTCATTGGCAAGCGCCTGACCAGTGCGATAAGAATTGCGGCTGTGGTCACAGTTGCGGGCTACACGATTGGGACGGCAAATGTTTCGCGGAGTTGTGCCAGTGCAAGAAATGGACGGAGAGAAATGAAACAAATAAACGTCCCAGTTGAGGACGAAGTTTACGAAGCGGCGAAGATGCTGGCTGCAAAATGCGGAATGTTGCTAAAGGCATGGGTGGCGAGGGCGATCTTGAACCAGGCATCAAAGGAGCGAAACGATGGAAACACTTAAAGCGAACATTGGCGTTTGGCCGGGTGTCATGTATGTCATAGGGCTGGTGGTTGCGGTGCTGGCAATGTGGCGCTGGGATATGCGCCAGATGCGGAAGGCGCGGCGCGAGGCCGAACTGATGCGTCAACATGTCAAGTTTATGAATGACAAAGGGCAGGGGAAATGAAGGAAGCTGTGTTGTCTATAGGTGCTGTAATAATCGGCGCGGCAATAGCGTTTGTGCCGATCATGGTGTTTTTGGTAGGTGGCGAATGAAAGTCGGCTGCGTGATGCTGATGTCGCCGGGGCGCGAGGCTTTCCAGCATGAGGCAGTGAAGTGTTTTGACAGCCAGACCTATACCGGCGGACTCAGGCTGCTGACGTTGCCGGCAGATCCGGCGCGAACTATCGGGGCAATGCGAAACTATGCGAACTCCCTGCTTACCGATTGCGATATCGTGTGCCACTGGGATGACGACGACTGGAGCCATCCGAACCGAATCGCGGAGCAGGTTGCATTGCTTCAGGCGACCGGCGAGAATTGCGTGGGCTACAACGAGATGCTGTTTTGGCGTGAACGGACACCGGAGCGACCGGGAGAATCGTGGCTCTACAGCAATCAGAACCCACGTTACGCGCTCGGCACCAGCCTGTGTTACTGGCGCAAGGCGTGGGAGGCGCGACCGTTTCTGGACATGCAGCACGGCGAGGATACGGAATGGCTGAAGGGTGTATGGTGCGAAGCGGTCAGCAGCGGGAAACCATCGAGCAAGGCAATCTACAGCGCCGATGTAATATCCATGATCGCCCGTATTCACAGCGGCAACAGCAGCAGCGGCTACGACCCGGCTGAGATGTCGCGACACAACGCGCTGCCAGCGTCGGAGCGGCAGTGGTCACGGGTACCGAAGTGGGACAAGGTTTGCAGAGAGGTGATGGAGCGATGAACGGCAACCCGAATTGCTATCACTGCGGAGTGGAAATCACAGGGGCGATTATTATGAGGCCAAAAGATTTTGGGTTGGCGATCAAAAAGGATGCGCCAGTCGCAAGCACAGCCAATATCAACGGGGTGCGGTGTTTCATGTTTTGTTGTGCTCAACACGCGGAGGAAATGCCAGTACAATGCGCTTAAACCTTGGATGTGCAGATCGTCGGATAGACGGATTCATCGGCGTGGACATTGCGCCGGGGCCAGAGGTAAACGAGATCGTAGACCTTGAGGGTCCGTGGCCGTGGTTGGATTCCAGCGTCTTGGAAGTCAGGGCGCATGACGTTGCGGAGCATATTGGAGACTGCTCGCACGTTCAGGGGTGGGCGTGCACGAAGTGCATTGCTATGCGTTTTAGATTGGAACCGACAAGGCTTTTGTTTTTGCGTCACGATCTCGGGAGAATCCACTTTCTCAACGAGCTTTGCCGGGTGCTGGTGCCTGGAGGACTGGCCACAATCGAAGTACCAGACGCGCTTCAGGGTGCCGGGTTTATTCAAGATCCGACGCACAAAACAGCATGGACGAGGAACATGTTTCAGTACTTCGGGGCCGGTATCGGTGGAGAGTTTGCACATGGGCGGCTGTCGATCGGCTACGGCATCACAGCTAAATTCAACCTTGTGAGCATGGAGCGTCGCGAGTATCAGGACACCTACGACAAAGTCTGGAAGATCATGGCAACACTAGAGGCGGTGAAGTAGATGGGGCTCTCGGTTATCATTCCTTCAAAAAATCCGGCCAACCTTGCGGCCTGCATCACGGCTATCAGGGCGGCCGGCGAGATGTGCCGAATCATCGTAGTTGACGACGGGCTACCGAACTATAACCACGGCATTGGGGCTGATGTGGTGCAGGGGCACAAACCGTTCGTCTATGCGCGAAACATCAACCTCGGCATCTACGCAGCCGAAAATGACGACGTGATCCTGCTCAATGATGACGCGCTGCTGAAGACGGAACGCGGGTTCACGAAAATGTGGGACCAAGCGAAGCGCAGACCGCAATACGGCGTAATCGCGTCGGCCTGCAACAACGTGGGCAACCCGCTGCAGAATCTGGTATCCGAACTGGCAAACGCGGATGCCGTGCGGGACGAGCACAGAACACTTTGCTTTACGTGTGTCCTGATTCCGCGGCGGGTGATAGATGCCGTGGGACTGCTCGACGAGCGGTTTGTGGATTACGGCATGGACGATGACGATTACTGCCTGCGCGTCCGATATCACGGACTCAGGCTGGCGATTTACGATGGCTGCTATTGCGACCACGGCAGCCTGACGAGCAGCTATCGCGGCGGACCGGAGGCGGGGGGCGACTTCATGCCAAACCTGAAGCGGTTCATTGCCAAGTGGGGAACAGACAATTGGGGACGCAGCTGCGACAATTCGCCGTTTCGCGACCTGTGGGAAGGTGAAGCATGAGCGAAGCATTAACGCTGGCGGGGATAATGGCGGTACCGGGGGCGGCGTTGCTGGTGCACCGGGCAGGGCTGGTGTACAGTATCCGCATGATTGCAAACTGGTGGTACGCTTTGGCGTTTGCGGTTGAGCACTTCCGCGCTGAGTTTCGGCGGCTAAATGACGAAGCGAGGCGGGCATGAAGGTCTTGATATTGGGCGCATCAGGGATTGTAGGGCAACACATGCGGCTCTGCGTTCCGGATTGTGTGCAGCCTGTTTGGGTACGGCGTGAGGCCGACCCAATTACGTCAGGCGACTGCAAGGTTTCGCAGATCACGGCACTTGACGCTGACGTGATCGTTAACCTGTGGGGCAATTCGAACGTGGATGCTGTGGAGCGCAACCCGTGGGACGCAGTAGCCGAAAACATTACAATGCCGGAAATGCTGGCGCTATGGTGTGCAGCAAACGGGCGCAAGTTCGTTCAAGTCAGCACTCAGGCCGTCTACCAGTCACCCGGCAACAACATGGACCAGCCGAACATCTATGGCCGGCATAAGCGTGCTGCAGAAGTGGCGACGCTAGAAAACGGCGGTATCGTGGTCCGGTTGACGTTTGTGCTGGGCATCAGGCCACTGCCGCACGTGGGGCGCAAGAATCCGCTCGAAGCCATGCTGGAAGGGCAGAGCCCGCAGGTCTGTGACCGGTTCTTTAGTCCGCTGTTTGCGTGGGACGCGGCGGAACTTCTCTGGGACGCGGTGCTGATGGCGAAGCCGGGGGAGATCCGGCAACTTGGCGAACCAATACGCACGACCCGCTGGGATATTGCCAAGCTGGTCAACGCAGACGTCACAGCGTGTTCACATGACGACTTTGATGGGCTGGCACCACGCGCCAGAGATACGACGTTCCTGCACGGTTCGCACTTGCGCAGCTTATACCAGATTCACCAGATAGTAGAGAGGGCACAAATGGAAGACAGAGCAATCGAACTGGCGCTATTTTTTGGAATCACGCTGGACCAAGCAAAGGGGAAGCTAGGCGAGGGCTTTGGCGCTCTGCACAACGCCGTAGCCGATGACTTTCGCAAGGCCAATCCGCAGGGCGACTACGCGCTGCTGAACTGGTACCGGACCACTGAAGCTTACATCTGGGAGCTTTCGGCGTATCACGAGGATCCAGGCTTCAACTACACCGGCATGTGCAAAGGTATCGTAGAGCGGCTGAAGGTTGAGCCTAGATGCTCTTGCGTGTTGGCGCTTGGAGATGGCATCGGAGACCTGACGCTGGCGTTGCACGAGGGAGGCTTCGATGCTGTGTATCACGATCTGGAGGTCAGCAGGACGGCGGATTACGCAGCGTTTCGGCATTGGCGCAACACTGGAACTCAACTGGTGACAGACACCAGCAACGGATGGACCATGCCGACCGGCGGCGAATACGACGCTATCTGCTCTCTCGACTTTCTGGAGCACGTGCCAAACGTGGAAGCTTGGGTGCGTGCCATCTTTGCAGCCTTGAAGCCGGGGGGTCTGTTCTGTGCGCAGAACGCCTTTGCGTGCGGCTCAGGTCCGGACGGCAGCATTCCCATGCACCTTGCCGTCAATGACCGTTTTGAGCACGACTGGGACCCGCTGCTGACGGCGGTTGGGTTTAAGCAGATTTCGAGCAATTGGTACCGGCGGCCGGCGTGAAACTGATAGCGGCAATGGTGGGAATGGTCATCTTGTATTTGCTGTGGAAAGGGTACATCGAAGAATGAAACCGACGACACTGGGGGACCTGATGGACCGATACTGGGACCGGATGCAGGCGAAGAAACTGAAAGACGCGGCAGAGAGAAAGGCGGCGAAGGATGCCTAAGATTCCGACATTTGACAGCGACGGGAATCCGAACGGCTGGATATTACCAGTGTGGAACGAACTGGATAAACCGGACTTGGCACCGGCTCAGATCTATGTAACAGCCATTGCCCCACGGACTCGCAAGGGTCCACACTTGCACATGGTGCGCGAGGGCCGATTCCATGTAATATCTGGTAACGTCAGGATAGTGACCAAGAGAGCGGGTAAGCTGACCGCTCCCGATGGTGAAACGGTAGACGCGGACCTGACGTTGATTCACTCGAGAAACGAGCCGGTGATAGTCAAGGCTGGTGTTTTGTGCGCTCTCTACAACTACGGAGACACTGAGGCGCTGGTAATCAACATGCCAAACGCGGCATGGTCGAAAGAGAATCCTGACGACCATCCGGTTACGAACTGGCAAGACCCGGCAGATTGGAAGGTGCAATCGTGAGGCGTCTTGATATTGGAGTAGCCAGCTACAAGAACCCGACATGTTTGCGAAGCACGTTGGCCTGCATACAGGTGAACAGCTCGACCGACTGGCGGTGCTTTGTCCTGATGAGCCGCAACGACTCAGAAGAAAACGTTGAGGCGTGTCAAGTGGCGCGTAGGTTTGCAGCAGTCGATCATCGTTTCGTGCTGGTAGAACGAAGCGTGGCTCAGGATAGCTATTCAG
>Ga0181349_1000082_pt1 | contig 34263 bp, 44 predicted proteins | sample Su13VDMM110SD_FD_130106 | JGI IMG/M metagenome (GOLD analysis project Ga0181349, IMG submission 130106) | Freshwater viral communities from Lake Michigan, USA - Su13.VD.MM110.S.D | ecosystem: Environmental > Aquatic > Freshwater > Lake | place: USA: Michigan | collected 2013-07-16 | reverse complement strand
GTATCACATCGATCCGTCAATAAATTTCCTCTTCCTAATATAAATGGACTTTTACACACTGCTCTTCTGGATCGGCTTTTTGACGGTTCTCATCATTCACTTGCAGATGATCAACACGAACACTCGTCACGCGGTCATTACGATCACCGCCCTGACAGCCATGTTTCTCGGCTCCAAGATTGGGAGGGAGTTTTTGGGAATTGGTATTTAAGGATTCTTGGTGCATTGTTAGTAAGAAATGATATTCACCTGGTTAAACAACGATGAACTTCGTGAAATCGGTTGGAGCGACCACCATATACATTCGGGCCTCGTGGCGCAGGTTGCCGCGTTCTTTTTCGTGAAGGACGAGGATGACGTGTACAACGTACGACGGAACTTTATGCACGGATCGTACGACTGTCAAGAGAACGTGACGTTTCGCAGAGAGGAATGGGCCGCTCTCATCACAACATGGATTTAAACGTGTCGTGTGAGGCCCAGCGAGCCGTGAAGCGACCGCCGAATCACCCAAAACTGGAAAAGACAACCATGGCCTGCACGACTCTCGTAAAGTTTGCCTCCATCCCCATCAAGTTTGCGCCTAAGCGCAAGTTCCTTGAATTCGCCGCGCCTCAGTGGAAGAACAAGCTCGGCGAATTCAGTGATCCGGATGTCCTGAGTTGGATTAACAACCTTTATCAGGACAAAGCCTTCCCGACTCGGGAGGCGTTTAATAAGGCCTATGACGCTGCACTCGATGCTGGAATGATGCCGAGTACCAACGTCTCGTGGCGCAACAAGACGATGGTCTTGACCAAGGAGGACGTCGACAATTTCGAGGAGGAATTCAACGGCGGGGCGTTTGACCGTTCGCAGATCGCCGCGCAGAAGACCCTGGTGAAGATGCGCGCCGCTTTAGAGACGGGCGAGAAGGTGATTTACGTATATTGAACCGCATATTGTTCCCGATACCTATGGATCTAAATCCCATTTTGTTATAAAATCCACGAGCTTCCGGAATCGATTCGAGCGTCACGGTCGCGAGTCCCCTGTTTCGTGCATTCTTGATTATGCGCTCTATGAGGATTCTCCCTATACCCTGCCCTTTATTCGCTCCTATGAGGCGAATACGCATGTCCCCCTTTTGGTTTCGGTGGTTCTTGTTGACTAGTGCGAACCCGACCAACTTCCCATTTGTATTCATCACCGCATAGTGACTATTACTGAATTTATAGGCATCCCTGAACCAATTGCGATCTATGGTCTCCCGGACGAGTCTACGGGCGTCGTGTCGCAGGCTCTTGTTCAGGAGTTTATTCGGGCCCAAGACGGCGACGTTGTTCATTAATTTAGACGGAGAATTTAACGCCCACGAGCCCACTCCTTCTCGAGGTCCACGATGGCCTGTAGGGCCTTCTTGTCGCGGTCCGGCTGCGTAATCTCGGCGTACTCAGCCTCCAGCTTCGTGAGGGGCGCGCGCAGTTTCGCGTGCTCGGCGTTCTTCCGGGCCAGCCGCTCGTCGAGAGCCTTGATCTCATCCTCGAGCTTTACGACCGGTGCATGATCGAAAGCTTCGAGTTCATCGTTCTTCGCCTTTCGCGCCTCCTTGTCCACCACGCACTCCTTGATTTCAGCGCGCTTCTCAGCCATCCACTCGCAGTGAATATTCCACTGCGCCTCTTCGTCTAGACGGTCCCAGCGCCTCTTGGCGTATCCAAACGCCTCCCAGCACTGCTCGTTGGCCGCATAGACGCTCCCCTCGTCGCGCGCCATGTCAATCTCGCCACGATACACCTCCATTCCCTCGTAGATCATGACGTAACTGCAGGGCGGGTAACCCCCGTAATCCTCTGGTCCCGTCTCGAAATCAGCGTCTCCGCAGCGGACAAAGCCATTCTCGTCTTGGTCGATTGAGATTCCCCAACCCATTGATCAAAGCACGCGCTTGACCTTTATTTCAGGTCCAAATTTCGTCACAATCTTCCCGAACCAGAATATCTGCATTGCCCATATGAAGCTCATGAGTATAGAACACGAATAGTAAATATTAAGGGGCACTGAATCTGGGGCCCCGAGAAGCCGCCTGGTCAACATTCCACCACCGACCACGCGAAACGTGAAGAATCCGGTGCAAAATGGTACAAGCCACATGGACGACTTGGTTTGCCGGTACATATCGAGGCACGGATTCGTGAGGCTAAAAATGAACAGAACGAGCGACATGAACTGCTTGTACGGTCCAGTCATGAACATGAGCGTGAGGGTCACTGTGTGATGACCGAGTTGCTTTGGGTCCGTGACCAGAAATCCAAGATAGTACCCCGTCTCGAACCGGGTATGGAGCCTGGTCAACACCGAGGCTCGTACATCAAATACGTCCGTCAGCGTCAATAGGGACAAAAGGCCCAGACCTACAGAAACGAGGTCGACCTGAATATCCCACTTGGCCCTGTGCTCGGGCCAAAACTTGTAGGCGCCGATGATCCCAGACGCTACAATAGCCTCCATTGCTATTTTTGTTTGTAAATTCTCTAAGAGTCTTTAGTCTCGTGCAAGGTCGACTGGGGTGCGGGAGCAGGAGGATCAGCAACACTTTATTATATCTCGGTAAAAATAGGATGGGGTGTTGGCGACCAAGTGAACCCCTCTACGTCGTCTTACCGTATTTCAATTATTGCAAGTTTCAGCGCCGCCGAGAACTCTTCATCGAATTTGTGAATGAAATTCACAAGACCAAAGGGATCAGGATCGTGATCAGTGAATGTGTAGGACCGGCACCACTCCCCAAATTGCCCGTATGGTCCCACCTGAAGTTCCAGACTGATGACCATATATGGATCAAAGAGAACCTCATAAACTTGGCCATGGGTCAGCTGCCCCGGGGGTGGAGGAACGTGGCGTGGGTCGATGCGGACATTAGATTTTTGAACCAAAATTGGGTCCAAGAAACCATCGAGGAACTCCAGACGGCCGACATCGTCCAGCTTTTCAGGACTGCGGTAAATCTCGGTCCTAATGGGGAAGCCATCAAGACGGACAAGGGGTTCGCATATATGGCGATAGGCTCTGGGACCCCATGGACCCCTAATGACCGGTACGGGTTTTGGCACCCTGGGTACGCATGGGCCTGTACTCGGGACGCGTGGACCCGCATGGGTGGCCTGATTGACTGGGCCATCCTGGGCTCGGGTGACCGGCACATGGCGATGGCCCTTGCCGGTCGAGCAGTCGAGAGCGCACCTGGAAATGTCCATCCAAATTACAAAACACTCTTGGCAGAGTATCAAAATACCGTAAAGGACATGAAGCTCTCGTGGGTCGACGGCACCATACTTCACTTTTGGCATGGATCCTTTGAGAATCGCAAGTACAAGGAAAGATGGAGAATTTTGACTGAAAATTCGTTCAATCCATTCACTGACGTTGGGCTGGATGACCGGGGACAGATGCACCTCACGAAAGAAGGTCAAAGGTTCGAACCTCTTTTTATAAAGTATTTCTCGAGTCGAGAGGAAGACTCGTGAAGTAAAATGATGTCATGTGAGGGTCACGGGGGTGTAGGTCTCTACAATTTCCATCCAAAATCAAAGATGATGAGCGCCGTCCAGCGTGAGTATCTATGCAATGCTCGCAAGGCTATCCGCATCGCAAGCGACGTCAAGTTCAATGACGTCGCTTACGGTCACCAAGCCAACTGGGCCGAGTCATACTGGACCAACTACCTCAAGTCGGTCGGGGCCAAGAACTTCAGGGAACGAGTTTCACACCTCGTGGAACTCTTGGCGGCGAAGAATACCAGAGGAGCGCTAAAATATATTGACATGTAATAGATGACTCTTTACTCTGATGCACTCGCCATCGTCCGTCGTCAGCTCAACGCGCGAAATAACGCAGGGCAGAAGCGCATCATGAACATCAACAACACCATCAACGTCCTCAAGGCGCGCCACGGGAACCAAGCCGTGAATCAGGCGCTTGCAAATGCCCGGCGGCGCGTGAACGCCCGTGTACAGAACGCAGTGCGGCGCTTTATGAAGGCCCCTCACAAGGCGCGGACGGTTGCCATGCACGCCGAGCTCAACGCGCTCCGATTCGTCCCGGTGAACACTTTTCGCGTGAAGCGCGGACGGTCTCCCTCGCCTGTCCGCTCTGCGAGCACTGTTAAAAAGGCGCGCGCTTACGCCTGAGGTCCTGGTCCGGATCGAATCGCGTCGCGTACCAGGCCATTGGAGCCTTTCGTTTCGTCACCAACACATATTTATATGTACGCGCAATAGCCCACTGCTGCGGGGTGGCACCGACGCGACTCCCACCCGTCTTCCACGCCTTGAGGCCCCTGTTGTAGACTGTATTGAGCGTCGAACGGCTAATCCCCGTTCGCCGAGCAATAGCATCCTTGTTAAACTTTAGATCTGGGTAGGTTTTATGAAATAAACCCGTCCACTTGGACTTGCGTTTCGTCCCACCCTTATCGGTCCTGGAAAGCCCGAGCTTGGAGTAGGGTGTGCGCCGCCTCTTGAGCAGCTCCTTTTCGCGCACGAGCCGGAGGGACTTGCTGAGGCCCGTGAAGTAGCGCTCTGGCCACTGACGCGTCACCGTGATGTGTCGTGGGTGGCGAGGCTTCATTACTGTTTGTTAAGATAATCATCTCAGCCTGACCTCGTGATTCTCCATCTGGTGATCGGCCGACTTGATGAAGAGATCGAGCTCCCAGAGAGAGCCGATCACCGGACACCACGCCCTCGGGTCTGGCGTATCTTGACTAAAGTGAATCGGGTGCCAGTTCGGCATCCATCGCGCCGTCGCGAGGTTCTTGAGCGAATCATCTACGAAAATGTTCGTACACGTCTTTGAAAAGTTGGCGTACGCAGCCGCTTCGGGCTTCAAGGGTCCGGACATGACGTCATCAGGTCCGCACTGGATGTAAAGCCCGTCACTGATTGCACGGGCAACCGTGCCGGCCCAGATTTCAGGCGCGTTTGTGAAGAGCGTCACCTTCCAGCCATCACGTTTGGTCCACTCGTGAATGTACTTGGCCTCCTCCTGAAATTCGAAAGTGGAGATAACCTCGCCAAGGTGGTCGATGAGCTTCTTGTCGTAAACCTTTTCATTAAAATCGCTCACGTCAATTCCAAAACTGTTATGGAGACCTCGAGCCGTGTGACCGTGCGCCATGTACAGGACGCGGTTGACGTCGCGTGGGTCCTTGGCGCTAGGCATTTTGGCCCGAATGTAATTGACGCAGTTTTCATTGACGTGATTCATGAGGAGCTTGTCGCGCACGATGACTCCATCTATGTCGAGAACGAGCGACTTTATGGCCATTTAATTTAGAACTGCTGAGAACTTTAAATGAGAGATTTAAAGAAGATGATGGTATTCATAGTATAATGGCGCTCAATGTTATCAAGATTAATCCTTCTGCAATTCTCCCAGTTCGCGCTACCGCTGGCGCTGCTGGTTACGACCTCTTCAGCACTGATAGCTACGTTGTTTTACCAGGCCGCCGCGTCGTCGTCTCGACCGGCATCACAGTACAGCTCCCGCCAGGAACTTATGGACGAATTGCACCTCGCTCTGGACTGGCCGTGAAGCACGGTCTGGACACGCTGGCGGGCGTCATCGATCCAGACTACACGGGTGAGATCAAGGTGGTCCTCCAGAATCTGGATTGTACGCAGCCGTTCGTTATCCGCCCGGGGTACCGGATCGCGCAGCTGATCCTCGAGAACTACACCGTGGCCGATGTTGTGGAGATTCCAGGCGAGTGCACGGGGCTGGTCGCCTCGCCGACGGCCCGTGGCACCGCAGGCTTTGGTTCGACCGGTGCTTAGAGATTTTAGACCCTAATAAATTAAGTAAGATGAGCGTTCCTTTCCAAGCGGTCGCTTGGGAGGGCGCAGACTCGCCCGAAAATTTGTATGTCGTACGAATCTTCGGTCGGGCCGAAAACGGTCAATCGGTCTCTCTTGGGACCCGATTCAATCCCTTCTTCTACGTCAAGCCGCCCAAGGGTGCTGACCTGACAGAGTTGCGCAAGTTTTTCAAGGGCACGTTCTTCAGGGACCTCGTGTCGTGTGAGCTTCACCACGGCACGGACCTCTGGGGGTTCCAGAATGGTGAGCTCTCTCGGTTCCTGAAGCTCGAGTTCAAGAGCCATCGTGCGCTCCGTGGCTGCGTCTGGTGCATCGAGAATCGCAAGTACCCAGAGCTCAACGGATGCTCGGTCTACGAGGCGAATATCGACTCGGTCCTGCGCTTCATGCACTGCTCAGGGATCCGCTCGACCGGCTGGGTCGACCCCGGCCCGTGCGAACCTGACGTGGATACCACGTGTGACGTGGCTCTGTGGTCGCCCAACTGGAAGCACGTCCGGCCGATCGATCGCGACGACTTTGCGCCCCTGCGAATCATGTCCTTTGATATCGAGTGTTACTCGAGCACGGGCGCCTTCCCTGACGCCAAAAACCCTAGTGACGTCATCTTTCAAATCGGTATGACGACCAGGGACTTTGGGCGCGAGGGTTGGGTCGACCGCAAGTGTCTATGCCTCAAGCAGTCGGCCGGGCCGGACCTCGAGTGCTTCGACACGGAGAAGGCGCTTCTGCAGGCTTTCCAGCGCCACCTCTTGAAGATTGATCCGGACATTATTACAGGATGGAACATCTTCGGGTTCGATCTCGAGTTTTTGCAGGTTCGGGCGACGATCCACCACAAGCTGACTCCCGTATGGGGTCGTGTCAAGAATTCTGTAGCAGAATTGGTCGTCAAGAATTTGAGCTCGAGTGCTCTAGGCAACAACGAGCTCAAGATGGTGCCTATGAAGGGCCGGTACGTCTTTGATCTGTTCCAGGATGTCAAGCGCGAGCACAAGCTCGAGAGCTATTCGCTGAATAATGTGTCCAAGCACTTCCTCAAGGATCAAAAGAACGACATGCCGGTCAAGGAGATTTTTAGGCGCTACGCAGAGGGAAACCCCGAGCGCCTCGGTGAGGTTGCGGCGTATTGCATCAAGGATACGGAGCTTCCTCATGCGCTCATGGACAAATTGTGCCAGATCCAGAACCAGATCGAGATGGCCAAGGCGTGCTGGGTCCCTCTTGCATTTTTGAGCGAGCGAGGACAACAGATCAAGGTGTTTAGCCAGATGGCCTACAAGGCGCGCGAGCTGAACTTCATCATCCCTACGTTCAAGTATGGCGCCTCTGGGCCAGCGGACGAGGGCTACGAGGGTGCGACGGTGCTCGAGGCGCAGGCCGGGGCGTACTATGGACCAATCACAGCCCTCGATTTCGCGAGTCTGTACCCGAGCATCATGTGCGCCCACAACCTGTGCTACTCGTCGCTAGTGATGGATGCCCGGTACGACAATCTACCAGGCGTTCAGTACGAACAGTTTGGATCGCATCGGTTTGCGCAGCGGTCCACAGACGGCGCGGCCGTCTGTTCCCTTCTCCCAGTCATCTTGATGGACCTCAAGGCGTTTCGCAAAAAGGCCAAGAAGCTGATGGCTCAGGCGGAAGGAACGCCCATGGAGGCGGTCTACAACGGTCAACAGTTGGCCTACAAGATTTCTATGAACTCGATTTACGGCTTCACGGGCGCTTCCAAGGGTATGCTTCCGCTCGTCGCCATCGCGTCGACCGTGACGATGCGCGGTCGACAAATGATCGAGGAGACTAAGAATTACGTCGAGGCCCACTTTCCAGGCGCAAAGGTGAGGTATGGTGATTCCGTAATGCCGGGAACTCCCGTGCTTGTCCGTATAGCTGGTGGCGTCAGCGTTAGGACAATTGAGTCTCTAGGAGTCGACTGGGTAGAGTATCCAGGGTTCCTCAAGCAGGGCGCCGACAAGGAAGAGTCTACACTGACCCATGTAGAGGCGTGGACACACGATGGATGGCAACCCATCAAGCGCGTCATTCGTCACAAGTGTGCTAAGAAGATATACAGGATCCTAACTCACACTGGTATCGTGGATGTTACCGAGGACCACTCGCTCTTGGGACCGGACCTGAGCCTCCTAAAGCCCACGGATGTTCAGGTTGGCCAGAAGCTATATCATTCTTTTCCGGAGAGCCTCGGGTTCGATGAAGTGTGTTCGGTCGAGGAGGCTTTCATTTTGGGCATGTTCGTCGGTGACGGCTCGTGTGGGTCGTACGACTGCCCTTCGGGTGCCAAGTCGACATGGGCCATAAATAACAAGGATCTTAATCTTCTCGAAAAATGCAAAGAATACTGTGAGAAAATTCACACAGGGTACGACTTTGTTATTATGAATACTCTTGAGAGCTCGGGCGTTTACAAGCTGTCTCCACGGAGAGGGTCGGTCGTAGATCTGGTCCGCAAGTATCGCGCCACGTGTTATGATGGCCAGGCTAAGAAGGTCCCCATCAAGGCATTTGGTCTAAACGCTAAATCATTTCTGGACGGCTTGTGGGCGGCTGATGGATGCCGAAAGGATGCCGAAAAAATAGGATGCCATCGCATCGATACAAAGAACCAGGTGACGGCCCAGTGGTATTACATATTCTTGCGACACATGGGGTGCTTCAACGTGTCGCTCAACACGCGTTCCGACAAACCTAATGTGTTCCGTCTCACTTGGACCAAGGCTTCTCAAAGAAAAGACCCGGATGCCATCAAAAAGATTGAGATCCTCGACGAATCGTGGGACGGCTTCGTCTACGACCTCGAGACGGAAGCCGGGACCTTCCAAGCCGGTGTTGGGTGCATGATTGTGAAAAACACGGACAGCGTCATGGTCGAGTTTGACGTCCAGGGTCGAAAGGGGCAAGAGGCGATCGATTACAGTTGGCAGCAAGGGGAGATTGCGGCCGAGCAGTGCACGAAGCTCTTCAAGGCGCCAAACGACCTCGAACTCGAGAAGGTTTACTGCCCGTACTTTCTGTACTCGAAGAAGCGCTACGCGGCCAAGATGTACGAAAAGGACAAGACGGGTGCCGTGGTCTTCAAGAAGATTGACGTCAAGGGTCTCCAGGTGGTCCGGCGGGACAGCTGTCCTTTCGTGCGCGAGACGCTCAAAGGGCTCCTCGGCCAGATCCTCGAATCGAGCGATCCGCGTCCGGTCATAGAGACGGCGCGCGAGGCGGCCCGAAACTTGATGCAGGGCAATGTGCCCATGGAGAAGCTCTTGATGAGCAAGCAGCTCGCATCCGCGTACAAGGTCCCTATGGCCCACGTGGCGGTCCGCGACAAGATCAAGGCTCGGGCACCCGGGTCAGAGCCGCAACAGGGTGACAGAGTGCCGTTTGTGATCATCAAGGGTGAAGGCAGGATGTACGAAAAGGCGGAAGATCCCGCATGGGTACAGGAAAAGGGTCTGGCGATCGATTACCAGTACTATTTCACGAATCAGTTCAAGAAGCCGGTCCAGGACCTTTTGGAGCCGCTCGTGAGCGCCGATACAATCTTCGACAAGCGCTTCATGGTCAAGGCGGCCTCTGGGGCCGAGGCGGATGCCCGCAGAGCGTTCCTGGCGCGCTTCGCCAAGGCGGCCGCGCCGACTTAAACGGTCTCGTCTCTGTATAGAGTATGGAGAAACGGATCCTCGAATTAATCGAGGAGGAGGTGGCCAGTCGCGTGCAGCTTCAGCTGACTAACGTGCTTTGCGTCATCTCACGACTGTACGAGATTCCTATGGGGAGGCTCGTGAAGGACACTGTCGGTCTCGAGTGCATATTCTGCAAGGGCCTACTCAAGAGCAATAAGCGTTGTCTAAAGGCCCCCAGGGAAAACGGGTACTGTGGGTTCCACCAGAAACAGGCGCCTATTCAAAAGCAAGCTCCAGAACCCGTTCAGGAGGCTGAGCCTCCACCACCTTGGGAAGCTTAGAGAATTCGCGCATAAAATTATTAATGGCTAAATCACAAGTTCTTCTCGAGAGCCTAGAGCGCTTCTACGCGGTTCCCGAGAACCAGCAGCAACTCGGTGACATTTTGGGACGGAGTAGTGCCAAGGGCATCCCTTCTCTGCGCAAACTCGAGTGGTTCGTCACAAACTACGCCAAGACGCAGCACGTCACGTATACCGCACCGAACGGAAAGATGTTCACGGTACACGTGGCCTACAAGTCGAGTCTGGACGGCTACTCCAAGAAGCTCTTCGATCCTTTTTGCCGTACGGCCCGGATCGATTTCCAGGGCCTCACCACCACGGTGGCCCAGCTCAATTTCATCCGGTGGTGCATCACCAACGGGATCATCAGCCACCTCAAGAAAATGCCAAGCGGGCAAATCCCTCCCGAAATTCCAGGACAGAATATCCATAGTAAAATAGATACAGGTTGTACCCTTGTGAAATCTGTGTAGCATATGTAGGGTTGAATGTGATGGTGAGTGAAGTTGTTTGCGAATTTAACTTTGAAAAATTGAGAAACCCTCCTTGATTGTACTCGGCCGGCGTGAGCCCGAACGAGTACGTGTAGATGTTTCTCGAGGGCACGGATAACCCGTGCTCCATGGGCTGCTTGTACGTGTAATAAAGACTCCCCTGGAAGGTGCTCAGGATATCGATGTTGTTGAGGGTGATTTTTGCTGTCGAAATAGGATCGATGAAATTCGTGGGTGTGTTGTTGGATGAAGGCCAAGCGACGCTCACACCAGTCTTGATATAGTCGGTTGTGTATCCGTAGTTGTAGCGCTGGTTATAGTAGCTTCCATCGGGCTGACCCGCCGTCTGGACGTTCGAGCTCGTGACCGACTCATACGAACGACTCCGGAAGAACCAGAATATGCTCTGCACGGGGAAGCTTGCAGAGAGCTGGATGCTCGTCTGGTTGACGGTCGCTTGGACGATCTGCGCTGTGCTGGCCGAGAAGATGCCAGAAACGCCACTGGCTCCAAAGGCCACGGGCGTCTCCTTTTTCACGCGGTTTACTATGTACCGTAGGGGTGTGTTCTGGTAGTAGAGCTTTTCGGCATTATCTAGAAGGATTTCCTCCGTCAAAAGGGCCGGGTTCGTAAAATCGAATGTCGATGCGCTGTTCGACCACCAGGCGCTTGGGTGGAAGGTGAACCGAATGTAGAGCTTCTGGTTCCACATGGCGCATATAGGGAAATAGGGCTTGCGAAGACGCTCGCGTCCTTTATTTGCATGGGAGTGCCGACGGCAAAAGAAGAACTCGAGTGGGCAAACGACGCTGACGTTGGATGTGGCTGTGATATTCGAGTTGTATCCGCCGACCATATTGTACATGCCAAGTTGCTCATCCGCGTCCAGAAACTCCTGGTCCCGGATAATGTACCAGTCGTCATAGAGCGTCTCGACGACCGTCTCATTCACCATGAAATCCACCTGCTTGATGAGAGCCCGGCCGATGTTTTCATTCAATCCAAAATTTGTAGCTGGAATTGTGCAAGTGAAGTACATGTTCGAAATGAGATGACCCACCTCTGTTGGCAAGATCTCGATAGTATATGTCCGGCCTTGGTAGGATGGATTTCCAGGTGGAAAAGGAGTGACCCTCTGATACATCACAAAGTTGGTGTGCTGCTTGAACGTGTTGCGAAACGTCGACTTTTCTGGATCTTCCGACAGCAGGTATTTGTCTTGGGGTCCCGTGGCGTACAGGGAGAGCACGGATCCCGTACTGAATCCCTTGCCTTTAATGTCCAGAAACGGGTCGTATTGGGGTTCGTCATCTTTGATCTCAGTGGACAGGTCCCGGAGCGGCACGTAGGTTTTGCCGCCCATCACCCGTGGATTGATCTCGACGGGTTTGCGCTGCGCAAGGTTGCTCGTGTAAAAGCGAGCCGCCACAAAATCCATGGAGTATTTGGGTTCCACGGCCATCGTGGGCGAGCCCCGAAGGAATATGGGCGCCGCTGTATTTTCGGGGATCGCACCGTCATTTTGCTCGAGCATCAACGTCTGTCCGTCATAGGACACAATCTTGCATGGGCCGACGGTCGGCAATCCCACTATGTACCACCCAACGGTCAGCCCCTCGGGTGGCGGCGCCGTCAGGATAACCTTGGGGACGTGGAGATCCACTGTAAAGTTGCCGTATATGGGGCCCGAGCGCTGCGCCGTCGCCCCGGGAACCTGATCAGGTGGATAAAGCTGCGCACCTATAGCGTGACGCGTCTCTTCTATAAACTGCTCGGTGTCAGACTGGAGTGTGAATTTCCAGTTGTAAATTTCACTCGTGCGTGACGTGACCGGTTCGCTTCCAGGTGTGTTGCTCGCCCCCGTGACGTGGATGTTTCCCACAATTCCATAAAACCCGGTACCGGTCCAGCCGGGTCCCACTGCAAAGCCTGGCCATGGCGTGGTCACGAAGAACGTCACTTCGGTATCTCCAGTCACCTTGAAAAATCCATTCACCTCCACGGGTTGATAGACGGCGATGGGGGCGGCGGGGGTCGCCGCGGCATTAGGAGACGGCGGCGGGTTCAGCGTAGACTCGACTTGCGATTGGACCGCCCGGGTCTGTGCAAAGACCTTGCTTCCACCAAGCAGAGGGATGATTTTGTTTTGGACCATTCGCTCGAGTTCTAGGACGTGGGACTTGTTGAGGGCGTCGATGACTTTGGGTTGCACGTAACGTTCGAGTTTTATTACATCAGATTCATTGACGGCCTCCTTTAGGGCCGCGGGCGTGAAAGTCGCCATCTCTACACTTCGCTCAGATTATTCTTCCACAACTGCACCACACTCATCGCCTTCAGTGCATTGCGGTCGCTGGTGCGCTTTTCGATCAGGGCCACGAGCTTGTCCACCTCCTCCTTCGTGTACTGGTACGTCTTGATGTCGAGCAGCTTTGACCAAATTTCATCCTTGAATTGAACCGTCTTGAGTTGGGCCTGGATCTGGGCCAGGGGCGTGTTCATCACCTTGATGGTTCCGTTGATCACACCCCGTATGAACCTAGCCTTTTCAGATAGCCACTCAATTTCCGTTTCAAATTCTTTGAGGAGCCACGCCTTGCGCTTCTTGTAGATGTCGATGCGAACCTCTAGGTAGTCCAAGAGGATCTCCTCGGGGCTCCCGTACTTCTTGACAGACCCGTTCGGGGAAATCAGGTGCATATTTGAGGTGTGGATAGTCTTGGTCATACCGAGCTCCCGGAGAGGGTTTTCCAAACCGTCGGCTCCCCAGATGCGAAAGTCGGGTGTGGTCTCCGTCGAGTGATTCTCAAACTTTTGGATGGTTCCCTTTTCTAGGAGTGCATCAAGATGCTCTTTGAAATCTTGAATCCACTGACCAGGTGGGAGCTCGGTCACGTGGAGCTGAGACCCCTCTTTGGCGACTACGCCCTCCAGAACCCACGTGTGATCCTTGGTCTTGGTCGTCCGGCCTTTGAACCCCTTGAAGTGCGGCACCATCGGCACCATCGCCACCTGATCCAGGGCGCACATGATGTTGTGCTTGATGATCTCAATGTCGTACGGTGGCACGTAGCAACTGAAGCCGGTACCGATACCCTCTGCGCCATTCACGAGCACCATCGGCACCACCGGTGCGTAAAACTCGGGCTCGACCGTCTGCCCGTCATCCACAATGTACTTGAGCACCGGCGAGTCCGTCGGGTCGAAGATCTTCTTGGTCGTGGGGTTCAGTCGTGTGAAGATGTAACGAGAGCTGGCCGCATCCTTGCCGCCCGCAAGGCGCGTGCCAAACTGCCCCGAGGGCTCGAGAAGGTTCAGGTTGTTTGCGCCGACGAAATTTTGAGCCAAATTCACAATTGTGCCCTGGAGGCTGGCCTCGCCGTGGTGATAGGCCGTCTGCTCTGCCACGTAGCCGCCGAGCTGCGCCACCTTCATGTCGCTCACGAGGTTCTTCTTGAGGCATGCGAATATCACCTTGCGCTGGGACGGTTTGAGGCCATCGACAACGTGGGGAATCGATCGCTTGATGTCCTCGGCGCTAAAGTTGGCCAGGTCGCGATGCACAAAATCCGTGACGGGCAGGGCCGAAAGGTGCCCATATGGAATTCCAGGGGGGGGCGAGGCCATGTGTGCTGTGAGCCACCCCTTGCGGTCGTCCGCCTGAGCCTTGGCGAACGCCAGGTTCATCGACTCATTCATTTTAGGATCGGCGCCAAAGGCGACCGTCAGCCGCTCAATTTGCTTGAAATACTCACGGGCCTCTGTGGAGGTTGAGGTACCCAGACCCTTGTAGTACTTCACCGGACCGCCTGCGGTCCGTGGGCCGGAGGCCCCTCCTGTGAGGGCTTCGCCAACGCCAGTCGCAAGCGACTGGCGGTATTCCTCCTCCGTAAAGTACCACACCTTTCCCGCCTTGATGACCGGCGTGACCATTGAAACCACAAACCCCAGCTCGATCAGCTTGGGCCAGTACACATGGAACATGTTGAGGACCAGACCCTTGATGTGGCTCCCGTCCAGATCAGCATCCGTCATGATCATCAGTCGGCCGTAGCGTAATTCTCTCAATGAATTATAGACCTTGCCATGCTGAAGCCCGAGGATCTTTTTGAGGCTGGAAAATTCCTCATTATCAGTAACCTGTTTTACCGATGCATCCCGAACATTGCGCGGCTTGCCCCGGAGTGGAAACACGCCGAAAGCATTGCGGCCTACAACGCTCAACCCGGCAATGGCCAGGGCCTTCGCCGAGTCACCCTCTGTAATAATAAGGGTGCACTCATGAGACCTATGCGTACCGGCCCAGTTGGCGTCATCGAGCTTAGGAATGCCCGTAATGCGCGACTTTTTGGACCCATCTGTCTTCTTGAGCTCTTTCTCGACCAGAGAGAGACCCTTGGACACGAGATCGTCGAGGACTCCCGTGGCGAGGACGTCCTTGATGAACTTTGGCTTGGGCTCAATGGTCTCCAGAATCTTTGAAGTGCCCTCAGCCTTGGTCTGGCTCGAGAAGGTTGGGTTGACGATCACGGCCCGCACAAACACAAAGAGGGACGCCTTGATCTGTGCAGGCTTGAGCGTCGCACATCGCTTGTCGGCCACGATCGCATCGCAGAGCACCTTGACGATCTTGTCCACATGGCTTCCTCCCTTTGTGGTCGCGATACCGTTGACCCATGAGCATTGCTGGAACCCCCCGCTCGTCGAGTGGGTCACGACAATTTCAAACGCGTCCGTGTGCATCTTGGCGATCGTCGCCGTTCCCGTGTGAGCCTGAGCATACTCACTCAAGTTATCAACCTTCATCAATTGAGTATTGAAATATACCTGAGCCTTTGAGCACCACATGGCCGTGTCCCATGTCCTCTTCTCCACAAGGACTCGGAAGTCGCCGGGGCCGCCGAACCGCTTCCAGTCGGGCAAGAAAGTGACCGACACGTACGGTATGCATTTCTCACTCGTGATTACCGGAGGGCTCACCTTGCTCATGTTGTTGGTCCAAGTCTGTTCATAGACTTTCTTCCCGTCACTAATTTTGATCTTAAATAGGGAACTGAAGACGTTGGCGAGTTTGGCGCCGTAGCCGTTACGACCACCAGTCACGCGCTGCTCCTCGTCGTTGTAATTTGAGCTGGTCAAAAGGTGGCCAAAGATGAGCTCTGGGATCCAGAGGGGCTTGCCATCGGCGCCTTTTTCGGTTTCGTGTTTCTTGAGGGGGATGCCCACGCCAGCATTGTAGACCGAGACGGTTCCGTCCTGCCCCACGGCCACCTCAATACACGTCACCTTCTTAGGGTGCAGAGAGTACTGGTCGATGGCGTTGACCAGAACCTCATCAAATATCTTCACAAGCCCCGGTGAAACAGAAAGAGTATCAAGTCTAAATAGGCCGCCCACGACCCTGACCCAGTGAGACCCTGACTCAGGTGCAAGGGATCCCACATAGGTGTCTGGTCGCTTGAGTATATGTTCAACGTGGCTGAGCCGTTCATACTGCATACCCTTTTAGGACGGCCAAGCTTTATTTTCGTATCTAAATGTAGACGATGGTAGTGTTTCTTGTACTCATCATCATGTGCCTCGCAACACTCATTTTTTTGAGGTGCAGAGGGATGCCCCTAGGGCCTCGAATGCTCCCGGACAACTTTGATTGCTACGTCATCAATATGGCCAAGAATACGGACCGTATGATCAATTTTGATATGGAATATAAGAAGTCAGATCTGGCCTCGAAGCCCTATATCCGCTTCGAGGCGATCAACGGGTACCAGTTGGGTGACGAGGTCCAGGAACTCGTATCGGCCAAAACGTGGCTCGGGCTCAATTTCCTCAAGAATGTCAAGAAGCGTGTCGGTGACGACCAGCTGACGCCAGGAATGATAGGGTGTTACATGAGTCACTATGGGGTCTGGAAGGACGTGCAGGCGTCCGGCAAGCCCTACGCCGTCATCTTCGAGGATGATGCCAAGATTTATCCTACAATTTACCAAAACCTGATAAAGTACATTGTAGAAGATGGAGGGCCGTTCCCGAATGACTGGGACGTGATTCTACTCGGTCACTGGTGCAAAAAGTGCCAGCCCGTAAATAAGTTTTATGCCAATGCCAAATATTTCTGGGGTCTCCATGGGTACATGATCAGCCAGAAGGGCTGTGCAGCCATGATGCAGTATCGCGAGCCTGATATTTCACTTCAAATTGATCACTTCATGAGCCTGTTGAGTCAAAAGGGGGTTCTCAAGGTTTTGGCGGTCCATCCATCCTACGTCGTCACCTCGAATTTTGGAACGGATTTGCAACTTGGAGTTACATCCGTATAATGGCTGGGGGTGGGAACACCTGGTCATAGAACCCGCCAAACTGCAGGACCATATTACCTATGAAAAATGCAATAAAATTGACGAGAGCCGGCCCCGCGATGGTGTGCCCATGGTTATAAGCAATCACCGCCTCTCCAAGAGCCGTCATTCCAGCCATAATGAATGATTCCTTCGCGAGGGCAAACATCCCCTGTGGGTGGGGGATGTGCGCAAAGAGCGCCAAGACGATCATGAACCCAGTGACACCAGCCATGAAAGCAGTTACTGGTTTTGTAAGCAAATTCCATTGGTATTGGGCGCGAAGAGTCAAATCTTCCGTGTCGCCGCCCGCCGCTGCATTGAAACCAGAAATCTCCCTGACGACGCCATAGACGAAGAATAAGAAAAAGGTTATAAATGCAACCGTAGGGATGCGATAGGACTGGCCTCGCATCCACGCGACGATGGAGATGGCCAAGGCTGACGTTCCCGCGACGGCCAAGCAGTCCCACAGGAATTTACGAGGATTCTCGTTGATGTAATCCTTATGAGCATTCGTAAAAGACATGGTGAGAAGGGCCGCCAAAAGCGCAAACTTGCCAAATTTTATGACATTATAAAAGACGGTCTCTGGCGGGGCCATTACTACTTCTTACGGAGAAGATAATAACCGGCCGCTGCGACCACGATCGTCCATCCGGCTATGTGGTCTACACGGTTCATAATATCAATCTTCTCTTGTGGGAGATCATTAAAGGCTTCTTTATAGCCTGGAGGCTTGAAAGGGAGCCAAATGATGCGCCCAAACGGGACCGCTGTTGGTCCCAGTTTACTCTTGCATTGGTAGCTCCAGTCGTACCACGCCATCGCGATGTATGGGAACCACAAAAGGAACACGAGGATCCAGAGCTTCTTGGGGGGCAAGTACCAGTACCCACCCGCAAGAAGTGCTGAGAAAATGACGCACTTTATGTTAAACTCGAAAGGCTGGCCTGGAAAGAGACCACCGGCCATTACTTGTTAATTCTTGAGATCTTATTTACGATTGCGAATATACAGTAGAATCAGTAGGGCGATGATGACCCAGATCCCTACGCGGATCTTGACGTCGATGAATTTGTCGTCTGGGCCATTTCCGTCACACCCCGAGATCCAGTCCGCGAACGCCGCGTCGTACGTCACCACTCGCTTTCCAAGGCTGCTATTCACGACGTTGTGGACGTCAACGGACCACGAAAAGTACTCGAGATTGTGACCCTCTGCTGGGAACGGGTGCCGGTCCAGAACCTGCCTGAAGTGATCGCGGCACGCTGCGCATGGCAAGACTTCGGTGTACGAGTACACAAAGGCCCTGAGCGATTTGTAGTCGTCTGCATAGAGGCACGCCAGGTGGAGAGCGCCCCAGAAATAGGGGCCGAATTTTTGGGGACAGATACCCATTTACTAATTTTGAACGAGAAATAATCCACAGGGCGCCGAGCGCATCACCCGTAGATCCACGCTGCACGCCGGGCCGCCTCGACCTCCAGGTACGCCTCATAGTCCTCAGACTCATCGGGCTCTGGAACCTCGGCCACTGTGAGAAGGGCCTCGGCGCGCGTCACGGGCACCTCAACCTCGGGCTCCACATCGGGCACCTCGGGCTCAACGACGGGCTCGGCGACTGGAACGGAAACGTTGCTACTAGAAGACATATGTACTATTTAGAACGAAAATAGTTCACCGACCTCCGCGCAGACGCAGGTTGTCAGTAAACCTCTTCGATTGTCCTATCATGTATATCACACGATAAGATACAACATTATTTTTTAAGGCTCGGGATTTCAGTAACCTCCACGCAATCTCAAAACAAGGTGTAAAGTCGATTCTTTTTGCACATTGAAATCTGCAAGTGTCCGGTCGTCCTCGAGCTGTTTTCCTGCGAAAATCAAACGCTGCTGGTCTGGGGGGATCCCCTCCTTGTCCTGAATCTTAGCCTTCACATTGGCGATTGAGTCACTAGATTCAACCTCGAGTGTGATTGTCTTGCCGGTCAAAGTCTTCACGAAGATCTGCATTTCTATATTAAAATAGGCGTTTACTTTTTAACAGACTTGGCCTCCAAGGTAGGACGAAAAAAACGTGTCCTGTGCCGGGTAGCGTATTGGTCCACCACGCCCAAACCATCCAAAAACATGGACCTCCAGAAGCTCCGCCCGACCTACAGCCAGTGGCGCGCACCCCTCGGCCCGGTCGCCGAGGGTCGCACCCGGCTACCCACCACTGCGAACGCCGTCAAGCAACTCGCACAGCCTCCCAAGGGCAAGGGGAACGAGCTCTGGCAAAAGTTCTATACCGACGCTGTGCAAAGGGCGTGTCCCTGGCCCGAAAAGCTGGCCGACACCCTCCTGCGGTCACGGGAGCGCGCCCTAGAGTTGCAAGCGAAACGGCACGCGGTCAAAGAGTACACGGGGGCGCCAAAGATGCAGGAGACGGTCGCGGCCAACAAGGGCACGGTCGCCAAAAAGGGCCGAGCAATGGTCCACGAGGCCTTCCGGTGCAAAGCGCGCACGCTGGCCGGCAAGCAGTGCGGGTTCAAGTCAACCTGCGGCGAGTTTTGCAAAAAGCACGCGGTCGAGGAGCCGCTCTTGTAAAAACTTCTTCAAATAAAAAGCATATTCTATAATAGCCCATGTCTATAGGTAGAATATATAAAATATACAATAACTTCAATACGCAGGTTTATGTAGGACAAACGTGGGGCCCCATAATCAAGAGGTTCAAAGATCACACGAGGAATACCGGGTCTCCTAGACTTCACAATTCCATTATAAAGCACGGACCATCTAATTTCAAAATAGAAATGATTTGGGAGGGGGAATGTACACAAGCGGAACTCGACGCCAAAGAATCATGGTTTATAGTGGAACTCGCCACTATGAGCCCCAATGGATACAACCTCAGGGGGGGTGGGTATGGTGGAAAACTAAGCGATGAATCACGGTTGAAAATGAGTAATAGCCACAAGGGTAAAGTTAATTCAATAGAAACAAAAGTCAAGATTGCGATGGCGGCTCGGGGCAATACCAACTCTGCTGGGCGCACTTTGTATGAATATACTAGGAAACTAATAGGTTGTGGAAATTTAGGGGAGAAAAGTTATTGGCATGGTAAAAGCGGTGGCAAACACCCAACATCCAAGAAGGTCGAGCAGTGGTCAAAAGATGGCGAACAACTCGTAATGACATACTCAAGTCTAACCGAAGCGGCTAATAATTTAGGAGCGGATCCATCTTCCTTGTCCGCCTGCTGCAGAGGAAAGCGTAAAACGTGTATGAGTTTCACGTGGAGATACGTCTCTCAAATAAATTCTTGAAGTATTTCAATGGAAATGGAATGGAACTACGTGTGGGCCGCCCTGGCCATCAACTTTCTTCTCGTCTACATAGTCCCCAAGGTGATAAAGAAGCCCACTGGTATCAAGGTTATTGATAACGTGGTCCTGTTCCTGAACTCCCAGAAGGGCTCGCTCCTCTCGAGCTGCATCGTGATTGCTATTGTGGTTTATGGCGCTCACTATTGGGTCGAGTCGGCGGCTGACGGGGCTCATTCCCCCACAAAGTCAGGCACCCCAGATTTTTAATATGAAATACTATTAATGGCAGCTCTTCCCCGTGCAAACGCTCCCGCACTTCAGGCTGCGACCACCAACATCAGCCAGGGTGTTGCGTCAAACCAGGCCCTGATCGCCGCCACCAATAACGTCCAGAAGAACGTGAACATGAACAAGAACATGGCTGCTATCCCAGCGGCGGCTACCAAGGCGGCCACAAACTACATGAACGCCGCCATTAACCTGCGCAAGGCGAACTACAAGCGCGCCGCCAACTCGTTCGAGAACGCGTCCAAGAAGGCGCTCGTGGGTGATGGCATCGGCGCCGCCAACTCCGCCGGTGCCGGTCTGCGTGCCATGCTCAAGATGAACGCCAACAATCAGCGCTAGTGACCTCGTCCATCAGGGCTCGTGTATGAAAATGGTCCCATGAATCCACCTTCTTCTCGAAGCAGTCCCATAGGCACTTTTGCAGGTGGTCACTCGAGGGGTGGCCCCAGGTGTGCTCCTTTTTGAACAGAAAATCATCAAAACCAATTGGACCTTGGGTACACGGCACGACCCACGGTGTCTTGATATACTCCTTGAGGCCTCCATAGTCGGTGATAATCACAGGCTTGGACCTCAGGGCCGCCTCCACCGCTCCCATCCCGACGCCCTCGGAGTGGGAGCAGTTGACGTAACAGTGCCCGGAAGCATGAACCTTTTCCAGGTCCTCGTCGCTCAGGAGACCGTTGATGATGGTCACGCCCGGAACGCGCCAATCCACAGGCTGGTTGCATGTCGCCTTGAGCACAAGGTGTGCGGCGTCCCTGAATTCACAACGTAAATAGGCGTCAATCAGGCCCTTGATGTTCTTGCGAGGATCGAGCATGTTACCTATGGAATAGAAGACGTACGGGGTTGTAGATACAGGAACCCGAGGAACCTTGGTCGCTGACCAGTGGCGTAGAAGCTTCCATGTAATCTCTGGAAATTGCTTCTCAAGAATTCCCCTTGCAAATTCACTTGGTACGTGGATCTCCTTGTAACGGCTCAAGAGACCGTAGCATTCGTTGACTGGGTCCGTCTCGCATACGGTCATATAGATCCACTTTTTGCACAAGGGCTTGTATTGATCGAACATATCAAGTTGTTGGGCTATGGGCAACACGAACGCAAACCCGCGTTCATACTGCGCCTTTTGGGGTCGACTCCCAAGCTGGCAATATTCGGCACCTGGACCCAGTAAGTCCGAGTATTGCTTCGTCACCTGGCCGATACCAGCCAGGAGCTGGGGCCCAACGAAGAGCCACATTATTCAATTTGAGAACTGATTCTTTAGGCCGTCTTACAGTCAAACATGACCATTCGCTTCACGAGATCCTTGAACGTCGTCTTGGGCTTCCAACCCATGACGCTGAGCGCCTTGCTCGCGTCACCGATGAGCACATCCACCTCGGCAGGGCGGTAAAAAATTGGATTTATAACTACAATTGGTTTGGAGGTTTTCAGGTCCACATAGTGATCCTCGCGCCACTCGATCGGGATGTCCAGGATCTTGCAAGCCTCCTCAATGAAATCACGGACCGAGTGCGTCTCGCCCGTGGCTATGACAAAGTCGTCGGGGGTGGGTTGCTGAAGCATCCGCCACATCATCTCCACGTAGTCCTCGGCGTGACCCCAGTCGCGCTGGGCGTCGATGTTCCCGAGCTCAATGGGCGTCCCTGCCCGCATGTACTCTGCGAGGCCCAGAGTGATCTTGCGCGTCACAAACTCTGGCCCCCGGCGCTCGCTCTCGTGGTTGAACAAAATGCCACTACACGCGTAGAGCCCAAAGGACTCGCGGTAGTTCTTGGTCATCCAAAAGGCGAAGAGCTTGGCGACTCCGTATGGGCTCCGTGGGTAGAAGGGTGTAGTCTCATTCTGGATGGGCTCCACGATCTTGCCGTACATCTCACTTGTGCTCGCCTGGTAGAACCTGAATTTAGAACTAAAATTACACTGTCGAATTGCCTCGAGGATCCTGAGCGTCCCAAGGGCATCGACATTTGCCGTGTACTCGGGTTGATCGAATGATATTTTTACAAATGAAATTGCTCCCAGGTTGTAAACCTCGACCGCATCGTATTTTTCGAATGAATTGATAATCTTATTAATACGGGAAGTGTCAGTCAGGTCCCCTTCGATGACGTGGAACTTAGGGTTCTCCTTGATGTGCTCGATCCGGCTGTGCTTCTTTTCAGAACAGAATCGCGTCATCCCGAAAACGTCATAGTCTTTTTCGAGGAGGAATTCAGCCAAGTAGCTTCCGTCCTGGCCCGTCACACCTGTCACGAGTGCAGCCTTCATGCAATTTTAAAGGAGGAATTCCTTATTTGGTGACACAACCAGGCTATCCTTAGCTCGATTGGATTTTCCATCAAAATTCTCATGAGGATTTCTCTATGAAAGCGTTTTAGTGGAACACCCCACGTGAACCATGACGCCCACCATGTGACGTCCATTACCTCAGCCGCTGGTTTTCTTTCTCAGGAACTAACAGCACAGATGAGCTTTCCACTGGTCGTGGCCATGACGGCTGCAGAGCTCCTGGGGAATTCACATCTCAAGTGGTTTACCGAGAACGGATCGGTACACCACCTGGGTATTGGCCTGTTTGCATGGGCCGTGACCATCTTCTTCTTGATAAAGAGCCTGGCTCAAAAGTCGCTTATGTGGACCTGTATTATGTGGGAGGCGATGATCGTCGTAGGCGGCGCCCTCGTAGCCTATTTCATTTTTGGTGAGAAATTCAACCACTGGATTCAGTGGCTAGGTATCCTACTCGCTCTTGGGGCTGCTATTTGTGTGAATTACGATTGTGAAAGCAAGTAAATAGGTAGTTGTTCTCTGGGCGTGGGACCATATGGTATCCCAGTGGTCGCAGAAGGTTCACAATCTCGTCGTTCGACGGGTCCAGAATCTCGTCGTTCGACGGGTCCAGAATCTCGATGTACATTGCGGGACGGTGGGTCGAGATGGTCCTCCATGCACCCTTGATCACCTCGAGCTCGTGACGCTCGACATCCAACTTGATGATGCTCGGTACACCACTGTACACGTCATCAAGTTTCTCGAGTTTGACTGGGTACCCCTCACCTGCGTCATACCACCGGGGGTCCGGGTCAAGGGATGCTCCACCATAATTGACCAGACCCTGATCCTTCCGTGGAGTGAACATCCTCATTTCGGGACAAAATTGAGAGGACAATCCAAAAGGATGGATTGTCACTGAATTTTGAAGTGAATTTTGAGAAACATTCTTGGCAATGACTTCATGGAACAGGGGTTCGAAGGTGTGTACCGGACCATAGTCACTGAACATGAGAGCATTCCAACCAATATTCCCACCGATATCTAGGATGTCCGTACCGGGCTCGTAGAGGATCGGGAGATCCTGGCGCATCCAACCGTCCCACTCTTGACCGCGCCGCAGACACCCTGCGATGTACTGATCATTATCGATGACGCTCACGGTAAACTTGCCCACCTTGACCTCCTCCGTAGGGAAGCTCATTGATAAGGGGACGCCGCGCAGCTTTAATATGGATGAAATGACCAAGCATCTCATTGAGCGACTCACAGAGGTCGAGGAGGGTCTCCGCGAACTTCGAGAGGTGACGTGGCCGGTCTGTCAAGGACTCTTGGACAAGACCGGGCCGTTTACAAATAGGCATCAAAAGCGGCGATTTTTTAGGTTTTTGGAACGCGGTGAAGCTACGATCCTCACGCGCCTCAAGGAGGCGTTCATGGGAAGGTCCCAAGATTTAGTCGTCGCAGAACTGCAATGGGTCCTGGTAGAGGAACCTCGAATCCCCGAGGAATGAGCTCCGTCTTGCCGTCCACAAACTTGCCCTCGGCAATCCACTTTTTGATATTTTCCATCGTGTACAGGACTCCACCATCTAGGGCGTGTGCATAAGTCTTCATCTTGTTGAGCACGTGCTGCTCGTCGCCAAAGCTGCTCAAGTGCCAGCCTGCGTTCTTGATCGTCGGGAACTTCCAGCGATTGTCCCGGAACTCATTCGGTCCAAACTTGCGCACCTGAGCCGCCTGTGTGAGAACCGTGCCGAACCAAGGCTCCGTCTCGCACGTATAATCCAAAGAATAAATGAAGAGCCACATATGAACCGATACGATTGCGTGTGGAAGCTGTTCATAGGGCACCTTGTCCATATCAGGAATCTCATCCACGTCACTGATCATCACGATGGACTCGTCCGGTACGCGCGCTTGGGGCGTTCCATCGATCGCCGAGCCCTCATCGAGGCCCCGAGTGATGCATGCGCGCTGGTACTTCTCACGAGACCATGGGTCCTTGTCGGTCGGCGCCTCCTCCTTCGTGACGACGACGTGACGAATCTTATGGGCCCATCGGGCATAGCGCTCTTTATTTTCAGCGAAAAATAGAGGTTTCGGGCCTCCAATGTGATTCACTTCAGCCTCGACAAGTACAAACTGGTCAACGTACCTGTCGAGGACTTCCAGGCGCAACTCTAGCACATCAAACTCGTTGTAAAACATGAACGCGTCGACTAGCATTCCGTCCTGTACTTGTAGTAATTCTTGCCCTTATCTTCAAAAGCCTTTAGAATCTTGATATTGTTCTGGGTGTGATTTAGGGCGGTCGTACCCGACTCGGCCGCGGCCAGGTGGTGAAGCGCATCGGCTCCAAACCCGTACTCGAGCTGACGCAGCTGACCCAGATTGCAGTCCTGTGTGTAGACCGTCTTGCGTGTGATGCCGTGCTTCTCGAAGAGGTTCGAGATGAGAAGGTCGTCGTTCCAGGTCACCTCGCTGAGCTCCAGGAACTCTGGGAAGATGGTCCGGAGCCACTCCACCTTTGCAATCACCGCACCATACGACTCGAGCACATCCAGAGGCTGACCGTGCGTCCGTGGATACTGACCCTTGAAATAAGTTTCGAAATTGAAGCCGCTCAGGCCCCACGCACTCTTCTGGTCGACGTTAAACCACTTGACGAAGTTGGCGACCATCTGGGGGTGGTACATGGTGTCGTCGTTTACGTACACGATAAGCTCTGCGTCCGTCTTGGCGATAGGGCCCATAGCCTGCGTTCCGGGCCCCCAATCGTCACAGTCGCGGTTAATGATCACCTTGGGACCAAGGTTGGTCCATGGAAAGCCACCATCCCATTCCGGGAAGCGCTTGTATTTTTTGGGGATATTGATCCAAATTTCGTCACCACATGTCTGCTGCTTGAGGTTCTCGATCAGGGCCGGGAGCTTGTCGAAGCGCGTAGGGATGCTCGTCAGGCTAATAATCAGCTTCATTAATCTTTTGGCGAACAATTTCTATAAGCTTTGCGACCATCTCGAGGGTCACAAACTGACTGTTGCCCACGTAAACGCCCTGGTCGTTCAGGATGTCCGCGTTGGGCGCCTTGACGTGCTTGTACTTTGCCAAGAACGGCTGGCGCAGGAGGTTTCCACTCACGATCGGGCGATTCTCGATGCCCGCCTCCTCGAACGCCTTCTTGAGCCTGGGCATCAGCTTGGCATGCTTGCAGATGAGCGGCAGGCAGAAGCTGCTATTCCCCCGCGAGTCATTGGGGATGTAAAAGTGGTCCTCGAGCTGCTTGAGCTCGTTCACAAAGAAGCTGAAATTTAGGCGCCGAATTGCGATCGAGTCATCGAGACGCTTCAGCTGAGACAGGCCCAGGACCGCACCGAGCTCCGTGTTGCGGAAGTTGTGCCCGTCAGTCAGGAACAGGAACCGGCTGTCAATGTCCGGGTACTTGGCCGCGGCCGCCTTGTAGTAGTCGGGCGACATCTCACGGGCCATACCGTGACTGCGCTTCATCCGCATCAGCTCATAGAGCTCCTTGTCGTTCGTGCTCACAAAGCCACCCTCAATGGTGGTCATATGGTGACCATAGTAGAAGCTGAATGTGCTTCCGGTCGAAGACGTCCCGCCTCGGCGCATCCCGTGCGGACCCTCGACGCCGTGAGACTCGCAGATGTCCTCAAGGAAGATGGCGTTGGGGTACCGATCCTTGAGCGCCTCCATCGGCGCATCGATGCCGAGCAGGTGCGTCACAAACACGATTGCCACGTCATCCTTTGGAAGCTTCTCGAGGTCAAAGCTGAAGTGCTCGAGTGAAATGTCGCAAAATACAGGCTCGAGCTTGCACTGGAGCACTGGGGACACGTTGGTGACCCACGTGCAGGCCGGCAGGAGCACCTTGGCTCCATCTGGAATCTTGAAGCGCTCCTTTACAGACGCGATAAGCAGGTAATCGGCGGTGCTTCCGGATGATACGTAGAGTGAATACTTGGACCCGATCCACTTGGACCAGGCCTCCTCGAACTCCCGTACTTTCGGGCCGTTCGTGAAACGGTCTGAGAATACGATAAACTTGATGAGCTCGTACTTGTCGCGCCACGTGATACTGTTGTGCATGAGTGGCCAGTACATTTCTAATTTTAAATTGGGGTCTTTTCTTTACTTGAGGGTCAGCATATAGAGGGTTGAGCGGATAAGGGCTATAATTTCATCCTGAATATTCTTCAGGTAGGTGTCGCCCCGAGGCAGCTTGATGGACCGCACCTTGACCAGGAGGTACTTGAAGTACAGCCGAGCCTTGCGCGGGTCCTTGGCGACGCGCTTATTTATAGTGACCCGCTTGAGACGGCCGTACTTGCCCATGTAGGCCTCGGCCCACGAGTCGAGCAGAGGGACGATGCCCTCATAGTACGCCTGAAGCGCCTTGTGTTCGGCGAACGATGGGGTCGTCAGGTGGAAGGCGTGCGCTTGTGTGCGCGAGTTCATGAGCAAGCCTACATAGCGATTCGCCATCTTAATAGAACCCGACATTTTCTTCTCGGGTTCTATTAGTATGGTTTTTTCAGAAACCATTTTGCCTTCTGGTAAAATTTTGTACAAGGGATTCGGCAAGGTGACGTGCCAGATGCTCCTCAAGGATACGCGGTCCTTTTATTTGACTGATGATATTGCAACGGCCAAGAACTACGGAACAGCCTGCAAGTACAAGGCCAAGAAGACCCTGCGGCTCTTCGACCTGAGCCACGCGAATATCAAGAATCTTCTCGCGAGCCGGTATCCCATCAGTGAAGCAACCCGGCATCTGCTCCGTATCGCTCTCGGCACGAACGTGACGGTCGGTCAGCAGGTCAAGGCGGTTCAGCTGCTCTTTGGCAAAAAGGGCGCGGGAAAACTGCCCAAACCCACAAACACTCGGGCAGGTCAGCGCCTCAGCTTCACCGAGGTGAACAAATTGCTGTCAGGAAATCTGTCCAAGGAATTCCTTATACCCGAAGGCTATGATGGATACTACGCCGCCCGTAAGCGCACGGTTTTCCACACGGGTGGATTTCACTCCGAAATTATGCTCAACAATGCATACCAGAGTATCGAAAAGTTCACAGGCGAGGGCATCACAGCGCCGGTGGTGTCGACCCGATCATTCAAGTGGGCCATGCCCAAGATGTTCATGGATTTCTCCAAGAACACGACCCGTCTCACCCGCCCATATGGTGGTGGGCTTACCATATTCTGTACCGGTGGAATGGCCGTGCGGCTGTACCTGCAGACTCGGGGCCAGAAACTCACGGAGAAGATCCGTCGTACGAGTGACTTTGACTTTACATTCGCCGTCCCACACAAGCTCGGGAGCGATTCACAGGTGGCTTCATACGTCTTCACTATGCGCAAGATTATGACGAGTCACTTGACCGACTTCGTCAAGTACCTGAACCGTCAGTACCGTGGAATCAACGCCCGTCTCAAGGTGACGGACTTTGTGCGGTCTCCCTATGATAACCCCCGCATGCAGATCCCAGGCACCGGTCGCCGAATTTATCAGGTAATTACGTATCAAATTATAACGGGTCGTAACGAGGTCATCGACCTGGTCGACACGGCCCTTGCAGTGTATCCCAATTCTTCACGTGAAATGCTTCACCTCCCATTTTCATACAAAATTGGTATCCCGATCCAGCGTCTCAGATATCAGCTCAAAGATTCCTTGGCGCTCCTGTCAGGGTCCTTCATTCATGGTGGTCTCATTTCGCAACGAAATCCCATCACGGGAAAGGTGAAGGAAAAGGGTCTCAAGAATACTGAGCGCACCGCTAGTCTCCTCAAGCTCATAGGTCAGCGAAAGAAGTACTACAAAAACTTGACGCCAGTGGCTCGGTCAGCAATTCCACTCCTAAATAGTGTACTCAAGATGGACCTGGCTCAGGCCCGACGCAACGCCCGCAATGTCAATCGGGCCATCAAAAAAATCAATTGAAATGGTAGAAGATGAGGCCTCTGTGGGTCGCACTGACCCTGCTCCTCGTGGCCCTGTGGATATGGAGGCTCCCAGAGCGCTTGGCCCGGGGGTACGCTCATGTCACTGCTGCATGGGACCCTCCAATTTTGGTTCAAAATATCATCACCCCCAGTGAGTGCAAAAAAGTTATAGAAATGGCTGAACCTAATTTCGCACGGAGTACCGTGGTGTCAGAGGACTCGGTCCATCAGTCCCGTACGAGCGAGTCTGCGTGGCTTTCCAAGGATGATCCTTTGGTGCGCAAAATTATCACAAGGGCCATGGAACTCACTGGAAAACCCTTTGAGAATTGTGAGGATATGCAAGTCGTCCGGTACAAGCCCGGGACGTATTACCGGGCTCACCACGACTCGTGTTGTGATGACAACAATTTCTGTATAGAATTTGAGGACAAGGGCGGGCAGCGAGTGGGCACTTTGCTCTTGTACCTGAACGACGAATTTACCGAGGGCCAAACTCACTTTCCGGATTTGGATATGAAAATGACGGCACCCCCTGGTTCTGGGATTTTCTTCAGGCCCCTAGGGACCAAGGACTCTCGATGCCATCCAAAGGCTCTTCATGCAGGTCTCCCTATTAATTCCGGAACGAAATACGTCTGTAACATATGGGTCCGTGAGGGCACCTTCACCAAGTGAAAAAAATGTGTCATGTCCGCCTCAAGAGTTGGTCAGGCCAACTTAAAGTCACCCAAAAGCAAACTACCAGCCCCCACCCGACACGCAAAAACCGTGTTGTGTGAGAGCCATATAAACACTCGCCCACCAGACAAAGCAAGAACAAACGCAATGGCTGCCACCAACTTCACCTCTGCCATCAACGCCCTGGTTGCGGAGCGCGACCGCGTCTTCCTGGTGCAGGTTGCCGCAGACTACAACATTCCCTATGAGGAGCTTCAGGCCAAGTACCTCGAGACGGCCGAGAAGGCTATCAAGGTGCCTCGCAAGTACACCAAGAAGCCCACTGCGGTGACGGTGGTCACCGAGGGCGGTGAGGCCGCGCCTGTCAAGGCTCCCAAGGCTCCCAAGGAGAAGCAGTGCTGCACTGCGCAAACGTCCAAGAAGGACGCCTGCAAGTTCAGCGCCCTCAAGGGTGAGGTGTTCTGCAAGCGCCACCTGAAGCAGTCGCTGGGTGAGCCCGCCGGTGAGAAGGTCAAGGTGCCCAAGGTCAAGGTGCCCAAGGTCAAGCCTCTGGACCCGGTGCACACGCACGCGATCGGCACGGACTCGAATGGCACGTGCGACCTGTGCCACACCAACGGCAACGCGCTGATCGAGGAGCCCGAGACCTTCGAGCTGTCTCCGGCGCACCACACGGGCCCGATCAAGCAGCTGAGCGCCGCTGAGCGCCTGGCGGCGATCCTGGCTGACACCGATGACGAGGAGGACGAGGCCGAGGCAGTAGCCGCACCCGAGACTGACGGCGAGGCGCTCTCAGAGGAGGACTACGACGACGAGGAGTAGATGCGATCGAACTCTGCACGCAAATGAGCAAAGCCAGTGTCTTGTAATTTGAAAATGGTTAACACCCATAGTGTCACAAGCAGCGTCCACACGAATAGGTTCTCCTCCCCCTTTGTCTTGAACTTGTATACGGGCCCCACCACCTTGCCAAAAAACGTCTCGTCGTCCTTCTGTTTTCCTCTTAAAAACTTTTCGATTTCCGTGAGTGCACATACTGACTGATTCGTCAGCCAGTGGAGCAGGATGAACGGCACAATGAGCACGTGAAGTGACAGCATACTCGCGTCTCCAAAAAACGGCGTGCCCAGTAGGAAGATAATGAGTGATGCATGAATTATCCGTATTATCTCGGCCAGCATCTGTTATCTGGCGGGGTAAAAATTTGTGTCATGACGACGCCAAATGTTTGGCCACTATAGGTAAAGCATCTCAAAATGTCTTTCAAGCGCCCCATCATTCGTCGGGTCGCCCCCGCCTACACTGAATTCACGACTGAAATTCGGGCAAATGGCTCCCGTTTCAGTTCATGGGCGCCACGTATGCACACGCCCTGCATCGTCTCTGGCACCTCGGGAGTCGTGGGGTCCATCGTGGATAAAATGCGTCTGGGGGATGACAGTGTGCGCAGTCCTGCGAAGCAGACCTGGACCCCACCGAGCGACTACGAGTTCATCTCCAAGCACCTCCCGGTCGGGGAGCGCGAGGCTTACTTGACGCGGTGTCAAGAGTGGTTCGCAGCCCACCCTCCCGTGACCATCAAGAAGCGAGCGGCGTCGAAAGAATACGACGGCGCGCTGGTATGTGCGATGTATGAAAAACGGCAGACGCGGCCACCTCTCGCTGAGCGGGTCAAGGTGTATCGGGCCGCCGGGTACAGCGAGGAGTACATCGAAAAGGTCAAGGCGCGCGAGAAGCGCTGGAAGGACACCAAGGTGGAGCGAGACGCCGCCTTTGAGCTCATCTTCGCCAGGTGGCCGAGTGCATCCAAGCCAACTCCCAAGCCCAAGAAGGTGATCAAGGCGGTCAAGAAGCGTATGAATCCTTAAAAGTTTATAGCGCATCTAAATTAATGGCAACCAAGATGAGCTGGGCTGATATAGCCGATGAAGAGGAGGCTAAACCCCCAGAACCAGTCACTTTGTCACGTCATGGAATTAAGATCAAAAAACCTGCCTTGTCCAAGCCGAGCTACGTCCCCCCGCACCTCAGGGATAAAAGTAAAAGTGGCAACAATAACAAGGGCAATGACTAGTTGTGAAGTTTGCTGTGAAGACTTCAACAAGTCGACCCGGTCCAAGGTCAAATGTCAGTACTGCCCTTTCAATGCGTGTGCTGGGTGTGAAGAGCGCTACCTGCTCGAGACGAGCGATGACGCCCACTGCATGTCTTGTCGCAAGGGGTGGTCTCGTGAAAACCTCGTCGCGAATTTCACACAGAAATTCGTGACGCGGACCTACAAACAGCGCCGGGAGGAGCTCCTATTCGAGCGCGAGAAGAGCCTGATGCCGGCGACGCAGCCCTTCGTCGAGTGCGAGAAGAAGATTCGCAAGTACAATGATGAATTAACCGAGCGCCGAGCGGCCCATGAAGAGGAGCAGCGTAAATGGATTGCATTTTCTACCAAACCGATCAGTTACTGGACTGAACTTCTTGAGACGACCGACGAGTTCGAGGCGCGGGTAGAGGGTCACCGTCGTAGTGAAGAGCAACGCAAAATTGTAAACTGTATTGTGGTCGATATACAACACGTCGAGTGGATCCAGCACCGATTGGCCATGATCCTCCATGGGGGCCAGCTCGAGACTGAGAAGCGGCAGTTTGTGCGTGCTTGTCCGTATCAGGATTGTCGTGGGTTTTTGAGCACAGCCTGGAAGTGTGGGATGTGCGAGATGTGGAGCTGCCCCACGTGTCACGAGGTCAAGGGTCCTGACAAGGACACTGAGCACACGTGCAATCCGGACAATGTCGCCACTGCGCGACTTTTGGATCGCGACTCGCGCCACTGCCCCAAGTGCGCCAGCTCGATCTTCAAGATTAACGGCTGTGACCAGATGTGGTGCACGCAGTGTCACACCGCCTTCAGCTGGAGGACGGGCCGTGTGGAGACTGGTGTGGTTCACAACCCGCACTACTTCGAGGCCCAGCGCCTGCTCGGTCGGTTGCCTCGGGCTCACGGTGACGTGCCCTGCGGTGGCTTCCCAGACTGGCCACCGGTTGCTCAGCGTCTTATAAATGCGTCTCAGTTCTCGAAGAACACCATTCGAAATGCGTACCGGTCGTTCGGTCACGCGTACCACCACCTGATCCCACGGTACCGGGTGAATGAACAAGAGGAGAACCGTGACCTTCGCATCAAGTTGATGATAGGCGACATGAATGAGGAGGAATTCAAGAGGAGAATTCAGCAGCGCGAAAAGGCTCGGCAGCGCAAGACGGACATCCGTCAGGTGCTCGAGATGTACACTGCCGTAGTCAACGACCTTTTCCAGATGTACATTCAGGACTCGCAGCTGGAAATACTCTCCAATTCCATGAAGGAATTGTGGCTCCACACGACGACGACGATGAGTGCGGTGTCGAGGCGCTGGTCAAATTGCGCCGTACCTCGGCTGACGGATTATTATGACTTCTTATAGTATGAAGATCTGGGTTATCCTAGCATTGACGGTGGTGCTTGTGATTCTCCGCATGACCGTCACCAGTGGGTACTCGTGTGCATCGACGGCCGACAACCTATCGGTCCAGACGCAGGGTGGGCAGTGTTACAGGTGCGATGGGGAATGGGACGGCGGAGACTGCATAAAGACTGGACCAGGTGGCCGTACTCGCGGGTCTGTGTATGTGTATGACGCCTCCTCTACAATTAGGAATGAAATGTCTGGAAGTCTTTTCAGGTTCGATCCCCGTGTCCCCCGTCCGGACCCAGCATACCCACCATTGTGGCGGTGACATTTAGAGACTCGCCGCGTTTAATATACATCTAAATGTATTTTTTCGCACTCGTCATCTGGGTCTGGAACATCTACCTGTTTCGCCTGGCCTACATATCCATTTTCCGTACCCCAGCCGTCCTAGAGGACGAGTCTTCGAGTGACGAGGACACCTGAATGAATTAATAGTATGCAAATACTCGATGTCTGTATACTTGTGACGTGTACAGCATACGCGGCCCTCTTCGCCTTTTTCATGCGTAATATAGACGAGATTTGGTGAAAAAACGTGTCCTATGCCAGTCTACGACACGATAAATCATGCACAAAGCTACCCACCATCTCACAATGTCACTTCGCCTCCCGATGATGCGGCGTAGCTTCTTGCGCGGCGTTTTTGGGAAGGCTTATTCTGGAGAAGAGTCGGAGCGCTACTACCCCTCTGCAGAAATTTTGAAACCAGCTGACGATAAGGGTTCTTCAGTAAAAGAGGAGGCGGGTCCCTCTTTCACCAAGACGTTTTCAGAGTACATTGAAAAAATCACCAACGAAGAGAATTTACGCAGAAAATCCATAGTGGTCAAACCCCGTGAAAATTCTTAAATTAATTGGCGTGGCCAGTCAAATGTCAGAATCCACGTGGATATGGCCAACCAACACCAATAAGATCCTGCCGTCCCATATTTGTCATTGAAATATGCGCTTGCAAAATACATGGCAACCCCAATTGACGCTGCAACCTCGTGACCCCCGACCAGCATGGGACCCACAAACATCAACAGCCACGCTATGGTCCATGGTGACTTGAATGAAGTAATCCAGTTCCATTTGAGATGGCCATTTCCCCCAACTTCGGTCGTCACATCAATCTTGCGCGTCGCAAAGTATGAAATTACTCCCAATAAGTACACGGTCCATAATTTATTTCGTAATTCAGGGTTTACTAAAGTTGCCGATATGAGTGGCTGTATTAATACGAGTGCCATTCCCACCCCTGACCAAAGTCTATTGGCGGCTGGCGTGTTCAAATTCTTCCATAGAAAGTACTCGACGAGTTGCATTTGAGTGAATACTGTCATGAGGAGCCATAACCGCGGGTCAAGATTGCCTTGAATCCCCGCTAGGATCATGCCGAATGCATACGTCTGGAGAGACCCCTCTGCGCTCCAGCACATTTACAGTGTGATACTATTTTAAAATCCCAGCCACCCGAGGTCCAAGGGCTTCATGAATTTCAAAGCAAAATTGATCATGTCACGTCAGTTCAAAATATTGGGTGCATGAGGAATTTCAAAGTAAAATAG
>Ga0181349_1000080_pt1 | contig 34587 bp, 39 predicted proteins | sample Su13VDMM110SD_FD_130106 | JGI IMG/M metagenome (GOLD analysis project Ga0181349, IMG submission 130106) | Freshwater viral communities from Lake Michigan, USA - Su13.VD.MM110.S.D | ecosystem: Environmental > Aquatic > Freshwater > Lake | place: USA: Michigan | collected 2013-07-16 | reverse complement strand
TATCATATATTGATACCTTATTAAATCATAACGCAAAAAAAGGTATTGTAAAAGATTTGATTAATGAAACCAACCCTGAATGGAAAATATATGTTGAATATGCATCTAAACTATATCCACCATTCTTTAATTTTGAAACAATGTGGGAGTATTTTTTGGTAATCAATAAAGATGGGTTTGATTCGGATTCGTTTTACTATTATTATGAAAAATTACAAGTGGTAAAAGAGTATTCTGATCTTCCATTAAAAAAAGAAATAAGTGGAGCTGGAGAAGGAATATCAATACAAATAAGTTCAAAATTATCTAACTCCGAAATTCAAAGAGACCTCCCACTATATGAAATGTTAAAAGATAAAATGGTAAGTGTAAGTAGGAGATATACACCAAGAGAACTTTGGCCTGAATGGATGAAATGATAAGTAACAACGACTATATTAAAAACAACATCACCAACAACGGTGACCAACCCGTACCATACAGATGGACACACGGTGCAACCGATTTACATATGGGTGACGGTATTGTTGTTTACTCTATGATTCAACATATGAGAGCAAAGAATTGTGTCTGTATTGGGTCAGGAGGAGGGTATATTCCCCGTATAATCACTCAGGCTAGGTTAGACCTTCACCAACAAGGAATATTTGAAGGAAATAGAGATTATAACTGGGGTGACATTGGTTCCACATATGTTGTCGATGCCTGTAATGGTATCGGTGGACCAAATGATTTAGAAAATGAAGATTCTTTTTATCGTACACACTTTTATCCACGTTTTATTAAGTCAACATCTGAAGAGGCTTATTACGATTTCTTTGTTAGACAAGATATTAAGATAGATTTCCTATTCATTGATGGGGATCACACATATGAAGGGGTGAAGTTAGACTTTGACCTATATTCAAACATCTTATCGGACAACGGGGTTATTATGATTCACGATACTGATGAAAAGTATGAAGAAACATTAATTGTTTCCGAAGATTCAAAAAAAGACTACCACAAATTTAACGGCCCCGCTAAGTTTGTTAAAGATTTACAAGAAAATCCTACCTGGAACTTGATTAATTTGTTTAATTTCCGTATATTAATGGACAAGCCGTCATCAAGCGGCATTACCATTATTAATAGGAAAAAATGATTCGATTAGCAACAGTTATAGGTCACGGAATAGAATTACTCCCACATTTTATCAAACATTACCAACCTTACGTGGATGAAATAAACATTATTGTTTACGAAACCGAGGAGTTTCCATTATTAGGAAATAAGGTAAAAGAAATCACCGACAACTACAAAAATATTAATATTGTTAGAATACATCAAGATAGAATTTTTGATTGGGAAAGAGTTACCACACTATACAATTATATAACCAATAAACACCCTAATGATTGGTGGGTTATAGCTGATATTGATGAATTTCATTTATATACGAACGACCACTTATCAACCATAATTAAAACTTGTGATGAATATGGTTACATTTTAGTAAGGGGTGGTTTTATAGATAGAATTGGTACTGATGGTGAGTTTGAAGATATTAAACCCGATACATCAATATGGGAACAATTTCCAAATGCGGGATTTTTTCGTTACCCTTTAAGTAATGCAAATCCAAATAAAATTTGTATTAAAAAAGGACACGTTGAACTTACATCTGGACAACACTACGCTAAATTAGATGGTCACACAACTTGGAGATGGCAAGGTTGGAATCATCCACTAATCAATAAACACGATAGTGTACAGGTTCATCATTTTAAATGGGATAGAACAGCAATTGACAGAATCAAGGATGTTGCAAGTATTAAAAAACCATACGCATATTCTGATGAGTACCAATTGATGTATGATAAATTAAGAAAATGTAGATTCAAGATTGACTTAACAAACCCAGACTTTATGTTTAGTTTAGATTTAACAAAACCTAAATTTAATCAATATAAACAATGGGATAAACTATATAAAAAAATAATATCAATATGACAAAAGAAGAAATTGCACTAGAAACAAGAAAAGTTAAAGCATTAGAAAAAATCGCTAATTCAGTTGACGCATTAACCATTTGGTTTGAGGAGGTGGATAAAAAAGAATGGAGCGAAAGGATTCAATATTACTTAGCTGGATTCTACGAAACGGCAAAACCAAAAGACCCAACAATTAATGGATAAACATAAATTAGGTGTTATCATTCCTTATCGAAATAGATTAGAACATTTAAGTAGGTTTTTAACCTGTATTAAAACTTATTTAAATTTACGTAAGATTAACTATGAAATAATTGTAATCAATCAAGACAACGGTAAACAGTTCAATAGGGGTATGCTTTTAAACATTGGATTTACCGAAGCCGTAAAATTAGAATGTGATTATGTAGTATTTCACGATGTGGATATGTTACCAGTTGATGTTGATTATTCATATTCAGAAATACCGTTACATTTAGCCACAGGATTTATATTAAATCCAGATGAAAAGAAAAGAGAATTATTTGAACAATACTTTGGTGGGGTCACTATGTTTAGTGTGGAATCGTTTAAAAAAATTGACGGATATTCCAATAAGTATTGGGGTTGGGGTTATGAAGATACGGACTTACTATATAGATGTGTTAAAAAGGGAATCGAATTAGATACTTTACGTTTAAAGAACTATGGTAGAAAGGGAAAGACATTAAAATTTAATGGTGTAGATGCTTATGTTGAATGTGAGAACGTTATTGATTTAAATCAAAACGCAACTTTCTTCATTTCATTTTGTCCTGATAAATTATTTTTAAATCACGAAAAGGAATCCGACGAGTTTACATCTTTTAGTATTCCTGGCTGGGATTTTGCTATATGTTACAATTCATTCTCGAGATATAATTTTTGTACGTTCGACACCTTATACAATTCACTATATGTTAACTCTAATATCAAACCAAATTATAAAACAAATATGGTTGTGGTTTTAGACAGAATGAATAACAACATCAAGGTTTACCAAGATGGTTATTTTATTGGGGAAACACCCTCATTTAGAAAATTATATTTCTATAAAAAAGAGAAGAATTTTTATTTAGGGGCGGGTAGACCTGATAGAGAAATCATACCAAATTATTTTAGAGGAACCATAGATAGTTTTGCGTATTATAATGAAATTCTTAGTGAAAATGAAATCATAGAAATCTCACATAACGAAACGGAATTACTAACTAAAGATTTTGGTAACTATAAATCCTCCTCATCGTTAATCACATACTATGATGCTAATTTTATTGAAAACTATAAATTGAAAGATTTAAAAGGTAATAATAATGGTAAAATAAAGAGATGTGAAATTATTGACGTTGAATTTGATGAATACACTAATGTTAAAATACCACATAGACGACAATCTACATTTAAATCTTTAGCTCACGAGGAGAATGGATTTTTAGGTAATAAATGGAAGGACCAAGCAACTAGATGGAATCAATTACGATTTCATAATGAAGTTTCAATTAACGATGATTTGTTAGATAATGATGGATTATCCACATTAACATTTCACGTGCACGGTAAAAATACCGAGAATAAAATAACTCAAATTAATGTTGGATTATGAGCCACAAATTAGGTATTTGTATACCATATAGAAATAGAAAGGAACATTTAGAAAGATTGATTCCACATTTAAGTAAACATTTAATAGAACAAGGAATTGAACATAAATTTTACGTAGGTCATCAAGTCGACGATAAATTATTTAATAGAGGTGCAATGAAAAACATTGCAGCCGAATACGCATTTAACGATGGATGTGATTATGTTGCTTGGCACGATGTTGATATGTTACCACACGAAGATGCTGATTATTCTTACCCCAACGAAAATCCAATTCATATCGCCACTAAATTATCCAAATATCAATATGGTTTAGGGTATGACCAATACTTTGGAGGTGTTGTGTTGTTTACTAAAGAACAAGCAGAAAGAACTAATGGATATTCAAATGAGTATTGGGATTGGGGTCAAGAAGATGATGATTTGTTTTGGAGATGTTACTTTGAAGGATACACAACAGGTAGAATTATAAAGAAATTAGAAAATCAAAAAGTTTTAAATTTCAATGGGATAGATTCACATATTGAAATACCAACCAATAGAGAAATTAGTTCTTGTTTACATAGTGATCACACAATTACCATAACATTTAATCCAGAACAACAGGAAGATAAAGTACCAATATGGTTAGTTGGTGATGTTAATAAAAGATTCATTGAGTACCCATTAATCAGAAAAGACGGTAGTTGGACTTGGGGATTATCGTTTAATAATTCTAGAGCAGTTACAATGGTATTGTTCGATAGAGATAACAGACATCATTATAATTGGGCAAAGAGATTTGAAAATATGTGGACACAAGTCACCTTATCATATAATAGTGAAGAAAAATTAGCATACTTCTATATTAATGATGAATTGATTTCCCAAATGAATGGAATAAAACAAAATATACCTTTCCCAATCAATTCGGATTTAAGATCTCACGACGCAGTTAAATCATTCTTAATTGGGGTTTGTAATCAACAAAATACACGATATAAAGGTAAAATATCTGATGTTAAAATTTATAATAGATTCTTTAAGGATATCTCCGAAATAGAATCCAATACAATTGATTTAGTTTTAGATATGAACGTTAATGAATCTAATTTTAATAACATAACAGAAACAACTGAGGATATTGAAATTGTTGAAAACATTGTCCCGTTTAGAATAGATGGTAGATTCTACTGTTTACCTCATACCGATGAAGGTTTTATAAATGGTAGATGGGCTAAGGGTGAGACAACAGCAAGAAATGAAAAACGTTTTGTTACTGAAATGCAACAAAGAAAAATAGATTATAAAAATGATGGTTTAAATAAAATTATGGAAGTGTTGGAAATAGAAAATACTGATGAGACTTCATACAATAATACGTGTATTATAAACTGTAGAACAAAATGAAAATAGGATTTATCGGATTAGGTAAGTTGGGTTTACCGTGTGCCTTAGCTATTAATAGTAAGGGTCACGAAGTTTGGGGATATGATATTGATAAAAATGTTGTAGAAATACTTGAAAAAAAGAAATTAACATATCTTGAAGAAGGTGCTGAGGAGTTATTGAAAACACATAACATTAACTTTAATAGTGTTGCAGAGGTTGTTAAAAATAGTGACATCATATTTGTACCAATTCAAACTCCACACGACTATAAATTTGAGGGATGCACAAGAATACCTGAAGAAAGAATTGATTTTGATTATGAACCATTAAAAAAAGGTATTGAATCACTATCAAATGAAATAGGAAAACAATCTAACGAAAAGATAGTGGTTATTATATCAACGGTTTTACCTGGTACAATTGAAAGAGAAATTGAACCAATTATTAAACATAATTTTAACTTTATATTGTGTTATAATCCTTATTTTATTGCTATGGGTACCACCATTCAAGATTTTTTAAATCCTGAATTTATTTTATTTGGTTCGGAAGATAAGAGAGCATCTAAACTACTTAAAAATTTTTACGAAACCATACACAATAAACCTTTTTATCAAACGTCAATTAAAAATGCCGAATTAATAAAAGTATCGTACAACACTTTCATAGGTATGAAGATTGTGTTTGCTAATACTATTATGGAAATGTGTCACAGAACAGGTGCAGATGTGGATGAAGTTATGGGTGCAATAAAAATGGCAGACCAAAGATTACTATCACCAAAATATCTGAATGGAGGTATGGGTGATGGTGGAGGATGTCACCCAAGAGATAACATTGCAATGAGTTGGTTATCCAATAAAATTGGTATGTCATATAATTTCTTCGACGACATTATGAATGGTAGGGAAAATCAAACTGAATTCCTATGTGATTTAATTTTAGAACATCCAGGACCTTATTATATTTTGGGTAAAACTTTCAAAGAAAATACAAATCTAATATTAGGGTCACCATCAATTTTATTATGTAATATTCTTAAAGAAAAAAACATTACATTTGTATCTTGGGATCCTCACGTAGATGAAGATAAACCAGATTTTAAGAAGGGAACATATTTTGTTGCAACCAAACACGACGAATTTAAAAGTTTTGACTTTCCTAGTGAATCAGTTGTTATTGACGTTTGGAGATATCTTACAATTACAGATTCAACTATTAAACACGTAAAAGTTGGTAAAAATAATATATGTCATTAAATCAAGAGGTTAAAAATAAATTAGACGGTGTCGGTTGTGGATTTTGTTTAGCAAAATGGACACAAGTAACAATGCACCTACATAATGGGATGACACATTCTTGTCACCACCCCGCACCACACAAAGTACCATTATCTGAAATAAAGAATAACCCAACCGCATTACATAACACAAAATTTAAGAAAGAGAAAAGACGTGATATGTTAAATGGTGAAAAACCAGAAGAATGTAACTATTGTTGGAAGGTCGAGAAGTCATCAAATTCATTTTCAGATAGAGTTTTTAAATCCTCAGAACCTTGGTCATTACCTCACCTTGAAGAAATTAAAGAATTAGATTGGAGAGCAAACTATAATCCAAAATATGTTGAGGTTAGTTTTTCAAACACTTGTAATTTTAAATGTTCTTACTGTAGTCCAATGTTTTCATCTAAATGGATGGAAGAAATTGAAAAACACGGAGGATATCCAACATCAACAAGTTTCAACGACTTAACTTGGGTTAAAGAAACAAATCAATTACCATATAAACATTCGGAGGATAATCCTTATGTAGAATCATTCTGGAATTGGTGGCCCGAACTATATAATGATTTACATACATTTAGAGTAACAGGAGGTGAACCATTATTATCTAAAGATACTTGGAAACTTTTAGAGTTTATAGCAACCACAGATAAACCAAATAGAAATTTAAACCTTTCAATCAACACAAACTTAGGTGTTCCTAAAAACTTAATTGAAAGATTTGTTGGATTAGTAAAGAAAATTATTGACGAAGGTAGAGTAAAAGAATTTATAGTCTTCACCTCTTGCGAATCATATGAGTCACAAGCGGAATACATTCGTAATGGTCTTGACTTCAATCTATTTATAGAAAATGTTGAGTATATTCTTTCTGAATTACCTAAAGTAACAATCAATGTTATGGCAACATTTAATGTGATGTCAGTATTTGGATATGGAAAGTTAATCGATAAGATTTATGAATTGAAAGTTAAGTATCATAATACTGAAAGGTATTGGATTTCTGCAATTCAAATTGATACGTCATATCTAAGATGGCCAACACACCTGTCGGTTAAGATATTGGATAAGGAACAAAAAGAATTAATATTAGAACACGCCAAGAAAGCTTTTTATTATGCAACTCACGAATTTAACCACAAACATATTGGATTTTCTGATGTCGAAGTTCAAAAGATTAAACGTCTTTATGACTATGCGATATCTGAGGATGATTTTGACGTTGAGACAAACCAAAATGACTTCATTACGTTTGTTGATGAACACGATATTAGAAGAGGAACCAATTTCTTAGAAACGTTCCCCGAATTTAAAAACCTATACGACAATGTTAAAAATAAAAGAGGGTGAACCTTGGGTGATGTGGCCAAATAACTTGGTTGACAATTTTTTAGAATTCCCATCAAATAGAATATTTGATTATAACTGTGATTTTGAATTTAAATTAGATTTTGAACTTACAGACGAAATTATAACTAAATCAACATTATTTGCTAAATTACCATCCTATTTGGGTTTAGATTTGGAATCTGAAGGAATTTTGTTTATACTTTCAGAGGAAGGATTGGACACAAAATATATAAGTCATCAACATAACTGGGAAGTTGGTAAAAAGTATAGTTTACTCTTAAAAAGGGTAAATAAGACTTTAACAATTGATTTGGATTCAATTACTATTATACAAATTGACGTAACAACATCAATACCAAATGATAGTAATTCACACATTGTGTTTGGTTCAGGTAATTTTCCACAAAATGGGTTTAATTTGAACTATCTTTCAGTTATATTACACTATCTCTCTATTAAAAAAGAGGGTGTATTAATATCCGAACATTTATTCAAAAAGTTTATAAATAATAAAAGTTTCGACGAAACAAATAATTGTAATTTCATATATAAAATTTAAAATATGGGTGTCTTTTCAAAAAAATAAAATGAAAGTTACGTAGAATATAGGGATAGATCTGTTAACAGTATATCACCATCATTCTGCGGGGCAAAGTGGTATAATGCCACCATTTGGTTAGGTAACGGTACGACCGCTAGTTGTCACCACCCACCAGCACATAAGATTCCATTAGAGGAGGTCGCAACAAGTTACAAAGCAATCCACAATACTCAATATAAGAAGTTGATTAGAAAACAAATGCTTGAAGGTGAGAGACCAAAGGAATGTGAGTACTGTTGGAAAATTGAAGATATGGGTAAAGATAAGATTTCTGATAGAGTCTATAAATCTATTATTTACACAGATCAAGAATTAAAAGATGCAAAAACTGAATTGGGTTGGCAAGAAGATGTTGACTTAAAAACATTAGAAATTGCTTTCGACCCTAATTGTAATTTTGCTTGTTCATATTGTAACGCTTCATTCTCCACGACTTGGCAAAACGATATCAAGAAAAACGGACCATACCAAAACTTGGTAAGTGATGGAGCAGCAGCGTTTCAACACGATGGAAACCACGCGATGCCGTATGGTAAGAAGAACGAAGGTAATCCGTATGTTGAAGCATTTTGGAAATGGTGGGAAGGTGAGTTACAATTTAGTTTAAGAGAACTAAGAGTAACAGGAGGTGAACCAACTATGTCACAAGACTTTTGGAAGTTAATGAAGTGGTGGGAAACTAACAAAGACTGTCAGGTTGAGTTTGCTGTTAATTCTAACTTAGGTCAGAAAAATGAATTATTTGAAGAGTTATTGAAAGCTAGTCATAATATTAAAAGTTTTCACCTATATACAAGTTGCGAATCGTTTGGTAGTCACGCCGAATATATTAGAGATGGTTTAAATTGGGAAAAATGGGTTGGTAATGTTGAAAGAATGTTAACGGAAGGTAATGTCAAGTCAATAAACTGTATGATGACAATAAACGCGTTGTGTTTATTTAGCATTACTGAGTTTATGGATGAAATTTTACGTTTGAAAAGAACATATAAAACATCATCACCAAACTGTTCATTTAATATACTTCGTTTCCCTTCGTTTCAATCAATCGTAACACTTCCAAAAGAAATAAGAATGGAAAGGGCTGACCACATTGAAAAATGGGTTAACGATAATTACGATGGTGGAGCAAACTTCTTTCTTGATTGGGAGAGAGACGGTATGTTAAGATTGATTTCATATATCCGAGAAATTGAGACAGGACATAGTCACACGTCGTCAATTGAAACAAGAGAAAGAGATTTCAAATCTTTTTACATTCAATATGACGTTAGAAGAAATAAAAACTTTACTGAGACATTTCCAATGTTAAAAGAATGGTTTGATTCAATACCTATGACCGACATTCAACAATTGAATACAGTCATTGATGGTGATGATGCAAAATCAAATCGTTACGTTGATGAGGTTATGGAAACTGCCAAGAAAGAAGGTTGGGTTCTGAATCCACAATGGGCAAACCCTGGAGCACAGGATTATGTAGAAACAGATCAACAAGATGATATGTTACAATTTATAAAAAACAACTAATGCCATATAACATAGAAGATGCTTTCCCAATAAAAACTCAAACCTCTTGTCAATTCAAGTGGACTTGGAGTACTTTATTTCTTTCAGTTGGAACTTCATCAAGTTGTCATAGATGTAAAGGGTGGGACGTTACAGAACATATGCAGGATTTTCATAACCATCCTGGAAAATTAGATGACAGACAAAAGATGTTAGATGGTCAATGGCCAGGTAATGGTTGTGAATATTGTAAGAAGATTGAAGATACAGGTGCTGCAAGCGAAAGAACGGCATATATCAATGATAGTTTACTTTCACCTAAAGAACTACGAGATAATCCAAATCAGTTAAGTGTAACCCCAAGGATACTTGAGGTTTACTTTACAAATGTATGTAACCAAAAATGTGTTTATTGTTCACCGTTTTTTAGTTCATTAATTCAAAATGAAATTGAAAAGTTTGGACCACTTGAATCGGAATATGATTTAGATGGTTTTCACGGAAGAGACGATTATGAGAAATTAAAGGCGGACTTTTGGATTTGGATGGAGAAAAATTCAAGAGACCTTTATCACTTTCAGATATTAGGTGGAGAACCTATGTATCAACCTGAGTTTGAAGAGTGTTTAGCGTTCTTTGAAAGACACGAACACCCAACAACCAATTTTAAAATATTCAGTAATCTTAAACACAATCCAATAAAGTTTAAAGAGAAGATTGATAGAATATCAAAACTAATTGAACAAAAGAAATTAGAATCCTTTGAGATTGTATGTAGTATGGATTGTTGGGGACCAGAAGCAGAATTTGCTAGATTCGGAATGAGTTTAGTGGAGTGGGAAACTAATTTTAATACACTATTAGTATCACCACTTGTAAAGATATCAATACATTCAACTATTACACCTGTTACTTTACCTACGATGGGTGAATTTTATAGAAAGATAATAGAATGGAACAAAATAAAGAAAGTTGATTTCGGTTGGAACACTGTGGCTAGACCAACGTTTATGAATCCTGAAAATTTGGGACATCACGCTAAATCATTTTTTGAGGATTTATTATCCGCAGTGCCCGAAGAAGACCACCGAAAACTTTATCTGTATGGTTTTGAGAAACAAGTAACCACACACGAAGTTGATAAGACACAACTAAAAAGATTAAGAAATTATTTAGATAAAATTGACCAAAGACGTGACACTGATTGGAGGTCCATTTATCCTTATTTAGTTGAAGTATTTGAAAAAGAAAATATAGATGAAATTAAAACCATCTGAGGGTAACAAAACATTTTGTATGGCCCCTTGGTCACACACATATCTCTCACCCCAAAGTGAAAGAAGACTTTGTTGTGCGAGTCGTGAGAAAGCGTCTTGGGCAACACAGTATCTAGATTCCGAAGGTGCAGATAACGGTTCACAATACAATCCTGGTACGTTAGAAGACCATTGGAATTCTGAGTATATGAAAGGTATCAGAAAAGATTTAATGGAGGGAAAAGAGATACCACAATGTGCTGTGTGTAATGATAAGTTACTAAACATATCAATCTACAGAAATTACTTTAACCAAACTCTTTTCCCACATAAGATAGAAGAGGCGTTTGAAAAAACTAGAGAAGATGGTCACACAGAAATGGTACCAATTTCTTTTGACTACCGTATCAAAAACCTGTGTAATTTCAAATGTAGAATGTGTGGTGATCAACTATCTTCTAGTTGGGAATCAGAAAGAAGAATGATGGGTCATTACGATACACCTGGTAATGGTGATTTTTGGGCACAGAAACAAAACAAACCTATTATCGAATCCTTTCAAAAAGATGTTGCGGAAAAAGAATTGTGGGATGCAGTTAAAAACGGAACCATTGAAGAAATTTATTGGGTGGGTGGTGAACCTTTAATGTGGGATATACATTGGGAGATTATGGACTACCTTGTAAAGACAGGTGGAGCAAAAAATGTTTGGGTTCGTTACAATTCTAACTTCTCTAGAACAACATACAAGGATTACGATTTAAAAACTTTATTACCACATTTCAAACAAGTACAAATTTGTGCATCGATTGATGGTACGGGTAGGGTTGTTGAATATGTTCGTCACGGAATTAAATGGGATGAATGGATTAAGAATTTTAAAGATTTTATGTTCTTAAATCAAAGATATGGTGATTATGGAATTGCCTTTGACCTTACAATAACAACCCCAGGACTTTTTAGTTTAAAAGAATTATTTGATTTGTCATTAGAACTAAATGTTCACACATTAATTAAAACTACGTTTGCATTCGATGGTAGTATCATTATGTGTCCACAGGTTTTACCTAGAGAAATTTATAATGAAGTCATTAATGACATATTGGATTACGTTAGACCAAAAATTGAAAATAATCCTAAGTATCAATATTGGATAACGTGCCTTGAAGATTTAAAAAGCAGAGAGACATTCCAAGAAAAATACCCTAATTGGCAAGAATCGTTAAAGAGGGGAATAACAAATTTAAATGCTGTTGATTTATGGAGAAACGACATTGGTACGATTGAAGAAATATTCAGTCAAAACCCACGAGTACTTCAATGGTGGCAAAGTAACAATAAAACATTAATTTAATGGAAAGTAAATCATTTTGTGTTTTACCGTGGATACATTTAGCAACACACCCAATAGGAACGGTTACACCTTGTTGTATAACCGATATGACTAATAGTATCTCAACCGCCGCACACCCAGACGGTAGACATCTTTTTTTGGGTAAAGACAAATTAGAGAACATAACAAATACTAGTAAATTCAACGAGATTAGAAGACAAATGATTAATGGTGAATTCCCAAATGTTTGTCAAAAATGTTACAAATATGAAGACGGTGGAGTTGAATCAAAAAGAATTGAATCTAATAAGAAATTTGAAGAGTTTATAGAAAAATGTTTTGTAAACACAAACGAAGATGGGTCATTAAAAGATGTAAATTACAATTATGTTGAACTAAGACTTGGTACTGTTTGTAATTTAAAGTGTGTTACTTGTAATCCATTCTCATCCAATAGATGGAATGAAGATATTCCATCATTCAAAGGTACCCAATTTGAAAACGATTACTTTAAATGTGATATACGAACTGAATGGTTTAGAGATCATTCTTTTTACGATGAGTTATATACAAAATGTAATAATCTAAAAGAAATATGGATAAACGGAGGAGAACCTACCTTAATTAGAGAACACGCATATTTCCTAGAGAAATTTATTTCAGACGGTACTAGTGGAAACGTTGATTTACATTATAGTATCAATATGACTGCGGTACCCGATAAATTCATAGAGATATGGAAGAAATTTAGGAAAGTTAGAATTCATTTATCAATAGATGATTTAGAAGAAAGAAATGATTATATTAGATATGGTTCTAAGTGGGAACAAATACTTGAATGTTTTAAAAAAATAATTCAGTATAAGGATATTTTTAATTTGGAAGTTTGTCAAACGGTAAGTGCATATAATGTGTTTAATATTGATAATTTTAAAAAATTCACATTAGATTACGGTTTGGTTATTTCACATAATTACGTTCACTACCCATCATTTCAACACATCAATGTTATTCCTGATGAGATGAAAAATGAGATTCTTAATAACATAAAATATATGAGAGAAGATGAGGTTGAGAGATTGAAAATTGAAATGTTTAAACCAAAAAATAATAATGATGAAGAAAAATTCTACGAGTTTGTTAAGTTATTAGATACGTCTAGAAATGTAAAAATAACTGACCACTTAGATGAATGGAAAAAATATTTTGAATAATATGGAACATATGTGCCCACTACCCTGGGTTGGGTTTTCGAATGACCCATACGGAAGTGTAAAACCTTGCTGTATTAATAAAGACTACATCGTAAAACCTGATGGGTCTTTTTTCTATGTACAAAACGATACTGTTGGGGATATATTCCATAGTGAATATATGGATAATCTTAGAACACAATTCTTAAACGGTGAAAAACCAAAAGGATGTGAAACGTGTTGGAAGGATGAAGACAATGGTTATAAAAGTAAAAGACAAATATACATTGAAATCTTAAAAAACAATGGAACAATAGTTGATTACGGTAAAGTGCCTGAATATCCGGAAGACTATCAAATAATTCTAAACAACTCTTGTAATTTAAAATGTAGAAGTTGTTCACCAAGTCACAGTACTAGTTGGTTGAAAGAAGTAAACGACATTCCAGAATCGGAATGGGAAAAATTTGGAATTCGATATTTTGGACTACAACACGGACAACCTGGACACCAAACAAGTGAGTTTATTGAAAGTATGGATACTTGGTTACCTCACGTTAGAAGACTCGAAATAGTTGGGGGTGAACCATTCTACTCAAACACTTGGGAAAGAGTCTTAACACATATGATTAATGAAGGACACAGTAAGAATATCTTGTTGAATATGTCCACCAACTGTACCATTCTTAATGAAGACCTAATGATTAAAATCTGTAAAGGGTTTAAAGCGGTTGGTATTGGTTTGAGTATTGACGGAACAGAAGGAACGTTTGAGTACTTAAGAAAAAATGCAATATGGGATGAAGTGAAAGAGAACTTGTTTAAGTACCACGAACTAAAAAAGAAATATAGGAATTTAGGGTTTACGTATACTCATACAACTTCCTGGGTAAATGCGTACGAATTACCAAAAACAATTCAATGGATGAGAGATAACACCCCTCTATTTGACTTTTGGTTAAACATTATTCACTACCCACCACATATGTCAATCTATATGTTACCTAAAGAGGAAAAAGATAGGATAAAATCACATTGGGAAACGTTTGATTTTAAAGAACAAACAAATGACATTAAAGCATTGATTGAATTTATGTATAGTAAACAACCAAGTGATGATGAACTAAAAAAGGAATATACAAAATTTACAATATTAGATGGTTACAGAAGTGAATCGACAATTGATATCGTTAAAACGAATTACCCGACCTTAGTAAACTACTTTATGTAATGAATGAAAATGAGAAGAAATCTTTACTAGTTGATTCAAAATCTTTTTGTGTTGCACCTTGGATGAGTGTTTACGTTCATCCAAATGGTAATGTTCTTCCTTGTTGTAATTGGGATTTAAATGATCCTCTTGGTAATATTAACAATGATTCGTTAAGTGAGATTTACCAATCAGATAAGTCCAAAGAAATTAAGGGTAAGATGATAAACGGTGAAGTTGTAAAACAATGCTCAAACTGTATTAATAATGAGAAACTGAATTCAGAATCATATAGACAAAGACTTAATAAACAATATCCAGATTGTGTTGAATACGTTGATGGTGACAAAACAAAGTTCCATTTATGGGATATAAGAATTACAAACCTATGTAATTTTAAATGTCGAATGTGTTATCACGGGTTTAGTTCTTCCTGGTTTAACGATGCTGTTAGTATGAATAGTAACCAAGGTAACCAAGCAATTATTACACTAGATGATACTGAGGATTTTTTAAAACAATTAGGTGACCATTATGAATATGTTGATGAAATATATTTTGCTGGTGGGGAACCCTTGATTAGCGCACACCATTATGACATTCTTGATGAGTTAATTAAAAGGAATAAACAAGTTTATTTAAGGTATAGTACCAATCTATCTAAAATTACCTACAAAGATAAACACATCTTTGATTATTGGTCTCATTTTGATAAGATTACCCTATTTCCAAGTCTTGATGGTGTAGGTAAGGTTGGTGAATACATTCGTTCAGGGTTTAAGACTGAATCATTCATTGAAAACGCTAATAAAGTATCTGAATTTTTAACTAATTCACATATTTTTTACACATTTTCTTATGGGGCTCTAAATTATCTACACACGTTTGATATGATTATTGAACTAATCAACCAAGGACTAATTGAAAAAAACATAAATTACTCACGAAGAAGGATGTTAGCCATAAACCCAATATATGGTCCTGATTATTTAAGTTGTAAATGGATATCTAATGATATTAAGAATAGGTTTAAAACTCGTTTAGAGACGTTTAACGAGGATTTAGAGTTGTTAGGTGTATGTGAAGAGGTTAGAAAGGAAATAATGGAATTATTGGGGTCTATTTACCATTTTAGTGTCACTGACGTTGATAATATAGATAAGTTTGATTTATATCAAAAATTTAAAAAATATAACGACACGTTAGACAAATTGAGATTGGAGAAATTTGAAACGGAAATTGGTTTAAAGTTCTATACAGAAATAAACAAAAAAATGATATAATTGATAATTATTTTATATGAATATTATGAAAATAAATGTCGCTTATAACGAAGTATTAGTTTACAATGAAAACGGTAAAATTTACTATAGCAACTCCAATTTAGTTAATTATGACATTCATACTTGGTATACCGCTAAATGTGATAGACTTGATGAAGTGGAAAAAGAATTAAACATTAAATTCCCATACACCTTAACAAATGAAGAAAGTGAAGATTTTAAGAGAGTCTTAGGACAATTTAGTTCACAAAAATTTGAACATTTTTTCGATAACACACACAATGTATTTGAACCTTACACCTTAGACGATGCGATAGATAAAGACATCAATTTCATCTACCCGATTGTTTTATTTACCCCCTCCCTATATGAGAATTACCCCACAGTTGATTTTAATGAACGATTAATTAAAAAGGTTTTAGAAAAGAAAGCAAAGATATGTTTTATACAATTAACTGAAGGGTTCTTTGGAGATAAACAAAATGATTTTATTTGGATGGACAATCTCTCAAAGAGATACGGTTTTGATAAAGAACATCTTATTTTCATTTGTGCTAACCTAAAGGCTTTAGAATCTAAAAACAAATTAGTTTCAAAGGGTTACGTAACTGATAGTTTTACCATCATACCTTACAACTATTTCCAACATAATCTTTGGTTTTATAATAATGGTAAAATGTCAGATTTAAATGCTCAAGAGTCTTTAAAAAAAGGATTTTATAGTTGTATTGAAAATAATAAAAATCATTATAAAACTAATCAATTTTTATGTTTCAATAGAGTACCAAAATTACATAGGATAGCGATTTTTGCTGAATTAAAAACAAACAAAAAACTAACTTCCCATATAACCTCACTAGGTGCTTCGTTAATTAATCGTAAAAATGACTATTTGGTGCACATCCAAGGTCTCTTAATGAATAGACATCATAAAGAAAAACTAATTGAATTTTACAGAGGGTACGATTCAACAATTTCATCTATATATGATGAACCAGATTTAGAAAATAATAAAGCAACTAATTTAAATTTAGAAGCACACAACTCATCGTTTGTTAACGTTGTAACTGAATCGTTAATTAACAACAGTTCTATTTTCTTTTCAGAGAAAACATTCAAACCTATTTTTTGTGCTCAACCGTTTATATTAATAGGAAACCCAAATTCCTTAACTAAATTAAAAGAATATGGGTTTCAAACCTTTGATAAGTGGTGGGATGAGAGTTACGACACAGAATTAGACTTCGCAAAAAGGTTAGAAAAGATAATAGATGTAATGGAGGAAATATCAACGTGGAACCAAGAAAAAATGTATAAAATAACTAAAGAAATGGAGTCTGTATTTGTTAACAATTTTAATGTTATGGTTAGTACAGATGAAATTTATGAAACATATAAAAAATTAAATTTTAATGGATAAGACAATTTGGGTATTTGGGGATTCGTTTACACAATCAATGGCACCAGCACTAGGCCTAAAGGATTGGAGATTTAGATACGCTGAATATAAGGGATATTCACCTAAAGTATTTTCGGATTTTTTAATCGGTGATTATGGATATACTTGTCACAATAGAGGACACGGAGGTGCAGATAATTACACCATTTTGGATATCATTATAAATCATTTAGACCAAATAAAAGATGGGGATGTGATTGTTATTGGTTGGTCTAGTATACATAGAACAAGGTTGGCAAATAAATTTGGTAAATTTACAAGTATACTTCCTGGTGGGGATTCTAGATTTAAAAAAGAAACGGCTAAATTAATTGGGGTTTCACCTGATACTGTTGAAGAGGTTTTAGTTAATAGACTTGACGGTTCCTGTTATGTAACTGAATTGAATAGAATAATAATATTATTAAACAGAACCTTTCATAATAATATCACAATACATTGGTCACCCTTTTATAATTTTCATCAGGGAATGGATGTAATATCATTACCGATTGTTCAAACCATTTTACAAGAGACAGAAGGAAAGATACAAGATGCGCATTATAGTGAAAACGCACACAAAGTGATTTCGGAACATATAAATGATTTAATTCATTATACTATTAGACATAATGAAAAATTAAACTCGGAATTGGATGATTCAATGAAAGCAAAAAAATTAATATGATTGGAATACATACATATGTCCCAAGTCACAACATAAAAAGTAACTTCAATAGAAGTTTAGCATATAATATGTTATTGTCTGTACATCTAGCTAAATTTAGTTTTGATAAAGTAATTCTATATACCACAAAAGATATTGAAAAAATAGTAAGAAAGTTAGGTGTACCTTATGATGAAATTATAACAGAACCGTTTGATGGGTTTGAGTGTAAAACATTCTCAATCCCAAAAATGATAACATACAGTTTACAAACTGAACCATTTGCACATTTAGATTTGGACACCTTTATATATGCGTTACCAAAAAAAATAGATAAGGAACCAGTATTTTATGCTTCAAGTGATATCCCACTAAAAAAAGAAAATAATTTTAAAACTAATATGAGTATGTACAACACATACTTAAAAGGAACTTTTGAGATAGAAGATAAATTACCTGAAGAATTTAAAAAACATATTGATTTTTTTGATATTCCAAATATGTGCATTTTTGGTGGTAACGATTATGAAACAATTAAAAAAGCCACTCAGTATTGTTTAAAAATATACGAAGAGAATAAAGAACACTTCGATTCTAATTACTACTATGCTTGTGTTATCGAACAGTTATTTATATCCACCGCAATAAAAATGATTAACAAAGAAAATGAAATAGTTGATGAGGAAGTTATTAAGGAGGAAGAAGAGACATTTTATTTATTTAATCAACAACAAAACTTATCAATAGATCACGAAACTTCTGATTTAGTTAATATAACCTATCCATTTACTATTAGTTTCAATAAAAAGAAAAAAGTAATAAACAATGAAATTGAATTATACACCTTAGCAAATTATGATTTTGATTGGATAATACATTTGTGTGGCAATAAATCTTTAGATGCGGTTCTCTTTATTGTTAGAGAGACTATCATACAAAGATTTAATGGATTTAATTCAATACAAAAAATGAACGACATATTTGGTAGAGATACTGAAGTGGAGAATATTAGTAATAGATACTATAAATTTTTAGAAGGTAATGTTCGTATTTGGAAAAGTACAATGAAAACAATTTTATAATATGAATTTCAAAAGAGTTTTTACATTTGGTTGTAGTTTCACTTCATATGCTTGGCCCACTTGGGCTGACATTATGGTTGAGGATTTTAAAAACAAAGGATTTTTTGGTAGAAACTTTGGTAGGTGCGGTGCAGGAAATTCATATCTTTTTATAAAGTTTATGGAGGCTAATAGAGTTTATAAATTTAATCAAGAAGATTTAATCATATTCAATTGGACATCATTTCAAAGAGAGGATAGAATGTCAAACGGAAAGTGGCACACCCCAGGAAATATTTTCACTTCCAATGTTTACACAGACGACTTTAAAATAACTTGGGCCGACCCAACACATTACGCGATTCGAGATTGTGCGATAATTTCCAATTTAAAATCATTTGTTAATCTTATTGGGTCTAAGGTTGTCACACTTTCTATGTCTGATTTAAAACAAATAGACTCTAATGATAAAAATTTACTGTTTAAATCAGTAAACAATGTTATTAAATTCTACAATGATGATATAACTCCCGATTTACCTCCTATGATGGAATATCTTAATTTGACTGAACGAAATGACATCACTAACAAAAAGAGATATAAGACTATGTGGGATGAAAATAAACCAAATGATTGGTTGTATGAATGGCACCCAACCGTGGAGGAACATTTTCATTATCTAAATGAGAACATATTACCGTTTTTAAATTTGAAGTTAGAATCAAATACTGAAGAATTCGTTAACGAATGGATATTAAAAATAAAAGATATGCAAGAACCAATCTGTTTAAATAAAACGGGATGGAAGTTATTAAAAAATGATGAAATAATAAATAGATATGAGAACTAGTAAATACATTATAGGTATTTCAGCATATTATCACGATTCATCCGTTTGTGTTTTTAAAAACGGACAATTGATTTATGCTTGTGAGGAGGAGAAATTTACAGGGATTAAACACGATAAATCGTTTCCGTTAAATTCTTTAAATTACGCAATAAGAGAGTTTAAAATAGCTAAAGATGATATCACATCTGTTTGTTATTATGAGAATCCAGAATTAAAACTAAAGAGAGTTAAAGATAATATCAAGAAAAACTTTTTTAAAAATACAATCTATTGTATTAAAACGTATTATGAAATTAAAAAAAATATTTGGAATCTTAAAAGAATGTTGAATAAAATAAGTGAAAATATATTTTATTCAACACATCACGAGTCTCATCATTATTATTCATATTATAGTTCACCATTTAATAATGGTATTAGTGTAACAGTTGATGGGGTTGGTGAATTTGATACACTTTCATTTAGTAAACATAACGGTAAATCCTTAGACTATTATACCTATAGTCAATATCCACACTCTATTGGACTATTCTATTCTGCAATGACTTCTTTTTTAGGATTTAAACCCAACGAAGGGGAATATAAGGTAATGGGTTTATCATCTTACGGTAATCCTGAAAATTACATTAAAAAAGTTAGAGAACTTATCAAGTTAAAAAACGGACAATTAATATGTAATATGGATGTTTTTTGTTGGGACAGAAATGGTCGAATTATGTTTAATGAGAAACTTGTTGATTTATTGGGTATTGAACCTAGAATGGTTAATGAAGTAATTACACAGACACATAAAGATTTAGCGGCATCAATACAGATGAGATATGAAGAAACATTATTTGATGTTATAAAATCAATTGGTATTTTCGACGACTCCACTAATTTATGTTTAAGTGGTGGTTGTGCATATAATGGTAAGGCGAATGGTAAAATAACAAAAAATACACGTATAAATAAAATATGGATACCGTTAGCTCCATCTGATGCGGGATCATCAATTGGTGCTTGTGTACATTATCAGGTAATAAATGGACTCTTTAAACATAAAATACCCAAAAACCCATTTTTAGGTCCAGAGTATACCGACGAAGAAATTAAAACAGCACTTAACGGAACAAGGTATTTTAAATTCAATTCTGAGTTTAGTTTAATAAGTTATGTTGCTAAAAAATTAAATGAAGGTAAGGTAGTTGGTTGGTATAGGGGTCGTTGTGAATTCGGAGCCAGGTCTTTAGGAAATAGGTCTATTTTAGCAAACCCAACAATTGACGGTATGCAAGATAGAATTAATAAGTTAATTAAAAAAAGAGAACTATTCAGACCATTTGCACCTATGGTTACATATGACAAACAACTTAAATATTTTAATATGGAGGATGACATACCATATATGAATCAAGTGGTTGATGTAAAAAAAGAATACGTTAATGTTTTAAAAGCAACCACTCACGTAGATGGTACCGCAAGAGTTCAAACTGTTCCAAAATTCACCACAATGTATAGTTTATTAAGTGAATTTGAAAAATTAAGTGGTTACCCAATTTTATTGAACACTTCTTTCAATATTAAAGATAAAACAATGGTGTTAACACCCAAAGATGCAATGGATACCTTTAGAGATACGGACATTGATTTATTGATAATGGATAATTATTTAATACATAAAAAATAGAATATGAAAAATATAATAGAATGGTTTAAAGGACAATACCAAGAATGGAAACGTAAAAAAAACGTAAAGAAAAAAATAAAACAGATGCAAAAAAACGACCCATTTGTTTACAAACATTAACATATTAAAATAATTAAACATATGTGTTCAAATCAAAATAATTTAATTTGAACACAAATTTTATTAATAACTGTGATATTTATATAAAAAAGAAAGAATATGAACTACAAAATAAACGGTTTAACCATAAATGCGGCCGGTGAAGATGAATTATTAGAAATTGCTAATCATACCTTCGCAACTAAAGAAGAGGCTTTAACATTTATTAAAGAAAACATCTCATTTCAAGCATATAATGAGTTTAAAGACACATTAGCGTTAGTTGTAGATGGTGTTAGTTATCATTACTCAGAGTTAGAACCAGTATCCGAAGAACTTTAATAGTCGCTATTTCAAAGTAATTAATTGTAAAATTATGTAACCATCCATTGATTTTACAATTTTTTTGCTTTATATTTTTCATACAATTAACCAGTCAAACTGGAAGATTTTTTTACTTAAAAAAGTCACAATATCATTGTCTCGTTAGTTTCACCATTACCTATAATCATTAATATATGTATTTTAACGAACCATTACACCATACACAAAGCGATAACGTATTTCATTTAGCACCAATTCCGGTGTATATGAAAGAATTTACAGACCACGATTTACACGATGAAGTTTATAATATAGGGTTTAATGAGTTGACCATCAAACAAAAAATGATGGGTCAAGAATTACCAGAACAATATGATTCTAAAAGACAATCAATTTATCAGGTAAACTATGATCGTAGAGATATGTGGGTTGAACCAACAGAATATAACCCAATCGGAAGTAGATTTTCGGTTCCACCTAACGACTTCTTAAAAAGAACGGAACCAAGTGTTAAAGAAATTAAAAAAAGAATTGATGAATCATATTGTGACCTGTTAAATAAAATAAGTCGACCACATAACAACAATCCGGTAATCACGGAAAGTTGGATACAATATTATTCACCTGAAGCTGGAAGGGGTCATAATCAACACAACCATTGTAGGTGGCAACCAGAAGAGGAAACCAATATAAGTTTTGTTGGTGGATATTATCTAAACGATGGTGAACCATTGAATGACCACCCATATAGTGGTGTGTTTACTTTTCACGTTAGGGGAATGTCACATTTTATTAGACCTAAAAAAGGAATGTTAATAATTTGGCCATATGATATTGTTCATTCAGTTAAACCTTTTTATGGTAAGTCTCATCGATGTGTTATAAACTTCAATATACAAGACGGAGGTGTTAAAATAATTAAACCTTTGATATAATGAATTTTGAAACATTATGTTTATCGTTAAAGACTGACGTTGATAGACGAGAACATATGATTGACGTATTCAATCAAATGAAAATACCCGTAAAATTTTTTGACGCATTTACATCGAACGATATTAGTTATGAAAATGAAAGATATTTCGATGAATGTGATTTCTATCAATGGAATATAAAACAAAAATCAGTAATGGCGACGTTCATAAGTCATATGAAGATGTTAGAATATTCTGCCGATAATAATTTAAACATCCTAATAATTGAAGATGACATAGAATACACTAACCCGATTGATTTTGAAAATGTGGACTTTAATAGTTTTGATTTATTCAATATTGGGGTGGGATTAAGTTGTTATTCGTATTTTACATCCAAAGAAGGTTCTAAAAAAATCCTGAAGGAATTAAATTCCAAAACAATCACACAAGCATATGATTGGGAACTAAGTAAGTTAGATTCGATAAATAAAAAAACTTCAGAAATTCCTCACTTTACCCAAGTTAAAAATAAATTTATTTCAAACATTGCACCTAATGGTTACGTCAAATATTAAAATAATAAGAGGACTATGGGGTAATTTAGATTTATATAAACACGAAATACCTTTAAAACCATTACATAACGAGATGGTCTATGTTTGGGGAGTTGACAATCTAATTAAATTAACCGAAATGGGTTATGAGGTAACTCCAATGGGGGAAGACATTACTAACCCATCAGAATCTTTTAATCTTAAATTGGATTGTTTAATAAAAGGTCAAGAAGATTTTGGTGAAATCATTTTTATAGATTGGGATGTTAAACAAATCAAAGATATTGACATCGCATTCTATAAGGAGTTAAGAGAGAATAAATTTTCAATGCCGACATATAGTTACCCAATTGAATATCTTGAATTAACTGAGGGTAAATGGGTAGAGTCCATAATATCTGAATTTAAAAAATACGGGTGGAGATTAAATCAATCAATTATAATACCCAACGCGGGATTTATCTATTCAAATAATTCCGACATACCGATAGAACTTAAAAAAATAACAAATAACCATAATATTAAAACATTAATTGAAGAATTTTCTATGTGGGTTTATTCCAATTGCGATTTAGAGGAGTATATTAAATTGTACGAACCAAAATGCATTTACGGTAGACCAGATAGAATTTTTAAACTGAATCATATCGAAACCAATTCAGAAAAAGATTTACATAGTTTAATCGATACATTAATGAAAAAAAATATATATTTTATACACGAATAATGAAAGTAATATTTGTAAATTGGACGGCACCGTTTTTTCATAAAGAAGACGCTCAGGGGTACAATAAATTAAAAATGTATGATTTACCCGAGACCAAATATGATATAGTTGATTATGAATTATTAATACAAGAAGTTGCGGTTAGACGAGCAAAGAAACATATTGGACACACTAAGTTATATACCGATAATGTTGGATATGAATTCTACAAAGAGAAAGGAATGTTACCACTTTGGGATGAAATTGATACTGAAACATTGGAGACATTTAATAAAGAATACCCAAAGGTAAATCCAGGAAGATTTTGGACTACAGGTAAATCTATTGTTATGGGTAAAGAACCTGTACCATATCTATTTTTAGATTTGGATTTTATTGTTAGAGATAACCTACCGTCTTGGGTTTGGAATTATGATGTGGTTCATACTCAATGGGAAATACAACGAGGTGAGTTCTTCGTGTTCGAATATCAACTTGAGGAGATTGGGGGAATTCCTGACTTTGTTCAAAATATGATGATGCCAAATACATCATTTGTTTTTATGAACAACGAAAAACTACGTGATGAATACTTTCAAAAACATATGGATTTAATCACTAGAGAATACACACATATTCCTGAATGGTTATGGTTAATTGCAGATCAGGGAATATTAGGTTATTCCATTAGGAAGTTAAATTGTACCTCCGAATCAATTGAGAACAGATTATACCTATCTTATCCCGAACTACCCGTATTAGGTCCTAAATCACCGGGAAAGGGGTTGTTTTGGGTTAAAGACCCCAATAGAGAGGATCACACGGAAAATATGAACTATTATCACGTATGGTTAGACAAATATTACATTAAAACACAGGAATGGTTTAGAAATCGGAAAATTAAAGAACTAAAAGAAGAATTAAAAAGTTTGGTTTGACTTTTACAAAAATAATCGTTATATTATCCATATGATTATATGGTTAACAGGTCAACCAGGTTCAGGAAAAACCACATTAGCTGGTTGGTTACAAGCGTCGTACCCAAACAAAGGGGTGATTGTGGACGGTGATGACATTAGAGAAATATTCGAAAACAAAGACTATTCCGAACAAGGAAGACGTAAAAACATTGAACTAGCACAAAATATTGCCAAGTTTATTCATAAAAAGGGAGACGTTGCCATTGTATCGTTAGTTTCACCATACAAAGACCAAAGAGATACCTTTAAATCTACAATGGGTAATAATTTGGTTGAGGTGTACGTACACACAACAGATATCAGAGGTAGGGAACAATTTCACGTTGAAAATTACCAACCCCCTACCGAATTTTTTATAGATATAGATACCACTAATAGACCTGAATTTGAAACTGTTCAGGAACTTAAATTAAAATTAAAATCATATGAGTAAGAAGTACGCAATGTACGTCGGCCGTTGGCAGAATTGGCACAAAGGTCACGAATGGTTAATTAACCAACAACTATCCCAAGGTAAGAACGTTTGGGTGGCAATTAGAGACGTTGAAGTTGATGAGAACAACCCAAAAACCGCACAAGAGGTATTCCAAATGTTAATACAGGAACCATTCTTTAATGAAAATTTTGATAAGATTTTACTATCTATCATTCCAGATATTGAAAGTATCAACTATGGTAGAGGAGTGGGTTACGATGTAATCTATCACGAACCACCTGCAGATGTTGCAGTGATTAGTGGAACCGCAATTAGAACCGGACATATGAGTCCTGATGGAACCATAAAATATGATCAAACTAAAGGGTAATGATTGTAGAGCGTAAGAGACACATAGCTAAAACCATCTCATATCGAATTATAAGTACTTTAATTGGATTTGGTTTAATGTGGTGGATAAGTGGTTCTATTAAGGTTGGTGCTGCGTTTGGAGTTGCTGAGTTGGTTTATAAACCCATTCAATACTATCTTCACGAAAGGATTTGGTATAAGTGGATTAAGTACGGTCTTAAAAAATAAGATATATGATTGGTAATATAGATATATTCGAAGACTTCCTTTCACCTGAAGAATGTGATTTTATTTTAAATAAATGTAAAGAAGAATTAACACTATCCGATGCTAAAGTATATGTTAATAAATCCAACACTTCATCCAATAAAACAACTAGAAAATCATCAATCGGTTGGATATCCGATTTAGGGTTTTTAAATGAAAGATTAACAAATAAATTAATAGAAACCTTCAATATAAATGGTATGGAAGTTACTGGTCTTGGGGATTTTCAATTTACTGAATATAAAGAGGGTGAATATTTTGATTGGCACACCGATAGTACCGATACCGTATATAGAGACAGGTTTACATCAATAGTAATTCAATTAAACGACACATACGAAGGCGGCATATTAGAAATTAAAAATATTAAAAATGAATTAGTGCTAATAGAAAATAAAATTGGAACATTGTATATTTTTAATTCAAGATTACTTCATAGAGTAACCCCAATAGTGAAAGGGATTAGGTATTCATTAGTAAATTGGGTTTCATTAGTTAAAACAAATTTAGGTAAACAAAATTTAATATGATTTCAATTTATAAAAATAGTAAATCTCTAAATGATGATGATATGGAATTATTACAAAAAAAATGTAATAATTTTATTTTATCCCAACCACCAACATTAGAGAAAGACAATACAAATTTTTATTTTAGACAATATATAGATTTAAAAGACCCCTTAATACATAACATTGTTACGGGATTGGAATCGTATATTAAAACTAAATTATATACTAATTTAGAATTAAAATCAATGTGGATTAATAAAATTAATAGTGACTCTAATAAAAATGATAATTTTCATAAAGATATTTCGCCGTGTTCGTTAATATTATATTTAAATGATGATTATATTGGAGGGGAGTTAGAATACATTGACGATACCAATAATAGATTAAAAATTATTCCACAAAAAAATTTAGTGGTTATTATGGATAATCAGTTAAAACATAGAGTCCTACCTATTACTAGTGGTGTAAGATATAGTTTGGCAGCATTTTTTGGTTTTATGGATAATCAAACTAAAAGTATAATTTAAAATATGGAAAAAATATATTTTGATGAAACCACATACATTTGGAAAACCAAATTAAATAGAGTCTTGGATAAATCTATTTTATTAAATGAGAGTAAATTAGTAATAGAATCCGCGACTAAAAATAGAACTGATGGATTTGGATACACAATGGAATGGAATGGAAATATTAACTTCGATGGAGGTATTGATATTAAAACAAAATTAGATGAAATAATTCAAATTGGTATTGATAAATGTAAAGAAATTTATAAAGAAAAAAATATAACTCATAATAAAATTAATATGGAGACGTGGATTAATATGGTACGTTCAATCAATCCAATTCAAATTCAGTTCAAACACGAAGAACTAAAAGGGGTTGATAAATACCATATCCATACCGATATAAGTAAAGGTAATAAACAATTTTTTCCTCATTATACTTGGGTTTACTATATACAAATGCCAGATGTTATGGACGGGGAAGACGGGGTTTTATATTTCAAAGGTAAAAATAAAAAAGAATATTGGATTCGGCCTGAAGAGGATGATTTGATTATTATGGAGGCGGATATGCCTCACTCACCCAACAACGCACCTAATTCAACTATTGATAGAATTGTTATAGCGGGAAATGTTGGATTTGATTTTATTAAGAAGGAAAAATCGTTAATATAATGTTAGTAGATAATAATTTTATATATGTGAATTTACCAAGATGTGGGTCAACCTCATTTCATTATTCTTGTATATTACACGATTTAGAAATAAAAAATCTACATTTAGAATGGGGAAAAATAAATTCTAAAATTAATTTTAAAAATATAGATGAAAAGAATATAATGAATCTAATCTCGCACGGGCACGAGGAGTTACCATTACTTAGAGAAAAGTTTGGATTTAAATATCCTGTAATTGCAGTTAAAAGGGATAGGCACGATACTTTTTATTCGTTATATAAACATATTCTTTTTGATTTGAAAAGAGCTAACGCACATAAGGTTTATGATTTTTTTAAAAATATAAGTTTAGATGAATTATTTTTTTTTAAAACAGAAGATTTATGCTCTGGTGAAAACAGACTTAATATTATAAATGATTTTTTATTAAAAAATGGACTTATTAAAAATCGTGCTAGACCATCTAAACTTATGGACTTATACTCTGAAGAATATATAGTTAACGTAATTAATATATTAATAACTCCATCATCATATTGGCACAATCACGACAAGGATATTATTTGGTTTGATATTAAAGAATTAAATCTTATGGAAAAATGGGTTTCGGATAAAATTGGAAAAGAATTTATCCTAAAACAAGTTAATTCTAGTCAACATATAGAGTGTTCTCTAAAATTAAATCAAAATTTCAAAGAAAGATACAATAGTATTTATGATTTCTACGATATACCAAAAACTAATAAGACACTAATATAAGATGATTAAAATTATTGACAACTATATAACACCACAACAATGTGATTCTATTATTAATTTATGGGACGATACAAATGTTATGACTGTAAATGATAATGTTTATCATTTTTCTGGTGTTGATTTAATTCCACATTTAAAAAAAGTTATAGATATTATTCCCGAAATTGAAAGTTGTGATTTTAAAAAACTTAGGATACAGCTTATAGATGAAAGTATCGTACAAGTAAAAACTAAACACAGACATAAAAATAACTACTCTTTTGTTATTTTTTTAAACAATAATTATAGCGGAGGTAGATTAATCTTTGATGAAATATCCATACCCCCCAAAATAGGAACTATGGTATATTTTACTAAAGAAGAATCACATAAAGTAGAAAATTGTATTGGTGCACGATTTACACTAGTTGGATTCCTACATAATAAATTATTTGAAACAAAAATGACACTAATATAGGATGATTAAAATACCAACTATTAATTATAAAGAAATATTTGAAGCTTGGAAAATTGCACGTAACCCCAAACCAAAACAAGAGGAGTTAGCTAAATTAAGACTCGAAGTATGTTTGGGGTGTGAATTTAGAAAAGAAACAATAAAGGGATTAAAATGGAGTGCTTTTTGTGGAAAATGTGGTTGCCCATTAAGCAAGAAAGTGTTCTCAACAAACTACAACGCCTGTCCAGCAAAAAAATGGGAAAATACCGATTTTGGATATATAGAACCAAAGGAAGATAAAAAAAATAAGACATTAATGTGAGATTTTGATTAAAATCATTAATTCATCTATTTATATATAAACGGAATAAAATTTATGAAAGCAACGATAATTGGTAGTGATTTACTACAAAAAGATGGCTCAGTTAAAATTATAGAAATAAACACCAATACCTGTATCAGCAATGATGGTGCAAACTTATTAGATTATGTGGCGTTATTCAATTTGTTAACTAGTAATAATATTACAGAATTTTATTATATATGGACCGAACAAATGGCCTATTTACCTTTGGATCAACCACATAAATTTAGAAATATATTACAAACTAAATGTTTAGAAAACAGTATATCTTTTAACGAACACATTGTACCAGCCAATTCAGTTACGGTACCCTATATAGAAGACGCGTCTCATAAATTTATTTTAAGACAATCATTTGATACCACAGCATTAGTGGATGATTTATATTGTGCCGACAAATTTGAGTTTTTCAATTTAATGAGTGGATCGACATATATTCCAAAAACATATTTTACATCTGAAGAATTAAATTTAAATACTTTAGATGAAGTAGATTATACCACAACCAAGCCAAATCTTTTGATAAAATCAAAACAGGCTTCGTACGATGTTATGACATATCCAGCAATATATAATGTCACCGATTCAAACCAACTATCTGAAGTTATTGGTTCCGTTGAAAGTGGTCATTTAGTTCAAGAATTTATATTTTCTGAGGATAATGTGGTGGATGGAAGATATTCAACAATAAGAAGTATTGATATTATATATGGTCCTAATTTAGATATTATTAATCTGGGGGGATATACTCATTCTACTAGATTACCACTTACATTTAGTGAGGATGAATTTATTTCTGACACTAGAAAGTTTAATCAAAAAACTAGACATAAGTATATTACGAAATCTATTAGGAATCGAGTAGAAGGAAACGACTACCATACAGACGGCGATTCAAATATTTTAAAATATGATGGTACTTTGGCAGATGTTGATACTATTCAATTAGGTGATTTTATTCGTTCTATTAATTTTACCGACACTAATGAAAATGAAGCGGCTTCATTTACAAATAATATAGCCACATATGGATGGACCGGTACACTATCACAATTAAACAATACGTTAACACCAATGCAATCTGAATTAATAGGTATGGTATCAACATCGGTAGAAATGGTGATGATAAAGGTAACTTTAGCAGATGGACGTACTTGGTCAGAAGCCCCAAATTCTACTTTTTTTATTGAGGAAAAAGACTCTACCGAAACTAGATGGGAAGTAATAAATAATTGTTATGTTGGTGATAAAATAGTCGTTACTGATTCAAATACAACTGAATTAACTGCAGTGGCAATTTCTAATTTAGAGATGATATATGAAAGTAAAACAATATATACTTTAGATTTTGCACCATCCGATTTATTCTTAGTGGATGTTGGAGATAGTGATTTTGCTGTAATGCACAATGGTTGTTGGTGTAGTTGGAGTTACTGTGGTAACTATTGCTACCAAAATTATTGCCCAACTTGCGCTGGTGGATTTAAATAAAATATAGTAATAACCTCAAAGTATTAATAATTCGAATAAAAAATAAAATTATGGCAAAAGTAGAAAAAATAAGAATACAAAGACCCGCACAGTTAGTTAAAGTGATTACTGGTCCATTATCTAATGATTTAAAAACAAAAGTAGCAACAGCATTTGAAGCTGTTGTATCTGCAATTAAAGTTAAACATTTAGGGTAATAATAACCACTAAGTATTTGGTTTCATTTGTTAAACTATTATGAAATCTAAAATAAATTTAAAGAATTATTTTTGTAGTGTTCCCTTTAATTCATTAGAAATACATAATAATGTTTGTTTTGTATGTTGCCCGTCGTGGTTGCCAAACAAAGTAGAACTTAGTGAGACACCATTAAAAGATGTTTATAATAGTGAGCCAATAATTGATATTAGAAATTCAATATTAGATGGTTCGTTTAAGTATTGTAGTAAAGAACTTTGTCCATATTTAAGTAAATTAGTAAACTACGGAGTGACATCTGGTCCAGTCACTTTAAAATCCGATTCAACCATCAATGACCCAATTGTGAAGAATGGTACACCAGATAACATAGTGATGAACTTTGATAGGACTTGTAATTACAAATGTCCTTCGTGTAGGGTAGATTTAATTGTTGAAGACAGTAAAGGTATAAAACGAGTAGAAAAGACAATTGAAGATATTGATAATTACTTTTCACAATACGTAAAAACATTATACATCACTGGTTCTGGGGATCCATTTGTGTCAGTTGGATTTAGGAATTATCTTAGAAACTTCAACCCCAAAAAATATCCAAATCTAAAATCAATACACTTACATACTAACGCATCAATGTGGAATAAAGAAATATGGGATAGTATGCCCAACATACACAAATATGTTAGTACTTGTGAAATAAGTATAGATGCGGGAACAAAAGACACATATGAAAATAAAACTAGATTAGGTGGTAAATGGGATAACCTAATAGATAATTTAAAATTCATAAGTACATTACCAATAAATGTGAAAACATCCTTCGTTGTACAAGATTCTAATTATATGGAAATGGAAGAATTTTATAACCTAATGTATTCTATTTTTGGTAAAAAGGTAAACGTATTCTTTGGTAAAATAACTAATTGGGGTACATTCTCTGAAGGTGAATTTAAATTAAAGCAAGTATGGGATATCGAACATCCTGAACATCATTTATTTAAAAAAGAATTAAATAGAATATGGAAAAATCAAAATCTATTTCATAACCTATATGAGTTTGTAGATAACACTAACAAAACATTAATTTAAATGGAATCATTAAAATATTGGACTCCCGAAACCTTTGAGATTTCATCTTACAAATATTCATTAAAAGAAAGAATAAATCAAACTCACACAACCTCTGGTAGGGATGATACTGGTAAATGTATATACACATATAATGAATTGGGGTTTAGAGGTGACAGTATTAAAAAAGAAGGATTTAAAGTAATGTCATTAGGTTGTTCAATCACTGAAGGTGTTGGTGTAAATGATGATGAAACTTGGCCCGCACAATTTTGTAGTCATATTGAAAATGGTGTAAATTTTAATTTTGGAACAGGAGGAAGGAGTAATGATTTTATATGTAGAAGCTTAATGAGTTATTATGATTTAATTAAACCTGATTTAGTTTTAATAATGTACACATTCCCACATAGAAGAGAAATTTATACTGAGGATAATGGGATTGAACCATACATCCCAACCAATGTTTGGGGTAAATTATCAGAAACGGAGGAAGGTAAAATCATTCAAAGTAGTATGGATATACTACAAAATAAAAATACTGATTTTATAAATTGGTATAAAAATCATATGTTAATAAAGCTATTTTTAGAATCTAAAAAATGTAATTGGTTATGGGATGGTAAATGTTTATCAACTAATTACCAAGAATCAAATAGATTTAACATATTAGATAATTTTAAAATGGATATTGGTTCCGATAATTTACATCCTGGACCTAAACATCATAATTATTATGGTAAAATTTTATTTGAATACATATATGAAAATTTCAGAGGGTACCTACCATCGGATTTAATACTACCCAAAAAGAGTTTAATTTAATTCAATTACAATATTATGATAATAACCATTATTTCCGAACCTAGAAGTGGGTCAACAAATTTGTGTAATTGGTTTTCTTTGAACAAAGATTTCACCGTACTGCTCGAACCGTACAATAGTAAGTCAGATCAATATAAAAATAACTTATTACCCAAAGAATGGAAATATTATACAAAACATTTTATTATTAAAGAAATTTACACAAAAGAAATAGACTTCACCAAGTTGTTAGAAATATCAGATAAAGTTATTGTTCTTTATAGAAATAATGATGAAGAACAATTATCATCTTGGAAAAACGCAGTTATAACAAATAATTGGGATAAAAAGTGGGTTTATAATGGAAAAACAGACAATAAAAAAACCATAGTAACTGATTATTTCTTTGAGATAAAAGAGGGAATAAAGAAAGACTTCATAGATAAAGATTATTTTAGTATAAGTTATGAAGAATTATACTATAATAACGGATTTCAAAAAGTCATTGATTATCTTAATATTGTAGGTGTTGAAAACATTGGATTCCCATATGGTCAAAAATATAGGGTTAATATCGATAAACCAACAAGTCTAATTTAAATCCTCATAAAACCGATTATTTGAATACCATAACCTAAGCACAAAGTATTTATCTATTGTATAATACACAATTAGATGAATATATTTGACGCACACATATCTGGATCGCTATCGGTATCGAGTTCAGCTGAAATCTCAGGAGACTTAACCGTATTAGGAAACATAAATGCGACGGTTAGTGGAACATCCACGAATGCGTTAACCGCATCCGAAGCCCCAAAATACACTTTAACCTCAAGTTTTCACCAATTCACCTCATCGTACACTACAGGATCTTTCACTGGTTCCTTTAAGGGTGACGGTACAAATCTATATAATATTCCAGCAAGTGGGGTCACGGGTCTTAATTTAACTCAAATTGCTGATGGGGTTGCCACAGCATCCATTTCAAATTCGAACGGATTAAGGGTTAATTCAAATACAGAAATTACGGGAGCACTTACTATTTCAGGATCAATAACTTTAAATGGTGTCCCTGTTGGTACAGGAAAGTTGGATGAAACAACATTTCAATCATATACAAGTTCAAATGATTCAACTAACACCACACAAAATAGTAGATTAACATCTATTGAGGGAGTTACAGGTTCTGTTAGTTTGTTAAACACCTACACTGGTAGTAATAATACGGTAATCGGAACTTTACAAACATCGACAGGTTCTTTAAATACATTCACATCGAGTGCTTCAGGTAGATTGACATCACTTGAATCGGCTAGTTCTTCAATAAGAACAGATTTTAATTCTTTTACTAGTTCAAACAACACAGTAGAAACAACTCAGAATGGTAGGTTGATTTCTATCGAAGGAGTGACAGGGTCTATTAGCTCGTTGAATACGTATACAGGTAGTAACAATAC
>Ga0181349_1000078_pt1 | contig 34776 bp, 44 predicted proteins | sample Su13VDMM110SD_FD_130106 | JGI IMG/M metagenome (GOLD analysis project Ga0181349, IMG submission 130106) | Freshwater viral communities from Lake Michigan, USA - Su13.VD.MM110.S.D | ecosystem: Environmental > Aquatic > Freshwater > Lake | place: USA: Michigan | collected 2013-07-16 | reverse complement strand
TCGATATCAATGTCTGCACTCATCTACTACCAGCCTGCTTGTTTTAAAATTGTCCGTGCATAGTCACGATCTTCTGGATGGTCACGAAGTCGTTGACTCCAGGCATCAGTTTCGACCATGGGCCAAATCATAGTCAACTGTTCAGAGTTAAGTCGTGCCAACAACTCATGCCCCGAATCCGAATTGTATACAGCCCAGGCTGACACCCGGCCGGTCGAGATCGCATAGCACAGTGCGTTAGCGTTGCCGTAACGGAGGTAGTCATGTGCTGCGTTGCCAGTTTTTTCTTGCCAGTCAATGCTGGATTCAATTGACCGGGACAAGGCATCACCTACAGATTCAGTGCGCAGGTACTCCATTAAGTATTCGTAGTATACAGATTCATGACACCAGTGATCAATCTTTTTATTTTTCTTAACTACCCAGTTAACAAACTGTGGCATATTGACAGCACGGATCTCTTGGCAGTAACGGCCAAACTTAACAAATGCTCTGTAGTAGGGACTAGCAGCAAAATCCTTGAACGTTTTGTTCTTTGCTGTGCCTTGGGTAATCTCGTAAAATCTCAAGTAAGCCTGGAGAGCAATCTTAACACCTACCTCGTCCCGCTCAAGGTATCGACGTTTGGATTCACACACATGCGTGGCCAAGCTTGGTTCCCGTTTGAACGCACGAGCACAATGGTTACAAGTGTATTCAGTCTTTGTCAGTGTGGCCGTGTTCACGCAAATACTCTTTCAAGTCTTTCTTGTTAATAAGTTTGGATAGTGTGTCAATATCCGATAACTTGGTATTGGGCATAAGCTCCATAAGAGTTTTCTTGATCTCATTGGATCCTGCTTCCTTCTTCTTGGGCGAGATCCACTGATGCCGGTGTGTGCCCATGCCCGGACTCACAGCGGTAGCGCACAACCACTGTAGCTTAGGATGGCGGTTTATGGCAAAGAAGTGCTTGTTAAGTCTCTCGTTGCACGAGATTAGATAAAACTCTTGCAGTTCTCGACTACCATGCACAGCCGATCCCCACCGTATCATAAGATAGTTGGAGAACTTTTTACGTTCCTCATCGGTAAGACTGTTATAAAATTCTCGATCTTTGAGATCGAATCGATTCATCTCGTTTTGAATGCTAAGTTTATCCACGGCGTATGCTGTTAATTGCGCTAGTTGCTTCGTCGAGTTGATTTTGCATGCGGCGCATTTCGCGTTGCATGATAGCAATAGTTCGAGTTTGATCTTGCAGCCGTTGATCTAACAAATCAATCTTCGAGCTAACAAGTTTTTGCTCAGGTGCCGGCGCCGGCGCATCAACTTTGGGTCCACTTTTTTCGTATTGTTCCATACTACCATGCCTTGTCATATTGTACAACTTCACAATTTCGACTAATGTCTTTTACAAAGTACACGCATCGAGGTTTTGGCCCATCGTCGATAGGTACCGACAAAATTTGCCCATTTTTAAGTTTGGGGGCATACCAAGTAACTTCATGATAAACGTCCACAATCTCAATGTCCGGAAAGCTGGGCCTAAAACTACTTAGCGGGTTGAACTCAAAAGCTTTAAACCCACGATCATTGATACTGGTCAACGGTAGCATTTCTAAGTCGCCCAGATCCGGCTCCCCTATTAGGATTTGCCAATCCACTGGCATTTTAATAGTCTTGTCACCGATACGCAGCACTAGGGCAGGGGCGCTAAAGCTTTCTAGAAAAATCAACGGGATATAATAGTAGTCTGGACTGTTAGGGTCTGAATTGTCTAAGATAGCAAAACGCATGTCGTCAACTTCATCTGGCAAAGTGTCCAAGTCGTAATGCTGATTCTCAAGGGTTAGGATTCTCATGTTTTTATTATACACACTTAGTGGCAGGAAGTCAAGATCTATCAACTGCCAACGCCCTATTACTACAGTAACGTTCTAGTGTCTCTACCCAAACTGCGTATAGTTGTTTTGCCCTACCGGCATCAAAGTCCGTAAGCTCTAGCTTGTTATATAGAATTTCTAACTGTTGCAGATATAAGTCTTGATCAAGATAGCAGGATGTATCCCAGTCTATGGTCCAGTGACCAGTTACATTTCCAGTTAAATCATACTGTTGTTGGATAGTAAGATTAACAATAAATTGTTTAATAGGGTCAACATCAGATGCAATCCGCTGATACTCTGGTAATCGATAAGCATCTAATGTAAGGGGTGGTGCTACAGGCCACGAATCGAGGCGGTGATCTTGCCACCAGGCAAAAATGTGTTTCTTGATTTTTCTTCCAGGCCCAACTCGAGTCACTATCGGTATATAAGAAGGTCTAAATTTCTCCACAAAATCTAAATAATTAACAAATCGAATTATTTTAGCATTAGTCCATGTTTGCAATAACCAAGCGAGCTGATTAGAGTTATGCGCAACTACAAAAAAATATTTGTTTTGTTTAATAAGTTTAGGAATTACATTGCTGTATTGCCAACTAGTAGACTCTGATACCTGAGCCCCGAGATCCATAGTGCTTCGAGTATTGCCAAATAATTGTGTACATCCCAGGTCAAGATCTTGCCAGATTAGCGTGTTCATTGACCTATACCTGTCGCACAACCAATCTAATTTTTTATCTGAGGTAAATTCAGTTAAAGCGTGATGTTGCAATACTGCTCGATGACTTAGTGCTATACTATTTGTCAAGAATTTGCCGCCGGCGCCGGCTGGAAAATTAACAATAATTATTCTATCTGTAGCAAATTGTTCCGGGGTCAACGACACCATTCTAGCTTTTCCTGGGTAAACGGATAACTTGCTTCTTTATAAAATGCTTTACGCTTGGTCAAATGACGCTTGGCAAACTTGCATGTGGATGTTATGTCCCAAATTTGAACATGATCCTTATCTTCCGCCTTGCGTATGCCGCGGCCAATACTCTGTATAACTCGAACAAAACTCTTGCCTGGTTCCAGCATGACCAGATTAAAAATACGAGGAATGTTAATACCTACCGCAGCAACTCCGTATGTGGCCACAATAATCTTACCGGTTGAGTCAGCTACTCCGTCATACTCATCTTGTCGGGCCTTGACCTTGGTTGCACCCGACACAAACACTGCACAATCCCCCAGGCGTTCAACTAGTGCCTGGCCAGCAGCCACACGGTCCACAAGCACTAGTGTATTGCCAGTTTTATTAACTTGCGTAACCAACTTGGCAATGGTATCAAGTCTGCCCGATTCCTCTAACAAGTATTTAAGTTCAGCTTGATACTCTTTAAACTCCACATGATCCACCAACTGTACCACGTTCACATGGCACCGCGCTAGTACTCCTCGGTCCTGTAGCTCGCTAGCAGAGAGACGGTTTATCACAGGGCCTAAACTCACATGCAAGGCCTGGAATTCAAATGCTTCCTTGGGCACAGTGCCAGTAAGTCCCCACCGAATCGGAATCCGACTCATTACACCCGTAAGCAAGGTCTTGAGCGCATCTGCCTTGGCCATGTGCACCTCGTCAACAATAACACAAACAACATCTTCTAAAAAGTCAGCTATAGTAAATTCAACTGCGCCATTTTTAGAATCTTTTAACAAGTTGTTTAGACTTTGCCAAGTACAAATAGTATGCTTTTTGTTATAGTCTTTGCGATCTCCAAAATACACACCAACATCAAGCCCTAGATTGATATAGTCATTTTCTGTTTGTGTCACTAAACTCTTGTTTGGCACAATAACAATACTGCGCCCGTAAGATTGTATATTCCAACTCAAGGCAGCTGTCATTATAGTCTTGCCAGCACCTGTTGCTACTTCTTGAATGCACTGCGGGTTCCGCAAGTAGTTGTTAATAATTTCTACTTGGTAATCCCGTAACGCAATAGGCTGACCTACCATGGGATGGCCCTTGGGCCACATGGTATTCGAGAATGTATCTTCCTTCATAAGAGAAAACTCAAATGTAGTCGAATACTCGCGTTGGTCATCTAGTTCAATATCATAATCATACTGTTCCAGAATAGGGATAATCTCTGGCAGTAAATTGGTATAAGTGCTACCACCAAGTTGAAAGTATGCAATCTTGCCATCCCAGCGCCCTAGTCTCACTGCAGGCAAGTACCTAGCAGCTGGGTTATCATACTTGAATGTATTGACTAATTTTTTACGCACATCCAAATCAAGGCCTTCTAGCTTGATGTTTACTTCGTCACGTATTTGTATTGTGCAGTGTTTCATAATTGTTTATTGTTTGTATAAAGTCAAAAAAAAAGACACCGTTTTACAGGTGCCTGGTTCGTTACCGAACTCTTTTACATACACTATACCGTCTGCACGTTCGTATATGTGTTTTTTGAATTAGGTTGTCCCGGATTTGGTGAACCCTACAGTTTCTCTTGCAATATCATCGTGGTCAAATTCTGCCCAATACAATTCAAATGCAACACAGTCTGTGACTGCTTCAAATTGATGATATTCTCCTGGCGCAACTTTGGTATATTGTCCTGCTTCTAACATAGTCTCGTCAACTAAATCATAGTTGTTTTTCCAGACACGAATTATCATTTTTCCAGATTCTACAAAGAATCCGTTCCATTTAAATTTGTGTTTGTGCTTGCTACACACTCCGCCGGCGTTGGCTTCGATACGATGAAATTCTAATACACCGTTGGCTTCTAGGAGTTTGGTTTGTCCCCATACTTTACCTTGTTTCATAATATTTTACTCATGTTAATAATTTCTCTTTATCTACTTACTTCTTTAGTAAAATAAACACACGGCGTATTTGGTCCGTCAGTTAACAGGTGTCTCACAAAGGACTGCCCTGTTAGGGGCAGTCGAATGCTTATGCGTTACGCATGCAAGTGCATTCAGCAAGCGACTTCCAATTGCCCGGGGACACTTTGGTCAAGTCAGCAATCTTCAACGCCATGCGCAAGCTCACTTCACGCAGGCGCATGTGATTGTCAGTCATGAACTCAATGATAGCATCGCCCAGTTCCGGGGTAAAGTCGTAGTCTTGAAACAGGCTACCCCTACGGAAGATCTGCTTGATGCGCAAGATCTTGTCACGCATGGTATTCAGCGTAAGATCAAGAAAGTGACAACGACTCTGCAAAGCTTCCAAGTGGTCTTGCAGTCGCTTGCTCTTAAGGTGATCAAACTTCAAGTTGGTAATAAAGATCACAGAACCCTTGAAATCAAACTGATCTGGCACTCCCTCGCGGCGCAGCATGTTGCTGTCAGCATTCCAATGTATACGACGCTTCTTGCCCGAGTCCAATGCAGCCTTAAGAATGTTCAACGCAACATCGTCAAGCAGGATGCTGTCGCAGTCGTCAAACACCAGCACGTTCTTGGCATCACTGTGCTTGTACAGAGTGCAGTACAGACCAATTGGGGTCATTGCACCCTTGATAACTTCGTACTTGGGTTTGCGATTTCCCACAACGTCAAACAGCCCAGACTTCTCCAGCTGATGCTCAACACCGTAGCTCTTGCCCACACCCGGGGGACCCACAACGATCATAGCACGAATGTCGCCGGCAATTGCAGCCAGTGTCATCTCGTCAAGCATGTTAAACCGCGTTTCAATACGCGCCATGACTTCGTCGTCAGTTTCTTGCAGCACTGCCGACATGGGAGTCACAGTAATGCCTGCAACAGGAGCAGAGGATCCGGTAATTATCACGTCTTCAATTCCGTTCACTTTAATACGCACCACATCAAAATCGGGCCCAAAGTACCCGTCGCTCTTGACTGTAACAAACCCGTTTCCGCGGGCGCCAACCGTAAAATCCTTGACTAGCTCAAACGATGCATTCTGCACCGGGGTATTACGGTATGTACCTTTAATAACTTGAACTTGGGTCATTTCTTGCTCCGTTTTGCTACAGTAAATACATTATAGCACAAGCTGATTTATTGGTCAACCGCTTCGGTTCCGCAAAGCACTGAGATTCGTCCTGGGTAACGAGCGTCAAACATCATTGCCCCTTCCTGCACAGTACTAAAGGGCTGGTCAAACTTCTCACTCTTGCCGTCCCACACCCGGCTAATGCCCCGACACTTGATGACTTCGTTTTGCACTTCGGTCACCACGCCGATCATGTAGCAGTCGTACTGTCCGGCAAAATCCAGCGCCCGAATAACATCACCAACTTCGGCTACTTGCACTTTGGACTTCGGCATTTCTTGCTCCTAGTTGCTAACTGTATAAAGCTATTATAGCAGAACTTGAATTATTGGTCAACCGACCTCGTCCTCGTCGATCAGCAAGCGATCAGTGGGTTCTGTGCGCCACCGCAACTGAATGGGTTTATCCAGGATCAACAGGTGTTGAACCTTGCCTGCGCCATACTTTACGCGACTGGACTCCACGGTGCCAGTAACCTGCTGCCCTTGATACGTTGCAGTGATTTTCTCGCCTTGCTTATTCCAGTTCATCGCTTGCTCCTTGTTCCTTACTGTATGAATACATTATAGCACGGGAGCCATTTCTGGTCGACCAAAGGAAAACCCACATCCCTGTGGGTTTGTGATTGGAGTTGAATCGAATTAAAGCCAGCCAGGCTCGACGTTAAGAGTTGCTTCAAAAATACAGTTCGATCCGATCCCCCAGAACCATTGCCCGGTTAATAAGGTAACTTCTGTGCCTGCTTCAGTCGGAGTAGCAGTACCACGTGTTTGTGCTATGCCGTTAATACGCACGTTAGTAAATGGGTCTTGACATGTGATACCATCTATAACCTGGGCATAATTTAATTCTAGAATAGTTGCGTGATCGCCGGTTCGAGACTGGTAATTTGAGCGGGTATCTGCTAACATCAGAGTACAATCCGTTACGGAAATCGTCATATTCACTGGGCCCATGAAGTCAATATCCACTGGCCAGTCAAACAAGTACTGAAGTATTGATAGGTCTATAGGCGCATAGTCGGCAGGATATGGAGTCGATACCGCAGGAACAGGTCCATTATAAATTAGTGCCCCATCTATATGTACGGTAATGAGGCCAGGAGTACCGACGACGGCATCAAATCCTAAACCCATCTGATAAAACGTTCGAACGATAGTTGATTCTACTGTTGCCATAAAATTCTCCAATATGCTTTATTTAGTCGGTAGTGCATTCCAGTAACCAGATACGACTGAATCTGTTACTTCATGTGGTTTAGGGCTGCCGTGAAAAATCATCACACTGGTCTTGGGGTCTAGCACTGTACCAGTGCCAGGCCGGCGATAGGTACGTGTTTTTATGTCAAGCCCACCATCTTTGATTTGCCAGCGCCAACTTTGTACAGCATCACTATCAAAGAATCTACGGTCTTTGAAGTCAACTGCTACATTTAAAAAATCCTGATCGCCGTGGAATTGCCTGGCAGTGTCAAGAATATTGCGACTCTGAAAGCTGGCCCAGATACGTTTCCACCGTTCTGTGTCCCAGTACATTATGCTGGAGTTTAGACCGGTCCAGGAGGGTCTCCAGAGGTGTCTAAAATCCCGCACAGCCCAAAAGTGGTGAGGGCTCAGTCCCCAGATCCAATCAATACTGCCTGTGATCACCACGTCAAGATCCATGTACAGCAGGTTTCCGGATATGTGCGCCGGATCAAACATCTGCATCTTGTACCACCAGGCCTTTTTTGGACCACCAATACCAGGCCAGTTTATTAAGTCGTGCTTGATCATTGGTGCTGGCACTGGTCTCGAGGGCTCAGTAAACACATGAAACTTTACTTCATGCTGGGTGTTAGCTTGCAGCATATTGTACAAGTTTTCAACATACCGCCAGTCATACATGTTTCCGTGTATCACGCAGGCAAAATTCTTTTGGTCAGTATGTTTCTTATGTTTCTTCATTTTGTATTTACATCAAAAAGTACACATATAAATAGAACAATGAAAACTATCGTTCTTGCAACCGGCGCGTTTGATCCCGTCCACTCGGGACACATTGCATATCTTAAAGCCGCACGTCAATTGGGCGACATTCTTGTAGTTGGCGTAAATTCAGATGAGTGGGTAGCTCGCAGAAAGGGACGAGCATTTATGCCAATCTTAGAACGCACTGAGATTGTCCAGAATATCAAAGGTGTAGATTTTGTAATCACATTTGACGATCGTAACGACAGTGTACGGCATGCCATTGAAATGGTGCGTCAGAGCTATCCACAGGATAAGATTATCGTGGCCGATGGTAATCAGCGCACAGACAAAAATATGTCCGAGCTGAGACTGGCAGACACTAATTTAGAATTTAAGTTTAACGTGGGCGGCGTGATTGAGAAAAACTCCAGCAGCTGGCTACTGGAAGAGTGGCGTGCTCCCAAAACACGCCGCATGTGGGGACATTATTGTGTAGTTCATGATTCACCCGGGGCCAAGGTTAAAGAACTTACAGTAGAGCCCGGGGCGGCGTTAAGTATGCAAAGACACCAGGATCGCGCCGAATTCTGGCTTGTGACCAAAGGCGAGGCTAGCATATACACGCTCAATGCTGATACTGATCTAGAACTGCAAGGACGGTATACTCAGCATCAATACTTGCATATTGGACTACACTGTTGGCATCAGTTGGTTAATGAAACTTCAAATCCATTAACTCTGATTGAGATTCAATACGGTAGTCGTTGTACAGAAGAAGATGTAGAAAGAAGACTATGAAACCCATTCCAATTTTCATTGGGTATGACCCACGTGAAGCAATTGTATTCCACGTGTGTGCAAACTCTATCATTAGGCACGCAAGCAGACCGGTTGCCATCATCCCACTGGCTCTGAACTTGTTCGACGACTACAAAGAAACACACACCGACGGCAGCAATCAATTTATCTACAGTAGATTCCTTGTCCCTCACCTTATGAACTTTCAGGGGCATGCAATCTTTATTGATGGTGATATGGTTGTCTGTGACGATATTATCAAGTTGTGGGACTTGCGTTGCTTGGATCTTGATGTACAAGTGGTCATGCACAACTACAAGACACGCATGACAGAGAAGTATCTAGGGGCTAAAAATGAGAACTATCCGCGCAAGAACTGGAGCTCGGTAATTTTATGGAACTGTAACAGTTTTCCTAACCGTAAGCTTACGCCAGAGTTTATTCAGAAGTCTACCGGGGCCGAACTACATCGTTTTACCTGGCTGCAGGACGAACGAATTGGAGAGCTGCCCCCGGAGTGGAACTGGTTACCAGATGAATATGGCCCAAATGAGAATGCCAAACTGTTGCATTATACCTTAGGCGCACCCTGCTTCCACGAATTTGCCACTACTAATCAAGGCAGCGAATGGCACCGGGAACGTATGTTAACAGAGTATTGTCAGCAAAGATCAATCGAATGAACTGGGAACAGGTAGGATCATCGTATATTCCGCCTCCACCGCCTCCACCACCACCACCACCGCCTCCGCATGTGTTTGACATGATACCGCCAACAGTTAAAACACTATTCGATGACATTCTCAAATATCGAGTCGACCCGGCCGGCACATATTATGGTATAACACTAGACGTTTTAGTTAATCAGCTAACACAGTTAGACAACAGTGCGGCTGCGGCAATCGGAACAGACGAAAAAGATACAAAATTTGAGAGGAAGGGCAAAATGTACGATCCATTTTTGCAAAGTTTTATCCTGGGATCTGGCGGACAAATTTCTGACTGGGAAAAACACAGTGCCAGCATGGCTCCAGCGGTATTTAGAGGCATAACCAAACGCAAAGAAATGGAGATCTGTCGTTCTGTCGGCCGCGACTTTTACTACATAGACACAGGATATTTTGGCAATGGTCGCAAAAAAATCTATCATAGAATTACTCACAACGATGTACAAAACTTTGGCCCTATAATTGAACGACCCGGTGATAGGTTTGGTGCCACTGGTGTAAAATTAAGAAAATTTAGAGGCGGCTCTAACATATTGTTGGCCCCGCCCAGTCAAAAACTATTGAATATCTACGACATCAATCTTGAAGAATGGCTAGAACAAGTAAAAACAGAGATTGGATCAGTTACAGATCGACCCATTGTGTTAAGAACCAAACAGGGACGTAGTACCAGGGTCAATGATGATACCATGGAAATGGCCCTGGACCGCGACGTACATTGCCTTGTGACATTCTCCAGCATTGCTGCCGGCGAAGCATTATTGCACGGTAAACCGGCTATCACACTTGGTCCCAATGCTGCTGCTGCGCTGTGCAGTCAATCAGTTGCGGAGATTGAAAATTTAAAAATACCCACACTGGACGAAGTAGACGCCTGGGCACGACACATGGCCTATTGCCAATTTACTGAAGTAGACATGCGTGATGGCACAGCCTGGCGTATACTGAACGAACATGTATGATGTTGTTGTTTATCTAAGTTCCTTACAAAAACAAAGTCCCGGTAGAAAAGTTGATACCTTGACAGCGTTTGCGGATGGCGCACGATCTCACGGCGCCACAGTACACGTAGAAAAACAAAATACATATACTCCTTCAAAGTTGGCCGTAATATTAGGATGGGCCAGTCCTGAACAACACACACCCAACATAAAACTACGAGCACACATAATACAACAGCAACAGCAGTCGGGCAATCACACAATGTGTATTGATGCAAATTGTTTCAAATTTGCAGACCATGACAGTCTGTATCTACGTTATAGTATAGACAGTCCGTTTTACGACACCGGCAACTATGCTAATAAAAATTCAGACTCTTCCAGATGGCAGCAATTATCAAAAGATCTTGGAATTGCTGTGCCTGGGTGGCATTCAACTGGAAATTACATACTGTTGCTGATGCAACGGGACGGTGGGTTTACCATGAAAGGTCTGCATCCGCTGGACTGGACCGAACAAAAAATAAAACTCATACAGCAACACACTGACATGCCCATCGTGTTACGCCCACATCCGGGGAAAATAGCTGATCCGACTGCTTTGATACGACCCGGAGTCACAGTAAGTGATCCAATCCGACGCTCGTTATTGAAAGATTTAAAACATTCCGCCTGCGCTTTTGTGTTTAACAGTAGCAGTGGTGTTGCTGCAATACTGCAAGGAGTTCCGTTGTGGGTAGATGATCCCAGTAGTGTGTGCTGGCCGGTGGCCAATACTGATGTCAAAACAATTCACAATCCGATTATGCTCGATCGTACACAATGGTTAAATGATTTAAGTGCATGCCACTGGACCGATCAAGAAAGCCGTCAAGGATTGATCTACAAAAAATTCTTACCGTATCTTGTTTAATATGTCACAAAAAGTTATTGCTTGCTTTGGTTGTAGTTTTACAGGAGGTGTGTTTGATTCTTCTGAACCAAGACAGTCTTGGCCATATCAATTGTCATTAGCAAGACCAGATTTAAAAGTTTATAATTTTGGAAAACAAGCAACCAGCGTATTATTTTCGTTAAACATGATTGATCAAGTGTCTGAACAATTAAAATCAGATTTAGTGATAACACAACTTACTGAACCAACAAGAATGACGTTTTATGATCCAGGATTTAAATTAAATCTTAAACAAGACTTGTTACAAATTTCAGATAATTATTCGGTATTACCGATAAGCATCAAAGGCATTTGGCCGTTCAATGGTGTCAGTGGAAAAAGACAAACCAAGGAAAATTTTTCTAACCCTTCGACGGCAGAAAAATATCAATTACTAAAAAATCTTATGGTCATGCACGAAGATCAAAATCATTTTGATCCCGAGTACAGAGCATTTTCTCACAGAGCAAGATCGTTATCCGATCTAGTGTTCTTTCACAGAAAACTATATAGAGAAGTGCCGGGGCTAGAAAATGTACCCTGTGTAGAAAAGTTATTAGGCACTGAAAAATTTTTAGATCTAGTTATAGACAAAGGATTTCACTTTGGCATTGACGGTGCTCGATGGATTTCAAACTGGGTTATTGACAAATTGAAATTATAAATACGTTTTGTTCAACAGGCTATAGACAAAACTGTGATACCATAACTTTTAAGGAATATATGGAACTCTTTACGATCCAAGCCCTTTGGGCCTTTTTAGCTATCATCTTGATAGACATTGTATTAGCCGGCGATAACGCTCTTGTTATCGGAATGGCGGCTAACAAATTACCAGAACACCTACGCAAGAAGGCGATCTTCTGGGGTACCTTTGGCGCCATCGCCATGCGCTTTGTTTCAGTTGCGGCATTGACTTACTTGTTACTGATTCCGGGACTCCGAGCCATCGGTGCAGCAGCACTGGTCTGGATTGGTTGGAAGTTAGTATTTGACGCAGGCGAACACAATGTAAACGCCCGGGACACTTTTTGGGGCGCCCTGTCTACCATTATAGTTGCCGATGCTGTCATGGGCATTGACAATGCACTGGGCATTGCTGCAGCCGCTGATGGAAATTTTGTGTTGGTGATTGCTGGCTTGTTAATCAGTGTGCCTATCATTTTGTTCGGTGCTACTATGGTCAGCAAGATTCTTCAACGCTGGCCCGACACAGTGTTTGCGGGATCGTTTGTGTTGTTTGCTGTTGCTATGTTGATGTTGATGAAAGAACCATTAATGGCCACATGGTGGGCAGGACTAGTACCCTGGGTAGCAGTTGTTATGCCGTGGGCATTTGCCTTGGTTGTTACTGCTGTTCAGTATAATCAAGCACGACTGCACCTGCATAAACGATATTTGTTTAAGTCATAAAAAATCCCCGTCGGTCTATTCATCACTGAGGGATCTAACGTGTATGGTTTGTTTTTGATGCCGGGCTGATCAAGACCTGGGCCTGTTTGGGTTGATGCCGCCGGAGGATATAGAATACCAGTTGTTGACTAAATGTTCAGTATCTCTAAACCACCAGTACAAATCAGACCCGGTCCAGCCAGCAAATTGTTCTTGGTACCATTCTATGCTTCTGGGATAGGTTACTTGGGTATAATTATACATTCTTTTTTTGGCTTTTATCGGTTTCACAGGATTGTGTAGACCTATGAATACAAATTTTGTAGCATAACTCATCAACTTATCACGCAACCAAGGCATATCAATATCCGGAATGCTGCCCAACACCTGTGTACAAATAACCGCATCAAACGTTTGTTCTGCGGGTTCTGTATCAAACTCCGGGACACAAGGATCAAATTTATAAACACTTTCTGCGTTGATTCTGGTCTGAAAAGTCATTGGTTGTGTCACTTGATCTCCGGGTAATCCGTATGGCACAAGATTTGTGTATTGTCTACCCTTGCCACATCCGTAGTCTAGTACTGTTTTAGCATCATACTTGTCCATCAGTACCCGGATTTGATTGTGATAATTTTTACAATCATCGCCGCCCCAACTAGAATTCTCTGTTTGAAATCGTTTACCTATTTCTACACTTTCTAGATAATACGCACCTGGCATTACAGTTCCTCTATAAGTTGTTTATTGTTTGCTACCCATTGTTGAGCAGTTTCTGATTTGTAATATTCGCTAGTCCAGTCGCTATATATTTGCCAATTTGATGGCGCTGTGTAGTCTTTCCTCAACAAATACATTTGACAACTAACACTGACTGCTCTGGCATTGGGTGCCAAAATGTACTTGAACATCACATTTCCACTTTTGTGTTTGGGACCACTCAGTCGAGTCACAACAGATTCCTGGTTGTCTATACTGGATCTTTTTGCAATCACCACAAAGTCTGTTACTTTTTTTGTTGTGCCGGCATCGATTCGTTCGTGAGTTTTATCATAATGATTGGTAAAGTCCACGCCCATGAATGCTACATCATTACTGTTGTCTAGTATAGCGCCCAGTTCACTTGACACTGCCAGCATAGAGCTCGGGGTAAACCATGTGTCGGTTCTGAGTTTAATAATAATGTCTTCTTGTGTTTGTTTTAGTGCTTGCAAGAAGTCCCATACTTGCACTCCACCACTAGACATAAATGGACCGTTGGTACTGGGACCGGACCGGGTAAAATCATAGACATTTATTTTGGACCTGGCACTTAACAAATCAAATAATGCTGCGTGATTTTTTTTAGAAGTTGAGTCAAATTTTCGTTGGCCAATATATACTACAGCAATTGCCATCTTTTAAAATCCTGTATGTCTAGATCTTGTGATTCCCATCCGTGTTGGCTGCGCCACCAATTGACAGCATCTTGCATAGGGTGTGGAATTACAAATGTTTTTTTACCTATTTCTGATTTATCGTCAAGTATATAACTTTGTATATAGTCCTTGCAAACCTCCAGGTCCCGGGGATACTCACTATAGGTTTTGCGAACCAGCCAGGTTTGACATAGTATTCTAAAAGCATCAATCTCTTGAAAGTACAGTCCGTCTTCTGTGACTCGCATAGGAATTAATAACTTAAAAAGATTGTTGCCACTACGACGTTTTTTTGCTGCAAGACTTGTGATATAGTCTATTACTTCCGGACCTGGTTTCATTCGACTCCGATTGGCAATGATAACAAAGTCTTGTACACTGCCAGCGATTCTGTCAATTACGACTAGTTTTTGATAAACTTTTCCGGCATTTTCGTGAATCCAGTCACTGCCAAAATAAGCAATGTCTGTTCGACCTGCTAGGATATTTTTAATCTCTTCGCAAATTATATCTATGCTAGAATCAGTGAACCAAACATCGGTACGTAACCTCATTACGTAAGGTTCAGTAGTGCGTTCGCAACCTCTTACAAAATCCCAAACTTGTATCCCGCCGCCTTGGCCCCGGCGATAAGCAGTATCCAGGTTGGGGTCGCCCTCCTCGTACGGACATACGCCACGGGCAGAGTCATCTTTTGTAAACCAATAGATATTGATGTCTGTAATTTGTTCAATTTGATCAAACAGTCGTTGATGATTCTGTTTAGTAATTTCTAGGTTGTGTCGTCGATCACCTGTGTAGAATATTGCTATTTTTTGTTTCATAAAAAATCTTGAAGATTATCGTGATCGCGTTTGATATTTATAGACACTGCTCTAGGGTAAGGATTTGCCTCGTTGTAGTCGTTAATCAAGATGCGTTTAGCATTTGATAACCCAGATAGTAATTTAAAATTAACAAATCCTAATTCAGTTAACATTTTTTCTGTAATAGCATGATGCTGAGCAGGTCGAGCTGTTGTAAAAACAACCTCACTGCCTGTTGCTATTAATTTTTTGATTGCTAATATATTTTGTTCTAGTGCCACTGGTCTGGATCCTATTTCTGTTCTAGATTGTGCTTTGATAATAGTTCCATCTATGTCACAAAAAATCACAGCCTTGTCGTTGTACTCAAACCAGTCTTCGGCAGTGCCCACATCAACATAATTATGCACTGTACTTTCTTTAAAAACTACTCCAGAATTTAAACATTCCTCAATAACATGACTGACAAATATTTCCTTCACGTGAGAATTTTGTAGTTTATCAAATGTAGATATAAACAAATCAGCAGATTCAAACTTGTAACCGCCCACACAGAACTTATCCGACACAACTTGCTTTTCAATGATGCTAGTGATGATTCCTTGATCATTGGACACTATAAAACTTTTAGACGCTAATCTTTTTAGTATTTCGTGATCTTTTACACTAGAAATGCAAATATAATTTCCTTCTTGGTGCTCGTGATCAAAGAAACTGTCACAGTCTTTGATCAGGAACTCTTCAGTAGTTAATCCTGTTTGTTTCAAAATTTGATAAACAGTATCTGCAGGACCGGTGGTTCGTGCTGCTAACACTACTACTTGTATAGAATCTCCGTATTCGCGTTTGATGTATTCCGAGGTATTGTAGGTGTCGTTGTGCTCTTTTAAAATACCAATGGTAATGTTGTGCTTGCCGATAAAGGATTCCAAGGATCGTTCAAACATCATCCGGCCCTTAAAATCGGACAAAATATATTTTGGCCGCATGTTAGGAAATCTTGCTGACAAGCCAGCTGCTGGCATTATTATTTCCATAGCGATGTAATTCCTTCTAATAAAAAATTTCTCTCAAGAGTATCAGGCAGACTGTGTCGATACACTCTCAACAACATCAGAATCAACAAGTAGTCATTGTTTGCTGTTGGATGTTGTTGCAATATTTTTTGCTGTATATGTTTTGTTTTAACATTCAGCCTGGCATTGTCTTTTCTAGTAAACCAACCTAGTTCTAAATCCTGTCTTAATTTTGCAATATCAAATATGTATGAATCGTATTCTATTGTTGCACAATCTATTAGAAAAAATCCTCTATCCGCGGTCCAGATAATGTTCTCTAGTGTTAGATCTCCGTGATAGTTTGAACTGGGCAAGTGCCGGGGCAATCGATCCAACAGTTGTTCACAAGTGAATGGCAAGTCATCAAAGTTAATTTCTTGTAATTTTTTGATATAGATTTCTGTATAATCTTTGTTCACAGAGCCAGTAGAAAATTTTTCTAATATACACAATAAAAACTCCAACAACTTTTCATAGTTGTTTGTTTTAAGATACGATTTTATATCTAGCCCGTGCAAGTACTCCATATCAATCATTTTTTTTGAAACTGTGTACAATTGAGGAAGTGGATACTCTCCAGTCAATGCTTGCATGCGCTCTATGTTCCGTGTGATATTTCCGATCTTGCGCACAAAAAGTCTATTGTGTTTTTGCATCAACCATATTTGATTGCCAGAAAAACCATAGAGCTCTTTAACTACTTTGGCGGCCATGTTATTTGTATGCTACTACTCTGCTGTCGATTGATGATTTACCATGATGGTTGCCTTGAATTTCGGTCCGGGCAAATCTCACCTGTTCAAATATTTTGCACATGCTTTCGGCACTGTACCCCCACTTGTGCAGCATTGTTGGGTCCGGATATCGGGCACTATCTCCATAGATTCCCGATATTGTTCGTTTGATTAAACGTTTGTCATGGGTCCAAAAACAATCAGGATTGTTTATAACCTCCTGACACATTTTCAACAGGTCTGGCCACTCTATCGCAACAAAACCCCCGGGTTTGCAAATTCTCAAAAATTCCGTGAACATAGGTTGAATGTGCTGCCTACTGATATGTTCTATTACATGCACTAATAAAATTTCATCTACACAACTGTCTGACAGTGAAAATGGTTGAGTTATATCATGAATCATGACATTGGGATCATGAGCCATGTAGTCGCCGTCTACATTTAGGTATCCGTCGAATAACCGGCTACCACAGCCAAGATGCAATTTTACTTTTTGTCCGCTGTTTATTAGTTCGGTTACCTTCTCATTAAGCATTTTTTGTTCCGAGCATATTGATAGACAAATATTTAATATATTTCTTAGTTTTTCGTCCGGCCTCATCGTAATCAGCAATTATCATTTTACGTTCACTAATTCGATCCATCTCTTGAAATTGAATATCATCTGCAGAGGTGCTGGACCAGGCAAAATTGCCCCAGGTAAAATTTGGATATAGATATTCTATAGCAGTATGTGTAAACCTATAATAGTCTTTGGGGTATCCGTGATATTTCCAAACCCACGGAACTGCAATGTATAGTTTGCCGCCCGGCTTTACCAGCTCTGATATTTTTTCAGCCATGACCCAGGGATTTGGCACATGCTCCATCACACTGCAACAGATCACAAGATCAAAATGATTTTTAGGCAAGGGATTTTCAGGAGCTGTTAAATCACACACAACATCAACGTCTGTTCCGGGCTCTATATCAGTGCCAATGTATTCTGTGGCTAGGCGAGGTTGACCTTTAGTAGGGACAAAATGTCCTCGAAACCCAGTGGAGTTTTCTCTGGCCCCAATTTCTAACACCGAACCTGTAAATGTTAAACACACTGTCTTAATGTAAATTAAATCGTTTGGACTTCCCATATTATTTCCTAAGTTGTTTAATAATTTCGTCTATGAATCGTTTAGATAACACCCGTGCTGAGTAGTTTTCTTCAACATATTTTTGTCCTTGCGTGATCATATCCAACACTTGCCCAGGATTGGCTCTGGCCCATTGAATACCTTCAATATAATCTCCTTGCCAGGTGTAAGGTGCAAACTCTAGGTAACTGTGCAAAGAGGTAGTAATAACAAACCGTCCGGAGATTAAGCTGTCAATTAATCGATTGGCACTTTTGGTATCAGTACGTGGATTCTCAGTCAATACCGGCATTAACACAATATCTGTTTGCTCCAGCAACTTTCCTTGCAATTCCCAGGTCCACTCTCGCATGTCCAGTCGATTAAAGTTGATACCGCTTACTACATCTTTGGCTTGTCTTAATTTGAATTTACTAAGTACTCTGTCAGTCTTGGCACTGATCATGGTATAAGAGTAATTGCATACTTCTTTTTCTAACCGTTGCCATATTTCTAATAGAGGTAAAAATTTAAAACTACTTTGAGAACCAAACCATAACAAACTGATATCACCACCTGGAGAAAATTTTGGAGACAGTTTAGGGCGCTCAAACGGATCTGGCATCACAATACTGTCTTTGCCTGTGAAATTTTTAGTACTAATTCCCATGTTAACACTGTTAACAGATACCAAATCAGCCAGGCGACAACACGGCTCGTATTCACCTTTTTCTTCAAATTTGTTATCGCATAGATCGTAAATGGTTTTGGCACCCTGGTCTCGAGCACGTTGTATACTGGCCACTGAACTACGTTTTAAAAAGATAACAACAGTATCTGAATCAACCTCACTCCAGTCAGTCAGTATCTTTGCATCATAACCTTGTTCCATCAGAGCTCGACATGTCACATCTCCACGTAGTCTATGACTAGCACGTTTGCTTTTATATGCATCACTGAAAAATCTAATTTTCATTGCCATCCCATGATCCAATCATCTTTAACTTGATCTAGTTTGATCATGCCCCAATCTTCCAGCAGGCCAATTGCAGCAAACTGACCATACTCCTTCGAATACATATCATGCGGCTTTTGTTCTATCACAACAACAGGCCTGCATCGCTGTATAGTTTGCTGGGCACCTTGTAGCACACGATATTCAAAACCTTCGCAGTCGATCTTGATGTAGTCGACATTCTGCAAGATTAAACTGTCAAGTCGGATAATACGAGTATCGCCACCGTTACTAGCGGGATCCACATGTGTGTGGCCTGTATTGCCCTCTGTAATTATCATGCGCACCTGTCCTTCCGAATCACCCAAGGCCACGGTCTCTATTGTGATATTTGATGCAGTAACATTGCGTTGTAAACATTCTCTAAACATTGCTACAGGTTCAAATGCAATCACTTGATCAAAATGTTGCGTTAAGTCACGTGACCACAACCCTACGTTAGCACCAATGTCCAGGGCAGTTCGTTTGTTCTTCACATGTTGTAAACTGAGCAGTCGTACCGGTTGTTGATACTCAGCGGGCCCGCCCTTTTTGATATTCTTGCCTAACATTTCTGGGAAATGTGTTTCAATGTCCGGAAAGTACCATCCATATTGTTCACGCACTAAGAGTCTCCTTTAGTATTCGGGCGGCTGTGCCATTGGCTAGTTCTGTAGTATGGAATTGTCCATATGCCAGGTGGCAAGCCCACTTATATATCAGATCGCTGTCGGGTAACCAGGGTGTTTCTATTTTACTTAAATCTGTATTGCAGACTGGCTTTGCAGCATTAGCCGCAGGTGCTATGACAAACGCCGGCACACCTGCTAGTATGCTTTCAGTGGCAGCAATTGAGTTGAATGTGACCACAGCATGCACATCGTCTAGTGCAGACTCTAAGTTATTTTTAACTCTAACTTGTCTATCAGGATTACGTTGACGTATTTCTACTGGACGATCAGTATGTTGTTTTATTGTAGCTACAGTTTGTGATATCCATTGTTCAAGATCAATGCCGTAGAATATGCAAGGTTTTTCATCAGGTGCTGCAATCAATATCTTGTTACCGGTACGGCGCCAGGGTTGTATTTTAATTCGTAGTCGTTCCCACCGATCAGCCGACCGTGGTATAATTTTATCGTGCTGCAAGTCATTGAACACAATTCGATGATAGTGTTTCCATCCACTGGGATTGTTAATACTTGCACGATTCCCCATGTAACCTGAATCCATGTACAAAAATGGGCGTTGATCCTGCCAACATTTCTTGATAATCTTATGCTTCATTATGCCACGTACCACAATTGTATTTTGGTCATGCTCGTACTGCCAAGTTTCTAGTGCAGTGGGCACAGACCCAGATCCTCGAGCAAACATTTCTATATACTCGTCCCGGTTATTCTTGCTTAAAAATGTCCAGGTCATTGCCAGTACTCTTCTGTACGTTTTATTTTAAGATCTGTAAGTTTACTACGTTTTAAATCTTTCCTAGCACCTTTGAGATGATCCAAATATGCACCCCATTCCGAGTTGATCAAGGGATGGCCTTCTCCGGTGATCAGATTACCGGACCAATCTAATTCGTTCAAGGTGCATTGTTTTCTCACAGCGTCAAACACAAATGAGTCGTGCCATTCATCCAGGGTGAATATTCCGTTTTCGGCATCATCATAATAGCGTTGAAACAGTTTCAAGAAAGTTCCCACAACCGGCCTAGCAAGATTCATTGCATACAAACCACATTCAGAGTACTTTTGGTTACGTCCCAAAAAGCACAGGTCTCTATCCTGTGGACAAAGCTTACCCAATTGGGCAAGGCTAATTGTGCTGTGGCACACAGTGTCGCCATCCATCCACAATAACCAATCGGCTGGCTGTGTACCGGCGCAATGAAATATTGCATATACCTTGTGAGAAAAACGTACAGCATCCCATTTGAATCCAATTCCGTGCTGTTTACCCCTGGAATCAACTGGCCCTTTTGGCACCTGCCCGACTGCTTTGGGCACTTGACTCCATTGCTTTTTAAATGCAACCAAGTCCGGCGATGCGCTGTTGAGATCAATCACATGCAATCTAGGGTCAAGTTGCAGTACCACACAATCTTCTGCATATACATATAAATCAACCTCTTGCGGCCATGTGGCTAGAAAAGTATCAATCATTTTACTACCGTAATGGCTGTATCCTGATTGATTAAACGTAGTGACTACTGCAAATTTACGAACCATGTTGTTTACCATAATTAAAGTGCAAGGTATTTAACATATGCGATTTGGTATTTTTAATAAATTTGGTGCACTAAACAGTCAGTCTGTGTTTGAGGCATTTGAACGCGGGTTGAAACAATTAGGGCTAGAATATCAGTCACATGACGTCACAGCCGATGTTGCTGTCATCTGGAGTCAGGTTTGGGCAGGTAGGATGCAGGGCAACCAACAGGTTTGGCAATACTTTAGAAACAATCAGCGCCCTGTTATCGTGCTTGAAGTAGGGCTGCTTGATCGAGGCAAAACCTGGAAAGTAGGAGTCAACGGTACCGGTAATATTGCATACTGGGGGCAAGGGCTAGATGCTAACAGAGTTACCCAGTTAGGACTTGCGTTAACGCCTTGGCGCAGCACTGGCAGAAACATTGTAATTGCTACCCAAAGATCTGATAGCGAGCAATGGCATGCGCAACCTGACGCAGCTACCTGGGTAGCCGATACAGTGAAACAAGTGCAGGCCCGCAGCAATCGGCCCATTATACTACGCACACATCCTAGACAACGTGTTGTGCCTCCGCCCGGATGCATATATCAAGTGCCACAAAAGTTGGCCAACAGTTATGATGATTTTGATTTCGATCAATGCTTACAGGACGCATGGGCTGTGATCAACTGGAACAGTGGACCAGGGGTGCAAGCTGTTATAGCCGGAGTACCGGTGTTTGTTGGTACTAGCAGTCTAGCAGCACCTGTGGGAAATTTAGATCTAACACAAATAGAAAAGCCAGTGCGCCCCGATAGAGCCAGCTGGCTGATTGATATTGCGCATACTGAATGGACAGTAGAGGAGATTGCTACAGGTTACCCAATCAAACGATTATTACCCGGATTGTAAGAAACTTATTTTGGGTTCTTGTCACTTAGCTTATATAATATAATAACTTGGTCTAACATTTCTTGCAACACAGGGTTGGTTTGTGCTGCTAGACGAATATTGCTCCAAAGCATGTTATCTGCTAGCTCTGCAAGTCTTTCGTCGCGTTTCCAGCCGACTGCTGTACGTTCGCTTGGGTCAGCTCCATGTTCTCTAGCATACACAGTGTTGCCATCTCGCTCGTATACATAAGTTGTGTCAGGCTTAAAAGTGGTCATATCTATTGATGTCCCATCCAGGTCAAGCTGCCGTCTAACCAGGGCACTACAAGATCACGTTGCCGCAAGTAGCCATGGCGGTGTATACTGCCAACTGCGGTGTCAGGAACCAGGTTCTTTTCAACTAGATCATACCACTTGGTTGTTCTAGGATCCAGGGGCTCTTGCTCACTTTTATAAACAATTGCATAGAGCCAGGGATCATTTTGTTCCTTTTTAAAGAACCCACTCCGAGTATCCCAACCAGTGACTGCAAGAACGTGTATTAGACTTACCATGGTCCAGTTGTAGTAGTGGAAGTCTGGTTGATCATACTCTTGATCATTAAACTCCATAACAGTAGTTTGCGGTATTGCTAGAATCAGCATTCCGCTGTCACTAACAACTGACCTCCAACTACGCAAGGTTTCAAATGGGTTTAACACATACTGAAATGCATCGTGACACCAAATAATATCATACTTGATTTTATGTAGCAAGATCGGATCTTCGAAATTCTGAGACTTGTACTGTATGTTGCGTGTTTGTTCGGCAACGGCCAATCTTGGTGCAGTATCTACCCCGGTACACTGAATGTTTAGAGGTACCGGGTTATCGCCTCTGGTAGTTCTTGATGCCCACCAGGCTAAGTCCATACCGTCCCCGCACCCCATGTCTGCAAGGGTGCTGATACTGAGCATAAAGTCGTCAAACTCATACAGCAAGTCCAGTGTCTTCAAGCTGTGTTGGTGGCTCTCTTGTGGATTTCGAAACCCGCGATGTATCATACTTGTACGTCTTCCATTCCAGCCGTGCGCAATCTTACGATATGTCCCATCATGAAATTCTTACTTTCCAAGCCTTTAAGGATACCTAACCAGCGATTACGTAGCAAGGCAACTTCGTTGATCAAGGTTTCAAAGTCGATAACTTCGTCCTCGCCATCCACATACTTTTCGGCATCCCTAGACGTCAGTGCCCTAGCATAGCTTTCTAAATACTTTTGAAAGTGGCGACGACGAATTTTCCTCAACTGAATGCCAAGAAAATTAAGAACCGCTTCAATCTCTTGTAGCTGGTTAAAGCGGTGCTCGGTATTACCGGGAAGCTGTTTGATGTTGGTCTCAACTAGGCCGCTAATGTGACATTCGCGTTTAGCTGACTCTAGCTCATTTTCATAATGAGCAATAAAGTCAGGAATGTTGGCAAGACTCGCTACTACGCGATTATACCACATTCTTATTCCTCGTATTCGTCGCTATCGTGATCGTCAAATTCATCTTCATCTTCGTCGGCATCGTCGACATGATGCTGTAATGCTCGCTTGACATCACTGTCGCTTTTGAATGCTTGGCGAATATCGGTGATATCATAGTCGTTGTCGATCAACATGTTGACAACAATATCAGCTGCTTCGTCTCTGTCAACCACGCTGATATAACGTTTAAGCTCTTGCCAAAGATCGTGTGTTAGTTCTACTGACATCTAATGTTATTCCTCTTCAGATTCTATTTCAGGTGTACTTACCTTTTTAATCTGATTTTCAAAATCAGCCATGACCTTGTCCAGGCATCCGTCTGTGTTTGCTTCCCAGGCTTTACGGAACTTCTTGATGATTTCGCCGTCGCCTGTGGTAAACACCAAGCTGTTGCCCTCTTTCTTGAGCATGTTTTTCTTTTCAATCAGATCAGTCAATCCCGAATAAGGACTCATGCCAGACTCGTACGGGATCTTGACCTGCACCCCTTCAAACGGTTTAGCATAACGGGTTTTCATCACCTTGCAGGCAGCTCGAATGCCCATGACGTCAGTGATCTTGTTTCCATCCTCATCTTCTTTGAGTTTGAGCTTTTTCATAGCAACCACAATGCTGCTTGCGTACACAAAGCCTTGGCCGCCGCTGATCTTGTCGTCTGGATCAAACATGTCTTGGCTGGCATAAGTGTGGTTAGTACACACCAGCCCCACATTGTAGCTGCCGAACATGTTGACACAGTTACGGACAAGACTTGTAAGTGCTTTGGGCTTACGGCCCATGTCACCCTTCATATCGCCTGCGTCGAACTGGTTCACATCTGTTGGGGTCAGCAACATACCCAAGCTGTCAATCACAAACAGAACCTTGGGGCGCTCGCCATCGGGCAATGCCTTGTAATCTCCCATGAAGGTACTAATGGTCTTGGCAACGTCATCAATCATGGCCATCGACAGCTTGAGCAATTTACTATCACTAGTGTCAACTCCAAGATCATGCAGCCACTTTTCATCTAGCGCATTTTCGCTATCAATCAGCACCACATAGATACCCTGTTCCTGTGCATTTTTAATAATGTTGCCGCTACAGATATAGCTTTTTCCTGCGCCGGACTCACCAGCAAACACAGTAACCTTGCCCAGCGGGACACCTCTATTGAAGTCTCCAGAGATTAGATAGTTTAGGGCGTAGTTGCCAGTTGAGATCCAGTCTGTAGGATCATTGAAACCGATGCTCAAGCCATCGATACTCTTGGTGATTTCCTTACGGAACTTTGAAACGTCAAACGGTTTTCCCATAATTTTTCCTTAAAAAATAAAAGGAGAGCTAGACACAATGCCTAGTCTCTCCTTTAGTTTAGATTACTTCTGACGGCTACGGATCATTGCAAGAATGTCTTGCGCACTTTGCCCACCTGCTGCTGGTGCGGGCTTAGAAACAGGAGTAGAGAACGACTTCTCGGCTGCTGCTACATCATCTTCCCAGGGAGAAGAATCAGCTGCTGCAACAGGTGCTGCTGCAGGACGGCCTGCAGGTGCTGCGGACTCAGTTGCAGCAGCCGGTTGTGCAGAACCTTGAGGAGCATTCATGCCAGCTGGACGGAAGTACTGTCCCCAACGAGCAAGATCGTATGGCTTGCCGTCAACACTTGCTTCGAACATTTCCTTCATGACCTTGAGATCAACATCACTGGGCTTCTTGGGCAAGAACTCAGACAAGTCGAACAAGCCATGCTTCTCGATTGCGTCCATCTCTGCTTGCGTAAGTGCAGACTCTTTACGTGCCCACTTGCTAGTGCTGTAGTCAGCATAGCCACCCTTGCCAGTCTTGGCAATGCGGTAGTCTAGTCCACGCATAGTGTCAGTGGGCAATTCTTCCAGTTCAGGATCCATCAGTGCGGATTTGATGCCGGTAAAGATTTGTGGTCCGATAATAAAACGTCGAATCGGATTCTCGGGAGTCTTGTCATCAGAGATAGGATTCTCACGAACAAAGCCCTGGAACAAGTAACTACGCTTCTTCCAGTACTTACGACCCATATCTTCGAGACTCTTGTCCTTGAACCAAGTACGGACTTCGGCCAAGATTGGACAAGAGTCGCCATACATTTCAACGCAAGGGACTTGGACCATAACCTGCTTATTGTCCGTTTCACCTTTGACGCCGTTAAAGGGCAGTTTGATCATTGCACGTTCAACCCAGAAGAATGTGTTCTTGGGATTACCATCAGCGAGGAATCGAACGTTTGCCGATTGTCCCTCGTCCATGTTCCAGTGTGCGTAAATTGCGTTGTCACCGCCTCCTTGGGATTGACCGCCTTTGTTTTGTTCAGCGGATTGAAGACGTGCGCGGATATCAGCTAGAGATGCCATAATATTTTCCTTTCATGTGCCTATATTAGCTTTAAGTTGCCTAGTAAATGCCTAAGTGCATGTACTGAGTACAGTATATGCGATTTTATTTAGTATTACAAGACTGAAAGGAACTTTTATTGCTCTAAATTTTAGTGTTTGAGCAACTCCATCAGGCGGGTGAATTCCGAGTTAACTTCTCGGCTTTCGCTGCTCATATTGCTGGCCTGGGTCATCATGACCCCATCAGTATCCAGATCCTCTCCCATGGCGTCCTCAGGCGGAGTGTCGGCTGCCTTGGGATCAATTGGTTGGTCAGGATTCTGCTCATCACCACTGGGTACATCAACTCCCAGTTCGGCCAAGCGATTCATGACTTCTGGATTTTCCCACGCATTGGCATTGGGATTTTGAGCAGCAATATCAGATAGAATGTCAAACAACTGGTCATCACCAACTAGGTCATACAGTTGTTCTGTTGCATTGGTCGCATCAGGGCCAACAACAAGTGGCTCGCTCATCAGTTTTTTAAGCTGCTGCTGGGTGTCTGGAGCATCAGGCAAGGCCCAGGTTCCTTCAGTAATGCCGGCGGCCCAACTTTCGAACTCGTCTGCTTCTCGCATTGCAGGGTCGGCAGGTTCCTGTAATCGGGCCAGGATCGGTAGTGCTTCCTCGATACGCTGATCCACAGACTGTTCAATAAACATGTTGCGGATTGATTCGACCGCCAGCTCACGATCAGAAATAGCAGCAGGGTCAAAACTGTCCCTAGATTCGTAGTAGCCACGCTGACTGATCATTTGCTTGGCCTTGGTCTTGAGTGCACCATAGTGCCGTATTGCTGTTTCAACCAACTCAGCAGCAGCACCATCAAACTCGCGTCCTCGCGCAGCACGGATAAATCTACCCAGTGTAGCAAGCTCAGTCACCAGGCTATTGATGTGCTGTCCAAAAGCATCATGCGGATTGCCGCCCTCGGCGCAGTGCCGTGCCATGGCCTTGCCAGCAGACAAGTTGCGGTGCGGTAATCTGTATCGGCTTCCGTCTTCGGTCTCAACATATAGGCTGTCGATATTGTGATGACGTGCGTCAGTTTCGCCCAAGGGACGGCTGTGCTTGATAACCAATCTAGTTTGTTTAGGTTGGTCGCTGTAGCTAAACGAACGATTGCCGTAGTAGCCCTCAAACAGGCCTTCCTTGATTGCAGCCATGCCTTGCATGGTGTACTTTAATCGATTGATGTTTTGGATGCTAAAGCCAGAAAAGTTGTTGCGTATAGCAAACGGTTTCAGTTGTTGAATAAAATCAAACCATTGCTTCTTGTCATCACCTTCCATGGTCTTGCCGATATTGTCAGAGGCAAACAGTTGAAGATCGTTCTCTGGGCCAATAAGAATTACCACGGTACCGTAATTCTTATTGGGAGTTTTGAAATCAAAGCTGAACATCTTTGCATTTTCAATGTCGCCGGTAGACTTGCCTGCAGCATCTAGTGCCTCGGGCTCAAAGTCCTGCGTTATCAGCAAATCATAAAGTGTTTGTGAAGAAGAATTTTGCATAATAATATTTATGCCATACTATGCTTGTTAGAACGCAGCAATGAACGGCAACGGCTCGATAGAAATATCCTGGTGATCCCGCATTTGCTCGTCAAGATTTTGGTGGTAGCTTTGCAGCACCTGCAACATGCGTACCGCTAGTATGGTGGACATTACAAGATCGTCGGTTTCCCCTATCTTGGCCTGATAACTAGTGCCCACAGCAACAAAGTTCTTGAGCTCGGATATAAGAGACGGGCTGTTGATCTTCATTCTATCAGTCTCGACCAGATTCTTTAACTTAGCACAAGCAGCAAGCTTGGGCTTGTGTGTGGTGTTAAAGCCCTTGCGTGTTCTCCGGGATACGCTTTGTTGAGGATCACTTAGGAAGTAGCCCTTGATGTTTTCTTCTCCGTACTCAGCAATGCTGATCAGGGCTGCTTCGCCAATAGTGTTGTTCTCTACCGAGTAGTAAATTGTCTTGTCGTCTCGAACAATGTCGTATATGTACTGAATGATGTTGGTAAAGATTCGAATCTGAGTAGGAATGTCAGTACGATTATGTCTCCACTCGGCCACCTGTTCAGTAGTGTTGGCTTCAAACACCTGGATCGCCGCCGGATCTCCACCTGTACCTAGACTTGGATCCAGGGACACGGTATAAATTCTATCCTTGACTGGCTGTTTGTACCACCGTACTTCTCCGGTCTTGAACAAGGGTTCAATGCCACGTAAGTCAATCAGTTTGGTAGGAGCAATAAGCGTCTCATCATTGATAATAAATTCGCAATCCATCTCCCTCCGGAAGCGTTCTGTGCCCAAGGCAGCACGTTGCTGTTGGGCCCAGGACTCGTCTCGATCCGGATGTTCATTCCAAAAGCTACGGTAAGCCTTGAATCCATTCTGTCCAACTGTGGTAGGATTGCCGTATTCATCCTCACAACGGTTGGCACCTTTCCACAGCAGCGCAAACTGGTCTTCGTCCGAGTTGGGCGTGCTGGTAATAATTGCCTTACCGCCTGTGGCTAATGTAGGGCTAATGGATGTCCAGAACTCCTTGGCGATTGTGGGGCGCACGAATGCAAATTCGTCGCATTGATGCGAATAAATTTTATTTGCAATAATTACATGATTTTTTGCATTGAAGATTTCGTAGGTATCTTCTAGTATTGTTTCATCTATTTTGATTATTTTATGTCCAGTATCTGAATCTAATACTTTGCCTACTATTAAATCACATACTTTTGTTTTTTTGTGATCGATAAAAAAATAATGATCTTCGGTAGCAGTAATAAATGTACCATCTTCAAAATGCACTACTCTAGATTTTTTGTTTGTATTCTTGTTTAAAAAAACACCATCGAAATCTTCCCATCCGTTTGGTGTTAAAATTTCATACTCTGTATTACTAATGTACAGTTGATTCATATAGTCACTCAATAAATTATTGAGTGACTCAATAATTTTTGCAGGACTATACAGTCTCATGAATAGATCTTTTAGTGTAACATCTTCTTCAACTAAAGTATTTTTATTTCGAATTTTGACTGTAGTTGTCTCTCCATCTAAACAATAGAGTAAAGAGATGCTCATACCCCGGCCGGTGTTTTCTGTAGTAGTGGCACTAACAATACGGCTACCGTTATCAAACTCCAAGCTACCCTTGTTGTAACTGGTTACACCTGCACGGATATGATCAGGCACAGACTCGTATGCATATCGAATACGTTGCATAATTTCCTGGGCACCGGTGTACTTGTGCGCAGCAACCAGGATGGTAGAGTCCGGCACAAACATAGCATGCCACAACAGGTAGCCAGCAGCACTGGTGGACTTACCGGTCTGTCTTGGCATCATTGAGATAGAATATCTATAGTTGTGATAGGTATCGATCAACCTGTGCTGATATTCAAACGGATGATACAGCATCCGTCCTTTTGTTGGATGCTGTATATAGAAAAAGTGATCTAAAAAGTAGATAGGTCCGCCTACCGGATCCGCACAGTTGACAAATTCCTCAATGTGTGCTTGGGAGTAGGTAGACTTGGCGTGCGGACTTTTAATTAAGACGTTATCTAAATTTTTACTCATTTGATATCAACTGCCATTTTACGACGACACACAAAAATGTAATACTTTTCAATAGAAGAGGCAGGCACCCGACCGTCAGTAAATGTCACCGGGAACTCGTATTCATACCAGGTGGCTTCAAACCCGGTTCTCTGCAACAGGTTAGACCACATCTTCTTGTCCAGCACACTGTAGTGGTTACGGTTGCCTTCGTGATTGATCTCACAATTTGGTTGCGGGACTTCGATATACAGCAGGCCATTGGGCTTTAGTGCTCGATTGTATTCCAGCAGCGTGATGTACGGGAACGGACTGTGTTCAATGCTGTGCCGACAAAAAAGAAAATCCACAGACTCATCTCGTTCTTCGAGAAAGTTCATATCTGACAGCCGCACCGCATGACCATTACGTTGGCACAGTTCAATATCTTCCCGACTCAGCGAGATGCCCAGCGTATTGGTGTAGCCACGGTCTCGCATCTCAGACAAAAAGTACCCAGGGCCGCAGCCCAGGTCGATGATTCGCGCATCCAGGGGCACGTGCTCGGGATCAATAAATCGTGTTAGTACGTCTTTTGTTATCTGCTGATGGAACGGACTTTCGCCCTCAGAGTACACCGAACTTAACACATGGTCATAGTAAAACTTTAGTTTGAGTTGCTTGTTCATATTAGGTCCTGTAACTCTGGCCAAAGATCACGGAATCGTCGAGGGTCATCAGTCTTGTGATACTTATTCTCTACCGAGTCAATGTGTTGCCAGAACTGTTTGCTCAGGGTAGTGAGAGGCGGAGTGTATATCCTGGCGCTCACTGCTGAGAAAAATGATTTTTCCGCTTCATTAAGTTCAAACAGTGTGTGATATCGAGCTATCTCCAGCAGTGCTTGTTCTCGTACTGCTGCAGAGTGTAGGCCCGGGTCAAGATATTCGGGCTGATATAATGTTTGCCACTGTATAGTCACTTGCTCTTGATCGGCCCAGGCACGTAGTTCACACAGTCTGGTACAGTTGTATATGTTATACACTGCATGTACTCCGCCCCAGTGCCCGTTTGTGTTCATAAACTGTCGCACACGACGCACGTTGTCTTGTGTTACTGACCACTTGCCGTGATAGCGCACGTATTCAAAGCGTTCACCGATATTGTCAAAGCTCATGCTCCAACCCACTCGTGTTCGGTCTTGTAGTTTTTTAACTATTGCGTTGCGATCAAAGTCTATGTTCATGTTTGTGATCAGGGTCACAACACAATCATCTGGGATGACATCCAGTAGTCGTTCATTCTCGGGCAGCAACAAGGGTTCTCCGCCCACCAAGGCAACTTCGCGTACACTGGATCGATGTTGCTCAATGTACTCACACACTTGTTCGTAGTAAGGGCGGGCGCCGCTGCGGTATTCAAACTTCATCAATGCTGCCCACTTGCTGGAGCAGTAAGGGCCGCAGTAGTTGCAGGCCAGGTTGCAGGTAATGTTCCAGCGTACATCAATAATGCTGGGCCGATGGTCATCTATGGCCGCTGTGGCCACGTCAAAATCCAGATTGGTGTTGTTGTGCCAGTCACGTTCACTGGTGCCGTAGCGTTCGGCCTTGATGCAGTTGCTGCAATACTCAGGGTGTAGGACACCAGATTGCATGGTGCGTCTTATTTCGTGTAGCTTGGGGCTTTGCAGAATTTCGTCAATGGATGAGGAATCAAGGTTGCCCAGCATGTTGGGATCACCAGCACAACAAGTTTTAACATCTCCACGAAAATTGATGTGCAGGCCGCGCCAAGGGGCTGCACAGTAACGGTTTTCCATGCATCTATTTAATGGATAGTTGCTGTGCTATATTATTATCCGCGCTACGCGGCCAAATCAGTATTGTGCTATTACCGGCGACGACATGTGAATACCGGCATTTTTACGTAGTTGATCCAAGGTTGTATCAGCACACTCGGTGTCTTCAACTGGATTGACTAGGCCTGCGGCCCGCTTTAGCAACTCAAACTCAACTTGTTGCGGTGGGATCATAACTGCATTATCGGAGCCATAATCTGTATTATTGGGCACGTCTACGGCAATACCAGTGTCAACAGTGTTTAATTCTGCAGGATTTTGAAATTGGTCATCAGGCTGTCCCTGATTCATCTGCGTATCCATTGCATCGGCTACTTGACGTAATATATCACTGATTTTCATCTTGGATATCCTTTAAATGCCACCACTGGGCTTTTTATATTTGTACTGGGCAATTCTTCACTATCCATATCACCGTTATTTAAATCTTTATGTGCTAGGCCGGCAGCGGTATATGCTAAATTGAGCATGGCTTGTTCTTCTTTGGTGTAAGGGTGTGCAGTGTTGTGTTTACCTACCCAACTTTCACTATCCATTTCTATTGGGTTTATTCCATCACTACAAGCCACAGCCATCATTAAACGATTTAAATCATATAGTCTGTCATAACTGTCTATTTTCTTTGAAAAAATATTTAACCCACGAGTTGCTGCTTTCTCACGCTTGGAAATTTTAGCAGCGGCTGCCTCAAAAAAGAACTCACGGGCTCTCATTGTTAGACCTGTCTTACTGCGTAAGAACCAGATGTTGTGGTTCCAACTTCTTGCGCTGTAAATCCTGATCCTACAATTGTAATTTTGTTCCCTACTCCCACAAATACATCTTCTGATGAATTAGGCGGGACTAGAGTCGGGGCCGAAAACAAATTTCCAGTTGCTGTAGGGTATATCAGATCAATCTGATAAGTTACAGAAGTAGTCCCAGTGGCAATACGTGCCTTGTCAGTGTACCAGGCCTGGGCGCTTGCTGATGTATATACGTTGGCTTGTGCCATTTTTAATTTTCCTTGTGTTTACCATGCACGGCACGACCAATATCGTGCCTTCCATCTTGGCCCTGGAGTGTCGCAATTGTGACGTGCACGAAAGCTTTTTCGACGGGCAGGATTTGATTTTTTGATGCGCATGGTCTTGTCGCCAAAGTTAACCTTGACCACATTGCCGTTTGGGCCACGAACATAAACTTTACTCTTCTTGACATCGCCCGGTTGGGGTTTGCCTAAAGAAACTTCGCGTCCTTGATATTCAGCTTCGTCCATGGGACCAATCGGCACAATCGGCTCAGCCTGTATCTGCTTGTCGACTAGACGCATTTCATCTTGGTCAATTTCATTAACTGATTGCTTACCTAACCCGGCCAATGCACGCAGGCGATTAACATCTGTACGAGAATCGTCTGCTTCGGACTCTTTAGTATATCCAGCACCAACTGGGCCATAACGACGAATAGTTTCCAGTTGGTGCCCGGCAGACTCAAGCAGTTGCATCATGTCTACATCACCGTTAAGTACAATTCCGTCTTCGACTACATCAACTATATAACTTTCGATCAGCTGATCAAAGTCTAATTCAATGTCAAAGCTGTCCCCAACGGCCGGTCCAGCCAGCCGTTGTTGACCTTCAGTGATGTACTCTTGTAACGATTTCATTAGGTGTCTTGACGATTGTAAATGGTCCACAGGCGTTTCTCGATACTTTCGCCGATATCCGCCGAACCAAGATTGACCTGGGGTGATTGTTTGACTCCTAATCGCTTCATTGCCAACGGGTTGTCTGCCATGTTGTTGGGATTCACTTGTACTTTGGGACCGTTAAGTCCGCCTGCTAGCTTCATGACCATGGTGTCTGTGTCAGCATACATTGTGTCCGGTCTGTTAGCATGGTCGTCTTCGTCAATATGATCACAGCCGCATGGTGATTGGCCGCAAGCACCGCATGCTTCTGCAGTGTCTCCAGCCGGAGCTTGTGATTCCATGCCAGCCAGCTTGAGAATTTCCGCAAGGCGCATGGCATCATCATCGGTGGCAGTAACAGTCAAGCTCTTGGTTCCGTTACTGTTTGTAGAGAGATTCATGCTGATCTCTTCGTTCAGCATGGTCTTTAGCTTGCTGCTAAAACTTTCAGCCAATGCGCCCTCATACACACCCTTGCCAAATTGGACGCCGGACTTGGTTTTCTTGCCACCTTCAGCAGGAGCAGTAGCTACAGAGCCAGCAGTTGTGGTCTCTTCAACTTCTTTCTTTGGACCTGCTTTCTTATCAGCAACTGCCTTCTTCATTGGCTCTTTCTTGTTGCCGTCTTTGTCCATGTCTAAAAAGTCTGGCTTCTTGCCGGGCTTGCCAATGTCCGCACCTGCTCTTGCTCGCTTGGCGCTGTAGTTACCGGCTTCTTTAACTGGCTCGTCACCGTCATCTTTTGATTTCATATAATCACGGGCAGTGTCAAGATAGTCCACAGCCTTGGTGATCTTGCTTTGAACCCACTCGGGCAAGTTTTCATCACTGTCAAGAATACTGCGCAATTCGCTAGCAGCGTCGGCGGCAGTGGTAAGTTGATCCTGGGCCATTTCACCTTCGCGATCATACTCGCCGCGATTGGCTGGATCAAACTCGTCTTCGCCTTCATTCTGAACTGCGCCCTTGGCCAATGCTTGCTTGGCGCCGGCAAATCTCTTTTGTGACTGCTTGGCGTAGGCGTCACCGCCGCCTTGATACTTGAGCTTAGGATCAGTTACATTGCTGTTTCTGATTCTGTCTGATTCTTTTTCTGTTGCGCCCATTGCACTTCTATCTAGTGATTTAGCCATACCGCCAGATTTGTTTGCTTGTGCCAGTGCTGCATTACGGTAGTTGCCCAGTGCTTGCGGGCTTAATTCATCAAGCTCGTCCTTGGCAGAGGCGCGCTCACGTGCCTTTTCTGCCTTTTCTTGATCGGCCATCTTGGTGTGCTTGACACCTGCCTTGCCTGGCAATCCGCCCTTGGGCTTGTTGCCCACAACAAAGCTTTGTAGCTTGCTAGCTTCATCACCAGAGAAGGGCTGACGCTCTTTCTTAGGGCGTCCACGACCGCGATCAATCTTAGGTGCTGCTGGCTTCTTTTCGCCGCCTTCTTCATCGTCTTGGTCATACTTACGACCATAGCCGCCGGGAGCAGCACGGTGAATTCGACCACGAGTAGTTTCTTCAGCAGACTCATCTACGCCGGCTTTTTCTTGACTAGTGTCTCCAGTTACTTTGTGTGTTTTTCCACCAACAGTAAATGTAGGCCGGCCGGCACGGATAGCATCCCGACGAGCATTGACGTATTCGTTGCCTTCTTCGACTTCAGACTCGCTAATTCCTGTGCGGTCTTTAAGTTTTTTCAATCCTACAGCACCAGTTGCGCTTTTGCTGCGTTCAGCTTCAAGATCTTTAAGGGTCAGCTTTTCTTCACCGCTGTCCTTGCGTTTGTACGCAGGGATCCGGCTCTTGTCAACATCGGCAGCGCGGGGCACAGCGGATTCATACAGTGGAGTACTACCAACTGAATTTAATTTTTTGAGAATATCGTACATGTCCATGATTAGTTTCCTTGTGGCTGTTTGCCGGTTGCTGGTTTTGCGGGGCGCTTGACATTTGACATGGGGCTCT
>Ga0181349_1000077_pt1 | contig 34850 bp, 68 predicted proteins | sample Su13VDMM110SD_FD_130106 | JGI IMG/M metagenome (GOLD analysis project Ga0181349, IMG submission 130106) | Freshwater viral communities from Lake Michigan, USA - Su13.VD.MM110.S.D | ecosystem: Environmental > Aquatic > Freshwater > Lake | place: USA: Michigan | collected 2013-07-16 | reverse complement strand
TCGTCGCTTGGAATCCAGAAGACTCCGTCTCAGGACTTTGAGGACGCGGTCGAGAGGATCAAGGAGAACGCAGCAGAGCTAACCCCCGGTGAGATCGCGAAGGGTCTCAAGGAAGCTAAGGACAAGCTTCTGTCGTCTCTTGGGATCGACAAGTCTCCTGCACAGCAGGCGACGGAGTCGATGACCAAGCTCAGGGAGGCCTTCGACAAGGGGCAGATCAGTGCCGAAGAGTTCGCGAAGGGGTCACAGAAGGCCAAGGACGCACTGCTTCAGTCGCTTGGCATTCCGCTCGACCCGGTCACGCAACTCAAGGAGCGTCTCGGCGACCTCGATGAGGCTTTCAGCAAGGGGCTGATCAGTACGGAAGAGTTTGCCCGTGGTCAGGAAGAGGCCAAGCGTTCAATGCTCCCCGGCGGCGAGGCCGAAAGCCCTGTGAAAAAGTTCCAACGCGACATGGCTTCGATCGAGAAGGCTGCGAGCGAGGGTCTCATCGACGAGGGCGAGCTTGCGGACCGAAAGAAAAACCTCCAAGCCCAGCTACAGGAAGACTTGAAGCCCGCACTCGACTCGACCAAGGCAGACCGTCGTGGAGTTGAGGCGACCGACGCACGAAGCAAGGGCGGCGTCGACACGTTCTTCCGAATCCTTCGCGGCAACGACAACCCTTCACTCAAGGCTCAGCTTGAGGTCGCACGCAACACGAAGATTCTCGCAGAGGCGTCTAAGAATCCGCAGGCCTCTCCGGTTATTGCTCAACTCTCAGCAGGACGGTAGTCATCATGGCAGTAGTAGACTCAAGAGAGATGTATCGAGGTCGCAGCCGCCAGACTGCATACGGCGACGTGCCGGTCTACTCTCGCATCTTTCTTGTACGTGTCGACGATCCAAACACGGCATTCGAGGACATTGCGGAAGAGCCGGGTGCATCGTGGCTTGACCCTCATCCGGAGAATCAGAACGCACTGCTCGTCGACTCAAACGTCCAGCAGGACGGAGACTCGCCATTTCATTACAAGGTCACGTTCACATACAAGTCTGCTGAAGACCTGTTCGACGACCCAATGAGCCGTCCTCCTCAGTTTTCTTTCAGTGGAGGCCTCGCATCGGCTCCGGCGTTTTGGTACTTCCCCAACTCGGGCGACAACTCGACAAAGCGAATCATCATCAACACGGCGGGAGACCCAATCGGTGGTCTCGACCGTGACGAGGGCGAGTTCAATATCTCGATCGTTCTAAACACCGCGACGTTCGACTACGCCAAGGCTCAGGCGTATGTAGGATCGATAAACTCCGACACGTACAGCGGCGGTGCCGCTAAGACTTGGAAGTGTATGTCGATCAGCGGCAACAGGAAGATTGAAGAGGTCGCCGGAACTAAGTACGTGTACTGGGAGTGCAGCACGACGCTTGCCTACCGTAACACTGGCTGGGACTTGCAGACTTGGGACGTCGGATTCAACGAGATCGTCGCAGGGGCACGCAAGAAGATCATGGCTGGCTCAGAGCCGGTCAGCGAACCGGCTGCACTGAGTGCTGGTCGTGCCAAGACACCGGGCCAGCCTCCGGACTTGTTGACGTTCCGCATCTACCCGATGCGACCGTTCAACGGCACGTTTCCTCCACTGCCAACATGACGAGGTGACTTATGGGGTACGGCCCCTCAAGACAAGATCGCGGTGCCGGAAACTTCGGCGAGCAACTCGTCCAGTTCAAGCTTGCCGATGCACAGCGGATCGCGGCTGCGGTCAGTGCCCACGAGGGGCAGCGGCGTGGCCGGAAGGGCAGCACGCTGCCTCGTGCGGCTGGGGGTGGTGGTGGGATCAGCACGGCGACTTTCAGTGGCAGTTGGTCTAAGGATTCAGAAAAAGTCCTGACCGTCGGAGGCTCAACGGCGAACGTCAGAAACTTCATGCAGAACATCCTCTATTCGGCAACCGACAGACGCTGCTTTGTGACGATGATAGACGGACAATACACGCTCCTGAACTCTGAGTGTTCGTAGACATGAGTTGCTGCTGCCCACCTCTGGCATACTCATGGCCTCTCGGTGCATACATCTACAGCGGTGACTATCCGTACTATCTTGGATATGGGTACAGTGCCTATAGGGGGGCATTCTTTGGATATGGCTTCACGCCTATCATGTTCAGCCACCAACCCCCTCTTCTTGGAAGCGGTGGAACTACTATCCCCAAGGACTCAGATTGGGTACTTGTTTCTTCGTGTGCTATTCGCGGCTACGGGATTTTAGCTGACGGAAGTCTGTGGGGCTGGGGTGCTGCACCTCTCGGAGACGGAACGACAAATTCATCTCCCTTTGCAAAAAAAATTGGCAGCGATCGGTGGAAGTATGTTTCCACATCAGAGTCGCACACTCTCGCCATCAAAGAAGACGGCTCGCTGTGGTCGTGGGGGTCAAACAAAGACGGTAGCCTTGGGATCGGAAACAAGTCTCCGGATGCGTGGGACAACCAGCTTTCCATAGAGGCGAGGGCATTCCTGAACGGCTCGATAGCCTCGATCGATTCGCGAAAGTATCCGATAACAAGACGGATCATCCACGAGGACAGTGCGGAATCATTGCAGCCAACAAGTGTCACGATAGAAAAGTCAACTGTCAGTGACCCCGGAATTGGTGCGTCTATATCGTGTGAGTTCTTCTACTCGGTTACGCAGTTGCAACTTAATTACTTCATAGCAAACATAACCGCCCCCCCTGTTATTGAATTTCAGCCAGATTCGAGGGACGCGAATGCAGAACCAGCCGTCGCAACGGTTACCGTATATGAAGACGAGGGCGAGAAGTATTTTTCTTTTACCATTGCATCGATATCATTCGGGGGAAGATATAAGTATAAGCCAACCATAAAGCTTCGCTACACGCAGGTGGGTGCGTCCGAGCAGACAGTTACCGTGGGGCAACAATTTTTCAGAATGGAGATGACATCCACTGAATACAACGTCACTGTTTTAAGCTCCGGGTCTGGATACTCGCACCCCCAGTCGAAACCAATACTGATCAAGGTCAACTTTCTCTATACAGCTTTTCAGAATTATCTTGAAACAATCAACGTGACTGTTGGAATGGCCGTTCTTTCTCCAGCGAGCGTGGCACGGATTGAGCGGTATTACTGGACTGGCCTTCAGTACCCAACAGGACGCGTGACTATACAGCAAACGTACTTTCCCGTATTGCCCGGCGGTACGTATCGTGCTTACCTCGCCAGCCCCACAGACCCGACGGTTCAATTGAACACGTCAGTCGTGTACGGAGCAAACGTCATCACCGCAACGGAACTACTTGGTAGAAAAAGCTCCGGTTACATAGTTATTGAGAACGACGAGGTATTTCAGCCAGACCCAACGCAATACCCCAGTTCTACTGACGGCCTATATCAGAAAGAATTTCGTGAAACCCAGTATTATGGGCCTACGACTGATCGTGTGAGCCACATGATTTTGGTGGGTAACGAGCCAGACAGCGTTCTCTCGTCTGGAAAGTGGTCGGTGTTGGATTCGATTTACGGAACCTCACGCACCGGCTTCGACGCAAATTCCTCTTTCGCACCTTCGCATTCAATACTTCGTCTCAACACGCCCAGCGAAGAAACTTACCAAGACTACTCCATAAGTACAGTCGAAAAGGGAGGAGTTACCTTCGCGGGTTACGCGTATTTTGGCGGTGGGTTGTATGTCGTCGGAGGCTTAGGTGCATACTCTGGGGGGAAGCCTCATCTGCCTCTGTACATCACCGCCACATACGGATGGGGTCAGGCACAATACAACAGGCTATACACGGAACATAAGGTAGCCGTCCGTAACCCAAAGATGGTGACCTTTTACGACCTCGACCACAACGCACACAGACCTCCAGCCTCGCCGGTGCAGCCGACGTTCATAATCGAGGCAAGAGACGGGGTCGGCAGCGGTCTGGCGGTGGCTGCTGTTTTTGATCCCGTTGCATCCGGCACGGACGTTGCCAACTACACCATGAATTTCAACGTGACCAATCCGGGGTCGGGGTATGTCTACGAGCCGTACATCGCTGCGAGTCTATACACGCTGTCGCCGACGAGAGTCGGCAGTGATTCTGACTGGGAGTCTGTAAAGGCGATCGGTGCCGTTGGCTCTGCCGGTGTAAAGTCTGACGGCTGGCCTATGGTGTGGGGTACAGGCCTCAACGAGAGCTACTCGCCGCAGAAGCTTGGCTTCAGTTTGGACATCAAGTCTCTATCTGCCGAGAAAGACAAGCAGTGGCTGGGCAGCGGATACACGCAACTGCCCGGATCGGCGAGGTCTAAGTTGGTCGCTGACACTCTTGGTGGCTATCCAACTGACCCAAGAACCTCAGACGGCCAGATGTTCGGAGGTCAATACTACTACGTCGTGGCTGGATTTAACTCTCTTAATATGCTGAGAGGGTGTCCAATCTTGGGCGGCAATGTGAATGTAGGCATATTCTCATACCGATCAGTTATGCAATCGAGATGCTGGGGCTTGTCTAACGGAATATACGCGGCCACTGCTCCGGCAGACTCTGCAACAAGGGCACTCTTTCCACCGAGAAGCTGGTACAACAATTACGGCAACGCATACGGAAATATGTATCGTGTTTTTATGCCGCAGCCGCCCGAAGACGATCTATTCAAGCCTCTAAAAATACCTTCGCTGGTTGAGGTGGACAACTACTACACTTCTCCAACAAAAACAAGAACAGGCAGTTGCTATACGAAGGCACCTGACCTTGGGTCCGACTATAGCTGCACTCTCGTAGCACCGGATAGAATCAAGTCGTTTTCATATTCAAACGGAAATTTGTATGGACTTGATGGAAACAACGATCTGTGGTTCCTTAGAGGTTCTACATCAGACGGTCTAATTATTAGCATAGAAGAGCCTAAGAAAGAGACGCTCAAGGGACTCAAGCTGAATGCAGACGTCAGTTGGGAGTGGTCTGTCGAGGAGTATGACTGTGATGTTTATTACCAGTCATACGATAACGGCTCAACCCGTAGCCAAGCCGAGTCGGGCCAGCCTGTTGTGCCAGTCTTTCCTTTCCTGAAAACGATTCAACAGAACAGGCTATCAGCACCAGAGAGAAAAGTTGAGCCGGAACGAGATAATGGATACACAAATACTATTGAGGTTATCACAAACTGTGACTGGTCAATCGTCGTAACCAATCCGGGTTCGGGGTATAAGATAAATGACACGCTAAATTTTACGATCAAATCTCCACAAGGGGTGCGAGTTGACCGGACAAACACGTTTGACCTTGACTCAGTAACTACGCAAGACTTTAAGGTCGAGACTCTCGACATTAATTACACTGGAATTGGATATTACGGCCCAGTACCAAACCTGAAGGCAACTTGGGGCAGCACCGATCCTTGGAAGCCGAAGCCATACAAGAATCAATTATCGGTAGGGGTGTACAAAGATAACGTAACTTCAGAGAAGGTTACAAACACCGTTCAGGTAATCAAGGAAGCAAAGTGGAAGCTGGTTGAAGAATTCAAGCCAACGCTCGTCGACTACAACGACGTTCCACTACCCAGCATAATGACAGTAGCAGACGGTGGTGCATACAGGCCAGCCTTCGGCACCATCACGAATGCGACCATTTTCGGACGAGGGCCAGTAGCAGGCTTGGATAATGCTACCATATACAATTCAACGGGCTTTCTTACGAAAATCCCAGACGTTGCGGTTTCCGGCGGCAGCGGCAGCGGCTGTACCGCAAAACTCGTTCCAGCAACAGGGATAAAATCCGCAGGAACGTACATACGGAATGCACCGTACAACGTCACCGCAGCGGTCACTAAGAATCGCGGGTCTATAAAGGACGCAGACCCCAAGTATGCCATTTCATCGTCAGACGGCAGTCTGATCAGCTTGGCAAACCCGCTCGTGTCGGTGCCAGACTCATACAGAAAGGGATTTGATTCGTTGTCCTCGTACTTCGCAAGGACAGCAGACGGAGACTTCTATGCTTTTGGTGGGAGTTACAACGACTACGGTGGGGCAAACTCTGGCCCCATCGAAATGCGAAGACCCACTGCACAGATGAACCTTGAGTTGACGATTGATAACGCCGGGGAAGACTACCAGCTACCACCAGTATTCACTGTCCCCCAGCCGTCGAGCGAGATCGCCGTTGTTGACGCTGTGATTGACGGGAAGCTGATTGCTCTCGGCGTCGAACACGCCGGATCGGGGTATCGTTATCCTCCAACCCTCACAATCGTAGGAGGAGAAGGCAGTGGTGCGACTGCTGAGGCTGTGATCAGCGGGCCAGTTGACGCATTCACAGTCTCGGGCGGCGGATCAGGATACGCCGCTGTTCCCTTTGCAACCCTCACCGGAAACGGCAGCGGAGGCTCTGCGTCAGTCTCCATGAAGGGCAGCGTGGCCCGGATTGAAGTGTCTGATGGTGGTTCAAACTATTCGGCAGCACCGTTCGTGACGATATCAGGAGACGGGACTGGTGCGGCAGCTACGGCGACCATGAAGCAGATGGTCTCGCAGATTCTGATCACTAGCAGGAGCGGTCGGTACAAGAGCGTGCCGACGGTTGCGATTAGTGGAGGCGGCGGAACAGGTGCGTCCGCTGAGGCCGAAGCCTTGTTTAACGCAAGCGAAGGCACCTACTACATATCCGGAATCCGCATCAAAGACAAAGGCGAGAAATACACGTCGACTCCAACCATAACGATATCGTCAGAGACGAACGCATCCGTTTCGGCCTATGCCGTCATGGATAAGTACGTTGAGTCCGTAGAGGTGACAAGCGGTGGCGTTGGGTACTCGACGCCACCGACAGTTCTTCTCGCCGGTACAGCGTCCGCCTCAGCCTTCCTTACCCTAAACGTCGACTCACTGTCCGTGTCTTCTGGTGGAACGTACAGGTCTCCGCCAAGTGTCTCCTTTGATTCGATCTACACAGTTGAGTCCATCTCGCTCGACGATCCCGGCTCTGGGTATCTGACCGCACCTGACGTCCGCATCATCTGCCCTCGCGGCGTGGGTAGCGGTGCGACGGCTAAGTGTCAGATCAAGTCCGACGGGACGATCAAGAAGATTGTCCTCACGTCTAGAGGCTCTGGCTACATAGAGTCGGCACCTCCTGTTGTCTTGTTCTTCGGCGGAGGCGGCTACGGTGCGTCTGCAACGGCGAACATCGATGCACTAGGGGGCGGGGCATCTGCAACGACCACCATCAATGGGTCGATCTTGTTTGCTCGGGCCGTTCAGGGTGGATCGAACTATCAGTTCTCCCCTACAGTTCAAATCACCGGAGGTGGAAATACTGCACTCGCAGACCTACAGACTCAACTAGCGAATGGCTCGATCACCTCCGATCAATACGAAGATCAGTTTCTTGCTATCGGGGGTCGAATCCGGGCGAGGATTGAGGGTCCGATTTCACGGTTAAACATTGTCAACGCTGGCGATAAGTACGTGAAAGTTGGGACACAGTCCTACACTGAATACTCTACGGACAACGTAGTTAGTCCTGTCGACCTCAACGGAGTTATGGCGAGGGCATACTGCTTCGGAGTGGTCGGCTCTGGGCCAAACGGATGGTATGGAGAAATTGATTTTGAAGCACCCGACAGCTACCCCGGAGGACCGATCTCCCAGCCAGCATCGCTGCCGACGGCCAAGTTCAACCAGAAGCCACAAATACAGTTTGTCAACTCCGTTGCAATCCACCCGGAGAGCTACCACGCCTGTACAAGAACGGCGATAGGAATGTCTTCCGTTTTGACGAGAGGTGGGCCGGTAGGCAACGATTACTACTACAGTCTTGAGTTTCTTGAGTGTGTCATCAATTCAGGTCTGACTATCAATGGCGGGAAAATATCAAGATACTGGACAAGCGGAACGGATTACCAGTACACGGTTGCAAGCGGTTTTGACGGCTTCGCTTTTGATGAGACTCCCCTGATCACATTCGGAGGAGCTTGCGGAACTGGTGCTGCGATTGAGTCGAGCGTTGACGGAGAAGGGAGAATTACTGGGACTTACTTCACCTCAACGGGGTCTGGGTACAGCGTCAACTCGTCGCTTTCAATGTCTCGCGGTGTTATTCGGATTACGCCCTGCACAGCAACTTGCACCGTTTCTGCAACAGGGCAAGTCACTGCCGTGTCGATCACAAGCCCCGGCAGTGGATACATAAATCCAGCCGTAGTCATCCACGGCGGCGGTGGTAGCGGTGCAACGGCAACTGCCATGAGGATGAACAGCCCCAACTCTTCAGGCCAACTTCCCGTAACTGGCGGGATAGCTTCTGTAGCGATAACGTCGGGTGGCTCAGGATACTACGCCGACAATCCTCCACAGGTTTTCATATACGACTCTACTGGCTATTTTTCAGACTCAACATTTGGAAAGGCAATTTCAACGGAGATCGGAAACGTACTTAACCGTGTGGTGAAGTGGTCTTCTGAGAGTAGCGAGCATTGCCCTGCAATACCTCACGAGTACCGCAATGAACAGCCGTTCGGTCCTTGGTTCGATATATCTGACAGGTATACGAACAACTATTTGCAAGGATATCCGGACGGAAGGCAGTTCCAGAGATTTCCTATTGTCAGTTCTCGCAAATACGTTCTCGATTACCACGAATACTTCAGAGGCTTTGGGTATGCCGACTACGTTTCCAATCTATTCATCAGTTCAAATCCATTCCTGCTGAGGAAACCGTACTCGTCGCCTCCGACAGTCACGGTTCAGGGTTCGTGCAAGACTCAGATGCAAGTCTCTTCTGCGGTAGCCAAATGGGGGCCGAAGTATTCAGTGAGCGGTGCAGTTGTTTCGGCAATCAGGACAGACCGATGAGCAACGACCACCATTTCCAGATTGCCGGGGACAAGTGGCTCTGGCGATACTCGCCTCTGAAAGGCTCAGCCGACGGCTGGACTGAGTTCGACAAAAGAAAAGTGTTGATCCACTCAAAGCTTGAGGGTAGAAAGAGGCTTGAAATCGAGCTACACGAAGGCCTTCACGCGGGCTTCGGGCAGACGATATCGGAGGAGAGTGTCACTGAGACCGCTCGCGATCTAGCGAGGATTCTTTGGTCTCTAGGCTACCGGATTCAGGAGGAATCTACGTGAGCAACGACAGTACGGATACGGTCGCCGACGATGACGAGGACGACATCGCAGAAGACATCGAGTCGGCTGCGGACATGGACTGTGCGACGCCGATGCCGGGCGTATTCTGCGTGAGCGACGCGATCGTCGAGGCGTGGAAGCGGATGACCGCAGCCTCCGCCGCGAAGCACGCGTCACGCCACGAGTCTCCTGAAAATCCCAAGGACGTCGTCGGCAGCGACAAGCTCCCGCTTCACCTCTGGCCGACGACGGCGTCTGCGATGGGGTGCATCGCTCTCCTGAACGGTGCGTTGAAGTACGGACGATCCAACTGGCGACACACCGGAGTTCGCTCAAGCGTCTACGTGGACGCGTGCCAGCGTCACCTGATGGCATGGTTTGAGGGCGAAGAGGCGGACGAGGAGGGCGTGCCTCACCTGTCGGCTGCTCTCGCCTGTCTGGCGATCCTCGTCGACTGTCAGGCGGCTGGAAAGCTCAAGGATGATCGCCAGTTCCCCGGCGGTCACAGGAAGCTGATCGACTCGCTCACGCCGCACGTCAAGCGGCTAAAGTCTCTGCACGCCGACAAGTCTCCGACGCACTATGACGCACGAACTTGATTACCTGAAGCAGGCCTGCCAGATCGCCAGACAAGAGTCGCACGATCCTCGCACGCACGTCGGTGCGATCCTCGTGTCTCGTCGCGGAGTCCCGGTCTACGCTGCCAATCAACTGCCGCCCGGCGTGTTCAGAACACTGGCGAGACTTGAGCCGCCACGCAAGTACAAGTTTATGGAACACGCTGAGCGGAACGCGATCTACGCGGCGGCGTCCGCTGGAATATGCACGCACGGTGCGACTCTTTACGCTCCGTGGTTCAGTTGTGCAGACTGTGCTAGAGGAATCATCTGTGCGGGGATCAAAGAAGTCGTCGGCCTCGTGTCGCTCCGGGCAGCAACGCCTGAGCGGTGGGAACGCGACATCGCGATGGCAGAGACCATGATGCAAGAAGCCGGAGTCGCCACTCGATGGCTCGCCGGTACTGTAGGCGAGACGATTCGGTTCGACGACAAAGACATCTCCGTATAAGTCCTGCCGTGCGAGGCGGTGCGACGCCAGCCTACCCCGTCGCACCGCCCCGGCAGGCAACCTCTTAGCCGATTCTCGGCAAGACGTCGCAAGGCTTCGGCCCAGTCTCGATAAATCTGGGATCGACATAATACGCTTTGGCGATTCTGGGACTGGAATGATCAAGCATGGCCGTGGCGTCTCCGCCACGAGCAGCGAAGTGAGTCGCTGCGGAGCGTCTGATCATGTGGAATTTCGTCTTGCGTCCGCCGTCGAGGCCAGCACGTTTGACGATCCTTCCGAATGAATGCCAGAGCAGCGGCTTCACCTTGTCCCACGAGAATATCGCCTGCCCTTGCTTCTTGCCACGGCACATCTGATCGACGAGGTGCTGAGTCTCCAGAGTCAGGCTGTAAAGCTTGTCACGCTTCCTGCCCTTCCTGTACTCGCTCCTGACGAGCAGTTGCCCCTGCTGGTAATCGAGGACTTGCGTCCCCATGATGGCACCTACGCGTTCAGCCGTCTCCCAAAGAACTGAGACCAACGCTCTGAAGTAGAGCGACGTCGGAACGCCGTCGACATCGCCGACCTCTTTGTCGGTCGCACGGATCAACGATCGAATCTGATCGATCGTCCACGCCGTGGGGATTCGCTCTGGCAGCGTGGCCGGAGGAACGCACGGGCGAGTCTTCAGCAGACCGCGATCACAGGCGAAGCGAGCGAGACTCAGTAGCTGAGTCCTCTCTTTCTCTGCTGTGAACGCCGACCTTTCAGATGCCCTCTGCATCAAGAAGCGGGCGAGCGTCAGGTCTTCGAGATCGTCGAGCGTCGGCTGACGCTCAAGCCACTTCGCAAAACTGCGAAGTGTGCAGTGGTAGAGACGCGTGGTGTTTTCGGATTTGCCACGCAATTTCAGGGGAGCATAGATCGTCGTGAAAAACTCAAGTAGTGAAATCATGGTGGGGTGTTCTCCTTCTATTTTCCACCAGCGAGTGGGTGTCGTATCCGCTACACGAGCAGCCGCAAGCTGGGGGAGAGAGTACACCTCCGTGCGATGAATCAGAACCCCCCAAAAATCCTGTTCTTGGGGGGACTGGACCCCACTTCATGCGGAGTCTTCAATCGGATAATCAGGAGGATTTATGAACGCTTTTGAGATTTCTCAGGAAAGGTTTCGTTCATCCACGATCCGACAACGTCAGCAGCCTCCTCGTGAGTCTCGATCTCTCCGCTGAGTAAACCGTCGACCAACCAGACGAGCAGATCGTCGAGGATGAGGTCCGCCGTGGCGTTGACGCCCCGGCGAAACTGCTGGCGGACGGCTTTGCGAAAGCCTTGGACTGACTTGGGGGCTGCTTCTGTCGTGCGAATCATGGTGGTGTTTCTCCGTGGCTATCGGCACCAGAAAACGCTTCCGGTGCCCGCCATAAGAATCCTGTCCCCGCCATTTTTTTTCAAGTCCACAGCGGGTTTCACGGTGAAACCCGCTGTTTTTTACGGAAAAGTACGGATACATGGAGGGACACATGGCTAATTTTCACCGTCCGATCTCGATCCTCGAAGCGGCAGAACTGACCGGCCTAAGCAAGTCTGGGATCGTGAAGGCGATCTCGTCGAAGCGACTGCTGGCGATCCCCTTGAGCGGTCGAGGCCTGATGCTTTGCCACGAACAGGTGACCGGCAAGAGGTTCGACGTGCCAGCCTTCCGTAAGCTGTGCGAGCGGTACGTGTCAGTCCCCGACGCGTGCGAGATCATGTCGAAGACCGACGCGATGGTGATCCGCGACCTGCGGAGCGGGAAGGTCGCCGGGTTCCTTCTGAACGGACGAGCGTGGGCCGTCGATAAGCGGTCCGCCGAGCAGGAGTTTAAGCAGTACCTCGCCAGCCCTCAGCGTCGAGGCCAGCCGCGACAGATGGGAACGTCGCGGTCACCACGCGTGATCCGAAAAAAATCCTTGACCGCGAAGAAGGCGTCAGTACGATCACGCCCCGCCCGCAAGTGATGCGGGACCGGCTTGTACGGAACTGATCGCCATGAGCAACGTCGACCACCCGGACCACTACCAGTCCGACAGGTTTGAGTGCATCGACGTCATCGAGTCTCTGGGCCTTGGCTCAGGGTTCTCAATTGGCAACGCGATCAAATATCTGTGGCGTGCCGGGAGGAAGGGCGACGACATCGAAGACCTCCAGAAGGCTCGATGGTACATCGATCGAGAGATCGCACGGAGGATGAAGTGCAACAAGTCATCATCGACGGCGGAGTCCTGATCGCCTGCCTGCTCTTCGAGATTTTCACTACGTCAATCGGATGGAACCTCTCGATCGCTCCGGTCTTTGGCCTCAAGCAACTCGGCCTGATCGAGTCGTTTGGTCTCGTTGTCTTCATCAAGACCGCTGGTCTTCAGTTCTTCCCGCCCGTTAAGAGGCACACATGAAACCACGTGCGTTTAAATCTTCCACGTTCGTAGTTCGCGGCGAGTGCGTTGCCGGAGTCGACGGAGAAAAGATCGTCGACACGTCGATAGACCTGTTCGACGACAAGACAACAGCCGAAGACTTGAAGCGTTACGGCCAGTGGTTGATCAAGGCGAGCAAATGGCTCAAGGAGAAGAAGAGTGAAGTCTGACGAGTGCAGAGTGATCGCAGCCTACAAGGCTGGAGAAGACTTGGTCGATCGCCTGCGTGCTGCCGACGAGACTCAGCGGCAGCAGTCCGCTGCGTTGCTCCGTGCCGCCGACGAGATCGATCGTCTTGGTCACATGAGAGACTTGATCGACGCCGTCGAGCAGTGGGCACGCGACCGCTGCATCATCCCCAACAGCACGCCGCAGGCTCAGCTACTCAAGTCCATGAGCGAGATGGGCGAGCTTGCCGATGCGACGTTGAAGAACGATCGCCCGGAGATCATCGACGGCATCGGCGACGTCCTAGTGACTCTGATCCTGTACGCAGCCTTGCAGGGACTCGACGTCGAGGCCTGCCTCACGTCGGCCTATGACGAGATCAAGGACAGGCGTGGCACGCTGACGCCGGAAGGCGTGTTCTTAAAGGAGACGGCATGAGTCCAGAACTCCAAGAGAAGCTGTTCGCAGAGTTTCCAGCCTTGTTTGCCAATAGGACGTCAAGGGCAAGCCCGATGTGCTACGGCATCGAGTGCGGCGACGGCTGGTTCAACATCATCCACAACGCGTGCTGGCTGATCAGCAAGCGTGAAGAGCGTCCAGAGGTCGAGAAGCTGACGTTCGTGCAAGTCAAAGAGAAGTTCGGCGGTCTGCGGCTGTACGCGAATGGCGGAGACAGCATCACGACAGGCGTCATCATGATGGCTGAGTCCATGTCTGGCGTGACGTGCGATCAGTGCGGTTGCCCCGGCACGCGTCGTCCCGGCGGATGGATCAGGACTCTGTGCGACTCTTGTAATCAGAAGGCGGGTGCATGACCAAGCTAATCCTCGCCATCGCCGCCGCCCTGATCATCGTCTGGTGCTACGGCTTCGTGCATGCGACGCCCCCTGCCGTGACGCCGGTGCCTGAAAGGCAAGAACGATCTAAGGTCTTCTGCGACGGCCTGTCGCTGCCGCAAGAACGACAGTGCCCGCTCATGTCTGACCTGTGAGGTTTAAGTGAACGCAGACATACCAACTCTTAGATGCTGGGTTCGACTGCCATTTATCTCAGACAACAGCGGCGTCGAGGAAGCCTACGCGTTTGCCGTCCAGAGCTACGGCGGACGCTCGCTGGGTTTTCATTGCATGATGGCGAGCGGTGCCCACTACAGGGGCGTGCCGATCCATGCGATCGCTCTCCGGCCTGATGCCGATGAGACGACGCTGGCGGAGTGCCAACTGTGGGACTGCTTCTCAGCACGCCCTGTGGTTCACGTCTTCGATTACCTTCGCGACCACAAGTGCATTGCGTACACTCGCGGCGGTCAGCAGCGGGGACGGTATCTATTCACCGTCGACTGGCTCCCTGAGACTCAAGAGAAGCCGGGGTTCACGCTGAGTCCGGAGCAGAACAAGTGTGCCCATGTGATCGCACTAGACAACGGCAACCTCTGTGCGTTGCCGACCAATCGTATCGCGTGGACGGACGCTTACTTCGTTGGCGACAACCCCAGCCCACGTGATCGCGGGTATCGCGTCCAGTCTGAGGTGTATCGGTGCGAGGGTGGCGACTTCGACGTGTCTCAGGATGAACGCTATATGTACCGGGTCAATAATGACAGAGACTGACGACCTACTGAAGGATGCCGAAGACTTCGTTCTACGCCGACAGCAGCAACGGACGCACTACGATGGTTGCCGCACGGAACACGTCGAGTGTCTGATCAGCGACTTGAAGATTGAGATCGAACGGCTGCGACTGACCAAGAAGGAACGCAAGGCAATTGCTTTCGCGGCAGAGCATTTCGGTGCGTTCAAAAACCAAGCCGCCACGCTACTTGGCATTCTGGAGAGACTGAAATGAGAATCGACCCCGACGAGTGCCGCGACCCAGACCTCCTTGCCGCAGAGGTGCGGCGATTGCAGGCCGTAATCGCAGCAGGCGAGCCAACCCTCACCGACGCGGAGCGGGAGGCTGTGCGATTCTTCTCGCAGATAGACGGTCCTGAAAACGTGCCGGTGGCGAACAAGCGAGCCGCCACGCTCCGCTCACTTCTGGAGCGTCTCAAGTGATCGACGCGTTAGTCCTGAAAGTCGTGAAAGCCTACGGCTTCACCGGGTCGGCGGGCCTGTTCGCGAGTGCTGGTTTCGCTGCGGGCATCTGGCTCGTCGCGGCAGTGTGGAAGACCGTCAATGGTGAGTCCGAAATCAACGAGACGAAGATCAGGCTGTACGAGGCGGAACTCAAGCGACTGAAGCTGACGGCAGCGGAGCGTGAGGCACTGATGGTCGCGTCGATCGAACTGAACGCGATGAACGGATTTGAGGAAAGCCACTCTTGGACGCTCCGCAAACTTCTGGAGAGGATGACATGACTGATCGCAACACCTTCGCCGCTGCGGCACTGACCGGCCTGCTATCGAACGTCCCCCGCTATCAGCTTGGCCCGCTCACCGAGCAGGCGTTCCAGATCGCCGACGAGATGATCAAGCAGTCATCGCGGACCGCTGAGGATCGCGAGATGTTGAGCGAGTTCCAGAAATTCGTGCAGGAGGAGAAGAAGAATATGGACGACGATCCGCTCGACTACAGGCCGACGAGAAAGGAACGCGACGTCTGGGTTTCAGTCAACGACCGTCTCCCTCCCGACGGCGAGACCGTCCTGTGGTATGACGCTGACGACGAGGTCTGCAAGTACCTGTTGGGGGAAAAAGACGGGAACGGCATCAATTGGGGCGGCGATCTCAACAATCCGCTCGCGGGATACACACACTGGCGACATCTTCCGGGTCCGCCGACGGCGTAAGTAAAATGACGATAGATGCCAAAATCAAAACGCGTGAAACAGCAGACTCGTCAGAAGCCGATCCACATCGAGCCTCTGCGTGAAGTCGAAGTGACGCCGCTCAACCGCCAGCAGGATGCGGCGTTGAAGTGCGTTGCACGCTCGCCCATCTCTTTTCTTCTTGGCCCGGCGGGCACGGGCAAGACTCACCTCGCGTGCGGGTACGCTGCTCGTGCGGTGGCCGACGCCCGCATCGAGAGGATCATCCTCACGCGTCCCATCGTCGAGGCTGGCGAGTCTCTTGGATATCTGCCCGGCACGTTTGAGGAGAAATCCGCACCGTACCTCCTTCCTATATATGACGCCCTCGACGCCGTCGCTGGACGCACCGGGCGACGCCGTGAGCAACTACGTGCCACTCTTCAAGTCGCACCTCTCGCCTACATGCGTGGCCGCACATTCAACAACTCGATCATCATTGTCGACGAAGCACAGAACTGCACGCTCTCGCAGCTACGGCTCGTCATCTCAAGACTTGGTCGAGACTCGCAGATGATTCTCACCGGCGACCTCTCTCAGAGCGACCTCCGGACCCACGATCAAGGCCTTGGAACCGTAGTCAAGAAACTTGAAGGCCTCTCCGGAGTCGCAGTCTTCAGGTTCGACTCGCAGGCAATTGTCCGCCACCCGATTCTGGCGGGCGTGCTGGAACGCCTAGAAAACTAGGCTTTTTGCAATTGTGTCATAGCAAGTCTTTTCCCTATTGCATTACGGCTGACCTCTGCTATAATGCAGGGGCACGACGACGAAACCACCAACCAAGGAGATCGACCAGTGATCAACACAACTCTCGCCGCCCCAGCTTGGAAGTCCTACCGCATCGGCACCATCGTCAAGCTCGACGACGGACGGTCCTTCACGATCGACTCGATCTCGATCGTCAACACCGACGGCGGCTACAAGTCTCGCCGGTTCGCCCTCTCCGGCCCCGGTGGGGCCAAGGTCGTGAAGAGCAGCCGTGGCATCACCCTCTGGGTGGCCGGGCTTGAGAACGATCGAGGCGAGCCGACGCCTGCGGTCACGCCGAAGGCTAAGCCGCCGGTCTCCCCGGTCGCTGAGAGTGGCCGCATCCAGCACGCCTATTTCGAGGCTCTGCTGAGGATCGTGAAGGCACGCCGGAACTCGTGGCTCTGCGGCCCGGCGGGCAGCGGCAAGACGACGTCGGCCCACGAGGTCGCCACCCTGCTTGGCCTGCCCTTCTATGCCAAGAGCGTTGGTCCGCAAGTCACTGAGTCGAGCCTCATCGGCTACACCGATGCCAACGGCAAGACGGTCCGCACGCAGCTTCGGGAGGCCTTTGAGCATGGGGGCGTCTTCCTGCTCGACGAGGTCGACGCAGCCAGCCCGGCTGTGCTGGTGGTCATCAACGCCCTGCTCGCCAACGGCGTTGCCAGCTTCCCCGACGCCGTGGTCACGAAGCACCCTGACTTCGTGCTGATCGCCGGTGCCAATACGATCGGGCAGGGTGCCGATCGCCAGTACGTGGGACGGCAGCAGATTGACGCCGCCACCCTCGATCGGTTCGTCCTGTGCGACTGGCCCTACGATCCCCGCATCGAGGCGGCTGCGGCGGGGGTGCCTGTGTCGGCTGTGGCAGCGTCGATCTGCCCCTCGCCGTTTCAGTTCGAGGACGAGAGCGATGCTGAGTCTCGCTGCTACAAGTACGTGGAGACGGTGGTCGCGATTCGCAATGCCGTCGCCAAGTTTGGCAAAGCAGTCCGCGTGATCATCTCGCCCCGTGCCAGCATCAACGGCACTGCCCTGATTCGGCAGGGCTTCACGATCGAGGACACCCTGAACCTCTGCGTCTGGAAAGGTCTGGATGCGGACACCCGGAAAAAGATCGAGGCCGCTTGCTAATTAGCTGACCTGTGCTATAATGAATCACCACCCCAACACGGAGACCTACCAGTGAGCAAGATCATCAAGAAGAATTTCGAGTCATTCGACGAGTTCGTCGCCCAGTCGCTCGTGGTCCCCGACAACTGTCGGTCGAGCCGTCGAACCAACTCCCCAAGCTTTCACGGCACGCGGAGTTTCGAGGAGGCCGTCGACATCGCACGCAAGGGCTGGCCTGAAGGTGCCAAGCGTGCGGTCGAGATCGGTGCCAGCGTGGCGGCTGCGGTTCGCGACGTGATCAACTCCAAGGCGTCCAGCTACCAGTATGACGTCGCCGGGCAGTTCATCGACATCGGTCGCTACCTCACCGGCGAGCCGGAATGCTTCGGCACGATCGTCGAGGATGCCGACGCGATTCGGAAGCCGGTGATCAAGCTTGTGGTGAACCTCTCCGCCAGTGCCTGCGTCAGTGCCGACACGCTGGTGGCTCGCGGCGTGGCGGTTGTCGCAGCCGTCGACATCCTTGAGTCGGCAGGCCGTCGCGTCGAGGTGGTGGCTGCTACCGGGCACCACTCGTACAGCACTCAGCTTGAGATTCGCATCCCGGTCAAGTCTGCCGGTCAGCCGCTCGACATCGACCGTCTGGCGTTCTGCTTGGCTCACCCATCGTGCTACCGCCGTCTAATCTGGAGCATCTCTGAGCAGCACGGCGTTCTGCCCAGCAACTGCACGCCGGAGAGCGTGACACCGGAGGACGACGAAATCGCCACCCGGCACTTCTACGGTCACGTCGACAAGGCCCGGCTGCTGGAAGAGATCAAGTGGATTTGCGACCAGTGCGGCGTCGAGATTCCGCAGGAAGACATCGAGAGACTGGCAGCAGCCTGACAAGTCTGGATACACTCACCACCAGCCGAAGGAGATTCCCGTGAACACCACCACCCACCAGTTCATCTCGATCGACTCGAAAGAGGGCAAGGCCTTCCTGCGGAAGGTCGCACGCAGTTGGCACGAATGGAGGCAGGAGTGGAGCTTCCGTGCAAGCAAAGATGCGGACTGGAAGATTACCTTCAGCCGCACGATCAGGGGAGAGGTTGGCGAACCCGACGCGTGCGTGACGGTGGAGACCGACGCGTGCGTCACGCAGTGCGGACACACCGGACGGGTTAAGAGTTTCGATGACTCTGACGAAGTCATCGTGCCGGAGGCGACGCGAGTCTGGCTGAGCGGTTCCGACGCCCGCACGGCTGCTACTCTGCTGCTCGACGGATGGCGGTTCGACGTTTGCCATTCGGCTGGCTCGACGTCGAGCAGCAAGCATGGGCTGGCGTTCCTTTCGCTTCGCGTCGAGCGACGCGGGAGCAAGGCAAAAGACAACTGGGACTCGCTGGAGATCGGCTCCGCGAGCGTGCTGGTCAACGGCATCTTCGTAATCAGGGGGGCAGTGGAATGAGCCTGTTGAAATTCATCGACGCCGCCAAGTCTCGCGGCTGGCATCACGAAGAGAGTGGTGCCCGTAGCGATACTGGCGGCTGGACACCAAACCCGAATGCGATCACGTGGGGTCGCGGTCACTACCCGACACTTGTTCGTGGTGCGGTACGTGTCGCGATCGAGAACATCGATCTGTACTACCACGACGGACGAGCGTGGCGTGGCGATCCGCACGTGCAGCCTGACGATCGAGTCACGCTGGCGGCGATCATTGTCGACGGCGAGAGCCGGAGGCAGGGGCTGGCGACGGCGGCGATGAAAGACTTGCAGGCGATCGCGGCAAGTCTCGGCATGGAGATCAACCTTGAGGCGTGCCCGATGGGTGCGTTCAAGGCGAAGGGTCACCGCACGGTGACGATGGGCAGGCTGATCAAGTGGTACAAGTCCCTTGGGTTCCGTCCAGCGTGGCCGGGACAGGGCGAGACGATCCTTGTGTGGAGGGCAACGCGATGAAGTGTTCGATCTGCAAGAAGGACATCCCAGCCGTCGGCGGCTGGACTCAGGGCAACAATGCGGAGCCAGTGAACGATGGGCGGTGCTGCGACCAGTGCAACGTGGCGGTGGTGATTCCAGCACGGCTTCAGAAACACAAAAAGGGAGGTGAGTGATGCACCAGATCAAGCCGACAAGTTCATTCGCTGGCACGCCTCGCGACCGGATGGCAGACGCACTGGCGTCGGTAGCCAACGCTCTCGAAGCGGCTCAGCGGCTCATGGGTGAAGCAACACCGCACGGGCGGGACTACCATGATCAGTCGCAGTGGGCGACCGATCGCAGCGAGTCGGACCGTCGCATCCGGGTCGTCGAAGAGTTGGTGCGGCAATACTGGCGAGAGGCCATGGAGGTGCAAGAGTGAGAAAGACTCACAGACTTGGGCAGGCCACGGACTGCCACCTCTGCGGGCGGACGGTCGCGATCGTTCGTAGTGGCGTGAGCGGCAAGCTGGCCCGGCACAAGTGCCCTCACGGCACGTGGTGCCAAGCCGGTGGCAGGGGCGGCTGGAGCAAGAGACGGTCGACCATCTGCCGGGAGTGTCGGCAGGCCTGTCCGGGGGCAAGCCTAGAAAACCCCCTAAAAACAGGCCCAAAAAATCGTGTGTCATAGCGAGATTTTTCCCCTTGCATTACGGCTGACGTTTGCTATAATGCAGGGGTACGAACGAGACACCAAGGAGCCGAAAAATGACCAACCTCAGCAACCTCTCGCCCGTCGCCGTCGACACCATCTATCTGGAACGTATCCGCAGCCTCGACTCCGCTCAGCGTGAGGCCAAGTACGCGACCTACCCCCTGACCCGTGCCTTCGGCAAAGAGGTCTACGTTGGCGGCTCGCACTTCGGTCGCTACCGTCGCCCGGAGGCCGTCGCCGTCCACCCGGACGCCGTGATCCCCGCCGGGAAGGGCGACTACCGCACGGCGGTCTGGTCGCTCTCCAGCATCGACCTGAAGCCCTTGACGGCTGAAGACGTGATCGAGGCTGCTTCCGCAGGGCACCCGAAAGCCGCCGATCTGGCCGACGAGATCGCCGCCTACGAGGACGCCGTCTCCAAGCTTGCCGACGCCCGTCTGGCCGTCGAGGAGGTCGAGGATGAGTTCAAGAGCCGCCCGTGGAGTCGGTACTGGCTCGTGACCACCAGCGACGGCCATATCCACCGCTCGACGTGCTGCTCGACGTGCAACAAGGGACGGTCCTCGACCGGCTTCGCCCTCGTGCCCTACCTCAGCGGCTCAGCCTCGACGGAAGCCGTGGCAGACCTTGGACCGGCTCTGTGCAGCATCTGCTTCTCAGACGCCCCGGTTGAGTCCAAGGAGCAGGCCCGGATTCCTGCCCGGCTGGCACTCGCCCTGCGGGAGGAAGGCTCTGAGGCCTTCCTGAAGGCCCGGAAGGAAGCCAATGAGAAGGCCAAGGCCAAGGCGGCGGACCGCTGCCCCGGCAGCGGCGAGCGGGTCGAGTACAGCCCACGGCACCGGGTCTACTGCCCGGCCTGCGGCTGCGGCGTCCGGTCGACCACCGGCAAGATTCCGGCCCACCGTCGCCCCCGGTACTACGCCGTCCGGATCGAAGAGAACGTCTACGGCGACAAGTATTGGAACGGCAGCAGCTTCGGCCCCTCGACCAAGAAGGTCGCTTTCGAGACTCAAGAGGCGGCTCTGGCCGTGCCCGGAGTGACCAAAGTTTTGCGAGACTGAGCAGTGTGTCATAGCACTTGACATAAGGCTGACCTTTGCTATAATGCAGGGGTACGAACGAGACACCAGCCACGAGGAGAATCATCATGGTCACCGCTTCCGCCACCAGCCATCTGCTTGTCGAAGTCTCTGAGTATCAGGGGATCGGCTTCGCCTCCGTCGATCTGCACGGCGACGGCCACTACAGCCTCTACGAGTTCTACCGTCGCCTGCCAAACGTGATCGAGTGCAACGGTCGCCTGTACGGCAAGTCTTGCTGGGACAGCGACCAGCAGAAGGCCTACTACCGCACGGACCGCCACTTCGCCGTCGCTCGCTGAATTGTCCGGATACCCTTACCACCCCAAGAGAACAACGACAATGAACGCAAACTACTTCACCTCGTCAGGCATGAACCCGCGACCGCTGGACGACTACGATCACCTGTGTGCCAGATACTATCGGGCTTGCAGGGCGGGCAATCACCCGGCAGGAAGTGCTTTCGAGAAGCAACTGCTCTCCGGCACCACCCCCGGCGAGAGGAGCGAGGTTCTCGACTATGCGTACACTCACGGCTATAACCTCGCCAAAAATCAGTGACCCACTTGCCATAAGGCTGACCTTTGCTATAATGCAGACATGAGCAACATCACCAAGCAACTCGAAAAACTCGCAGCCGCCCCGGCGGGCACGCTGCGTCGGATCGCCAAGACGTGGGTCTTGTCAGTTCCGAAAAGCTACGGGGCCGCTCGATTCAACATAGACGGCCAAGAGTTCGACATCGACGGTGCGGTCGCGAGACTCACCCAGACCAACACGAAGGAGACATGATGCAATACAGCGTTGACCAGAAGGGCACCAAGAAAGTCATCCGGCACTGGGCCGACGGCACTGCCTACGAGCAGACCAGTCAGTCTGAGGTCGCGTTCAATGGCAAGTGTCGCGTGAATGTCGATGCCGACGACTTCTTCGGCGGCGACGAGAGCCGATGCTATCGCGGTCCTGTTCTCGAAAACCCGACATGGAGGAGGCTCTTCAGCGAGGCCAAGAAAAGCCAATCCAAGACTCGCGACTACCACCACGACTTCTTCGAGGGGGTCTACGGCGGCAGCGTCGACTCCAACGGCGTCGCAATTCTTCACCTACTACTTGGCTCTTGACCTTGTCACCAACTGACTTGTCCGGATACACTCGCCACCCCCCAACCTGAAAGAGACTTACCAGTGAACACCATCTACATCAACCTGAAGTCGAAGTCGAACTACGCCGCCGAAACTCTGATCCTGTCAGAGAACGGCAGCGGCATCCTGCTCGGTGACGCCCCGGCCTTCGCCGCCCAGTGGGGCAAGAAGAACGCCAGCCACGGCGTCAGCTACACCGTGACCAACGAGGCAGGCGACGTCCTTGCCAGTGAGACGGTCAGTATCGCGATCAAGCCGCTCGTAGACACGCTGCGGCTAGACTCGCGGCACCAGTTCTTCGGCGTGCTGGAGGCTCTCCAGCAGTACGTGGACAACTGCGAAGACGCTGAGTACCTCATCGATGAATCAAAGCACGAGGAGTTCCGGGCCAAGCTGGACGCCGTCGCCGCCCTCCGCGACCAACTCGATGCCGTGCTGGCATCACTGGCCCGGTAGTACGGACTCGCTCACCCCTCACCCGAAAGGAACCCAACCCGTGAACACCAAAGCCACAAAGATCGACCATCTGACATGGAGCTACCGGGGCTTCGAGATCAAGCGGAACTTCCTCAGCCCTCGCGGCACGTGGAACGTCTGCAACACTCAGCAAGGCTATCGAGTCACTCCCGGCGGTGATGCTGGAGGAGACTGGAAGCCAAGCATCAATGAAGCCGTCGAGGGTATCGACAGGCTCTACGCACGGTTTTTCGAGTTGTCGTCTCAAGGCAAGTACATCCTGATTCAGGCAATCAGGAATCTTCAGAAGCAACGCAGATCGCAACGGATCGCCGTCAGCGAGTAGTACGGAATCGACCACCACCAACCCGAAAGGAACCCAGTGGAACTCATCATCAAAATCAACCTCGACAACGCGGCGTTCGAGAGCAAGTACGAGATCGCCCGGTGCCTCTCGAAGACTGCCGGAGAGATTCTCGACGTTCCGGGCGTGGCTCCCGCGAACAGTGCGGGACTCATCCGCGACGTCAACGGCAACGCCGTCGGCCAGTGGGACATCATTCAGTAGTACGGACTTTTTCACCATCAATCAGAAAGGCAGTTATGGATTACTTCCCATCAATGACGTTCACGAGAGTCGAGTGCATCAACAAGAGCTTCGGCGACGTTCGGCAGATCGTCCCGGTCACTCTTGGCGAGGCTGCGGACATCGAGAAGACGACGATCCAATACCTGTGCCTCGCGGCGGTGTATCAGTTGCTGGAGGAAGGCAAGCTGAGCATCGTTGACGTGCAGCAGGCTTACCAGCGAGGTGCATCTTCGTAGTTGTGAACCCGGAACTCGTGAGACTCGCCACGGTGGCGACAGTCCAGACTCGACAAGCAACCCTCAAGACTAAGGCGGTGCTGAAGTGAAACCATTTCGCGTGTCGGCTAACTGGATTTACTACGCCCACCAGCCGGGGGCGGAGAGCGGTCAACCGTCGGCAGTCGAACTCTGCGACCTGATCACGGAGCGAGACTACGTGCTGGTGCCGGGCGAGAGACTCGACCTCATCAGGGAGATCATTGACGTCGCTGGCCTGTACTCGTCGAGCTACGGCGGCGATCGGGAGGACAAGCTTCAGGCGGCACGGGCTAGTGCGTTGATCAAGAGGGCGTGCAAGTACATCGAGGAGACAAGCAAATGACTCAGGTTGAAATCGGTCAGGTGGTGGCGACGCGTGGCGTGTCTGAGTGGATGCAGGGCACGCACGAGGTCGCGGTCGCACGGGCGGTCTGGCGACATCGAAACAAAGACTGGGGCAAGGTGTGTCCCGAAGACAAGGCGACGAACGACGAGGCCGTGCGTGACGGCAACAGGCTGCTCTCGTGCTACGACATCGACGGGCGAGACGTGTGGGTGATCACTGAGTGGGATCGCAGCGTGACGACCATCCTTTTTCCGGAGGAATACTGATGCAAGTAATTAAGCACGCCGTGTCCGTCGTCATTCGCGACGGGCAGGAGGTGGAGTGGTTCGCGAACGAGAAGGACGCGTCGGCGTTTGTTCAGCACGTCTACGGCCTGTCCCCGTATGACCTGATCGGCCACCCCAGCGTGGCGATCGGCGGCATTAGGGAGCCACGGGCGGGCGATCTGGTCAAGACTCAGGAGGGCATGGCCGTACTGGGCGGCGACGGGTATGTCTGCCTCAACGCCCGGACGTTCCGGGCGGAGGGGCGGATATCCTGCTCTGGAGGCCCGACGGTGCCCGTAGACGTCGAGCGGCTGCGGTTGGTGGGTCTGGAGAGGCTCAAGGTCTGGCGGTGGGCAGACGGCTACCCAGCCGCCCACAACGGGGGCGACTACGTGGTCACCGTGCCAGTCTGGGAGGCCCAGAAATGAAGCGGCTAATCGAGTCCCTGCTGCTGGTCCGACTGGGGCAGGAATTGGGCACAGACTGTCCACTTTCGAGGGCTATTGCGGAACTGATCGAAACTGCCCTAAAAACAGGGCTTTTCTGAGTTGTGTCATAGCACTTGACATAAGGCTGACCTTTGCTATAATGCAGGGGCACGACGACGACACCACCAACGAGGAGACGAACCAGTGAACACGACCATTACCAACACGCCAGCCGCCTTCGCCCGTGCCGCTTTCGAGAAGGCCAAGTCTCTTCACGAGCAGTGCCAGTCTGAAATCGCCGCCGGGCGGTTTCTCTGGAGCGGTCCCTCGATCTGCCCGCAGGAGGGCGACGGCGTCTCCGTGAAGGTTCCGTCGAATCAGGAACTGCGTGCCAACTTCGCCGCCGCGTCGAACAGCTTGAACGACCACCTCGACCGGCTCGTGGCCCAAGAGACCGGCTTCGGCGGCTCGTTCATCGACCTTGTCGAGGCTCAGCGGAAGAACGGATACCGACCCTCATTCTACGAGAAGGACAACCCTGCCGTGGCGGTGCTTGCCGACGCCTACGACTTTGTGGCGACTCTCTGGGGGCTTCCCCTGACGTCTTATCGCCCGGAGCAGCCTAAGCCGCTCCCGGTGTGCGTGTCGACGTTCCCGGCGGGCCTGCCGCCGCTCCCGGCGTGCATCAGGGATGACAAGAGGGGCTTCTACAACTCCAACGGCTACGCCAGCCAGATCGTCCAGTTCATCGAAGCCGGGCGGATCGCAGATGCAGTCCTTCTCGCGGTTCGCGTGGCTGGTAATGATCACCGCCATGCCGCCGACATTCGTGACTGGTTCAGCCGCACGGCTGACTCGCTGAAGAACCGGCTCGACGATGATCGCCCGGCGGTGCTGACAATCCAGTGGATCAAGGATCGGTGCCGCCAACTTCGCGACATCGCTCACGCTGAGGCCAAGACGGTCGACTGTAAGTTTGTCCGGTCGCGGGGCTACGAGTACAGGCTCTGCTCCGACAAGGGCACGATCGAGTCCTCCGGCCCCGGCTGCAAGGAGCCGACTCTCAAGAGTCTCCGGGCGGACGCCGTCGCTTGCCGGGAGGATGGAGGTGACTTGATCCAGATCGGCGGCGGCTACGACGGAAGCGACGACTTTGGGTTCAGCGACTACCAGCCGTTTGTCACGGAGTGGAGCCTGACCCTGACGGTCGAAGAAATTCTCAACATCAAACGTGCGTCATAGCACTTGACTTACGGCTGACCTTTGCTATAATGCAGGGGCAAGACGACGACACCATTAACGAGGAGACGACCCGTGAGCGACGAAAACCACCTGACCCTGCCCGTCAAAACGCACTCCGCTTTTGTGAAGCTTTGGGAACTCGACAAGACCCTCGTGGGCACGCCCGACTATCTGGGCATCGCCTACTTCTGGGACTGCGAGTACAAGCAACTCCTGCGGATCGCGACGCCCAATCAGTGCAAGACGGTCCACGACCGGCTGCTCGCCGCTGGCCTCAAGCTGGACGGCGTGAGCGACCAGCACAAGGCGATCATCGAGCGAGTCCTGCTCAAGAAGGCCAAGAAGGTCTACGGCCTGTCCTGATTCGCCCACCACCACCACTAGCCAGAGGAGACTTACCAGTGAACGACATCAACAAACTCGCCGCGAGTCTTGGCCTGACTGTCAACGAGTTCTACGGGAACGAAGGTGACGATCAGCCGACGCTGATTTCCGCAGTTAACGGCGACGGCATCGTCGTCTTGTATGCCCGGACGCAAAGCGGCATCTACGAAGGTCTGCTTTCCATCCACCACAATCGGAAGCTGTGCGTCAACTGCTCGATCGACAACGACTGCGTGACGTTCTACGGAGACCTTTGCGAGGACTGCCACGAGCAAAACGAGTACGCCAAAGTTCTCGACGCCGACTTCTGTCAGTCTCTTGACCACGACCACTCTCTCGACTCTTGATACCAACACCACCATCCGAAGGAGACTTGCCAGTGAGCGACAACTTCATCACGTCTGAGATCGGGGCCGAAGCCGCCATCTGGGCTGTGGGCACTCGCTACAGCAAGGAGTACATCATCCGGGCGTATCGAAGCCACATCGAGGTTTGTCGCGAGGTGGGGTGTGCCCCGCTCGACATTCAGCGGTACTGCGAAGAGGTTCTAGGGATCGACCCACTAGCCAAAGGAGACGACCAGTGAACATCAGCATCTCAATCTGCCCGACGTCGCTTGAATACGCCAACGGCGACACGTATGACCAAGAGCTACTGCTTGAAGCCATTCGAGAGTTCATCGAGAAGAAGCACCCCGGTGCGGTCATATCGTGCCTCCAGATCGGCCACCGTCAGGGTGATGAGTGGGCACGTGTCGACGGCGACGATGAGGCAGGGTCAGACTTGCTATCGGATTTCTACGAGCAGCACGGTGCCGACGAAGACTTGTTTATCGAGGAGGACGACCAATGAGCAAAGTTCTGAACGATCTGGCAAAGAAGCATCCAGACAAGATCGATAGCATCGAGCGTGATGACACTGGCTGGATCATCTACCTGACAGACGATTGGGTCGAAGGCACTGATGCCAGAGACTGCCACATGATTTTCGAGGACACGGTGGCAGAGTGTGTTGCCGCCTTCCGCTGCATCAGGCCGAAGAAGTGATTGACCACCAACCGAAGGAGACTCCAGTGAACGCAACAGACACCGACAACGAAACGATCCTGTTAGGCATCCGAAAGAGCATCGAAACGTACAAGAAACTCTTCGATGACGAGAAGGCGATTTTTTCGAGGCAGGCCGGAGAAGACCCTTCCGTGGCAATCAAGTTTTCAGAAACAGTTCTTGGGCGGCAGTACGTGTACGAGGCGTGGCTGCAAGTTGGCAACTACATCGACGTCTACAAGCGTGGTGACACCGCTCGGAATGCAGTGATTGGCAGCTTGGTAGCTCTCAAGCAAGACTTGGATTTCAGCATCGATAAGAGAACTTTCTCAAGTGTTCTGGAACACGCACAGCACGGCTGCTACCAGCGGGCGTTGAAGTACGTGATCCAGCAAATCGAAGAGCTTCTTAAGGCCTGCGACTGACACCACCAACCGAAGGAGACGACCAGTGAACATCACTAACAAGTGGAAGACGATCCGCACGGTGCTTGAGTGCGACACGACGATAAACGTCGAGCGGACCGATCAGGGGCCGGTCGACTACATCCCGAAGTGTCTTTATCAGGCACGGCTCAGCGGCAAGAACGGCCTGCGTGGACGGTATGTCAACGTGCTGGGCGGGACCGTGCGGCAGATCAGCTACACGTTCCCGATCGACGAGAAGACTCTTCACGAGTGGCGTGAGGTTCGTGAGTTCATCATCAAGCGGCACGGCAGCAACGGTGCCAACCAGCCGATGACTCAGACTCACGTGCTTGGGATCGTCTGGGCCAAGACTGCCGACGAGGCCAAGACTGTCGCCAGCGAGAAGTGGACTTGCTACGCCAACCAGTATTTCGAGGCGATCGACTACGGCGTGCGGAACAGGAAAGAGGATCGAGAGGCGGCACGAGAGGCGGATGCGTTCGATCCAGAACCAATTACAGGAGACGACCAGTGATCCCCAAAAAAAGGCAAGCGGCGACGGTAGTCGCACTGACAATCGGCTGGGACGCGGCGGAAGTCCGTGAGTACCAGTACCAACCGTCGAGGCTCTCGTCCCCTGCTGTGTTCGCAATCGGCGACAGATACTTCGCGGTCCACCCCACGAAGCCACGGCACGACCTTGGCGGCGAGTGGCGTGAGCATGACGATCAGTTTTTTACAAGAGGCACGGAACGCAAGGTCTGGGTGTTGGAAGCATCAACGGAGGACAACAAATGATCCACGGCAACTGTCGCAACAGCGAGATCGGTGCCTACGAGGGCGGAGACATCTCCGGCTGTGGGCGGTGCGGGTACGGGTTTAACTTGCCTCGTGGCAGCACGGTGGTGCTGGCCTCGTGCAAGGAAGCCCTGAACGGTGAGACTCTCTGCCTGAAGTGTTTGGGCGAGACTCTCGGTGACATCAAGAGTGCTACTCACAAGAACTGAGGTGACGACATGAAAAAGTGGAACGTCCGCAGCTACAAGCAGGGCACGCTCAGGACTCTACGCGGAGCCTTGCCGCAGATCATGGTTCACCACGAGGTGATCGTGGCACAGATCAAGACCGATGCGTTGCGTTTTTTCTACGAGAAGCACCCGGAGGACAAGGGCACGCTCAAGGTGACGGCGTCGCCGTTGAAGGAGGTCAAGACATGAGCAAGTCACGTCTGACAGTCGAGGAGGCTCTGCGAGTGTTGGCGGACACCGTCGAGCAGCGGGGAGGTTACGCGAAGGGGTCGCTCGTCGACCGGGCGGTGAAGAAGGCACGAGAAATCATCGAAGAGGGCAAGGCATGAGCAACGTAAATGGATACGAATGGTTGACTCAGGAGTGCGAACACTGCGACGGCGACCACCAGAGCCACCGCAGAGACGCCGACGGTCGCTGGCGTTCCTTGGGGCGAGACGATCGCCTGCGAGGCTTTGTCTGCAAGACGTGCGACGACTCGCTCGACGAAATGCTTAGAGAGCCGCACGATGAGCAATAAATTCATCACGACCGACGAGGCAGTCGACGCACTCGACTCTTTGCGTCGCAGCGTCAAAGACTTGGATTCACTTCGGCGGGCTATCCGCAACGCGGCGAAGGAGTTTCCCCTGACCAAGCTGGCTAGGCCGATCAAGATGCCCAAGGCTCACGAGATGCTCTCGGCGTGTCTGGCAGACTTGATCGAGGCGTGTGCCCACCTTTCGCAGGGCGACGACGCTGATCGGATTGAATTGAGCAAGGAACTGGCAACGCGGATCGTCGAGGAGGGCTTAAAGTGAGCAACGACGACTACATGACTGGCGACGACCAGCAACTCGTGGAAGATTGCGTGAAATATCTACGCGGCACAATCCACCTGAACTCGAAAGTCCCTCCGCACTTGCGGGTGCCAGTCAGCATCGAAGGCACCGTCCGTACTTGGATGAAACGGCATCTCGTCGGCGTGGGCCTGCTATGGGGGCACGCTGCCGAGACGACTGAATGCGTAAGGATTGTTTCACTTGTTAAAGAAAGGGTCGAGACGTGAGAGCAATCAAACTCAAGAACGGTGAGCGAGAGACCGTCGTGCGGCGTTTCAAGATTCCCGGCAAGAACCGTGGCTTCCTGTCGATCTGCAAGAGTGGAAACTGCTACACGACTCTTGGCGGCACGGCGTGGTGGGTGTTCGATCTGGCGGATTATCGGGCGATCGACGCCACGAGCCGTGAGGCAATGCTGCGAGTCTACAACCGCGAGCGGCTGTTTCGAGACACTGAGGCGTTCGCTACGTTCATCATTCAGAACAGGAAGAAGTCGGATAATTAGATTGACCAAGGAACAGGGTACGGATACGATCGCCCGATGAACACAAAAGAAGAACTACGGGCGTGGGCATCCGGCATCGTCGGAGATACGCACGCTGACGCCGTCGTCGAGTGCCTGCTACAGCCGGGGCACCCTGAGTTCGGCAGCGACTGGGCACCGTACCTAGAAGGACTCGACCTCTCTCTGATCGCACACACCAGCGTGAAGATCAAGGAGATGAGCCTGAACGGCATCGTCGACCTCAAGCCTCACGGCTGCGGCATCAAGCTGATCTGCGGAGACTGGGAACTGTATCACCTCGACAAGGCGGCGATCGACAAAGACCTAGACACACTGGAAGGACTGTTTACATGAGGAAGAAGAGAACGGTAGCCAAGCAAGTCAACGACCCTCTCAAGTACGTTCGCGAGTTCGCACCCAGTCTCACGGTGGCACGGGCGAGTCTCCTGCCGTTTGAAGACCTGATCTCTGCGGAGAGTGCCGGGCCTCAGAACGGCGAGTCTGAGGAGCCGTTCTTTGAGGTGATGATCGACACCACTGAGTACGGCCAAGACGCACGGGTCGCGGCTCACGTCACCGCCGAAGACGTGACCGTGACGGTCTACGAGATCATGTTCGACGAAGACGGCGAGCCGGAGGGCGAGTTCGAGATGGAGTCTTGGAAGTCGAGTCTCGATGGACTCTGGGAATGGCTCCGTCAACTACCACGCCCTGCCCGATCGTTCCGCCGACGAATGCGTTGACAATAGTCTGATCTCGTCCGATAATCCAAGCAAGGAGACCGCCATGCCGAAGCCACCACCGATGCCACAAGACAATTGCATAGTCCTGACTCGCGAGGCCGCGAAGATTCTTGGCTGCTCGATGAAGCAAATCCGAAATCTCGCCGTCGCTGGCACGATCAAGAGTTGGCAGCTAGGCCCAAAATCGTTCGCGTATGACCCTGAAGAACTCCGAAAATACAAGTCCGAAAAAGAGGCCAGCCGGAAGGCCGGGACGTGCCGGGGTAAGCTACCGCAGGGTTTTTCGGTCTATGTCAGCCCGTGGCACCGAAAAAAGAAGAAATAGTGGAAAAAGCCCTGTTTTTACGGGGCTTTTTACCCCTTGACAATAGGCTGACGTTTGCTATAATGACCTCACAAGGCCGACGACACCACCTTCCAAGGAGCAGCCAAAATGAGCAACTTTCCCCGCTTCAACACCTCGACCAACACCCCTTCCAAGTGTGGCCGTTCCAACTGCACCCGCTGCGGTGGCGGTGGCGTGGTCCCGCCTTGGGGCAACTGCTTCCGCTGCGGCGGCTGCGGTGCCGACCCGACTGAGCGTGAGTGGCTCTACCCGTCCTCGTGGACCGACGAGCAGTGTCAGGCCCACGCCGACAAGCGTGAGGCCCAGAACGCCGCCCGCAGCGAGAAGGCTGCTGCCAAGCGTCGTTCTAAGGGCGACGCCCTGCACGTCGCCAACGTCGAGGCCTGCCCGGCTCTGGCCCGGCTGGACGACGCCGACTTCCGGGGCCAGTTCGACGGCTTCATCCTCGACCTGTGGTTCAAGTCGCGAAAGTACAGCCTGTCCGACAAGCAGCTTGCCTGCGTGACCAAGGCCGTCGAGAGCAAGGACGCCTACCTCGTTCGCAAGGCGGGCTGGGAGGCCAAGAAGGTCGAGGAGCGTGCCAACGCCAAGCCGATCCCGGCAGGGCGTGTCGAGATCGAGGGCACGGTCCTGTCGATCAAGGAGTACAGCTTCAGGGCGAGCTACAACAACGACGTGACAAGCCTGAAGGCTCTGATCCAGTGCGACGGCTACAAGCTGTTTGGCACGCTGCCTGCCAGCATCGTCGAGGAGGCCAAGGTGGGCGACAAGGTTCGCCTGACCGCCACCGTGAAGGAGAAGGAGGCTGGCTTCGGCACCTACTCGCGTCCGACCGGCGGCGAGATCGTGGTGCCCGTTTCGGCTTGACCATTTTGTACGGACTCGTTTACCATCCCACCCCAATCGAAGGAGATCACCAGTGAACAGCTACTCAATCATCAACGACCGTGCGGTCCTCGATCAGGCTCTGAGCCTGTGCCGTGGCAGCTACCAGCGTGACATCCTGCGGGGCAACGAGTCCCTGTCTGGCTCGACACTCAAGGGCAAGGCGAAGGGCTACGGCGGCAAGTACAAGGCATCCGCTGCGTCGATCCTCCGCAAGTGTCAGCAGGCTGGCCTCAACGTCCGCGAGGAGACCGGCAAGCACGGCAAGCGTCTCGTGGTCATCGGCTAGTACGGACTCGTTCCCCCACCATCAACACGAAGGAGCTACCAGTGAAATTCACAGAGCAATTCAGCAAGTACGCATGCGTCGGAGACTCGATCCGGCTTCGCATCTCTGACGACGTGAGGCTGGTCGCCAAGATCAAGCCAGACGACTACGAGAGGCCAACCAACTCTGACTGCTACGACAAGAAAGACGTCGCACGGTGGGAGAAAGGCGAGTGGTTTTTCTGTGCAATCTTCCTGTCGCTGGAGGTAAACGGGCGGGAGGTTTGCGACTGCCTAGTGTCACTCTGGGGCATCGACTGCAACTTTGGAAAAGACAACTCGTACCTGACGGTGGTCGCCAACGATCTTCTTCCGGAAGCGTTGGACGAGGCCGTCGAGAAGCTCAGAGACACGGCGAAGGCCGCTCGTGCTGGCGTAAGGGCAATCGAAGCAATCGAAAAGGAGGCAAGCAAATGAACATCGTCCTCGACGCCAGCACGTGGGATTGCCCCGGCTGCATATGCAAGATTCTCGACTCGACTGAGTCGCGGTCCATCCTTGTCCAGCAGGACACGGATGCACCGGGTGTGGCTAGGGCATTCGGCTGGACGCCACGGTACGTGCCGTCCATCGCGGGTTGCAAGCACCTGACGACGGACGGCACGACCGACTGCATGGAGTGCGGCATCAAGGCGATCCAGTTCATCGAGAGTGCGGTGGAGTACATCAACGATAACGACGGGGCCGTCGCGGACGACCCCGGCTACTTCTCAGGGAGGTGACCAGTGCTAAGGATCAGCGTGGAACACACGGATACGTTCGCCGGTGAGGCCAACTACGGCTGGCTCAACCGACATGAGTTCAAGGCTGCTGACGACATCAGTCGCAGGAGCCTTGTGAGAAGGGCGAAGGCGGAGTGCGGGCTGACGAACATCCCGTGCGACGTGACGGAGTGGGGCGACGATATCACGATTCAGCCTCGTGGGCTGTGTCAGATTGTGTTTGTAACGGCGACATCATGCGAAGGAGACGACCAGTGAAGAGCAATCTCATTCAAGTAATCAATCCCTACTGGGATCACGGCAGTCTAGTGTTTGACGACGAGACTACGGGTCTCGTGAAGGAGCCGTTTGTGGCCGGGACCGACGACGCACTGGGCATCCTTGCCAGTGCGATCCCCGGCTGCGAGCAGCGGTTCACGTTGCTGTTCAGTCATCTGGCTTTCCCCGGACACCAACTCGTGGCGTCTCGCGGGAAGAAAGAGGCTGGCGGCTACTGGTATCGCTGGGATGCGATCGACGTTGACGGGTGGCTGTGCCCGGCGTTGTTCAAGTATTTCAAGGAGGCACCAGAGCAGTTGTTCGTTCAGATTAAGCCGCCGCGTGGGGGCACGAAGAAGAAGAAGTAGTCAGGGAGGACTCGATGAAGACGGTTAAGAGTGACTCGTATCGCCTGAGCGAGCGAGTCTTGATCAGCAAGGGCGATCGGTTCAAGGCAACAGGTGGGCCGTACTGGAAAAGTAAGGACGGCACTCAAGTCTCTCTCACGTCTCGTGGACCCTACACGTTTCACGCACACGTGACTCGTGGTGCGATCGAGTGGATCGAGTGTCTCGATAAGGACAATTGTTTTGCAGTCCTGCATATCGCAGGGCGGCGGAAGAAGATCGACGGATCGATGGTGACGCGGCCCTACAAAATCGTTGGCAAAAAAAGAAATAAGCTTGACGATAAGGGCCGACGTCGTTAGTATTAGGTCTCTGAGTTTTTCACAGTTTCAAAAAGGAGTAGGCAACATGGGTCTTTATCTTCACTGCGGTGCAACGGCGGCTACGAGGGATGAGGTCGATTCGATCGTCACCCCACAAGGTACGGATACGTGGACCCCGATCGGTCACGGCGAGATCGCCGATGCCGTGAAGGGTTCGCTGGAAGGGACGGGTCTGGTGGCGAAGGCCGAAGACTACGCCCTGTCGAAGGGAGGTGACCGTCTGTTTGGGCTGTATACGCTCGCCGGTGACCACCCCGACTACGCGTTGACGGTGGGTTTTCGCAACTCGCACGACAAGAGTTTCGCGGCGAGTGTCTGTGCCGGTAGTCGAGTCTTCGTCTGTGACAACCTCATGTTCACCGGCGAGGTGACGATCAGCAGCAAGCACACCCGGCATCTGCGGAAGCGGCTGAATCGGGTTGTGTCGGAGGCCGTAGAGAAGTTGACGGCGAAGCGAGAGTTGGTCGAGCGTCGGATCGCCCTGTACAAGTCCACTGAGGTCCGGAATCAGCCGCACCTCCACGACCTTGTGCTGCGGGCCTTCCGTTCGCAGGCGATCCCGGCTCAGGCGATCTCCAAGGTGATCGCGGAGTTTGAGGCTCCCAGTCACCCGGAGTTCCGTGACTGGACGATCTGGAACCTCCAGAACGCGTTCACGGAGGTCTTGAAGGGCTTCGGCGAACTGGAGCGTCGGACGATCCGGCTCAACGGCGTCCTCGATTTGGAGATCGGAGATCAGCTTCTCGCGGTGTAGTCTGGA
>Ga0181349_1000075_pt1 | contig 35353 bp, 53 predicted proteins | sample Su13VDMM110SD_FD_130106 | JGI IMG/M metagenome (GOLD analysis project Ga0181349, IMG submission 130106) | Freshwater viral communities from Lake Michigan, USA - Su13.VD.MM110.S.D | ecosystem: Environmental > Aquatic > Freshwater > Lake | place: USA: Michigan | collected 2013-07-16 | reverse complement strand
GCCGTTGCTGGTTCGGTGTATGTTGTCTTTAACTGCATACTTCTGTACCATTTTGTAAGTATCTTCTGATACATTATCGCAGAGTACTATCAAGTTCTTATTTGTGAACTCCCTTACGTATACCCTTAAACAGTCTTCTTTACTTGCGTAGTCAGCTTTAACCTTCTCAGGGTTACTGTGGTCGCTTATTCTATATATTGTTACTAGATTCATATACTTCTTTTAGAAAATTTACCATTGCTTCTTCACTCTTCTTTGCATATAATTTAAACAGCTCATCATTTCGAGTAGCTGATGTATTTACTCTCTTCTTCGGATGCCAGTAATTATGTCCTTTCAGTCTAGTAGTTACACATATTTGTGGTATACTTTTAATGTGAAAGAAATTCTCTGCACAAGTATCTTCTCTTACAAAATGCATATCAGCAGGTATCCACGGATAGGGAACTCCTTTCGAAATACAAAGAAGAGATCCATCTATTTTTAACGGTACCTGTTGTAACTCTATATCGCTTTGTTGATTAAACTCGTCTAATTGAACTTGTGTTATTACGTCCTTATATTTAAAAGGCGACTCTAATAACTCAATACAATCTTCTCTATGCTTATCTCCGCATTTACATGGCTTGCTATATCCTAGTAGTTTTTTATGCGTTACTGTATCCCAGCTATTATCCCACATTGGTCTAGAAGCAAAGGTTAGTAAATGTGGCCCTTCTATTTCTATTTGTTCAAGAATATAGAAAAAATCTACTGGGAGTAGTGTATCTGTTTCCCCCCAAATTACATACTTAGCTTTCGGGTTGTATATTTCTCGTCTCCAATCTGCTATATTATAGAAAGAACTTTTATCATCTTTCTCCCAGATTTCAACTCTACTCATTAGAGGATGGTTTTTAAACTTATCAACCATCTCATCTACAGTTCCTACTTCCGGCTTCTCTAGGTATGTCTGCTTATTAATGCAGAATTTCAAACGTACATCTAAGTCAGGTGCTTGTTCTAAAGCAGCTTGTATTGAATCGAGAGTTTCATTAACCATCTCGGCTTCATACCACATTATGTGCATTTGGAATAATATCATAGTTGTTCTAAAGTAATACGTTCAAATCTTTTATCAGCTGGATTTGATTCTGATAAGATACGAACTTTTATTTGATTTTCCAAGAACCAATCGTACATTTTATCCGTACATTCTATCGTATGTAGTAATTCTTCGTACTCAGGTCCTCCTCCTACGTCTACTTTATACAAGTCTTTAGCATGCTGGTCTATCCAATTCTCATCTACTGACATTAGATTCTTAGAGGGGTATTTAGTCAAGTCACCTATATCCCATCCAACAGTTACAATATCTGTACACCCTAAGTGAAGAGCTAAAGGAAATCCTGATTCATACATTATACCAGGTCCCCAGACTATTTTACCTCCGCTGTATAGTTTCCAGTTATTAAAATTTCTAGTATACGCAGTAGTCTGGTCTTTTGTAACCCAGGGTGTAGAGTAAACAGGTATGGCTAAATCTATACGTTGACCCCATTGCTTAATTCTTTCTAACTCTCCTTCAATATTCATAGCAGTTAGCTGCCAATGTCTTATTGTATTTTCAGAGAAGTATTCGTAAGGTTGATAATTATAGACAGATAGTAAATGGAAATCTACTACCTCTTTAATATATTCATAAGATTGTTTACAGGCAATAACTAACTTTCCTTCTAGTTTTTCTATAAGAGCATCTCTATCATGTGATAGAAGAGAAGGTCCACAGGTAACCAGGTAGGCCGTTTCTCCTTTATAAGCATCTTTTAGTGCTTGTATTCTTTCAAAAGAATCTCCTGATGTGTGTATTTTAGCTAATACGCTTGGTGTTGCAGAATTCATTATATAAAACCTCTCCTACTTTAAACTGCCAGTCGTAGTCGATATCGAATGCTTCTAATTCTGACATAGTGAATAATTTAATTCCTCCGGGTGTTTGAAAATCACCCATGAATCTATCTTGTGCGATTAAGTCTAATCTTGAAGCATATAATACGTGGGCTGCTTCATAAGTAGGTTCTACTGCTTTCGTATTCATTATAGTCTGGTCTCCAGGCCATGGTGTTACCATTATCCCTTCTTTATTCCAGTAATATTGTTTCTTTTCTATAACTGCAAAAAGGTTTTCCTCTTCTTGAACTACAAATTGTCTAATAAAAGAATCAACTGTATGTGTTGTAAGTAGAGGATTACATCCGGAAATTAGAACTACGTACTTATACCATGGAGGTAATTTATCATGCCATTCATAAATCTTCTGCAAGCTGTTATCGTTATTTGCTGATTCGTGGCTTCTTCCAAATACGTAAACTCCTTTTTGAGCTGCTATATCTGATAGCTCTTCTTCATGTACCGAAGCTACAATATTATTACGTGGAATTATATCAGAAGCTAATAACTTGTCTAATACTAATTCAAATAAATTTGTATCAGCGAAAGGTTTGATCATCTTCCGAGGCACTCTTTGGCTATTAAGTCTTGCTTGTACTACGAATGCGATTTCTGCTATATCTTTCATATTAGGCTTTTTGTTTCTTCTGTCAGTGGGAAAAATTCTCTACTTATAGGAGTTCCTATATTGTAGTCAAATCCTTCTCCTAAGTTTTGTAAAGTCTCATGTCCTCTTACTCCTTTTAGTACGTTAAAAGCATCTGTGAAAATACTTAAGTAAGACATCGGATGTCCTTCGTAGTCTCTTCGAGTGTCTGAATCTTTGAGTCCTTTTTGTTTTGTAAAAGCATGTATGTTACTAAAGTCTTTATTGAATCCATCAAAGCCTGCAAAATAAATTGTCTTAGCCTCTGTTGATAAAGCAAGCTGTATTAGTCTAAAAGCTGCTCCAGATTTATAAGCTGGGCGTTGATTATCTTTAAAAAATTGCAATTCTGTTTCGTGAATGGGTATGTTTATAGCCTCTTTAAAAGCTTTAAAACCCGGGGTATGTTGCTTATGGCGATAGTGAGAAGTTTCGAAAGCTACCGTAGTATTACTATTAGTAAGTTTCTTAATTAGTTTTTCTTCTTTAAGAGGAGTCACATATGCTAATACGTAAAAATCTATCTCCCGTGCTAGTACTCGAGGTTCTAAATAAAAATCATTACAGGTCCATAAGTAATCGTAAGGAAGATTCTCCCACTTAGTATCTAAAGTAGATTGACCTCCTCCTAAAATTAGTATTTTCTTATCTTTATATTTTTCTAGCATTAACCTCTTAATTTTGCTCTTACTGGTTTCTCTGATTCAGTTACTCGTATAACACCGTCGCCAAACGCTTCTTCTAGTTCCCTTATACCACTCACAAGTTTGAAAAGACCTTGTGGCTCTACCGATGCTAAATGATCAGAACCCCACATTTGTCTATCTAATGTAATATGTCGTTCGATAATAGATGCTCCTAGGTAAACAGCTGCTACTGTAGTGCCTAATCTAAACTCATGACCTGAGTATCCAATCTCAAAATCTGGATATTCTGCTTGTAGTGTTTTGAGTCCTGATAGATTTAATTCGTTTATAGGAGCCGGGTAAGTAGAATTGCAATGTAGTAATCCAATCTTGTTCGGGTTATTATGTACAAGCTTAGCTTTACGTAACACCATTACTGCATGATCAATTTCTTCCTTAGTAGACATCCCTGTAGAGAATATAACTCTCTTACCCGAAGCAACGCATCCTTCTAGTAACTCATCATTTGTTAACATTGCTGATGGTACTTTTAAGAACGGTACATCGTACTTGTTTAAGAACTTTAATGAATCCATATCCCAAGGAGATGCAGACCATTCAATGCCATGAGCTTTACAATGAGCATCAATCACATCGTATTCTGCTTTTTCAAATTCTACTTTGTACTTATAATCTAAGTAAGTCATCTGACCCCATGGAGTATCTCTCATGATATTCTTTTGATGCTCCGGTACGCATACGTCCGGATTTCTCTTTTGAAACTTTACTGCATCACATCCTGCTGCGGCAGCGATATCGATGAGTCTTAATGCATTTTTGAGATCGCCATTATGGTTGATTCCGATCTCGGCGATAATGTAAGTCTTTTTCATATTTTAATATAATTAAATTTCTTCAATTCTCCTACTTTTATCACAGATAATTAAATCATAAGCAGGTTTTTCTCCTACAATTAAATAATGGAATTTTGCTTCCCATGCAGTTAACTGGTAAAGAGTCAAGTCTTCGTACTCTGGTATTCTATCTTTATGTACTGAGCCTCTTGCGGTCCAATATGTGATAGTATTTCCTTCGTCGTAGAGTTTGTTAATTTTCTCTATGTTTTCTGGAATGCCGATAGCATATTGATATTCTCTTTCTCCTTCGTAATAGCAAATCGTTTCATCGATATCTACGTATATATTCATAACTATAAAGTTTCGTAATAACTATTTTGCCTCTCTTGACGAGCTATATCTTTCGGATGGTATAAAGCCATACTTTGTTCAGACGGCAAGGGTGCATAGGTTTTAAAGCCTTCTAACCTTTCATGTACCTTATTGACCCATTTTATCTCAGGTTTATTTTTCCAAATTCTCCACTGATAATCTGGCCAATTTACTCTACCCCCAATATCTACACTCCAACCCCATTTCCTAATATGCTCCATTGTAAGACCTTCTACAGTATTTACTCTAGGGACTAAAAGAACTTCTAGGTCATCGTTTTTTTCTAGAATTTCTGGAAGAGCATCTAGTAAGTACCTATGTGGCATTTCATCAGCATCAATCTGAAAGATATAATCACCGGTACAGTAAGATGTTAATTTATTTTTCCAATCTGCAAAATGACCTTCAAAGCCTAAACCTCTCCAAAATTGAATGTTAGGATAGATATTCATCTTAGTCAACCATTCAGCTATTCGCTCATCACCGTTCTTTTGGTCATACAGTATAACTACTTCGTCTTGTATTCTTTTATTTTCTTTTAAGAAAGTAACAAGCTTTTGAATCTCTTCATATTCATTGCAGACGGTTATTGCGTAACTAATTTTCATATTACATTTCTACTTGAAAAAATCCAATATACTCTAATGCATCCATAAAATCTCTTTGTCCGAACTGCTTCAAGTTTTGCATATCCATTTTAAAGTTATGTCCTTCGGGGTATTTTTTACTATCAAGTTCTTCTTGGGTTAGCTTAATTGCTCTTACTCCAGCCCAAGTCCTCTCTTTAGCAGTCGTACCGTCTAAAAATACCATTCCTTTCTCTGGAATAGTAATAGTAGCAGGTAACCATGCTAGGTTGGTATCGTCTACGAATTTTAAATCTTTATACAACTCTGGTGACGATTCTACAGCGGTTTTTACAATTGCTCCACTATCCTGCATTACTGTTGAGGTTGTGAAGCCGCAAGCCATACATAACCAGGTTTTAGTGGTTTCATCTATATGCTGCTCATAGCAAGCATTTCCGCTACATCTTTTACAAACTGTTAAAGTATCCATATTAATCTATTTTTTCTAATTTTGGTAAATTTAATTTAGGGAGCATTAGCTCTATTTGCTTAGGAAACACTGGCACATGATTTGTTAAGATCTCGTTCAAAGCTTCTTTCATCTTTTCAAAGCTAAAATTAGTTCTATTTTTATATCCTAGTTTTTTAGCATTAACTCTGTACTTATCATAATTCTTTTGTACTTCTTTCATAGCTGCCATAGCATGATTGTCGTAAGGGAAAAACCAGCTACTACCTTCTACAAGGACTTCTTCCTGTACTGAGCTTTTATGTAATGGTTTTAATTCACCTCCCACTAGTATAGAAAGTTCTCTATCTAAAAAATCTATCTGACCAGACCAAGCTGATGCTATGATTGGTTTATTTACTAGACTAAACTCTAATAAAGGTCTTCCAAATCCTTCTCCTTTAGTTAAGCTAATCATAGCTTTTACCTTAGAGTTATTATATAATTCATTCATCTCTTCGTCTGTAAGATCTCCATGAAGTAAGTAGATGTTAGGAAGAGTTCCTTTGACATCATTTTTAATCTTCTCAATATTACTTAGTATTTTATTCCTATCTAATATTGAAGAAGTAACCATACTTGTCTTAAGTATAAGAGCCGGAGGGTTAGGTTTATTTTTATACGTTTCGAAAAATAATCTAATAAGTAACCCGATATTTTTTCTATCATGGCCTAATGCACCAGGTAACCAATGACCTACATTTAAAAAACAGAAGTTTTCAGGTATTTCCTTTAAGTTAAATTTAGTAGGAAGTGCTAAGGGAACGTACTTAGTTGTATCTGCTCCTTCAAAAAGAATTTCAATAGGCTTTCTTAACTCGATTTTTTCAGTAGTACCTTTTATACTATCTACCATGTCGTACTTACTCTCCTCAAATACTAACTTAGAATGCTTTGATGAAGTAATTACTAAGTCCATAACGTTACATCCTATTATCCATTGAGGAGCTGCTAGAGTAGTTTCTATACCCGCTGTTACACCAATGTTATACTTACCTAATCTTTGAAACTCATTAGGTACTGTAATCTGTATCCATATGTCTGGTTCTGATGTTAGTTGGGGTATTATAAGGCTTGATAAATCATCTCGTTTATGGTCCTCTAAATAACCCTGTCTAACATTACCCCAGCGTTGAGATAAGATTCGTACATCGTATTTTCCTAACTCTATAAGTGCTTGTACAAAGTCTCTTGCTCTAGCTCCATACCCTGAATAGGTATCTACCGGGCAGCTAACTACGACCTTTATTTTACTCATAACTGTATTTGCTTAATTTATGTTTAATATAGTTTTTATCTAAGCTCCCTACTTTAATAAGATCATACTTACCTCTAGGTTGAAACTTTTCAAAAGTCTCATCTATCGCTGCAATAACATTTTTACCCATATTGGTAGCAGTCATCATTGCTTCTTCTGATAGAACCCATTTACGTCCTGCTTCTCCTTTTACTTCTCGTTCTTCCGGTGTCATATTATAGACTTTCTCTATTGTTAAAGCTAAGTCTTCTGGAGAGCATCTATCGTCAAAGATATAAGGCGTTTGCGGTGAACCTACTATTGATAGGTTAGATGGAAAGACTGGGACAGCCCACTCCCCACATTCTTTAATAGTACCTCGATGATTAGATGGGAAGTCTTTAGTTAACTCAGCCCATTTACCGTCTTTAGAGAATCTCATCTGGTCTTGCATACCCCCGGTTACGTTTGCAATAATCATTGTACCAGCCATCATAGACTCAGTCAAAGATAATCCCCATCCTTCATTTGCTGAAGGTAGAACAGTAACATCTGCTAAGTTATAAAGTAGGTTCATCTGAGCAGTATTTAATCTCTCTGCTGAGAAGAATACGTTTACATAAGAAGGATCGCATAGTGCTTCTTTTACTGCTGCAAGATCTGTACCGTTTTGGTCAACTACTTGCGTATGCATAATTAAAGCGCATTTCTTAGCTGCTTCTTCTCCTATATTATCACAGAAAAATCTATAAGCTAATATTAAATCTTCTACTTTTTTTCTATGTATATTTCGTGAATTAAAGAAGACTACATATTGTATATCTTTTCCTTTAAATACCTCATTCTTGAACTCTACAAACTTATCCCAATCTTCATACTTTTCAGTAATTGGAAAGAAATACTTTTCATTTACTCCATGAGGTACATACTTAATAATTTTCTCTTCAGCTACTTCACCAAGTACTAGTTCGTTGATTAACTTAGTCTGTTTAGAAATAGCCATTAACAAATCTACTGATTCATAGTATGGCCTATTATACATGGGTGCTGGAAAGTTATCCCATATATTCAGATACATAATAGGTATTTTAGACCTAACTTCTCTTTCCATATCAAATAACCATACCCAGTATCGTGGATCTGTAAAGATAAAGATAGCATCTGGTTTTTCTTCTTTTAAAAGCTTTCTAAGTTTAAAAGGATCTCCATATCCAGTGCATGGATAAATTTTAACAGAAGGATCTTCTATTCCTGTCTCTTTAGCAGTATCTTCAGATAGGTCTATGATAGTACCCTCTTCTTTGTGTTGTACTGCTGCTCCTAAATTAACCCAGTTATACCGATGAGCTGTTGCTAAGACGATTTCCTTAGCCATTGTACCGACGCCTGAATGTACTCTGATGTCGTCGCATAAAAGTAGAATTTTTTTACGCTCTTCTTTCTTTAGGTAACCAATTTTTTCTTGCATGAAACTTATTTAACTTTTGTGTCTGTCTGTTGGTGGATTACATCTCTGAACTCCTTATCTGTAATATAAAGAAAAATTGCTCGTGAAGCAAGTTTTTGAAAAGAAAATTTATATTTTACACAGGTAAATTTAAAATGTTGAAGAAGGTCTTCTTCCAACTGTACTGTTGTCAGTTTTTTTGAACCGTTACTCATAACTTATAATATTATATACATATATAAATATATAGAAAATAACTAAACCCCCTGTGGGCATATAGGATTATTTCTAAAAACGCAAAATTTACAACTACTTTCTGATGGAGTCGCTTGAAAATCTTTATCAAAAAAGTTTCCTGCTTGGTCTAAAGTCTCTTGTACGAACTTATTCATCATTGAGATTGCTTTACCTGTCTTTATCTTACCAGAAGGTGGTTTAAACTCTTGTACTCTTCTTTGCATAGAAGCAAATTCAGCTTCCATTGGTACTTTTCTTTTTAAGATATAGTAAACTACTTCAATCTTCTCTATATCAATATTAAATTGCTTAGCAAAGAATTCTTTATAGAGAAGTACTTGAGCTATCTTAGTATCATCTTTCTTTACATAATCTGACCAGCCTGAAGTAGAAGTTTTTAGATCAATAACATACCACTTATCTACTGTTTCGTTATAAAGCACTATATCAATTAATCCTTTGAAGAATACTCCTGGTCTTAGTTCTTGATATAGTAAAGTTTCTATGCCTGCTAAATAAGTATTCTTACTAGAAAAATAGAGAACTCTTTTCTTTTTAAGAAACTCTAAAATAGCTACACCATCTTTTAAGAAGGATTCTAGCTCTTTTTGATCTGAGAAGTGTTCGTGACTATACATTACTTTTTGAGCTTTATATGCCTTATGCATATTTTCTAATAATAAAGCTTCTAAGTCCATTTCATTAGCTTTCTTTATAGTATCGTTATAAAGAACATCTAACCAAGTCTGGATAGTTTCATGCATAGCTGTACCGAATACAGCATGTATTGAAGGTTTATAAGGAGCTAAATTCTTTACGTAAGTTAAGTACCACTGCTTCGGACAATTTTCAAAACTAGATAACTGGCTATATGAAATATGCTTATTGGCTCTTGTTTGCTTAATCTTACTCTCCTGTACTAGCTTGACTAGTTGTGGTATTTTCTTTGGCATAACCTTTTAATTTTTCTACGTAAACCGCAGCGTCTAATAATTCTTCCTGTAAGTGTGTTAACCAGTCTAAAAAGTTGAGATCATCTCTCTCCATTGTTACACCGTATTTCCGGAAGCCTACATCAGCTCTTTCTAACAACCTCTTGGCAATAGCCTCTTCTACTTTACTCATTATAAAACTTTTATTTATTCTCTTAAGATACGAACTATTACGCAGAGTAGCAAATATATTTAGAAATACCTTATTATATTATCGTTTTCTGGTTTTATATTCTTACTTACCCATCCCTCTCTTCCGTTTGAATACTGTACTCTCATTCTGGAAGGGGTCTTCTGTAGTATCTTTACTATTCTTATTTGTTCAGGTTGTTCCTTTATTTCTTTTCCGGATTCATCTACGATTTTCCAATCTTCTTCTAATACCTTCTCTTCTGCTAATCTGATAGGTTCTTCTTGTATCTCTCCCTGTTTCTTTAGCTCCTTATACCTTTCTGCTGCTTCGAGTAATGCTTCGTTAGGTTCAGGATAATCATCATCTTCATCATCTAATCCATCTGCTAGAGTAGCATCCCATTCTTTCATTTCTTCATGGTATGCCTTCTCTTCATATAGAGTCTCTTTTGGTTTTAATTGAGCAAACGCAAAGTTAGCCGCGATTACAAGAGAGATAGCTAGAGGGTCAAATACAAATATGATTATTAGTAATAGGTAGTTAACAATTTGGTCCATAGATGTACCTGTTAATCCCGAAATGTATTTAAGTGGTCCTAGTTCTGAAGCTACATCACTACCGGTTTTTACTTCTATGATTTGATTATCTAGATCAAAAATCTTAGTATTAATATCGTCAAGTTTTACATTAAGACTTTCTTGCCTAGTGCTAGAAGCATCTAATTGTCTCTCTAAAGATTTTCTATCGGCAGAACTACTTGTCTGTATTAGGTTACCTTTCTTATCTACGTAACTAGTCTTGTTGTTAGCTAATCCTGATTGTAGGCTTGTCATACTAGAAACTAATCCCTCTTTTTCTTTTACAAGTAAGTCTCTTTGACCAATGTAGTTAGCTCGTTTGGTTTCTAATAAAGTTACCTGTGCATCAACAGTCCCGGCTCTATTAGCTGTTTCTTGGTAAGCTCCAGATAAGAATCCGTAAATGCCCATTGAGGTAATTAACATGAGTACAATTGTAGCGATTGCTAAGTAAGCTCTCAGTATTTTATTAAGGGTATTCCAGTATTGGTATAAAAGAGAGGCTATTACTAATTTCGCAATCTCTAAAGAAGATGCCATTATAATAACCTGAGTAGAAGCACCAGCAAATAACTTACCGAGGCCTGATACTGAGTAAAAGGCCGCCGATAAGCTAACTGATAATGCTGAAAGGGCAATAATGAAGGGGAATATACCTTTACGTAACTTTTCCATTTTTTATTATTTAACCAACAACAGGAGAGTTGACACTATTGCCACTCCTGAGCCTACCTTAAAGAAGAATACTCTTGTATTAGCGGCTTTTAATGCTTTTTCTAAATCCTTAGAAAGCTGCTGTTGTAATTTAAACTGTTCATCTTTCTTAAGAATAATCTCATTAAGATTAACAATCTTACTTGATTGCGTAACTATAATACTGTCTTTTAATGCTACCTTTTGTTCTGTAGCTCCTAAAGTTTGTTGAAGGTTATTGAGCTCAATTAGAGCACCATCGCCTTTAATCAAATCCTTAATTACGAGACGTGCTATCGGCTTTCGCAGTTGAATCGCTGATGAGTCCTTGATAACGTTCTGTGAAAAAACGCTCAAGCTCGTCATCAGTAAAAGAATCGACAGACTTAACTTTTTCATGTGTTTCTTGTTTAATTAATACTAATTTGTCTTTTAAGCTCTGAATTTTGTTATCCTGAATGTCTACTTCAGTTTCATATTCAGCAATTTGGTTATCTAGTTTGCCGTTCTCAACATATATAGAATCTACTGTATGTTGAAGAGAGTCGATCTTAACCTCATATCCTTTAACGTCTACCTTCAAAGGTGCTTGTACAAAGAACAGGATATAAGCGGCCAAAACCGCTATGATCCCTATTAAGATAATATTTGTTTTATTCATATTTTAAACCTTTAAATAATTTACGAAAAAATACTCATAAGAGCAACTTTTTCTTATGCTTTAACGTATCCGTAGTACTTTAACGTTTTAGCTTTTCTATCCTCTAATCCATGAGTACCGCCATTAACTCTTTTAGTAAGAGCTAAGATAGTAGCTTCGTTTACACCTTGATCACAAATAGACCATAATTTATTCTTATCGAAAAAGAATAATGCTGATTCAAATGAATAGTCAGTTGATACTAAATCTGGATTAGTTAAGATCTCAGGTTTATTAATATGTTTAGAAAACTGAGTGTAGTTATCCTTACCTGTCAATTGGATTGCTCCACGACCACGGAATTTCCAACCATCTCCTGATGCTTCATCTCCGTTACCCATTCTAGATGCATAAACGCGGTTAGCGATCTTCTCTGGTTGACGTGCATAAGATTCTTCTAAGTTACCTGGGAAGTACTTTCCAAAGATACCTTGTAAGCCTTGAGCTGAATAGTTCAAGTTTTCATTATATACTTTAAAGTCTCCTGTCTCATGTCCTGTTTGAGCAAAGAAGTGAGCTGCTCTTTCCGGAGTAAGGTTGTAAAGTTTCATTGCTGCTTTCATTGTACCCGGTCCGAAAGCTCCATCAGCTGTTAAGCCTAATTTTGTCTGTAAAGTTTTTAAACTCATAGTTAGTTAGTTAATTTATAATTCCTGATCTTGTTGTTTTTCTTCTTCTTTTTTACCAAAGATTTTACCAACTTCTGCAATACCGAATGCACCTAATGTAATGTACACAAATGAATTGAAGATAATAGGTTCAATTACGAAGGCGTTACCTAAAAAACCTGTGATGATATCCGCTGCTGCGAATATTACCATTACTGCAAATGATGCAAAACCAACGATTGATTTTTCGTTGAAATCATTACTGTCTTTGAAAATGTCTTTAAATGCCATAGCTTTTAATTTTAAGTTTTAAGTTAAGCTATAACCACGCACTATATGCTTTTACGCAACTCTTTGTTATAAATAGGCCAAAAAGAAAAGGAGCACGAAATGAATCGCACTCCTCTCTATAAGACCGGGCCTTGCTCCTACCCTCCTCCCGGTCCGTTTCTTTAATTTATTTATCTAACTCTTGTACTTCTTGAGGTAGGAATTCAATATTAACATGGCCGCAGGCCGTGCAAGCAAAAACCGGAATCGGTACATAAGACGGTAACCCGGTTCCTGTTAATAGTCCAGATGCTTTTCTAAGATGTAGGGTTTGTGTAAAAAAATGACCCTTACACTTATCGCACAATACTGGAGTTGTTTGATCGATACCGATGTTTATTTTTTGTTCCATTATTAACGTACTTGTTTGTAGTAATCTCCACGAATAGGTCCTTCTGTTGAAACAGAAACTTCTTTCTTCTTACGTGGCGCCGATTTTTTCTTAGGTGCTTCTGCTTTTTCTACTTCGGCTTGCGCTTCTGCTTGTACGGCTTTAGCCTCTTTAACGATGTTAGTAACTGCCTCGGCGGCTTTTTTCCCCGAAGTCTTTACGTAAATGAATCCACCGATTATTACGATGGCTGCGAAAATTACAATAATTGTCATGGTTTTTTTGATTGATTGTTTATATAAATAGTTTACTTGTTTTAAAATCTAGGTTATGATGAGGAAGTTACGCGATATCGATTATCCATAAATTGGTAGAACGTATATAAGTCCCCCTCCCAATCTAGCATCTTCTCTATTACTTCTTCTTTAGTCACTCTATAATACTTTGTGAACTCTTTCACCAATTCCTCTAATTTCTTATTTTCTTCTTTTTCATGATCTTCCATCAATCTCTTCCTTCTCGCTCTCGTTAAAGATGATTCCTCAACCCATTTTGCATAATCGGGTGCCATCTTCTTCCACATATCATTTAGGTCATGCTCGCATAACTGTGCTTGATAGGTCCAATGGGGGTAATCGTAGTCTCCGTTTTTAATCTTATCCGAAAGATGAGATCTCGGGGATAAGGGCTTAACAACAGATTCATACATTCTCCACCACGTAAACGGGTTATAATTCAACTTTCGTAGTCCTTTAAGCTTAGTACCAAGGAGCTGCTCACGGGTATGAGACGGGGTATACATTTGCTCTTTCATATAATAAAGATACGAATTAATATGTTAAGATCCTACTACAAAATTTCCGGAGACATCTCCATATTCGCGCGGGACACCTTCGGTGAAGAGAGGGACAGACGCCCCCCTGCTTCCCCTTCCGGTTTTACATCATTCCGCCGTAGTCGTTTTTCTCTTCTTTATCTTTCTTAATATTCGATACTACTGCTTCGGTTAGTAATATTGTACCTGCTACTGATGCTGCATTCTCTAATGCTAAGCGAGTTACTTTAGCTGGATCAATAATACCTTCGTCAAACATATTAACAATCTTACCTATACGTGAATTATAACCAATCCATTGATCGTTCTTCTCATCTACTAGCTTCATTACCTCTGCTATCTGCTCTAAAGTATATCCTGCATTCTGTAATATCTTTACAAATGGTTGACGGCAAGCTAATTTAACAAACTGTATTCCTAATTCTTGATCTGGGTGAGTAGTCTCTAGTATAGTATTATCTAAGTACTTGGAGGCATTTAATAATGCTACTCCGCCTCCTGGTAAAATACCTTCTTCTAAAGCTGCTCTAGTAGCATGTAAAGCATCGTCTACTCGGTCTTTCTTTTCTTTCATCTCTACTTCGGTATGACCACCTACATATACAATCGCTACTCCGCCAATAAATTTAGCTAAACGATCTTGTAAGTTTTCTTTCTCGAATGGAGACTTAGCTTCTTCGATTTGACTCTTTAACTCTTCTACTCGACCTGTAATTGCAGCATCCTCTCCTGAAGCATCTATAATAGTTGTTGTATCTTTTCCTACAGTTACTTTCTTAGCCTTACCTAACCACTCGGGGTTAAACTTCTCTATTTTCATTCCTTTCTCTGTAGAGATTACTTGACCGCCAGTCAATACAGCGATATCTTCTAAGATAGCTTTCTTACGATCTCCAAACTCAGGTGCCTTTACAGCTACACAAGCTAGAATACCTCGCATCTTATTAACTACTAATGTAGATAACGCCTCTCCGTCGATATCATCTGCAATGATTAACAATGACTTGTTCTGAGAAGAACATGCTTCTAATACAGGGAGCAACTCTTTAACAGAGTTTAAACGCTTATCTGTAATTAATATCAACGGACTTTGAAGAACAGCTTGCATAGTGCTATTGTCTGTTACAAAGTACGGGGACTTATAACCTCTGCCGAATTGCATACCTTCTACTGTTTCCAGATAGGTTTCTCCGGTACGTGATTCCTCGATTGTAACAACTCCATCTCTACCAACCTTGTCCATGGCAGTGGAAATCAACTCACCTACTTCGGTGTCGTTATTAGCTGAGATGGTAGCCACCTGTTTAAGCTGCTCTTCGTCCGTGATTTCTTTAGAGTAGTTATCTGTCAAGTAGTCAACTACTGCTGCTACTGCTTTATCTACTCCTCTTTTAATTTCTACTACGTTATCTGAGTCATCAATTGGTGAGTTAGCGATAGCATAAGCTAACAAGGTAGATGTTGTTGTACCATCACCTGCTTCATCAGCTGTTTTGATTGATGCTTGCTTTACCAATTGTGCTCCAATATTTTGTACTTTATCTTCTAGTTCAATAGCTTTTGCTACCGTAACACCATCTTTAGTAGAAACAGGGCTACCCATCTCTTGTTCGATGATTACATTTCGACCTGAAGGTCCTAATGTTGCTACAACTGCATCTGCTAATTGCTTAACTCCTGATAATAGCTCTTTTCGAGCTTCTTGTGAATATGTTACTTTCTTTTCCATTAGTTTACTAATTCTGTTTTTTCTTTTACGGTTGCTAAAATTTCTCTATCTTGTGTGATGTAATATTCATCTCCTTCGAATTCAATACGAATTGTTCCAATCTTAGGAACTAATACAATATCTCCTACTTTAGCGTTTACTCTAATATACTGTCCAAACTCTGATTGACGTCCAGGTCCTACAGCAATTACTTGACCCATTTCAGGACGCTCTTTACCCATATCCGGGATTACAATATTACCATACATTTGCTCATCGTCCTCGATAGGTTTAATGAGTACTCGGTCATTTTGAGGTTCTAATACTTTCATGTTATTCTAACTTGTTTAATAAATTTAATATACGAACTAAATCGCTGAAGTCAAACTTTTGACTATAAAATTTTTAATTATTTCCAGAAAACCTGTACACCTATAATAGCACAAGCTAGCATCAGGCAAACAAATGTTTTTGAAGTTACTGGTTCGTTAAAGAGATAGTAGCTCATTATATAAAATACAATAATACCGATACCAAAACCTATTAACCTACTTGGCCAGATCTCTCCATTAAAAGCAGCTACAAATTTCTCTACTGATTTAATGAATAGTATGGAAATAGGAATAGATATTGCTAGCAGCCAAAACGGATGCTTGACATACCATCCCCATTTTATGTTTCCTTGGAGCTGTAGGAACGTTATAATTTGAGCTATCGTTCCGTACAAAACTCCTTCTAATATTAATCTATACATAATAATTTTAATGCCCGTCTCTCCAGTTTACTGAAATCTCTGGTGGTGCTTTTAATGTTACGCCTGGAAGTATAGTTGTAGTCTCCATTATCTCTCTAACAATAGGAGCAAACATCTCTGCATCTTCTTCGGCTACGTTTATAATTAACTGGTCATGTACTTGTGCTTGAACACAAGCATCAATACCTAATTCTTTGGCTTTACGGTTAATCTTAACAGCTGCTCTATTTACTACCGCTGCTGCTAATGACTGTAATTGAAAGTTTAAACAGTTATTAAGTCCGTTACGGTAATCTCTATAAAGAGCCATAACATCATCTTTACCGTATTGAGCGGCTAGTTCGTTTCTAAACTTCCAGTCCATGATACGCTCTCCGTATCTATCATAGATTCGTTTTACTTTAGGTATATGACGAATACGTCCTACAAAGTTAGTAATACGGCCATGCTCTTTAACTTGCTTTCGAGAGTTTTCTCTCCATGACTTCAATTCAGGGAATCCATCTAGATACCCTTGAACAAGCTTCTCAGCTTCTTTCTGAGGGATACCTAACGTCATACCCAGTGCATAAGCCTCCATACCGTAAGCAATACCTAATGAATAAGCTTTAGCTTGGTTACGTTTAACCGGGTCTACTTTTTTAAGATAGTTAGGAGCTTTTTTATCCGGAGATACACCTTCTAGTTTCTCAGTCTGAATAGCGACAGTAGAGTAGAAATCCCACCCGTTATTAAAGATCTCTTGAAGCTTGATATCACCTGCTACAGAAGCAAAACAGTGAGGTTCTAGAGACTCATAATCGGCGTCAATTACCTTACGTCCTTTACCAGCAATCATAAATGCACGTACAATATTATTATACTTAACAATTATAGGAGCATCTTCTCCTTCTTCTTTAGTCTTAGGTAGCTGTTGAGCATCAGATCCGTAACGTCCGGATACTGTACCATTCTGCTTAAAGTAGAAGTAGTAACGTCCATCTTCTGCACCTTGTATAAAGCGTTCAATATAGGTAGACTTGATCTTAAGCAGTTTATTGTAGATACGTAAGTTTTCTGCCCAAGTATACTCTTTAGATAAATCCTCTAACATCTCCATATCAAACTGCTCGGTTCCTTTAGTAGTCTTAGACTTAGCTTTGATTCCCATATACTTAAATACAATCTCACCTAAATGCTTTTTAGATTGAATATTAATATACTCACCATCATTAGCTTCCTTCCACATAGCCATCGATATACGAGCTACTTCTAAAGGATCTAATAAAGAGACTTCACCGGTTAGTAAAAACTCCTTATAAACAGAATCTTCTAACTCACTAACCGTCTTTACTGTAATAGAGTACTTACCGGTCTTTTCTGATCTAGGTAAAGGAAGTGAATACCTCTTACATAACTCTTGAGCCCAGTTACCTTTGTTAGTAGGTGGGTAGTTACTAAAGGCTGTATCCATTACCCAGTTCTTACCGTCATCTGTATCAAGTAAGCTTTTCATAACAATCTTTTTATTCTCAGCAAGATCTACTATAATCTCTTCGTAAATCTTATTAAGTAAATCCATATCAAGATCTACTCCGTATTCTTCCATAGGTACAGTAACTTCTTTGTAGATAGGCATAACCTCTTCCTCAAAGAAGAATTTCTCTAAGTTTTCTTCTTTTAGTTTCTCTAAGTATAGATTACAAATACGTAAAGTTAAATCGGTATCGGCAGCGGCATACTTCGATAAGATCTCCATATCAGCTTTATAGATTTCATAGTTCTCTTTAGTAACTGAACCTCCATTAGCTTTTATAGATTCTTTAAGTTCTAACTGCTCTTTATTAGCTGCTTCTTCGATATCTAAACCTAATGCTTTCTGATTCATAATAGCAATAGATTTCAATCCAAAAGGATTACCAAATCCAAATGCACCTTCTTCTTGAACTGTATGCACAAGTAAACCAGTATCTACCCAAAGATCTTCTAGTAGGTCTATACCGTAGTAATTCTTTACGAATCGAGTATCAAAAGAGGCATTATGCATTACTAGTTTCTTACCTTTTAACATCGGTAATAGTTTCTTGGTAATACTATGGGCTCCTTTACCTCCTATCTGACATTCTTCTAACTGCTGAGTTACAGCGTTCCATATTTGAGTCGGTAAGTAGAACCCTACTCCTTCGGCTCCTGATACAGACCATCCAACAATACTACCTTTTCTCATATTAAGAGAGTCGGTCTCAGTATCGAATGATACTATTTCTGATGCATTAATATGCTCCATTAGTAGGTTTACTAACTCTACTGAATCTACGGTGTAGTATTTCTTTTCTATATTCATTATGCAAATTTTTCGATTAAAGGATTCTTATCTACTGGTAACCATACTCCGATATCACCGCTTTTTAAATGAGACGTTTTAATACTACGATCTTTTAATCGGCTATCAATGTAACCTCTCATCTCATTTATACTATAAAAGTAAATACTCTTCGTATATACACTATAGCAAAATATCCAGTCAGACTTAGTTGTATTAAACCAACCTAGTTTACCGTTAGCCTTATAAAGCTCCATAAACGTAAGTCCGGACTCCATAATATTAGCTTTTGCATCGCCTCTATCCCAGGTATTAGTTTTTCTATTAAGAAACTCAAAATCTAGACCTTTCTGCTGATAGCCTTTAAAATCGTCGTAGTTAGTAAGATCCTTTACTTCTGTGATTTGCGATAAAGCTTGAATAACTGCGTATTCACCTGCTTTACCTTTCTCTAATTTAATCTTAAATTGTTCGTTTGTAGCCATTCTATAACCGTTTTTATTACATTAAAGATACGAAAAAAAAGGGGAAGTTCCAACTGCTTCCCCTTATTTCTAAAACTCTCCGTAAAGATCAAATTTCTCTGGTTCCGGAGGTGTAATTGTAATTTCCTGCTCACGGATAGCGAACAACTTTCCGGCAAGTGGATCTAATTTGTATGCGCCCTTAAACTTAGTCTTACGTAGGTAGGTTGTTAATGTAGGAACTAGTCCTTCTATAATAACTCCTTGATCTATGTTTAACTCCCAGTTATCACCGGGAGGAACACGGGATGCAATATGCTCTGTAAATTCTTGTTTTATAACTTCAGTTGACATTATTGACGTAACGTTTTAGCGATAGTATATTTTGGATCTGTAAAGAAGTCCGGAATATAACTCTGATGAGTAGCTCGGATAGGATTAATATCAAGGCCTCCTCTACGAGTGTATAAACATGCTACCATTAATTGCTCTGGCTTGTATGCATCAGTTAAATGCTTGAATACCATTTCACAAATCTCTTCATGGAAGTGTGACACTGTTCTATGAGAAACAATATATTTTGCTAAAGACTCAGGAGAAGGAATATTCGTACCTTCCATACGGATATAAACATCGCCCCAGTCCGGTTGATTTGTTACTCTACAGTTTGAACGTAATAAGTTAGACTTAAACCTTACTTCTGCTGTACCTACTTCTGCAACAAATCTAGTTTCCAACTGACCTGCATCAGACTTAAAAGAAGTAAAATCTACTTGATCTAAATCAGCTGCTTCTGCTAAGTCTACGTAACCTTCGAATGTAATTGGTGTAGCTTCTTCAATACTGGAATAGAAGCTTACTGTAGTATCGGTACCAAGTAATTCGTCTAAGTCTCTCTTTACTCTAGCTTCAATACCTGAAATACAATCTGCCGCTGTATCACCAATACGAGTCATATTAAAGGAGTTTAAGTACAACTTAATAGATTTAGATTCTACGTGAAACTCTGAAGAGGCTGGGCATACAATCTTTAACATACCAGCTACTGGCTGTCCTTTAGTTGTAATTGCTGATACTTCATATGCGTTCCAGGTATCTACTCCCACGAATTCTTTACCGGTTAAATCATAAGCTTCTCGGTTTAGGTAACGTGGAATTTGTACTAATAATTCTGGTGCGTATGTGTCTTTATAACCATCACCTCCTACTTTACCTAAGTGTTTACCGGCAATAGCTACTACTGCTTCTTGGTTCTTTTCTTGTGTCATATTATTTTATAAAATTTAAAATTTGATCTACTCTTTGCATAGGTGAACCAGTTACAGTTAAGTAAGTCTTTCCTATCGAATCAAGTTCTGATCTAAAAAGATCGTCTATCTTTCTTCTCCAATCTTCGTTAACACTTCTTACTCCGTCATCTACTGATTCAAACTCAATAGGAAAATAAACATAATGTGTATACTCTCCTTTTAGTCTATTCCAAGTATCTTGTATAAAGTCATAAGTACCTCTGTCTATACCATCCATAAAACAAGTATAGACTGCTACATCCATATAACATCTATCTAATACTAAGTTATACGGTTTCAATAAAGCTTCTAAGTGAAAAGAACTAATAGCTAACTGAGTAGCATCTGTTCCATTCTCATTTATAGGAAATCCATAACTTGCTACAGTCCTAGTTGATTCATTTATAAATTCATACTTAGGTAATTTATTCTTAAGAAGTTCATACACTGTAGTCTTCCCTGTACTACTTGCTCCTACTAATGCTATTCTTTTTATCATGACAAAACTACTTTTAGAAATTTATACCACATATACAATGCCTTATCTCTTAATGTAAGATAAAAAGCTCGTTCATCCAACCCTTCTTGTAAAAATTCTTCATAATCTATAACGTCTCCTTCATCTACTCCAGCAGTTACTTTATGTAATACTGCTCCTGCAGTCTCATACTGCTTAAACGATCTTTCTTGAGGGTCTTTACCTTTTAACTCTGGGTACTTAGTAATAAGTCCTGGATGTCCGTTAAAGATTCTGTATGTATCGCAAATACTAGGAGGCATTACTCTTAACCATCCATGTAAAGTTACTACTAACTTTTCAGGAGGAGCTAGATGACTGAATAGCGACTCATATTCTTCTAACGTAGGTTTATTACCCATTACAAATAAAAAAGGTAACTGAGCCATTCTAGGATCTATTGTGCGTAAGTTCTCTGGTCTTTGATTCGTTACAATCAAATTAGGCCATCTTCCTAACTTTTCAGATAAGGCTACTATTTCAGAACCTGTCTGTGAGAAGAAAGCTACCCATTGGTTACTAGTGTTTGGTTGTTCCGTTTGCAAAATGTCTGAATCTTTGAATATTAAATAAAACTGTACTTATATCTTCTACCTCTGAGTTAATCATTTCAAATAGTTTTTGAGATTCTTTATCCCATAAACCTTCTTCTCTATACTCAATACCCTTAATTCCATGAACTACAGGGTTAGAAGTATCTAGTGAGTAAATCCAATCATACTTAGCATTTTTATAAAAAGTAAACTCTTGAGGTAGTCCGCATCCTAGTAAATGGTGAGGTTTATCCTTATTAATAATACCGTCTTTAAGTAAATCTCCAAGTAACTTCACACGTCCTAGCATCCAACTAACATACTTGTTAGGATGAGGAACCGTTTGCGTATAGTACGAGTAATCAAAGGATATAGCTATCATATCAACGTTAGCTTTTTTATCCATATGCTGATAACATTCTACAATCTGCTTATAAGTCTTACCCTGTACTACTCCAATCTTTTTACTCTCAATACCTGGGTATTTACTATTCCACATATCCATAGAAGCCATAGTTTTTACACTATCCTCTAATACATCTGGAACAATATACCAAGTAGGTTTTAATTTTAAAATCCAGTATGCAAATGCAGCTGGATCAAATGCATTACCTAGTTCAAAGATAGAGTTATCTAAAATTACCTCTCTATCGTCTTTTATAGCATCTTCAAATAATTTAAAATACTCAGGATCTTCTTCAAATAAATGCACTAAGGCATAATCGTAATCCGTAAAATCTTGTACGGTCTTAAAAATACTTTTTGGAGATTCGTGAGCAATCTTAATCATTTGTTATATCGTTTAGAGTTTTTTGAACGTCTTGTAGCTGCTCTGCTAATTTATCAAGTAGATCGTCTGCTTGTTTAGTTAAGTCAACATTATTTAACAGAGAAATGACTGCCGATAAAGGCACCATTTCGGTCTGGTATGCTTGTACGTATACAGCATGCTTTTTTATATCTTCAATTAAGGACATTAGAAAAACTTTTTAAGATCTGGTTTGAAATAATAAACTGACTTCATTACCTTTCTATCTCTAGTTCGGTATACGATATAGAAGTCTCCTACCTTCTCATAATGACAAGGTTCTTCTTGTTGCTCGGAACGTACTTTAACTGTTTCTATAGCTTCTTCTTCTGATTTGCAGGCTTTAGACATATTAGATGCTTGAACTTCTGCATAAGCGTCATTAAACTTATCTTTTAGTCCATGAAGCATTACTCCATTACCTAATGATACGTAAGTAATATCACATAAAGCATCTAGTACTTCTACAATATCACCTTTTTCACAGGCTTCTTTATACTCTTCTAATTCTTCTAAGATAAAGTTATATACAAATTCCCACTCTTTACGCTCTGGTATAACCGGGGTATAGTTATTTGGTTTACCGAAGGTAGCATTAAATAGCTCTACTTCGTCCACAAAAGGTACATTATTTTTCATATACTTAATTTACGAAATTAATCAATAGGAGGCAACTTATTAGTTACGACATTTTCCAGCTAATTCTATATTCTTATAGAACTCAGCTCTGCAAGAATCTTCTTTCAAGAATGCTCCTGAAAGTTTAGCAGTTTGCATTGATGCACCGTTATGTTTAGTTCCTCGACAAGATACACAGTTATGTGTTGCATCTATCATTACAGCTACTCCTTCATTACCTTCGCAAATCTTATCAATAGCTTGATGTATAGCAACTGTTAATTGTTCTTGAATTGCTCCTCTTCGTCCAAAGTATTCTACAATTCTATTTAATTTAGATAAACCAATTACTAGACCCTCTTTACCAGGAATATAAGCAACGCTTACTCTTCCTTGAATCGTCTGGTGGTGGTGAGAACACATCGAAGTTAGAGGGATATTACTCTCTTGTACTAAGCCGTCATAACCGTCTGATGGAAATGCTGTGATTTCTGGCGGTGCATTGAAGCGACCTGCCCATAAGTCATTTACGTACGCTTTTGCTACACGGCGTGGAGTATCTGATGAGTTTGGATCGTTTCTCCAATCACATCCTAATGCATCTAGAAACTTACCGAATGCATCTGCTGCGTTTGTAATAATTTGGTATTTTTCGGAATCAACTAGATGAATATCTAACATTCCACTTTTTTTCTGCTTCTCAGCTAACTGTAGGGATAACCCATTTGCGTAACCTGCTTTAGTTACTTCTAACGAATACTTTTTCTTCATTTTATATGTATGTTTTTAAAGTGGTGCTACGACACTACTATAACTTAATTTACGAAAACTTATTTTAAGATCCAAATTATTTCAAGTAATCTTGAACCGGATCACTATCTTTTCTTTCCCAGGGAAACACTAACCATGCTTTATCTTCAATAACGGCGCAGTATTTATCCGGAACGTATTTACTATCAAACCTATAAGCTAAAGTTAAGGTTAAGAAATCATAATCATGTAAGTCCAAAAGAGTCTCTCCTGAATCAACAATATCATCTACTACTAGTACTTGTCTTCTCATTCTAGTTGGTAAAAGTTTAGCTGCTTCAATATCTATAAACTTTAGATGCCCTCTATGAGAAAGTATTACTGCTGGAATTAATCCACCTCGTGGTAATCCTGTTACGTATCTAATTGGTACTTTTTTAACCCATTCGCTAGCAATATCTATTTGAGCTTCTACCCACTCCCAGGTAAGTTCTCTTTTTAAGATTACTTCCTTCATTAGTCCTCGTTATGCGGTTTAGCACCTGTAAAGTTAATTGTAGTACCTGCTGGGAGGTGTGTAGCGGTTGATGTTACAAACTGCGGTGTTGCTAATGTAATAGAACCGCCGCCTGGCGTTGTTGTAACTATACCCTGCGTAGTGCCTGTTCCAGACAATGGGATTGGGGTACCATTTGGTACGTCACCTACAAAAAACGGATTTACTTTATGAGGTTCTTGCCATCTTGGTAAAGGCTCGTGAATTCCTAATGTATTATGATCTGAAATTATACCACCTAATAGTATTGAATCATCTACCTCTGCTAATTTGTCTTTTAACGCATCCCATTGTTTCGGAGTAGGGGCGTATTCATGGCAAGCTTCTACAAAGCCTTTAAGCCAAATAATATATTCTTTTGGTTTCATTATAACTGGTTTATATATTCTTGTAATCTATCTTTTGGTACCCATATTAATTTTTGAAGTGCTTCGTCATTTTCACGTAATGTCTCTCTATAATTTCCTTTTTGGTCTGACATATAAACTTTTACGCAACTAAACCTCTTAATAAACATATCTGCTACTTCATTTATAGAATAGTTTTTACCTGTTCCTAATTCCCAAGCATCATCCTGCTTATGATATGTTAATCCTATTTTGTAAAGACCTTCTACTATATCATCTACGTGAGTAAAGTCTCTTTTCTGCTTTCCATCACCTACAATTGTAATTGGGTGATTCTTTTTAATTTGTCCTCTCCATTTACCTATTACTGCTGCCCAGTCTCCTTCTACAATTTCTCCAGGTCCGTAAACATTATAAAATCTTACTATCTCAATATTTGAGTTGTAGACTTCTTTATACATTTTACAAATCTCTTCTCCAATATACTTATAACATGCATAAGGTGATTTATGTGGGTTATGCCATCGAGATGAAGATCCTGAGTAAATTAACTTAGCTCCTATTTCTTTTGCAAAATCACAAACAGCTTGTGTACCTGTTGTATTTACTCTAAACGTTTCTGTAGGGTTTTCAAAAGAAGGTTGTATCCGGCTTAATGCTGCCAAATGGTAAATTAGTTTAAAATCTTTATCCATTAAGAATACCGATTCTATATCACCTGCATAATAAGTACATCCCGGTATTTCATTTTCTTTACACCCACTGTCGTAGTTGTCTATAGACGCCACCGTATGTCCTTCTTGAAGCAACCTTTTTATTAAATTTGAACCGATAAAACCTGCTCCTCCTGTAACTAGTATTTTCATTTATTTATCGCATTGTATTTGATAATCTCTATATGTAGATTTCTTAGGTGCTTCATTTGGAAAGTAGTAACAAACTTTCCCAGTCTTATAACGAATATGTTTATAGAATCCTTTTGGTATTGAAGCGCCTCCAGGTACTTTTTTCGGCTCTTTATCAAACTCTATATCAATTATAACCTCTACTTTCTCTTTTTTAGCTAACTCTCTCTCATGCATTTCTAAATGCTTCCAGATACCTCTATTAAGGCTTTGGTGTTGTAAAGCAGAGTTCAAGTATGTAAAGGTCTTATATAACATTTCTTTATTGCAGTTGAAATCTGCTGCTGGTGCCATATGTCCTTTATCCCATTCGTTATTAACGTAATCGTTATTGTCCGCTGTATGTATTTTCTTATCTGTATAGAATTCCATACCAGCTCTTGATGCGGTACCGTCAGGGCATAATACTACGTAGGTTACTTTTACTGGGTTTTCTAATTTTTCGGAGTATACTACTCTATAAATACCTAAATCAACTGCTTGTAATTGCTGCCCAGTACATACAGAAGCTACAGTTAATGCTATTAATAAAAGCAGATTCGATTTTCTTCCCATTTATGTTGATTTAATTGTTTGTAGTCAGTTTCTGAAAGGACTGTGAGATTGTGTAAATCTACAGGCTGTTCGTCTAGATAGTTTATTAACTCCAGAAACGTAATAGGACCAAACTCAATAATGTCGTAATCTTCCGTTATTAAATGGAGATTACCGTTTTGAACTTTGTAGTCCCAAACAATTAAACCATTGACTAGGATCTCGACTTCACCTATATTTTCGATTCCTACTTCGTACTTAATAATATCTTCTAAATTCATAGCTAATATAAATAGGAGCTACACGGCCCTTTTGGTATCAAAAGCAATAATATGCTCTCGACCTGTAAAGCGGTATGCATTTTTAGTACACCATTCAATTACTAACGGGTATACTCTAATTAATTCTTGTCTATTATCCCCTGGAGGCATTATGATAACCTTATTCTTAGGGATCTCCATCTCATCTAACCATGCTCTTGTCTCCAACCACTCTTCAGGTCTTTCTACTGGATTAGCTACAATTTTAACGTGGTAGTCTTTATGGTAACTTAACGTTTGTTTAATCGCTTCTTTATTAAGTCGGTGTCTGTTGTGTGTATCAATAAGTTTCTGGTCCGTAACTGCACCTTGAGGAGTAAGTACGCCCAGTACAGGAACACTATTGGTAAACTTAGGACTAAGGCTAATAAGATTAATAGGGTAGTCAGTAGGTAGGAAATGACTTCCTTCGGTTTCGATCGTAATAATAATACCTCTTTCATGAGCAAAATGTGTTAATTCGTTTACTAAAGCCGGGTGCATACTTGGAGCTCCACCTGTTAACATCATTTCTTTCACCTCTGGGTTCTCATCGTATATTTTAATAATATCGTTGAAGTTATAAATTCCTTTTTCTGGGTGTATACTAGTATACCAGGAGTCACACCATCCTCCTTCACCGAAGTAACAACGGTGAGTACAGCCTGTAGTTCTAATTGCTATAGTCGGGTAACCGGCTCTTGAACCTTCTGATTGTACACAGCTATATAGTTCTACGATAGGTTGCTTTTTGCTATAATCTGTTATTCTTCCTAAACTCATTTTTTATATTTTATGCTTGATAAGATGCAGAATTTCTACCGTTTTCAAAAACCTCTACTTTACTAGCTTTCACTCTTCCTTTAGTTTCCTCTAGCAAAAATTCATTAATAATACCGTAAAGGTATTCTGCAAAACGTTCACATCCTGTACTTTCTAAAATTCTTAACTGAATTACTCCGTCTGAATGCATCTTTTGAAAGTTGTTTAAGTACGGATCATCTTTAGATATAATAGTAGTATGATCGAGTAGGTAATCAAAGTAAGCTTTAGGTGACATACCCTGTATACCGCTCTTAGCTCTTTTCATCCCACCAAAGTCCCATACCCAGTTTCTTTCGTCTAACTCTCCTTCAAACCATACCTTGAATGATATAGCATATCCGTGTAAGAACTTACAATGAGTTCCTTCTGCTTTCCATTGACGAAAACAGGTAGAGTAGCCGTCAAATAATTTTGTTGATTGAAATTTCATAACTCTTTTTTTATAATTTATACTAATTCTTCGTAAATTCCAACTAATTCGGAAACTATTAACAATACGGCTGCTATCTCTATTGAAAAAAATAGAGCTACATATCCTGCAATCCTAATTCCGGATTTAAGGAAGCTTACTAGTTGGTGTTTTTTTGGATCGGGTAGTTTTTGACCTTTTATTACTAAACTGTCATAAAAAGTTACCTCAGGCTTTACTTTTTTACCTTTGCCTTTCGGGTTTCGAGATGCGTTTACTACATCATGCGGGTTTGTCATGGGTGTGTTTTTAAAGTGGTGCTACGACACTATTGTCTAAAACTAATGTACGAATAAATATTCGAATAAGCAACTTTATTAGAAGTTTTTATAAATAAAGGGATCTCTCTTTTTTAACTCCTCTATTTTTTTCTTAAACTCTTTTTTCTTCTTCCAGTTCTTATATAAGTTCTTTATAGCTTGTAAAAATTTCATTTTTTCATCTTTATAATTAAGTAATTCTCTATAGCAAGAAAATCCATCTTACTATCTAAAAATCTCTCAACAGCCTGTTTTGGTGTTACTGTTATCGTCTGATCTTTAAAGTTAAACGACGTATTTAAGCAGATTGGGTATCCTGATATTCTTTTTAATGCTAATAACAGGTTGTAATACTTAGGGTTGAAGTTTTTATTTACTGTCTGCACTCTTGCAGTATTATCTACATGAGTTATAGAAGGCAGTCTATGGTTTCTATTAACCTCTACTACTTGATTCATATAAGGGATCGGTTCTTTTATATTAAAAAACATTTTAGCGTCTTCTTCTATACAAGAAGGAGCAAATGGTCTAAAACCCTCTCTCTTTTTAATTACCTTATTAATTTTATCTTTAATACCGTCTTTTAATGGAGATGCTAGTATTGATCTATTACCTAAAGCTCTTGCTCCAAATTCCATACTCCCTTGAAACCATCCTATTATGTTACCACTATGAATTAAAGTCGCTACCTTAGTTAAAAAGCGTTCTTCTGTAGGGTATTTAAAGTAGTATATCTTGTTACCGAAGTACTCTAATTGGGTACGTATACTTATATCATTAAAAGAAGGACCTATGTATGGTACGCTATTATCCTTTCTAACACCCTTATATTCTGCTAGACAGGCACCGATAGCTGAACCAGCATCTGAAGGTGCATAAGGTATGTGAATCGACTTATAGTAATTGTAAGCTTTTGTGTTGGCTAATCCGTTATAAGCACAACCTCCTCCTAAGCATAAGTTATCTGATTTGACTAACTCTTTAGCTTTTGTTAAAATTTTACAAAATTCTTTCTCGTATATAAATTGAACTGCAGCTGCTAAGTCGTAATCGTCTTGTGTAATTTCTTCTTCCGGAAGGCGAGGACCTCGTCCTAGTAGGTTACACAACTCAGAAGTAAACATAATCTTATTTGAATATTCCCATGTGTAGTACTCTGGATAAAATGCAAATAATTTTTCTTTATCGAATTTAAAGGTCTTTTTAATAAACGGCACGTATTTTTGAGGATCTCCATACCCCGCCATTCCCATTACTTTATATTCTCCCTCATTTGGTTTAAAACCTAAGAAAGCAGTAAATGTTGAGTAAAACATTCCTAGAGACTCTGGGAAGTTTATTGAGTACAGTTTTTCAATAGAATTTTCAGTACCTTTTGAGATGGTAACTGTTTCAAATTCTCCTACACCGTCAATAGTAACTATTGCGGCGTCTTTATAAGGGCTTGTTAAATACGAAAATGCAGCATGTGAACGATGATGTTCTACCCACTTAACTGTCCCCTGATACAAGAAATGTTTTGCTAATAAAAAGCTAGGATTTTGATTTTCTTTTCTCTCTCTAAGAAACTTTAATCTTTTTAAGAAAGTAAGGATTGGGTATTTGTTGAATGATTTAAGTACTCTTGCTCTTTTAAGTTCTGGGTTTTCATACCAGCATACTTCATCAACATCTTTTATAGTAAGTCTACTTGCTCTCAATACCCACTTAATTGCATCTACTGGAAAGCTATCGTCATGTTTTATGCCTGATAATTTCTCTTGTTCAATGGCATGTAGAACCTTACCGTCTTTTACGATGCATGCTGCAGAGTCGTGGTAAAATGCTGATATGCCAAGTTGTATCATATGGGTATAAATATAACTAGATTATTTTTTAAGAGCGTGGACCAACCTGGGCTCGAACCAGGGACCTACTGATTATGAGTCAGTTGCTCTAACCAACTGAGCTATAAGTCCTAGTGCTGTAGAGGAAGGGATCGAACCTTCACGCGGCGATTCAATAAATGACATTCTTGCTAGCTAGCGTGTGGTCAACCCATTATCATTTATCTATCTCTTATCCGCACCCTCGAGACGGGAGGGCATGTCTGCCACGACCAGGGACACCCCAATCCATTCCACCACTCTACAGTATAAAAAAAGAAACGTACCTCGAGCCGGAGTCGAACCGGCACGGGCGTTGCTGCCCATAAGATTTTAAGTCTTACATGTCTACCGGTTCCATCATCGAGGCAGAATACGTTCTTTCTTAAAATATTTTTTTCTCTTGATTTCTTCTTGCCTCTTCTGCTTCTTTGTACATTCTTATCCATGTTAAGGATACATCGACCGGTGCTAAGACCCAAGCCATAACTAAGACCATTATTGAGTCTAATTCTGGAGAGTTACCCATACTGTCTAAGCCTGTTCTTCTATATTTTCTATGCAGCTGTATAAAGCAGTAAATAATACAGATAACATAATAGGTGTAGAACATATAACTCTTTTTATTTAATTTAAGATACGAACGTTTATTTTAAAAGACAACTCTTTTTTATTAATATTTTCCCGGTCTAAAATACGGGATATAAGTTTTACCTCTAATAATACGTTTCTGATGAAAAGGGTGTATTCTATAGTAGTAACCTCTTACTTTATTTTGATGATTCCATAGTCGCTTTTCGTGAGTCGACATTTTCATCGGCATCCACATACAGCTACTTACTAGTAGCATAACACTCATTAATAATAGAAATTTTTTCATATACCTTTTATTAGTAGCGGGAGAAGGATTCGAACCTCCGACCCCTAGGTTATGAGCCTAGTGAGCTACCGCTGCTCTATCCCGCAATTTGTGGAGGTGGAGGGAGTCGAACCCTCGTCCAAATACGGATTTAATAAACATCATTCACAAGCTTAGTTTATTTTTCTTAATAAACAAAATATGAAGTTTAGTATATGTGGGAACCATACTTCCAAATTACCTGGTTGTGGAATTACTTTATAAGGGCTCCACCCTAAGACCCCTTTATAGCTACTTCTGTTACTGAGCGTATGTAGTCCGGCTCTATTGTTTTGACTAGGCTGCTATAGCGTAATCAGCACCAACGAAAGACATAGCGTCTTCGAAGGTCATTGTAGATAATTCTACGTCGTTTACTATTCGATAGGTATTTACGGATTTCCATCTAACCCGGCTTGCAATTTACCAACTCATCGTACCTGTCAAAACCAGGCACCCCCATTTTGAGCTTCCTGTAAGAATCGAACTTACGACCTGCTGATTACAAATCAGCTGCTCTACCAGCTGAGCTAAGGAAGCAATTTAGGAAAGCAGAAGATGGTTCAGTGGACATCTACTTTTATGACTGGCGTTACTATGGTGAATACCTCTAAACTCCGATTATGTCAGTCAGCATTCACTCTCGAACTATCGACATAACCCTTCCCCAGTCAACCTAAAAGGTAAGGAAAGTAGAAGATGGGTGCGTGGACATCTACTTTTACGATTGGCATTTCTAACCGAACACGTACGGCCCTTTCTACAGTTAAGAGTACGTTATTCCAATCAACCTAAGTTTTTTTACTTTACGTCAGCTTCAGCTTTTGGTGCTTCTAATTGATTAGAAGGAATTTCTGATACTGTAGTATCTGTTGCTGTTACTGCAGTTGTATCTAATGATACTGCTGTTGAGTCTGTTGCTGTTGCTTCAGTCTTACCGTTTCCGCAAGATGCTAATGTAATTACTAAAGCTGCTGCTAAGATTACTTTTTTCATAATTGTTTTGTTTTGTTTAAATTGAAATATAAATAGTTTACTTGATATATTCTGCTAATACTTTTTCTACATGAGACTTAGCTACTTCCCACTCTACCGGTCCTGTTTCGTCTTCGTATTGAACAGGGTCTTTACGGCCCAGCTTAATGAAAGCTTCAATACGCTCCACAGAGCTAGCAGACTTATAGTCACTATTACCAGAAGGGTAAGGCTTATATGAAGTGTTAGTTCTCTTGTACACCTCATCGAAGTCAATATTAAGTGTTTCACATGCTTTAAGTCCATCTTCTAAAATACCAAATTTGTCTGTATCTAAATAGGGAGTATAAAACTTAACACGTTCTGCATCCCAATTACCTATCTTAAATGCTTCCATATCCGCATCTCTAAACTCTTGACGGCAGTCAGGGTAGATTGCATGATCTCCAGCATGAATACCTAAGGAGATAAATGTATCTTCTTTTGTCTCGTTAGCTACTGATAAAGCTACTGCTTGAACTAATGAACTAAAGATCTTATTACGATTAGGTACAACTGTATCTTTCATATTATCTTGTTCGTAATGACCTTCTGGTACATCTGCTCCACCTACTACTAAGGCTGAGTTTAATAATTGAGATAAACCATCTAGTTTAATCGTTTGATAGTTTACTTTTGAATATACTTTAACTAATGTATCTGGATCTAAGAAATATTCTCGATCCGGATTTGAGTTTAAGTATTCTACTAACGATGCAGCTCTTTCTAATTCTACTTTATGCTTTTGACCGTAATCAAAACCTAAAGCTGTAACATTATACCCGTTTGCTAGTAAATGTAACAACAGGGTAGAGGAGTCCATCCCTCCGGATAAAGACAATACAGCATTCTTCGCCATAATAATTTATAATTTAAAATATGCCAGGTATTAATAGGATATAGGCAAATCCTTAGTCGATAGCTACGATATGTTCCATTCTAGTAGTAATTGCATCCCACTTCTGCATATATTCTTTTACAGATGTGTATTTAATTTTTTCACCAGAATTTAACAACTCTTTAGCTACTGTACGTAATGCGCCATTAAAGGTAGAAGGATAACAAACAGTTCTAATGTAATGTGTATTGTTTTCTCCTTTAACTACTCTTTCAAAGACAGTAAATCCACCAGCGCCTGATTTTGCCTTACTAATAAAGAAAGGTTCCATTGCTTGGTCTTCAATAATAATATCTTCTTTTGGAATCGTGTTTGGATTTCTTAACATAACTGATTATTTTATTTAATTAAAGATAAGAACTTTTAGCTCATTCTCCGACAAACCCCCTATCTTTTTCGCAACTATTTTTCCCTCTTTAACTATAACCGTTGTCGGTAGGGACATAATCTTGTATTCTGCTGCTTTTCCGGAAAGATCCTTATCTACATTTACTTCTAGAAACTCTACTTCTGCTTCTACGTTCTCATTTACTACTTTGTTCCAAGTTGGTGCATATGCTCTACATGGACCGCACCATTCTGCGTGAAATCTAATTACTTGTATCATATTATTTAATATACGAAATTTTTAATTAATATACAACTTATAGGGAAAAACTTTCCCCGCATCCGCAAGTTCTTGAAGCATTAGGGTTCCCGAATTGGAATCCTTTACCATTTAATCCTCCACTAAACTCTAATTCAGTCCCGTAAAGATATAGTAGTGACTTCATATCTACAAGTATCTTTACCCCTTTATCTTCAGCTAATGTATCGGTTGGTTTTTGCTCAGTATCAAATGAAAGATCGTACGATAGCCCACTACATCCTCCGCCTTTAACTGCTACTCTAACATAGGGGGTTGTAAAACCACTTTCTTCAATAAGCGAACTTAATTGTTTTGCTGCTGAATCTGTAACTGTTATCATTAGGAATTAGTTTCTTCGAAGACTAGCTGTTCTAGTCCTTGCTTTTGTCTATAATCCTTTATTGCTTCTTTAATAGCGTCTTCAGCTAGTACCGAGCAGTGTATTTTAACAGGCGGTAATGATAGTTCTTCTACCAATTCCATATTATCCATTTTAATAGCATCATCGATTGACATTCCTTTCAACCATTCAGTTGCTAGGGATGATGCTGCTATTGCCGAACCACATCCAAAAGTTTTGAATTTTGCATCAGTTATAATGTTATCATTAACTTCTATTTGTAATCTCATTACATCGCCACATTCTGGTGCACCTACTAAACCTGTACCTACATTTCTTTTAGCCTTATCTAACGTACCTACATTTCTAGGGTTGTTAAAATGGTCTATTACTTTATCTCCGTATGCCATATTATCTTATTTACTATAAATATACGAATAACTACTTAGAAAAACAACTTTATAATGCAAACCTACTTCCTATTGTGAAGTTATACGATGGGTTTTGATTAAACCCAGTATCCCCTATTCCAAGTACTCCTAGGTTTACTTTAAATCTTCTAGAAAGGTTAAAATCAAAGTTACTTCCTATAATGTAGTTATAAGTTTCTACTCCCATTACTGTTTTTGACTCAACCATATACAAAGACCCTAAATTTGACCAAGCAAACATCGGTGAAATAGTAACTCTCTTAGTAACAAAAGGTTTTGTAACAAAAGCTGTTGCAATTTGTGCTAAACTTGTATTACCTTCTGCAAAAGTACCTGCAAAAGTAAGAGCGTAACCCCCTACTATACCTTTCGGTCCTAATAGTACAATACTATTTGTTACGTTAGGGCTAAATATACCGAACATACTAGCTGCTGATACACTGCTAGAAAGAATCATTATGGGTTTGTAATCCTGGTCTAAAAAGATCTTAGAGTAGTTAAGAGATAAGTTAAATTGCTGTAAGTTATCCCATAACATAAAGGTAGCTCCGTAAGATTCAGAACCTGTTAAACTGCTCTTAGATACTCCTACTGTCATCATATTAGTAACTGTACCGTCTGGTGTTAATCCAGATGCAATGTTAGCACTAACTAAGGGAGGATTTATTGGGCGTTTCTTCTCTTCTTTCTTTTTTTCCTCTTTTTTCTCTTCCTTCTTCTCTTCCTCTTTTTTCTCTTCCTTACTTTCTTCTTTGCTTTCCTCTTTCTTTTCTTCAGATTTTGATTCTTCTTTCTTTTCTTCGCTCTTAGATTCAGTTTTTTTCTCTTCAGTCTTATTTTCAGATTTAGTCTCAGTCTTAGTTTCTGTTTTAGTTTCAGATGTTGAGCTACTAGATGAACTACTACTTGATGTAGACCCACCGCTTGCAGGTGGTGGTGTTGAAGCTGGTGGTGGTGGTACGTTTGCTGCGGCGGCGGCGGCATTAGATGCAGATGCGGCGGCATTAGAGGCTGTTGCAGCTGCTTGTGTTACTGTGCTTTGTATAGTTTGAGCTACTGCTGGCGGGAGTGGACATGGTATTGCAAAGATTGATGCTACCCATAGGTTTACTTCCCCGCTTTGGAACTGAGCGTAGCTAAAGATCTTTGATTGTCCTCTTATAATTACTGTTACTCCGGTAGAGTTAAGTGGTATATTAACAATATATACCTTGGAGTCACATGGATCCAAATAGGTTTGCACAATAGACTGTGCCTTCAACTGTAAAGTTGTACATAAGGTTACTAATAATATTAGTCCTACTATCCATTTTCTCATTTAACAGGGTTAGTTTATGTTAACGTACCCTATAACCTATCTTAGTGGAACTATGTATTATTTGTAACTTTTCTTATTTCTTATTATTAAAATTTAAAATTTGTACCGATCATAACCATTATAGGGTTATCTTTTTTATAGCCAACCGATTCTGATAATTTATCCCAAGTTGTATTGTATCTGATGTTAGTATTCAATACAAATCTTTTAGTTATTTTCCAATCAATAGATGTTCCATAATATAAGTCCAAATTGAAATCATCTACATACGCTAAATCCGATTCAGTGCCATCTTTGAATACTTTGTAGATATCACTCATTGCGAATATTTGTGGTGAGATGTTTACTCTCTTTGTTTTAAATGTATATGTGTACATTATCATACCTCTATAACT
>Ga0181349_1000071_pt1 | contig 36839 bp, 55 predicted proteins | sample Su13VDMM110SD_FD_130106 | JGI IMG/M metagenome (GOLD analysis project Ga0181349, IMG submission 130106) | Freshwater viral communities from Lake Michigan, USA - Su13.VD.MM110.S.D | ecosystem: Environmental > Aquatic > Freshwater > Lake | place: USA: Michigan | collected 2013-07-16 | reverse complement strand
TGCGCTGCCGGTTTACACCACATGGGACTTGGGCATAGGCGACAGCACGGCCATTTGGTTCTGGCAGGCGGTCGGGCCTGAGATACGGGTGATAGACTTCTATGAGGCCAGCGGCGAAAGCATTGAGCATTATGCCAAGGTCTTGCAGGCTAAGCCTTACCGTTACGAAACGGACTGGGTGCCGCATGACGCGCGGGTCAGGGAGCTAGGCACGGGCCGCACCAGGATCGAGACGATGCTGACGCTCAAGCTTAAGCCTAAGTTGGTTCCCAATCACAAGGTTCTGGACGGCATCAACGCAGGCCGGGTGTTGTTCCCGCGCATCTGGTTTGACCGTGACAAGTGCAAGGCCGGGCTTGAGTGCCTGCGCCAGTATCGTGCGGACTATGACGACAAGGCCCGTGTGTTCCGTGATGGGCCAAAGCACGATTGGACTAGCCACGCTGCGGACGCGTTTCGATACCTAGCGATGGCCTATCGTGAGATTAAGCCGGAAGCCAAAGCGGTTGCTGCGCCGATCAAGGGCATCCGTGATATGACTTGGGATGACCTGTTAGCTAACCAGCCGGTGCATACGGGTTACGAACGCGCATGATCGTTCTATCGACAAGCGGACCCGCGCACGATATGTTCCCCTGAACGCTTGCGAGGGGCTATGCTTCCCGACGAACCTGAAAATCAAGACGGCATCGACCTCGTTACCAAATGGATTGAGGAAATCAATCTGTCTGAGCGCGAGTTGCAGCCGTGGTGGAAGGCTGGCGACATCATCGTCAGGCGGTTCAAGAACGAGAACCGCGCTCGTGGTGGTGGCCGTCCGTCTGTAGGCTATGAACGTCGCCGCTTTGCTATCCTGTGGTCTAACGTCTCGACCCTTCAGCCTGCCATCTATGCCAAGCAGCCTAAGCCGATGGTGGATCGCCGTTATCGTGACGAAGACCCAGTCGGCAAGATTGCGTCTGACGTGCTGGAGCGGGCGCTAGGGTTTAGCCTCGACCAGTATGATTTTGACGGACGCGTGAAGCTATGCGTTCTGGATTATCTGCTGCCGGGCCGTGGCCAGGTGTGGGTGCGCTACATCCCGCATATGCGCGAGGTGAACGCGGAACAGGATTACGAACTGGGCGAAGGCGTTCAAGACGACGACCAGAACGAGGTTGGCGAGGTCGAGACACCGGAAGCGACAGAGGAAGTCGTTTACGAGGAAGTCCAGTGCGACCACGTTTCATGGAAAGATTGGCTGACTAACCCGGCGCGTGAATGGGCGGAAGTCCGGTGGGTCGGGCGGCGCGTCTACATGACAAGGGCTGAACTGACGGAACGCTTTGGCGCTGAGATGGCCAAGAACGTCCCGATCACGACGACCTCGACCGGCACGGACACGGCATCGGATGCCCAGAAGCAGTCCAGCCAAACGGGCGAGGTCTATGAGATTTGGGACAAGCCCACGAAGATGGCCTACTGGGTCTGCAAGGGCTACACGGGCGGTGTGCTGGACAAGCGTGAAGACCCGCTAGGGCTTACCAACTTCTTCCCGTGCCCACCTCCGCTTAATGCCACGACGGCCAATGACAGCACGATCCCGGTTGCGGATTACGTCCAGTATCAGGACCAAGCCGACGAACTGGACGAACTGACGGCCCGCATTGGCAAGCTGCAAGACGCGCTGCGGATGGTCGGTGTGTATGCCGGTGAGGCGAACCGCGAACTGCAACTGGTGTTCTCGCCGGGTAACGAGAACAAGCTAATCCCTATCGACACGTTTGACCTGTGGAAAGAGAAGGGCGGCGTTCGCGGCCTTATCGAGTGGGTTCCGGTTGATATGGTCATTCAGGTGCTGAAGGGCTGTTACGAGGCCCGCTCGCAAGTCCTGAACGACATTTACCAGATTACCGGCCTGTCAGACATCATTCGGGGTGAGAGCAATCCCAACGAGACGGCAACGGCTCAACGGCTGAAAGGCCAGTGGGGTTCTCTGCGTGTTCGTGACCGGCAACGCGATTTGCAGCGGTTCTGCCGTGACGCCATCCGGCTCAAGGCTGAGATTATCGCGGAGCATTTCAGCATTGACACGCTGAAGGCTATGACGAACGTGAAGTTGCTTACGGCGGCTGAAAAGCAGCAGATTGAACAAATCATGCCGCTGATCCAGCAGGCTGAGCAAGCGGGGATGCCCATTCCACCCGGCATGGCTCCCGATCCGGCCATGTTGGAACTGATGGCCCAGCCGACGTGGGATGAGGTGCAGGCGCTTCTCCGCAACGATGCGCTGCGTTCGTTCCGCATTGACGTTGAGACTGATTCGACGGTCGAGCCGGATGAGAACGCGGCCAAGATGGCCTTTACCGAGTTCACGGGCGCTGTGGTTGGCTTGATGACGGCTGCGGCTGGCATTGTGCCGACTGCGCCATACACGGCCCCGCTGTTTGCGGAAATCCTCAAGCAAGGCGCTCGCACGTTCAATGTCAGCCGGTCGATGGAAGACGTTATAGACAAGGTGTTTGAGCAGGCCGAGGCCGCACCGCCTGTCCAGCCACCAGGACCGCCGCCGCCCGATGAGAGCGCAATGCAAGTCGAGCAACTCAAGTCACAGACGGCCCAAATGCAGGCTCAGATCGAGCAGCAGCGGACGCAAATGGAAGGCCAGCTTGGCATGGCTGAACTTAACCTCAAAGGCCAAGAACTTCAGGTGAAGGCTGCGGCCCTATCCCGTGACCCAACTCCCCAAGGATTTGCGTAATGACTGACCAAACCCTTAACGAAATCCTTTATCAGGCGGCTGCAATGTATATCGGTGGTGACGTGTCTGGGCTTCCGTTCAACGAAGTCGTGCGACGGGCTGCGGCTCGCTACATTGCTGGCGATGGTGGCATCGCTGACCTGTCAATCGCTCCGGCGTTCTTCGATGAGTTCCTGTTCGCCTCGACGGAATCGGGCGAGATTGGTGAGCTTGGGTGGGGTTTCACTAGCGGAACGTGGAACCTCATTAATGCCGTGACCAATCACCCCGGCATCTGTCGTCGGACATCAACGGCTGTATCGGCGACCGTTGCATCGTCCTATCCCGGTGGTGGCGGTGCAACCCCCAATATGAATTTCGAGCAGCTAGATGAAATCAGTTGGATTGTTCGTGTGCCGACGACGATTGCAAGCATGGACATCCGCATTGGGCTGTCTAGCGATTTCACGTCTGCGACTGCGGCCAACGGCGCGTATTTTGAGAAACTGTCTGCGGATACGAACTGGTTTGGCGTTGGACGCGTATCCAGCGTCGAGACACGGACTGATACGGGCGTGGCCGCTGCGGCTGACGCTTGGGTCAATCTCAAACTGCGCCGCGTGAGTGAGATTGTGTTGGGCTTCTCCGTCAATGGCGGGACTGAGATTGAAGTGACGGGCAATATGCCGATCAACACGACCGCGCTCCTGCCAGGTTTCCACATCATCCCGACCTCTGCCAACGCGCGTTCGTTGGACGTTGATGCGTTTGGGATGCTCCTGAACGCCAATACGCGGTGATTGAATGAGCCGTGCGACCTACCGGAAATGCCAAGCCTGCGGTGACATTCACGACGTAGCCGCATGGCCGCGCACTTGCCTAGAGCAGTTCCGCAAGGCCCGGTCTGATTTGCCGATGCCCTACGTTCGTGCTGACGGCATGGACCCGATCATGAACCATGCTAACGGCCTGATGTATGACAGCCGCTCTGCCTATGAGCGCGGTGTTCGTGACGCCGGTTGCGAGATTGTCGGTGCGGAGAAGATTAAACCAAGCGCGCGGCCTGTGCTGTCTGACCGCGAACTTAAGCAGGACATCAAGACGGCTATGGATCAGGTGGAGGCCAGACTATGAGCGATATGGAAGACGACATCCGGGCGGCAATGGCAGAGGTGAGCGGCAACGCCCCTGAGCCTGCGCCCGTTGACGAAGTGGCGGTTGCGCCGGAAGCGGTTATCGAGGCTGAAACGCCCCATGATGACGGCGAAAAGGCATCGGACGGACGCGTTCGCGGGCCAGACGGCAAGTTTATTGCCAAAGCGCCCGAAATGGTGCAAGATACTCCCGACCAGCCCTCAGAGGCAGTCGCGGACCCTGCTGTCAAGCTCGCCATCCGCGCCCCGGCTTCATGGTCGCCTGCGGCTAAGGCCACGTTTGATAAACTGCCCCCGGAAGTGCAACAGGCTGTTGCAAAGCGGGAACAGGAGATCGACCACGGACTGCGGCGCAAGTCTGAGGAAGTAAAGCGGTATGAACCGCTGGAACAAGTGCTTGCCCCTCGCCGCGCTCAATGGGCCGCGCAAGGGATGGATGAGGTTCACGCGGTCAAGACGCTGCTTGCAGCGCAAGACTTGCTTGAAAAGAATCCGATGCAGGGGCTTGAGTTTCTGGCCCGTTCGTATGGCGTGAATTTGAACACGGCCCAGCCGCAGGGACAGCCCTATCAGGCCCAGCCCGCGCGAGACAGCCACCCAGAGATTGCGGCCCTTAAGCAGCAACTCCAAGTCCTGCAAAGCCAAGTCCAGACGGCGCAGACCGCGCCTATCGTCAGCCAAATCGACGCTTTCCAGAACGATCCGGCCAACCTGTATTTCGAGAACGTCCGCGATGATATGGCGGTCCTCTTGCACAACGGGAAAGCCTCGGACCTTAAGGAAGCCTACGAAATGGCCTGCTGGATGAGGCCGGACATTCGCCCGTTCCTGCAAACCGCGCAGGCCCCGGCGGCTCCGATGCAAGACAAGGCGGCGCAGGCGCGGCGGGCGGCTGTCAGTGTCACCGGGTCGCCGGGTCAATCCCGGATTCCCAAGTCCAACGGCTCAATTGAAGACGACATCCGGGCGGCTTTTGAAGAAGTCACCGGGGCGGCTTAGGAGAACTTAAATGACTTCCCCGAATGTTTCGGAAATCGCAACCACTACCCTGCGTAACCGCACGGGCAAGCTGGCCGACAACGTCACGCAGAACAACGCGATTCTGTCGCGTATGAACCGCCGTGGCACCATCAAGCCGGTGTCGGGTGGCCGCACCATCCTGCAAGAACTCGAATACGCTGAGAACGTCACTTATCAGCGTTATTCCGGCTACGAAGTCCTGAACATCTCGCCTAGCGACGTGTTCACCTCGGCTGAGTTTGACTGGAAGCAAATCGCCGTCAACGTGACCATGAGCGGCCTGGAGCAACTGCAAAACTCCGGCGTTGATGCCATCATCGACCTGCTGGCCTCGCGTATCAAGAACGCGGAAAAGACCATGCAAAACGGTGTGGCCGAAGACCTCTACTCGAACGGCACGGCTTCGGGCGGCAAGCAGATTGGTGGCCTTCAGCTTCTCGTGGCTGACGACCCCACCACCGGCACTGTCGGCGGCATCAACCGTGCAACGTGGAATTTCTGGCGTAACCAGAAGTTCAGCGCGACCTCGGACGGTGGTTCGGCTGCCTCGGCTGCCAACATCACCCGCTTCATGAACACGCTCTATCGTCAATGCTCGCGTGGCACTGACAAGCCGGACCTGATCCTGTGTGACGACAATTACTTTGGCTTCTATGAGTCGTCGCTTCAGGACATCCAGCGCGTCACCAACCCCAATGAAGCTGACGCGGGCTATGTCTCGCTGAAGTATAAGGGAACGGACGTGGTGTTCGATGGTGGCTTCGGCGGTGCTTGCCCCGACAATCACCTGTATATGCTGAACACCGGCTACATCCACTGGCGTCCTCACAAGGACCGCAACATGGTCCCGCTGGAAGAAGTCCGTTCGATCAACCAGGACGCTATGGTCAAGCCTATCGTTTGGGCTGGCAACCTGACCCTGTCCAACGCCTTCCTCCAAGGCGTCCTGTTCCAAACCTGATCCCCCTAGAAAGGAGCCACTAACATGGCATCGACTGCTGCTACGGTCTTCTCGACCATTCCGACTGTGGGGATCGACCTCGACGACAAGGCCTCGACCCCCGCCTTTGCGCTCAACACGCGCATCAACGCTAACGACGGTCGCTCGCATCTCTATGTGCGGGCTTCGGAGGCTCTGTCCTCGACCCAGACCATCCTGATTGGCACCAGCGGCTCTGCGTCGTCGGATGCTGGTTCGGCTGGCTGGACCGTCAACACGACGGGTGGCGTTGCTTCGGGCCAGTATTTCTGGGCCAAGCGCACCGCTCTCTAAGCCTTCCGCCTGCCCTAGCCTCCACTGGGGTTAGGTGTTAGCCTAAGCCGCCCTCGGTTCGTCCGGGGGCGGTTTTTGCTATGGAGGTAGCGATGCAATGGAAACCGATCAAAGACGCGCCAAAAGACCGCCGCTTGCTGCTTTGCGATGACAAGTGGGTTTCGTGCGGGCGCTGGATGGACGGCAAACACCAACAAGGGTGGCGTCTTGATACTGGAGATGTTCGTGAGCCGCTGTGGTTTTGCGAGATTATCAAGCCATGATTAACGTTGTCAGCGTCCGCGTCGGGGACAAATACCCGATTGAATACGTCACCCGCCTTCACGACGGCATCGCCCGCCATCTGGACGAAGAACAGCGCCATTGGTGCCTGACTGACAAGCCGGACGAACTGCCGGAAGGCATCACGGCTATCGCGCACAATCCCGATTTGCCGGGTTGGTGGCAAAAGGTGTTTTTGTTTGCGCCAGATATGCCGTGGTCAACTGGCGATGAAATCCTCTACATGGACCTTGATGTATGCGTGACCGGCAGGCTTGAGGGCTTGCCGCACGGCATCATTCAGGACTGGCATTGGCCTTGCTATAACAGCAGCGTCATGCGTTGGACGTATGGTCAATATCGAAACGTTTGGACCTGTTTTAAGCCTCATCGAGACATAAACACCCGATCTACTGTTTTGGCCCCATTTCTTCCTAAAGGACAAATCAACGGCGGCGATCAAGAGTGGATCACGTCTTTGGGCAAGTGGCCGACTTTCCCCGCTGATATGTTCGTGTCCTACCGTGACGCGGTCGCATGGCCTCCTGAGACGGCTAAAGCGGTTATCTTCCACGGCCAGCCCAAGCCGCATGAGGTGACGGACGGGTGGGTGCCTGGTGTCTGGCGCGTTGGCGGCTATACGGCCATGCCAGAACTAAAGGGCATGAACGTCTCGCATGACTTCGCCTATGCCAACGTGCGGGCCAACGTGCAGCGAGACTTGCCGTGGTTCTCCGGCTTCGGGGATCAGGACAAGGCTTGCGTCATCGTCGGAGGCGGTCCCTCGCTTTCGGACAGTGTGCAGGCCATCAAGGACCATCGCAGGCGCGGCGCTAAGATTATCAGCGTCAACAATGCGCTGCGGTATCTAACGGAGCGGGCTGTCACGCCGGACGCTCACGTCATGCTGGATGCGCGGGAAGAAAATCTACACATGGTCGAGGATGCGCCAATGTCCGTGCGCTACTTCCTCGCCTCTCAGGTTCATCCGTGCGTATTTGATGCGCTTTCGAGGCATGATGTTGTGCTGTGGCATAACGCTATGGGTTCGGGTGAAGAACTCATGGACATTATCAAGCCGTGGTTTGACGAAGGCCCAGACCAGAAGCCGTGCGTTCTAGTGCCCGGTGGCGGAACGGTCGGCCTCCGCGCCATCAATCTCGCGTGGCTGTCGGGATACAAGAAAATTCACCTATACGGCTTTGACAGTTCGTATGCCGAAGGCTCGCACCACGCCTATTCGCAGAGCCTGAACGACGGTGAAGCCACAATGGACGTTGTGTTAGGCGACAAGACATACACTTGCGCTCGGTGGATGATCCGTCAGGCGATGGAGTTTCAGCAGTCGTTTTTGTATTTGCGGGACCGTGGCGTTAAGGTGATTGCCCACGGTAACGGCCTTATTCCTGACATGGGAAAGTTGCTCGCATGATGCTCGTTATTGGCCTTCTCGCCGTTTGGCTGCTGTGGCTGCTGGTGGTCGGCCTGTTCGTGAACTACCGCCGATGAACAGCCAATACGATGCCCGAAACGACAACGAACGGCGCAAGGCTTGGGCAAAGCTTAAATGGTATCCTGAGCGGTTGACGGACGCTGATCGTGCGTTGCTGCTGCTGGATGAGCCGGATTTCTACCATCCGGTCGACGCTCAACGGCACCTGTATGACGAAAAGGGCTTTGCAAAGTGAAACAGATTGACGGCCTTTGGTGGCCTGATTTTGACGTTCGGTGCCGTGCTGCGGTTGTTAGTGAGTGCGCCGCTGCTATGCCTGTGGTCTTGCCGTTGGTGGCTGAAAAGCGTGTTTGCGTCCAAGCTGGCGGCAATGTCGGGGTGTATCCGCTGGCGCTGTCCAAGGTGTTTGATCGGGTCATCACGTTTGAGCCGGATCGGGACAACCTCGACTGCCTGATTGAGAACGTCAGGGATGAGGCAATCGAAGTGCGATGGGGTGCGCTAGGTGCAGAACCTGGAATGTGCGGCATCCTCCGTATCGACACCGACAACTGCGGCTCGCACAAGACGCTGCCGGGTGACGCTATCCCTGTGCGGACCATTGACAGCCTCGGCCTCGACCAGTGCGATTTGATCTGGCTGGACATCGAAGGCGCGGAGGCGGACGCCATTAAGGGCGCACTAGCGACAATCGAGAAGTTTTCGCCTATCATAGTCCTTGAAGAAAAGGGACTAGGCCCGAAAGCCGATCTGCCCGGTTATTCTCGCGTGATGCGGATTGGCAATGACACTGTGTATCGGAGGACATAGATGGAATATGTAGCGCCTGACGGACGGGACCGGATTATTCCGCGTTTCCATATCAAGCCTGTTCGCAATAACTTCCTGTCGGAGAAGGAAGGCCGAGAAGTCTGGAATGACGTTGAGTATGTGGAACTGATCGTGCCGGGCGATAACAAAAACATCGTTGACGTGGCCGTGAAGGACGAACACCGCGACCGCTGGCCTACCAAATACGCCGCGTTCAAGGCCAACATGGAAGCCCCTGAGAGCGGAACGCCGCTGGAAGAATGGGCAGGCGTGGGCCGTAGTCAGGTCATTGAACTGAACAGCGTCCATATCCGCACGGTGGAGGCTCTTGCGGGCCTGTCTGACAGCCAACTGGCCAAGTGCGTCCCGATGGGTGGTCAAGCCCTCCGCGCCAAGGCTCAACGGTTCATTGAGCAGACTGAAACCGAAAAGCCGCTTGCGGAGATGACGCAGCGGATTCGGGAACTTGAAGAAAAGCTAACGGCGGCACTGGAAGCCAAAGCAGAGAAGGAAGCGGTATGAGCGGTCTGGAACGTGACGTGATGTATAAGCCTGGTGCGACGTTCTTTAAGGACGGCAAGTTCCTGATGTTCCGCTATCAGGCGGATTCGTCGTCGGTGATTGGCCCGCGTGTGGCAACTGAGGCCGACAAGAAGGCACATGGCGCGGAATATGATATGTATCTCAAGGAGGCGTTTAATCACGCCCCTGTGGAGGCGTTCGATCACGACGGGGTGGATGGTCCCGGCGGTTCAATCCGACCCGTCAGCGACGAGCATACGCACGTTCCGGCGGATTATGAATCCATCCCCGTCGCCAAAAAGCGCGGGCGTCCTGCGAAGGCCTAACTAATGGCGATGAACCTTCTTCAGATTGTCCAGCGGGCGTGTCGTCTGCTGTCCATTCCCGTCCCTACGGAAGTCGTGAACTCGACTGACGCTCAGGTGCAGCAGCTTTACGCTCTGGCCAATGAAGAAGGCGACGAACTGTCGGGGACATACGATTGGCAAGTGATGCGTCGGCAGCACCTGTTCAATACGGTGGCCAGCGCGGTTCAATCAAGCGCAATCCCGTCTGATCTGGACCACTTCATTGCCAACTCGTTCTTTAACAGAACGACGATGCGCTATATTTACGGGCCGATCACCCCGCAAGAATGGCAGGCTATCCAAGCGCAGCCCCAACTCAATCGCGTGTTTCTGGCGTTCATTGAGCGGGACGGGCAGTTTCTTGTGACCCCGACGCCGGGCGCAGGGCAAGAGATTGCCTATGAATACATTACGACAAACTGGGCTAAATCGGCTGCCGGTTCGGCACAATCGTCATTTCTCGCTGACACAGACCTGACGTATCTGGATGACAAGCTGTTCCCGCTTGGCCTCCGCTGGCGCTTCCTGAAGTCCAAGGGGCTGGATTACGCGGAGGACTTCCGCACCTATCAGGGCGAACGCAATCAACGCATGGCCCGTGACGGCGGGAACACGATTATCGACAGCACGGGCGGCAACTATTACGGCTGGTCAACGAACATCCAAGAAGGTGGATTCCCCGGATGATTCTGTTTCTGTCCATTTCCGACACAAAGAACCAAGAGACGCAGCGCAAGAAGATTAACGCGCTGCTGTCGGCCTATGCGCCGGGCTATGGTTCGACGTTGCCGGATGTTGCGGACAGCCCCGATGGCCGGTTGTTCTATATCGGCGCACAAGGCTATCAGAATCGTTCAGGGGCGTGGGTCGCGTTATGAGGCAAGCAGCGCAGCAATACGGTCGCCAGCCTCTACGGTCGGTGTCTCAACAACGGGTGTCGATTGGCCGTGCGGTTCCGGCTCCTGTTGGTGGGTGGGATGCTCAATCCCCGCTGGCCAATATGCCGCCTGAAAACGCGGTCATTCTGGACAACTTCATACCCCGCGCTGGCTATGTGGAACTGCGTAAAGGCTATGTGCCGTGGCAAGAGGGGCTGGTTCTCCCGACTGAATCAATCCTTGTCTGGCGCGGTCAGACGCTGGCCTTGGCAGACGACATTTTTGCGGCTTGTGGCGGCAGCATCTTTGACATTAGCAACCAAGGCGATGCGCCGGTCGAGGTGTTCACCAACGCGGGCAACGCTCGCTGGCAATGGCTGAACTTCTCCAACGACGCGGGGACGTTCCTAGTCGCTGCTAACGGTGCAGTGGAGCCGATCTATTACAACGGCACGTCGTTTGCCTCTACGACCATCACGGGGACGGCTGGCGTCATCACGCTTGACCCTCGCACGTTGGTTGACGTAATGGACCACAAGGGGCGTCTGTTCTTTGTGCAAGAGGACAGCCTCCGCGTCTGGTTCCTTGAGCCGTTCGCCATTCAAGGTGACGCCAATCTGCTTGACCTTGGGCCTATCTTCGACAAGGGCGGTTCAATCCTTTGCCAAGCCACTTGGACGCTTGATGGCGGGTCAGGTGCGGATGATCTAGCGGTATGGGTGACGACGCAGGGTCAGGTTGCTGTCTATCAGGGTCTTGATCCTTCGGACGCTAACAATTGGGCGCTTGTCGGGGTGTATGACCTCGGCCTGCCTCTGTCGCGCCGGTCGCTCATCAAATACGGCTCGGACCTTGTTCTGCTGACTACGGATGGGGTGGTGCCGCTCTCGCAGGCGCTGAAACTGGACCGCGCACAAGAGAACCTTGTCGCGCTGACACAGAAAATCCAGAACGCTTTTCAGCAGGCGACCCAACGCTATCGCGGCAATTTTGGATGGGAAGGCGCTCTTTATACCAAGGGAACGCTGGCAATCTTCAACGTCCCCACGGCGAGCCTCACGCGGTCGGAACAATACGTCCAGAACGTCCAGACGGGGGCCTGGTGCCGGTTCACGGGCATCAATGCGTTCTGTTGGTCCGTCGCCAATGACCAGATGCTGTTTGGCGGCTCGGACGGCGTTTATCTATGGGACGTGGGCTATGCCGATAATGAGGGCGGCATCGTCGGCGACATCAAGACGGCATTCAACTATTTCGGCTCACGCGGCAGCCTGAAAAAGTTTGAGATGCTGCAACCCGTTCTGCGGATTGCGGGAGACCTTGCACCGGCTGTTGAGATTGTGACGGACTTCAAAGAACGCGCTCCGACTGCCGTTCCTACGACCATCACCACGACCGGCGGTAAGTGGGACACGGGACTGTGGGATGTAGCCTTGTGGTCGCCTAGCACCGAGACGCGCGATAGCTGGACCAGCGTTACCGGCATTGGTTATTGCGGAGCGGTTCGCTTGCGGGTTCTGCCTGCGCCGCTGATCTACACCGACCTTGGCGTCGATGAAGATGACGTGGTTTCCTACGGCGACGGCATCGTGGCGATGTCCTACACGCGCAACACCAATGCGCCGTGCGAGATTATCGCGTTCAATGTGAAGTATCAGAACCAGACGGGCGGGCAGTTGTAAAAATAAGCCGCCCCCAGCGCAACTGAGGGCGGCTCGGTTTTCCAGCTACTAGGCGTCCCTAGGTGCAGCATTTTAGATAGCTGCTAGATAAGATGCCCAAGCCGTTGGCGCGGCCGGGGAGGCTGGAAGGCTGCATTTCCCGACAGGAAAGGCCACGCATATAAGCGCGGCTTTGGAGGAAATGCAATGCGTCTTGTTTCCGGTCCGTTCTCTCCGCTAGTCGCTCAATGGGTAGCGGACCAGATTGGGCATGGACTGGACTGGGGACCATGCGAGGCCATCGGGGTGGTCGATAAGCATGATAATCTTATCGGCGGCGTGGTGTTCAACGCATATCAGCCCCAATACCGTAACATTGAGGTCAGTTTTGCCTCTACCCGCGCGGATTGGTTGACGCCTCGCCTTGTCACGGGTATCTTGCGTTATCCGTTCTATCAGCTTGGAGCGGCGAGAATCACCAGCCTGACGCCAAAACGCTTGCGTCCCGCTCGCCAGTTTCTCTCAAAGTTTGGTTTCAAACATGAGGGGACTATCCGGCGTGGTTATGGTGATGACGATTGCATCATTTCCGGTCTCCTCGAAAGCGAGTGGCGTGACCACCGCTTCAACAAGGAGCGCGTGAGTGTCCAAGCCCCGGCCCCCTGCCGCTCCCGATCCGGTTCAACTGGCGAACGCGCAATCAACGGCTAACACCGCGACCGCTCGCGAACAGCAGCGGTTAAACATGGTGAATACGTCCGGTCCGCAAGGAACCGTGCGTTATATCGCTGACGCGTCCGCACCTGGTGGCTACCGTCAAGAGACGGCACTTAGCCCGCTTGAACAGCAGAATTACGAACGCTCGACCGGCGTTTACGGCAGCGCTCTCGACACCGCTGGTCAGCAGATTGGCCGCGTGAATGAGGCGCTTGGCCAAGGCCTGAACACCGAAGGCCTGCCGGAGTTGCAGGGCTTCAACTCGCCTGACTTTGACCGTCAACGGTTTGAGGATTCGGTTTATGCGAGCCAGACCCGTCGCCTTGATCCGCAGTTTCAGCGGCTTGAGAGGTCGCAAGACGCACGTCTTGCCGCGCAGGGCCTTGGAGCGAATAGCGAGGCAACGCGAAACCTTCGATCTGATTTTGCTAGAGATCGAAATGACGCATACGGAGAGGCTGCAAACCAAGCCATCCAAGCCGGTGGCGCGGAACAATCTCGCGCTATTCAGAACGCTATTGCCGGTGGGACATTCGGTAATCAGGCGCGGACGCAAGGCCTGCAAGAGCGGGCCTATATCCAGAACCAGCCGCTTCAGCAGCTTCAAGCCCTGCTAGGCACGGGTCAAGTCGGTATGCCTACGGGCATCCAATACAGCCCGACCGGCGTGGCGCAGACGGACGTTCTCGGCGCTAACGCGCTGTCGCAGCAGCAACTGAACAGCAACTATCAAGCCAAAATGGCTCAAAACAACGCTCTTATGAGCGGGCTGTTCCAACTTGGCGGCGCGGCAATTGGCGCGGGCGGTCAAATTTCAGCAGCACGGCAAACACCGTCTGACCGTCGCCTTAAGCGTGACATCAAACGCGTTGGCACGATGGCTAACGGCCTGCCGGTCTATGAGTATCGCTATGTATGGGGCCGCAAGCGCCATATCGGCGTCATGGCTCAAGACGTGCTTAAGGCTGGCATTGATGCGGTGGTCCGTCACTGGACGGGCTTCCTCATGGTTGATTACGGGAAACTCTGATGCCCGCTGCCCGCGCTCCCATGCCAGCCCCGCAGATGATCGAAACGCCCGCGATGCGGCGTAGCGCCTTGCTGGCAAAGATGCTGGAACAGCAACGCCAGCCGACCGAAATCAAAGGCGGTTACGGCGAGCTTGGCGCTCGGTTGCTGGCGCAAGGCATCACGCAGTGGGGTGCCAATCGGGCTGAAAAAGCGGCGACGGAAGAAGCGGCGGCGCAACGTCAAGCTCGCATTCAAAGCCAAGCGGCGATTCTTGGTCTTGGCGGTGGCGATAACGCGCCAAATCCAATGGCTGATGCGTTGGTTCCGCCTCCGGTGACTAACACGCAAGAGCCGGTTCAGGCGTCGATTGCTCCCGCTGCGTCGGTTTCTGGTTCGGCGTTACCTCCGGTTGGCGAACCGATGCCAATGGCTGACGTTCCGCCGATGCCGCAGGCTCCCATGCCTGCGCCACAAGTTGCCCCACAACAACAAGGCATCTTCGGTCTTGCAGACAACGAGCGGCGGCTTGCAGAATCTTTGATTGCGTCTGGTGATGAGGCGGGATTGGCGGAGTTGGTGGCCGCTGTTCAGAGCCGCAACGTGCGTCCCGACATTCGCCTTGGACCTGACGGAACGCCGTATAACGCAAGCGATCCAACGGCGCTAAATAAGCGGTTCCGGAACGTTCAAAACGTAAACGGGTTTATGCAAGATTTGAACGACCCGGACATTGTTGGGCGGTATCTCCCTGACCTTCAACCAGGTGAGGAGCCGCTTTATGACCAACGAGGAAACGTTGTCGGCGTCCGCAACATAGACGGTGCGATTCAGGCGCTTAGTGCGCGTGAAAGCGCAACGGCCAACGCTCGCAACCAATCGGAAGCGGCTTTTGCTGGTGAAATTTCGGGCGCTCGGGCTGCGGGTGAAGCGCCGTTTGAGTTCATCACCGTTCCGGGTCCAAACGGGCAAAACATCGTCATTTCTAAATCGCAAGCTGTGGGCGGTGCTTTTGCTGGCCAAACGCCAGCGGAAGCAATTCGTGCAGAGGGAGAAGCGGAGCGCGATGTTCAAACCGGCAACGTGTCGGCTGATCGCGTTCGTCAAGCTCCTGAACGCATCCAGCGATATGAAGAAGCCCTTGCCCTTATCCCGAAGGCCATCACCGGGTTTGGGTCGGACGCAAGGGTTACGGCGGCCCGCGCTGCTGCGGCTCTTGGCAATGAAGATGCTAGAGACGCGGTGGCGGCGACTGAGATTTATCAAAATCTTATCGGGCGCGACGTTGGTGCAATTGTTCGTGAAATGGTCGGCAGCACTCAAATTTCTACGAGTGACCGCGAATTGGCAGAACGCATTGCGGGTGGTGACACAAACATTACTCCGCAGGCGCTTACGCGCATCGTTAATTATGAACTTTCGCGGCAGACGGGTTATTTGGCTGCGGCGGGACGGCCTATTTCAGCGGCGCAGGCGCGACGGCTTCCGCGCGGCACCGAATTTACCGGTGAAGACGGCCAAAGGTATCGCGTCCCATGAGGCAAGATAACCCCTACGCCGGATTTGAGCGCGTTGCGCCGGGAGCGCCTGCCGCTTCGCCTGCTAGCTCGTATGCGGGATTTCAGCCGGTATCGCCCCAGCCCGCTGCCGCCCAGCCGCAACGGCCAGCACAACCTCGTCCGCAAGCCGTGTCTCCGGCTACGCCAGCGCCTGTTCTTAACGAACTTGGCATTACGGACGCTGAAGAACGCGATGCGCTGATCTATCAAGGCTACACGCCTGAGGAAGCCGACCGGCTGATGCAGGAAAACTACGTTGCGCGTTCCGGCCCAGTGGTCGGATACGGCGTGGCCCGCGAAGAAGAACTTAGCCCGCAAGACACGCCTGAAAGCCTACGCGCTCAGGGCTATGAAATCGACCCCGTCACAAATCGGTGGGTTCGGACGGTTGGTCGCCAGCAAGCGCCGGGAGCGCCAGCGCCCGTGCTGCCCAAACTGTCTGAGCTTGCAGCAAGGCAGGCAGCGGAAGCAAGTCTGTCGCAAGGCGAAGACACTGGACTGTCTGATCGCGTTCGTGCGGTATCATCTGGTATGAGTTTTGGGCTTTCGGACGAACTTGAAAGAGCATTGGTTGAGGCGCAAACGCGCGGCGAAAACCTCAATCGACGTATTTTGGGCCAAGAAATCCCGTTTACGGCAAGCCAATACGGCAGCGCATACGAAGACCTAGCGCGGGGCCGTGCTAACGAATTTGCACAAGAGCGACCGCTTCAAAACTTTGCCTTGCAAATGGCGGGCGGCGCGTTTGCTCCTGGTATGAGCGCGGCTGGAAATTATGTAACGCAAGGGACAACGGGCGGCATTCGTGCGGGTCGCGCTGCTGGCGTTGGCGCTGGCATTGGTGGCGCAACGGGCTTCGGAACGGCTGAAGGCGGCCTTGCGGATCGCTTAGAAAGCGGCGCAATCGGCGCTGGCGTTGGCGCACTTACCGGCGCTGCGGGTCAGCGAGTTGTGGACCGTTTCGCTCGTGGCGTTGTCGGCGCAGACACGACGGCTGCCCGTCAGCTTTCGCGCGAAGGGGTTCAGCTTACGCCGGGCCAAATGCTGCAAGAGACGCCCTTGATCGGTGGGTTTCTTCGCGGCATGGAAGACCGACTGGCGGGAATGCCGCTCGTTGGTGACGCTATTCAGGGCGCCAGAACGCGAGGGCTTGAAACTGCCAATATCGCAGGGGCGCAACGCGGGCTTACTCCCATTGGTGAAACTATTCCGCCAAAAATTGCTCCTGGTTATGAGGCTGTTGAATTCGTTCAAGACCGACTTGGAAAAGCATACGCGGATGTTCTTTCGCGTGTATCTCCAACCATCGACGAGCCACTTGATACCGGCATTGCGGAAATTCTTGCAGATGCGCCTGCGTCAATGGGCGAAGCCCGCGCTCGCCAGTTGGCGGAAATCTTGTCGTCCCGCGTGATGCGTAACGTCGATCCCGAAACGCGGCGTATTTCTGGCGAAGAATTTAAGCGTATTGAGACGGTTCTTGGCCAGCAACAGCGCGAACTTGCCCGTTCGGTCGATAGCGACCAGCGAGCGCTTGGCTTGGCGCTTGGCGACATTCGCAGCGAATTCCGCGATGCGCTGGCGCGTCAATATCCCGCTGAGGCTCCGCGCCTTCAGCAAATCAATACCGGATATGCAAACCTTGTCCGCATTGAGGATGCGACGGGAACCGCTGGCGCTATGCAACGCGGCGGCGTTTTTACGCCCGCACAACTCGCCAACGCCGTTCGCCGCAACATTGGAAGCCGTTCACAGCGTGGCGCTGGAACCGGCTTGATGCGCGACTTGGCTACCAATATGGGCGAGGTTTTGCCGTCCACAGTCCCTGATAGTGGCACAGCGGGCCGCGCTGGACTCGCCGCCCTTTTGGCGGGCGGTTACTATTTAAAGCCGGAAATCGCAATCCCAGTTATCGCGGGCGTCGCCCCTTACACCAAGATTGGTCAGGGGCTGATCAATTGGATTTACCGCGCTACTGACCCTGAACAGGCCAGACCAGCTTTGGCCGAAATGGCGCGACTGGCGCAACAGAACCCGGAACTTCAGCAATACTACGCTCAAGCCGTTGAACACGTTGCTCAGCTTGCTCAGCCCGACGTTCAGAATCCACCACAAACCACGCTGCGAGTGCAGCCATGATTCCCAACATCCAACCGCCTGTAAACGGCACGGCAAGAATGACGGCAAAAACGATGTATCGGGACATGAACGCAGCATACACCAAGGGAGGCTTCATTGCCTAGAAACGGCAGCGGCTCATACTCGCCCCCTTCAAACACCTGGAACCCGGCCACCCCTGAGACGCCTATTCTCTCGGATGATTGGAACGCCACGCTTGCCGATATGGCTACGGCCATCACGCAATCCATTGCGTCGGATGGTCAGACCACGGCCACGGCTCCGATCCCGTTTGTGCAAGGCATCCGGTTCTCCGGTGGCACTGTCTCGGCTCCGGCGTTCTCCATCATCGGGGACACGGATACCGGCTTCTACACGCCAGCGGCTAACCAGTTGGCTATCGCGGTCGGTGGCGTCCAAGGCTTCCTGATTACGCCGACCGGAACGACCATCCCGCTTGCGCTGAGCGTCGGGGATAATGCTTCGGTCGCACTTAGCCTGACCGTTGGTGATGACCTCACGATTGGTGGCGACACCATCATCGGCAGCGCCAACACGGACACGCTGACCGTCAACGCAACGGGGACGTTTGCCGCTCCGCAGACGTTTAGCGCGACGGTGACCGTTCCTGACGCATCGTTCTCGAATGCCAAACTTGCCACGGTGGCGACCGCGACCATCAAGGGGCGGGTGACGGCTGGCACGGGCGTTGTTGAAGACCTGACTGGAACGCAGACCACGACGCTGTTGAGCAACGTGGTGGGGGCTACGCAATCTGTAGCGGGCACCAAGGGCCTTGTCCCTGCGGCTGCGGCTGGCGACCAATACAAAGTGCTGACCGGCGCAGGCACGTTCCAATCGGGCTACGGGCGAGCCTTCGGCTGCGTCATCACCTCGACCAGCGTGAACGGCTCGACGCCCACGATTGCCGGTGCGCTTAACGTCGCCAGCATCTCTAACGTGACCGAAGGCGGCAGCATTGCCTATGCCGACATCACGTTTACCAACGCGCTCGCTGCGACGACCTATGCGGTTCACGTCAGTCGTTTAAACCCGACCGGCAGCGTTGAGGGCTACGACAGCAAAACCGTCAACTCGGTCCGTATCTACTGGACCACGCAAAACCCCGCTGAAATCTCTGTCTCTGGATTCGCATAATGGCCCTTACGCCCCGCAAGACTTATCCTGAGCTTACCGCACTCACGACGCCTGTCGCGGGAACGGACGTGCTGGCTGCTTACCGTGCGCCCGGCCCGCTCAAGCGATTCTTTGCCTCCGATATGCGCTCCTATGTGCAGTCGTTTGAGCAAGACAGTGTGGACGCTGTCGAGACGACGCTTGAAGCCAAAATGCGGGCAGATGTTCCGCTGGACATCCGCCTAGACTTTGGCGCTGTCGGTGACGGCGTGACGGATGACGGCCCTGCGTTTCAGAAAGCCGTGGACTTCGGCAACGGTCGCCCAATCATTGTTCCGTCCGGCTACACCTTCGCAATCAAGACGACGGTTCACGTTGACGATGTGCCGCTGATTGATGAGGTTCCGCAGCCTCCGGCAGTTCCTGGTGCGTTTGCCCCCGGCCTTTGGCTGGTCGGTGACGGCATGGCGCTCTCCGTCATTCGCCCGATGGTGCCGAATGGCTTTGCGTTTGATGTGGATGTGACCAATCCTGACCCCTACGCCTATCGGGCGCAGCAGGGTCTTTTGGTTGAGAACATCGCATTTGTTGGCTCCGGCTCGGTGGCCAACTCGTCCGTGTTCAAGTTCCGCAACGTCTATCAGTCCAAGATTTCGCAGTGCCACATTCGCGGCATGACGGGATCGGCCATCGTCATGGTCAACGGGGATTATCCCGATGACGGCTGGAACATGATGGCTTTTGAAAGCCTCTGGATTGAAAGCTGCCAAGGGTGGGGTATTGACGCCACCGGCTCGGCCTCGCGCAACGAGGGCAGCTTCACCCACATGAAACACGTTTTTATTCAGGGTTGCGGCAAGAACGAATATTTTCACATCACGGGGATTAGCAACGCCAATCCGGCTGTGGTGACGGTTTCGCCCCTGCAAATCCCGACTGTGACGCCTGAGCGTTCCGCTCATATCTTTGTGCCGGGCGACCGCGTGAAGCTGTGGGGCATTAACTCGACGGTAACGCTTGGGGCTGACCCGATTACGACGGTGGCCGGTTCGGCGGCGGTGACGATTGCAGACACGGCGCACGGGTTTGTTGAAGGAGATAATATCTTTTTTGCAGGCGCTACGGCGGTGGGTGGAATTACGGTTGCGGGGGCATACCAGGTCGCAGCGGTTCCGACTGCTAACACCTTCATGATTCTGCATAGCTCTGCGGCGTCGGGTTCGGCCACGGGTGGTGGTGCGGCGGTTACGCTCCGCGCTCCGATGACCGGTTTGAATGAGCTTGATCGATATGTCGGCCCGTCTCCGACCGCCACGACGTTCTCGCTGTATCAAGCGTCTGGCTCTGTCGTCTCGCTTGGCACTGATCCGTTTGCCACCACTAGCGGCTTGGCAACGGTTACGGTAACGGCAGCGTCACACGGCCTGAGCGTTGGCAATCGTGTAGTGTTTAGCGATGCCACTGCGGTTGGCGGGCTGACGATTGACAAAATGTATGCGGTGGTTGCCACCCCGACCGTCAATACCTTCACCATCACGGCAGCGAGTAACGCGACCAGCACGGCCACGGGTGGCGGCTCTACCACCCGAATGCAACTGGTTGTCGCAGTCGATAGCACGTCTTACGGGGCGCTCTATAACCCGCTGTCGCCGGTCACGATCAATACGGACCCGTTCTCGGTCACGAGCGGTTCAACGCTGGTCACGGTCACGGACACGGCGTTTGGTGCAGACAGCACGGACACGGTCACGTTCTCCGGCGCTACGGCGGTGGGTGGCATCACCATTTCCGGCGAATACCGCGTCACCAAACTGACTGACGACACCTACACCATCACGCATTCGACGGCGGCTACCTCGACGGCCACGGGTGGTGGTGCTGTGGTTCAGGCGACGTATTACAAACAGAACGGCGTGAGCGTGCCGGAGGTCGGTTATTACGAGCCTCAATCTGGTGGGATGCGCTGGAAAGGCCAACTGGTTCATCAAGACCAATGCGGCTTCACCGTCAACCAGAACTGCGCTTTCTTCGTGAAGGGGCAATCGGGACTTGGCATCGGCGTTCTGACCCATGCTGTAACGTGGGAAAACAACTATCGCCGCCACGTCTTTTGCACGGGCATTACCAACTGGCGCTCTGAGGTCTGCCAGTTTCACGGCAACCAGTCCTACAAAACGTGGGCTGGCGTGGATTTTGACGCGCAAGATTACACCATTCGCGGCGTTCAGTGGGTCAATACGAAGGTCCGCGCAAGGCTTGGCGAGGGCTTCGCGTTTCGGCTGGCGGGCACGAACGCGGCTGGCAATAGCTGCCGGGTCCGCACGACGCTTTGGGATGACTTTGATTACACCGGACAACGCCGGTTCATCGGTTGGCAGTTCGACCAGGTTGAGGACGATTGCCTCCTCCGCAATGCCGGAGCCACGGCTGTAACTTTCGGTCCTCCGTCTGGTTTTGCGACCGGCAACAAGACCGTTTTGCGGATGCGCGGGCCTGATAACTCCGTGGCTGGTGGCGTCGCATCACGCACGGGCGAGTGGGTGGAATGGCGCATCCCTAACACGGGCGTTACCTTGCTGAACTCGTCGCTAGATGATGAAGGCGCGGCCATCACGGCAAACACGCTTTATAATATCTATCTCTACGACGACGACGGCACTCCCAAGATTGTTGCTTCTACCGTGGCCGAAACCATCGACACCACGCACGGCTACATGGTCAAAACCACCAACTCCTCAAAGCGGTGGATTGGCCGGATCAAGACCGAAAGTGCCTCGACGGATTTCATCCAGACCAGCACCCAGTTTCTGGTCCCGCTTACGCTTTCCGGCAGCCAGTTGGGTGTTGGTGAGCATTTCTGGTGGGACCCAACCAACGGCGGTCGCTATTGGCAAAAGTCCGGCACGCTGCCAACCACGACTAGCGGCGGAACCGTGGCCCTGCGTCCGGCTCTTGAGTTCAACACCACGACGGACCTCGGCAGCATTGCAGCGGGCGCAAGCACTGAATTTACCATCACGGCCACGGACGTGGCGACGCAGGACGCGGTTGTCGCGGTGTCTTCATCGGCTAATAATAGCCTGATGCTGACTGGGCGGGTGTCATCGGCTGGCACGGTGACAGTGACCGCGTTCAATCCCACGGGCGGAGCAATCGACCCCGCCAACGCGACCTATCGTGCTTTTGTGATCCGGCGATAGAAGGTAGCCATGACCCTGCATTCTGACGCTCGTAAGCTGAACTGGGCCATGATTGGCGTTATCGTCACGCTCGGCATTAACACCGCAATCCTCGTTTTCTGGGGCGGCGGCATTAACCAGCGCGTGGCCAGCCTTGAACGCATCGTCGGCCCTCTCGCTGACGGAACGCTGGCGCGTCTAGACGAACGCACTAGGGCCATGAAAGAGCAGCTGGACCGTATCGAAAAGAGGGACGGAGCATGACCGACATTCCGCTCCCTGACCACCCGATTCGCAAGCACTGGGCTTGGCAGGCGTTCGACCGTCTGTGGCGTCCCACGGCTGGATGGGTAGTAGTCGGCGGCACGGCCTACGCCGGGTTCATCGGCCACGCTATCGGCAAGCCCATGAATGAGGGTTATTTGGCGGTTTGGCTGACTTTCGCTGCTGCGGTGCTTGGCCTTAAATCGTGGGAAAAACTGAAGGGAGTTGCGTGATGGCATTCGTTCTCGGCTCCCGTTCCCGCGTTCGGCTCAAGGGTGTTCACCCTGATTTGGTCAAGGTGGTGGAACTCGCCCTGACCTACAGCCCGCACGATTTCACCATTACGGAAGGCCTGCGGTCGGTTGCTCGCCAACGTGAACTTAAGGCAGCGGGCGCATCGCAGACGATGAACAGCCGTCATATTACGGGCCATGCGATAGACTTTGCAGTCCTGGTGGGCGGCAAGGTTCGGTGGGACTGGCCGCTTTATGGTCAGGTTGCTTTGGCTTTCAAACGCGCGGCCAAAGAACTGAACGTGCCAATCATCTGGGGCGGCGATTGGAAAAGCCTCCGCGACGGCCCGCACGTCGAACTCGACCGGAAGCGTTACCCGTGAAGTATCTTCGCATCATCACCCCGACCGGCTGGCTTATCATTGCTGCGGTTGCGGTGGTGGTGTTTGGCCTAGCGGGATTAGCTCGGCCTAGCTTTCTTGGCCTCAAATTCGACCCGTTCGGGATCGACGCCCGCAAGATCGACCGACTGGAAAGCGAAGTGTCGGTGCTTGAGCGCGAGGCGGCGGGTAACGCAGAAATCGCAACGGCGACACAAACCTTTCACACGCGAGAGGTTGTAATCCGTGAACTTTCGCGTAACGCTGAAATCGACGCGAGGAAAGCACACGATGCTGAGACGCCCCTTGACCCTGATCGTGTGGCTCGCATACGGGCTGCTGATAACCGGCTGTGCATCGTCACCCCGGCCATCTGTCCCGCTCCTGACCCTGCCGGAAGCCGCACGGACGCCGTGCCAACTGCCGATGTTGCCGGATAGCCCGACCATTGCTGACCTAGAGGTCACGCACGACGCTAGGGGCCTTATGCTGGCCGTGTGCGACGGTCGGAGGGATTTAGCCGTCCAAGCCTTCGACGCTCAACAAAAGGCGCTGACACCCCCTTCCCGCCCGTTCTGGCGCTTTTGGTGACGTGAGATGGCCCAGCCCCTTCTTTCCCGTGAACTAGCCGTCGAGACAATCGAGCGCGTTGAGGCAAAGCTAAGGGAGGGCTTCCGTCCCACTGGAATGGGAGGGTCGGGGGCTGGCGCAGCATCTGCCGCTGCTGATGAATGGGGCATCTCGCGCGGCACGGTTAACGGTAGGCTTGCGGCGGCTAAGGTGAATTACGGCCTAGAGCCGGATGAGACGCTGTATCGGCCTCGCCAATATCAACACCACTCACCTGGCGCTCCGGCGATGGTCTCCCAAGACCATATCAAAGAGCCGATGCCGGACGGCAAGCCTATTGTGGTTTGCGTTATCGGTGACGCTCACGATAGCCCGCACTTGCCTAACAAGGAACGGTTTTATTGGCTTGGCCGGTTTGCGGCAGAACATAACGTTGATTGGGTGGTGTCCGTTGGCGACTGGATGACGATGGATTGTTTTTCATCGTTCAATGACCGGGCGACCTTTGAGGGCTTTTCCAAGCCGACATTTGAACAAGAGTTGGCTAGTTTCCACGCTTCGCAGAAAGAGTTTCAGCGGGGCTTGGGGGCGCTCAAGCCTCGCAAGCTAATCACGCTCGGCAACCACGAACACCGCGCTTGGAAATACGACAATTTCCACCCTGACGGCATTTCTCACGCTCACATGGTTGAGGAAGCCTTCCTCCAATGGGGCTGGCGCACGTCCATGTATGGCGAGTATCGGTTTATTGACGGGGTGGGCTTTACGCACATTCCGTTCAACGGTCGCGGCAAGCCTCTTGCTCAGGGCCAACACGCCAACAAGGCTATGTGCGACACGAACCACGGCGACGACCACAGAGCCACGCAGATAACGGAACACAAGTCGGGGCCGTTCCGCACCCCGACCGTCTATTCAGCCGCCACAGCCCTGCCTAACGGCTTCATTGAGGGCTTTGCGAACAAGGGCGGCGGAACGTGGCGCTCTGGCGTCTGTCTGGCGAAGATATGGGGTGGCTATGTTCGTGGGTGGAGTTTCGAGGAGATGTCTCTATTAGAGCACCGTTATGGGAAATAGGCGGCTTTCTACAGTAAGCCCAGCTTGGCGTTCGTCATTGCGTATTCACCAAACGCTTCTACAGCAGCGGCATCGTAAGCGGCAGCGGCGGCTTCGCGCGTGCTGAAATACCCTAACCCTCGCTTGTGGCCGTTAACACAAATTTGCGCCTTCCATCGGGAAGTTTGCTTGTACCAACACACACCCTTGAAGCCGGATGTGCTTGTACGGTTTAAACGACGGTTGCGGTTGTTTTCATTGCGGTTGCAAAGGCGAAGATTGGCCCGGCGATTGTCTAAGGTGTCGCCGTTCACATGGTCAACAAACTGGCCCGGACCCGCGTTGGTTATCAAGCGGTGCGCAAGGGTGCTAACCCAGCGTCCGTCACGAAAACGATTTTGGCGGGCATACAATTTATTTGTCGGCGGGGATGGGCACGCTTGCCACCGACCGTCAGAAAAAAGCGCACTGTCTGCCTCATCAATAAGCATGACCGCGTTGCGAGTTAGCGAAATTTCAATCATGCAAAAATGTATAAGCCGTCCGACACAATGTCAACAGATGGAAATGAGCCTGCTGGAGCATAAATATGGGTCAGGCCGTGACACTTGATGCTTTCGCCAGCGTCCTGTTTATGGAAGCCGCAAAAGCGCTAAACCGCAAGGCCAGCGCCAAGCGGGCAAGGTGGGCAACCTACACCGGCAGACCATTTCCGCGTTCTGCAACCGATTTGCGGCCTGATCCTGGCACCCTCGACGATGCGGACGCAGAATTAGGCTAGGCCGACTGCGGCCAGTTCAGTCGGTCATTACCGACCGCCCGCAAATCATTCGGCGGCGGCCAGCAGCTTTTGGAGCTTTTCGGTTTCCAGAAGCAAGGTATCCAAACACTCCCTTTCGGTCACGGGGTATGGGTCGCGAGCAGCAACAACCTCCCGCGAGGCGTCGATGTATTCTCGGGTGACGCCCATATCGAGAGCGAATGGAAGCCACTCGTCCCAGAGGACGGGGTCGATCACTGGGCGGCAGATGACCAGCATGGTGGTGATGTATTCCGCCTGTTTCTGAACGGGGCGGGGAACTTCTTGCTGCACTGGGGTCAGTGCGAGGCTTGCAGCCATGAGAGCTGAGAGGATCATTTCGCGTTGTTTCCTTTATCGGTAGGGATGAGAGCGGAGGCGGCGTTCAGGAGGTCTGCGTGAGCCTCCTTGCGGCGCATGATGATGAGGGCCTGAGTGGCGTTGGCGGCCTTCGCAGGGCTACCCACGGCGACCCATGCGCCGTCGGTTTTGGCCCATGCCTCGGCGGCCCTGAGGATGGCGGCGTTGGCCTGTGTGCGGGTCATTCAGGGTCCTTTCCTTTCAGGGTGGCGTCGATCTGGTTCAGGACATCTGCGGCGTGGTCGGGGTATCGGTCGTCAAGCGTCGCGTCGAAGACAAAGGCCCGCGCTGCCTCCAACGCCCGTCCCCGCTCTTGGTAGTCGAGCAGGAGGGCGCGGATGTCGGCAGGGCAAAGTCCGTCAATAGCCATAACGCGCGTTTCTTTAATCGGAATCCTAAAAATAGACGCGCTGACCCGCTCGACAACCGCCTTCATATCGTCGGGGGTCATACGTCTTCTCCTGTAAGGGTGGGTCGTGGCAGCCTTCGGGCCAGATCGCGGACCAGCCGCCGCCGGTCGGGCGCGTCCTCAACAAACTCCTGAGTGACGTTCAGGCCCAGAACCTTGAACAACTTTACGACGGGGCGGGCACGCTCAACGCCGTTCGGGACGTTGTGCAGGCTGATCCCACCGTCACCCATGAACACGCGGCATTCATCCGCTTTCCAGTTCTCGGCCATATCAAGCAATCCAAAAGAGCGAAACGACACCAGCCACCACGGCCAGCAGGAAGAGGCTGCGAGGGCGGAACACCTCGGCCAAGGCTCGGAACCAGATCGGCGGCTCGTCAGCAGCACGGAAATCCCATCCACGGTGCGAGGCCTGATCGGTCATCATCGCAGCATGGCGGCGGTGGTCTGTGTAGTCGGAACGGTCAATCATTAGTCTTCTCCCCTTGTTCGGAAGCCGCTGCCATTTCAGCAAACTGGCTTGCCCATGAATGAATAATCTCGCCCATTGCCTTGTTAGAACGAGCGTTGTCGTTCCAGACGGCTTCCAGTTTGGAGCCTTGGCGGGGGCGAACTGCAATCGGGTTTGGCTGCTTCATGGGTCTGAGTTTACTCACGGCTTGGCCTTAGTCAACGTTTATTTTCAAGCGATGCAAAAAGCTGCTGCCGTTGAGCCGCTGCCTTGTCGCAAGCATCTTTCAGTTCGGAGAGCGTCGGGAAAAAGTTGGGCTTGTCGGGCCGATAGATGAACCGCTCCACCACCGCCTTGGCCACGTCAGCCGGAAACCTAGCTAGGCAGTCCGCGTAAAGCCGCAGGATAAGCCGCAAGCTATTCTCGCTGTCGTTACGGTGCGCTGTGACCGCGTGGAGCGTTGAAACGTGTTCTTCGCACCGTTGGACCGTCGCAGGCGTCATGGCGCTGTAGGTGGCCTCCAAGGCCCTAGAACGGTTGGTCTGTGTCAGACCCTCGAACAAATACCCCGTCACTGTCCGTTGGTAGCCACCCGTCACCGGATACGTCAGGCTGATTTGCGGCTGCGGCACGATCCCCAAGGAGGATGTCAACCATTGAAGCAGGTTTCGGTCTGTGTCCTCCGGCGCTTGGCTTTCCAGCTTGGCTAGGACTGCGGCGGTTCCGGCACCACGTTCGCCATGTTGCAGCCCAGTCGAGTTTGACGCCTCCCGCACCAGGTCGGGCAATCCAGTAATCACGGAACTGATCGGCTTCACGGCGTATCTCCTCGGTGGTCATGTTTTGGTTAGCGGCGAATGTTAGGTCGGCGTCAGATGGCGTCCAATCGGGAGGCAATCGACAGCCTTTCTTTGGAGAAGGTGTAACCTTCTCTTTCTTTAACTCTGGTTCTGGTTCTGGAGAATGCTTAAGCAATCGTGAAGCATTTGCTGACGCCACCTTGTTAGATTTCAACGCCTTAGCCCGCGCACCGGCTTTCCCCGACGCTGATCTTTTTGATGATTTTTCTTCAGCAATTGCGAGTTCTGCGGAGAGCCTTTTCTGCGTAAAACCGCCTTCACATGGCGTGAAAAACTCCAAAACCTCGGCGCAAATTTTCAGCCAGCGCGACGGCGTCAGGCCCGCAATCCTAGCCAGCTTTACGGGGTTGTCCGGCAAGACACCTTCAGACCGCCACATGGTCATAAGCAGGAGCAAATATGCCCCGTGCTGTTCGGTTGTCAGGTGCCTGGTGTCGCCCAGATAGTCAGCGACATAAAGCTGCATAAAAGGAACGCTCATTCGTCCGCTCCGCACCACAAGCCGCACTCGGCGTCTTGCTCATCATCCAGCAAATCATCAAACAGGTGTGGCTGCTGCTGGACTTCTTGCGCCAGGTCGGCATAAGACCAGTCCTTGTTGAATGAGCCTTTTGCAATGCGCTCCTGTTCAATCCACCAGTCAGCAGAACTCGGCTTTTCACGTATCAGTGCCTTAATTGTTCCGCGCCCTTTGAGGAAACAAAGGTCACAATTCCCTTCGTATGGACGCAGGCCCAAATCAAACGGCTGCGCTTTCCAGAACTCCTCGACGTCGCGCTTTGTGATGTTTGCATTAGCCAGAGGAACCTTTGTCGTCCAAGGGCTTTTGCCTTCATAGTTTCGCGCCAACGCCTTCAACACGCGGTGGCCTTCATCGTGACGAAGACCAACGGCGTTAGACCAGGCGGTCCAGCCCAACTCCGCAGCAATGAAATGCTTTATCGTATTGACCTTCATTTCCTCGGTGCAAAACCGCATAACGGAATTAGGCTTGTATGATTTAGCCTTAATCAGCCGCGCAAACGGTTCGCCATCACGGCTGCTGCTGTTGTAGCTGACACGCTCGTAACGTCCGGCGCTCGGACCGGACCGAGAAACAAACTCAAGCCAAACAATCTTGACGCCCCAACGCGATCCGCACTCATGCACAAAGCGCAGAGTCTCGGGCCGTTCTTTGCCAGTGTTGGCAAACGCCACAACGTGATTGGCTGGAAGAAGCCCCTTATAGGAGCGCAGCGCCCGCCAAAGCATATAGGCCGAAGTTCGACCACCGCTGAACGACCACAGGCACGGGCCGTCGATGATGAAAGGATCGCTCACGGCATCACCCGAAGGCTTGCGCGTTGTGGCGGAAGGCGGTAAAACCGCATAGTCGATGGCTCCTCTGGAAAGCCGTTGATGTTTTGCGCATCAGACTCAGCCCTGATCCGCACCGACCTTTATCCGCTATTGATCGTTAAAGATCAAGGCGGGACAAGGGGAAGCGCAGCGGGGATCGGCTCCCCCTTGTAACCGCTGCGAATGGGGAGGCCCGGTGATGCTTTGCGCTCGCCGGGCCTTTTTCATTATGCGTCGGCAAACGGAAAGCCAATCACGATAGCGCGGATCACAACGCTCTTTTCCAGCCGGTTCAGCGTCTTTGCCACGTCCTGCACGGAGCGTTTCGCAAGCGAGCCAGACTTAAGCAGGCGGTCCTCCGCAGGCGTCCAATGCCCTGATTTTTTACGCATTGTCATCCTCCCATACGGCAAAGAGTGAAGGTCGAGTGGTAGGAGTAGGGACGGGCCTGGTGCGCCTCGGCTCAGGTTTAGCCGCTGGCAGATGATCCCCACGCTGGAAAGCCTCCGCAAGCGCAATGACGAAGCGTCTGTCTGCGTCGCGCTGCTTGGCCTCTATCTCCCGATCCTTTGACATATCGGGATTGGACCGCTCCAACATGGCGGGAGCATACGGGCGGAAATAATGACCCTTACTGGACACGGTGAGCCTCCAACGATTTGGCGTATGCGCTGGCCATAATGGCAAACACAGGCTTGTTGATGCCGCCTTTGCGGATTTGCATGGCGTCGGCGTAGTCAATGCCAAGGCGCTTTGCGTGGGCCTTCACACCATGCAAAACGGTGGTATGGTCACGCCCCCCCATTCTGCGCCCAGCTTCAGGGTAAGAAATGTGCGGGCATTTGGTGAACACCTGATACATAGCCTCTTGACGCGGGCGAACGTATTTGCGTTCCCGGCTTTGGCCGATCAGGTCTGCCACGCTGATACGGTGCTTTGCAGCCGTCTCGCGGATCACATCGGCAACGGTGGTTCTCATGTGTCTCCCCTTTTGAAAGGCCGCTTGGGCCATGTGATTTTGGTTTTTGGAAACGGGCGGGATGGTATCGAACCGCCTTTGACTTGCCGCCTGGCCTGTTGGCCTGTCTCCCGGCCTTGGCGCTTGGCCTTGGCAATCCTAGTCACGTCCCCGCCGGTTTTGTCTGTCCGGTGGCACGTCTTGTGAACCAGCCTTAAGTTTTCGTCGCTGTCGTCAAACCCTAAAGCCCACGGGATGATATGGTCTAACTCATACGCCTCATTGGCGTGAACCTTTTGCTTGCAGATGTCGCAGACGCCGTTGTCACGGGCGAACAGTCGCAATCGGCGAGCCTTGGACATCGACGGGCGAGGTGGGGCGGCGGTCATTGTTGCGCCGCGTAGTCAGCGAGGATCGCCCGGCCAATCAATTCCGGGATTTGCGGCACGACAGCGTTTCCAAGAGCGGTCAATCGGGATTTGTCCAATCGTTTGGAACGCCCATCATGTTCTCTACACAGTGCGGGCACGGTGCCCCTTCGAAGAGCATTGACAGCATCAGTTGCTTCCCAGCTTGCTTGCGGCGGGTTACGGCAGGCGTTTTGCCATAGGTGCCCCGGTTTCGATTGTCCGAGGCCTGCGGGGTAGGCAACAATCCAAACTCGCTCGCGGGAGTGTGGAAGGCCAACGGCGGAAGCCGGTAGGCATCCCCAATCCGCGTCATACCCCAGCGCGGCCAGGTCTCCGAGGACGACACCCATTCCGGCATCAAGCAGCCCTGTGACATTTTCCACGATGCAGAACTTAGGCTGTAACTCGCCAATAAGGCGGGCGTAATCGTCCCACAATCCGCTTCGGGTTCCTGATATGCCGGTTTTGCGTCCTGCCGTGCTAACGTCTTGGCATGGGAAGCCCCCGCAAATGATGTCAACGTCGATCCCATCGGAAGCAAGGGTATCTGCGTCGAGGGTTTGAATGTCGTCATAAATCGGCACCTCCGGCCAATGTTTCGCCAACACCCGCTGGCAAAAAGGGTCAATCTCGCAAAAGGCAACCGTGTCAAAGCCGCCTGTGCGCTCAAGGCCAAGCGAAAAACCGCCGATGCCTGAAAACAGGTCCAGAACCTTAAGTTTTTCGGTCATATCTCCACCACGCTGATCCCGTGAACCGCCAGCATTAGCTTTTTCTTGAGACGATAAACCGGCGTCTTCATGCCTTTAACGTCCTCAATGACGACCAGCCCGCGAACGTGTGGCGTGTCCGTCGTGTAACGAAAGTCGGCTTTATAGGTGCAAATCAGGCAGTTGTTCACGACAATGCGAAACGATGGCTGGACCTCAAGCCCAGTGATGCGCCCAGACCGTTCCAGCAGCTTCAATTCGCTATAGCGGCGGCTTTCCTTGATGCTGTCAAACGTAATGCCGTCAACGACGGTTTTGACGTTGCGGTATTTTAGAGCCTTCACCGCCGTCCCTCGACCTTAAGTTCCTCAATCGACAAAGCGCGGAGGGCTGCGTAAATCGGTGCGCGGGCTTTCTTGGCTTTAATGACTTTCGCCAGTTCGTCCTTCAGTGCATTCCGTTCCCGCGCAATGGCGGCAAGCTGGCGGGCTTTTGACGTGGCGGTTTGATCCTGTAGCCACTCAGCCAAGTTGGCGTCTCGCCGGTCCAGATAGTCGTGCCATTCCTTTTGCTGGCGCTGGTATTTGAAATCGAGGCGGGCGAGGATGCGTTTGATGGCGTTTAACATTTTACTTGCTCCGATAGTGAATGACGGTGACGCGCTCGACGCCAACCATGTTGCAAAGCTGTTCTGTCGGTGCGCGGTGGCCTCGCAGAACGTCGCTAAGGACGGTCTGATTGACGCCATGTGCCTGGCACCACTCCTTGCGCTTACCGTCTCCGACAAGCCGCTTAATGGCCTTTATGACTTGTTCCTTTGTCATTCGTCGTTTTCGTCCTCTTCTTCGTCCTCTTCTTCGTCCTCATCGTCGGTTTCGACTGCAAGGCTGTTACCCTCTTCGTCCCACCATCCAAGCCGGACACCTTCGTCATGGGCGGCTTGCGCCCGGTTCTCGGCTGCGATGCGCTCGGCTTCTTTTTGTTCCGGCGTTTTTGCTGCCTCTGCCGCCCGAAAAGCGGCGATCTCCGCTTCCTTTTCGGCGTCAAGTTCGTCCCAAATGCTCATTGGCTGATCTCCCTTTATGCCACTAAGCTAAGCGAAGAAAATCGTGCGGGCAAGCGAAAAGATAGCTTGACGGTCTGCCGAGTGCCGTGTTTTATGGTGGCAACAAGGGAGAACGACATGACCATTCAAACGCAACTCGACAACGCACTGACTGAATACGCCAGCGAGAACGGCGACGGCTTTTATTGCCGCGACTGGTCCGGCGCATACGAGTATCAGGACGAAGGCTTTGCGATGGCAGAACGTGCCTTGGCCATTGCGGAGGAAGACCGTGAATGGTGGCTGGAAGAACAACGCGAGGCGTTCCCGGAATCGGCCCGCTACCTGATCGCGGTGGCCACTGACTACCGCCTTGCTGAACTGGCTGAGGAAGCCAAGGTGTCGGCCCCGACTGGCTGGCTGGCCATTGCCGCTGACATTACGGGAGCCGCGAAATGAGCAAGCGTTACACATACTCAACGTGCCTGATGTTTGGCACGGACGGCGAGGCTGACCATTGCGAGATTGACGTGACGGTTTCGTATGAGGTCGCATGGCTCGACGATTGCGGCCAGCGCGGCGAGATTGAGGACATTCGCGTTGAGGCGATTGATTCCGACACGGCGGCAAAAGCCGATCCCGTGGCAGTCGCGGAGGCATTCGACGTGTTCGAGTGCGGGCGTTTTGATGACGCCATGTTGATCCATGCCAGCGAAGAATGGGCAGAGGATTATGCCGATGCCCTTGACCGGCGCGATGAGGCCAAAAGAGAACGCGCGTGGATGGGAGATTATTGATGACCGACATCATCGAAACCATGCGCGGCCTCCGCAATCAGACGATTACGTTTGAAGCCACAATGTCAGCCCTGACCGTTGCAATCGGCAACGTGGAGCGCCTGCCTGATCTGCAACCCGACCAACTTGAACGGCTATGGAAAGCCACGGCCCGTCTGGGTAATGCCGTAGCGGTGAAGTCCGATGAGTGACCGCCCACTTGCCCGCTTTCATAACGGCCAGTTAGAAAAAGATTACGGCGGAATCTATTACCCCGCCTCCCGCTTTGATGTCGTGATGACAATGGTGGTGTTTGGGACAAGGCCCGGCCCAGATGCGGCGCGATACGTCCGCGATTGTCAGACGGCGTTGGTAGAACATAACAAGGCAATGGAGGAAGCCAAATGCGAAGCAGCGACACACTAACGAAAATCAGCCCCGCGCTGGTCAAGGCTATCAATGCAATCGAGGGCGTGAAGAAAGGCGCGGACAACCCGTTCTTCAAATCTAAGTATGCCAACCTTGAAAGCGTCATTGAGGCCGCTCACGGTGCTTTGGAGGCTAACGGGCTGGCGGTGATGCAAGGGCCAGGTCCGATGGACGGCAACTGCATCACCCTGACGACGCGCCTTGTTCACGAAAGCGGCGAGTGGATTGAGACTGACTTTTCCCTGCCCGCTGGCAAGATGGACCCGCAAGCGGCAGGCTCGGCAATCACCTACGCCCGTCGATACTCGCTCATGGCCATGCTCAATATGCCAGCCGTGGATGATGACGGGGAGGCGTCCATGCCCCGTAGCACTAAGCCCGGCGAGCCGAAGAATCCGAATGTATCGGTTCACCCCGAAGGCCCTGACTGGTATAAAACCGAAGGCGCTGGAATGAGTGCAGCCAAAGCCAAAGCCGAAGGGCTGGGCGAAAAGGTGAACCAGTGGCTTGGCGACCTTGAGACTATTCCGACCCTTGCCGCGCTGCGTGGTTGGGCAGACGAAAACGGCGACACTATCCGCACCATGCCGAAGGGCTGGCGCATTGAAGTCCGCGAGGCATTCGACCGGCGCGGGCGTGAACTGGGAGCGATGTAATGGCGTATGAACAAAAGCCTGGCGATATTGCCGTCTTCAAGGAGAAGGAAAAGCGCAACGACCGTGCGCCAGATTGGCGCGGTAATCTGATCGTTCCCGAAGGCGCAAAGCCGGGCGACAAGCTGGAAGTGGCGTTCTGGGCCAAAGGCGACAACGGGACGATGCTGGCGGGATCGGTCAAGTTCCCGATGCAACGCGACGCTGGCCCAGCGCGTGAAGCCCCGCCACAGCGCGGCGCTAACTTTGACGACGACATCCCGTTCTGATGCTCGTATCAGACGATGATATGCACCTTGTGTTGGAGGCCCTTGGCGATGAGTCAGGGGCCGCTCACAGGGCCGCGCATGAATATTTGGACGCCCTCACCAAAACAGTTCTTGCTGAACTGATGGGCGAGAGCGATGCAAAGTCAGCTACGGAGCGAGAGCAATGGGCAAGAGCGCAACCACGGTTCAAGGACCATCTGGCGAAGGTGGGGGCGCAAGCGAAGGCGGATTACACGGCCCGCCAACGCTACGCAGCGGCGAATGCGAAGATGGAGGTCTGGAGAACGCAAAACGCCAACAATCGAGCGGCGGAACGCCTCCGCTAGAAACCTGGACCCCGTGGACAGTCAGAAAGCAAGACTACACCCGATGAATGACCCGATTACCGCAGTCCGCACCTACGCCTGCGAGAAAAGCCGTGCAGCCCGCGATAAGTGGCTTGCCTATCGTGCAGAGGCCGGAATGCCCGTCTATCGCATTGCCGGTAAGCATGACGACACGCCGGGTGCGTTCATGCGGCAGTTTCAACGCGCCAAGGAACGGCGCTAACTCCATTGAGCAGCCAGTAGTTAGGGGGACTGGTGGGCGCGGGTTATGGGAAGTCACTGGCCCGCCGCGCCCCGCTCAACAAAATGCGCGGACTGCGTAAAAAGTGCTTGATCCCTGCGTAATAGGTGCTATGTTCAGTCATCGGCGCAGGGCAATCAAGCACTAGCCGGAACGGAAACAGACAGATGACAAAGTTTGCAATCACCAACATCCAACGCCGTGACGTTAACGGCTCGTTCCTTGGAATGGCCCGCGACATTGAGATTGAGTGCAGAGAGGCCGACCTGGAACACCTGTCAGTGTTGGTCCGCGCAAAAATCGGCGGGGCTGGATATCCCTCGTTCACCTACGAGGAGGTCAAATAATGGCCCGCGCAAACATCAAAACCGGAACGGTTCGCGTCTTTGAGGACGCTGACGACTGTGGCCATTGGTTTGGCCTAGAGCAATGGAACGGCAGCGGCTGGACAAACCTTCGCCCGGCACACCCGACATTCTGGACTCGCGAAGCCGCCCAAAACTATGTCGATCTAAAGTTCCCGGTGGCCGCATGACCCCCGCTGAATACCGCGCCGCCCTCTCAACCCTCGGCCTGTCGCAACTCGCGGCGGGCCGGTGGCTCATGGTCAGCCCGAAGACTGCTCAGAACTACGCCAAGCTAGGCCCTAGTGGCCCGGCTGCTGTAGCTATCCGCATGGCATTGCAGCACGGCTTGAAATAGGGCCAGGAATCTTTTTTGCCGATCCTGCATTTTCCCTATTGCGTAACATCTGCCCATGTGGGATAACAAATCAACGGGGCGCGGCAATCAAGCAGCACCCAGATGGAACTAAGCAGATGGCCAGCAAGTCGCAAACCGCCAAGACCACCGACCGGGTCCGCAACAAAGACACGAACGAAGTTATCAGCTTTCACGCCTCGCACCGTTCGGCAATGGTCGAGTGCGGGCGTCAGTGGAACGCTGGCGTTGCAGCTACACAGGACAGCCTGTCCGCCGATGGCCGCTGGTGGAATGCGGGGCAAGGCTATCTGGCCGCTTGACCCGCCAAGCCCTCTAAGGCATCATCCCCACGCTCTAAGCCCGCGCCAAGGCAATAAGGCTAGACGCAAACCACGGAGACTAGCAGATGGCCGGTCTAGGCCGACCCTCTGATTATACGCCAGAACTGGCGGCTGATATTTGCTCAAGGCTCGCTGCGGGTTCATCGCTGCGGGCTATTTGTGCATTAGAATCAATGCCGTCGTCGTCGTCTGTGTTCCTTTGGCTGACAAAGCATAAAGACTTCTCGGACAACTACGCGAAAGCCATTGATGAACGTGCCGCTGGTATGTTCGATGATATGCTCGACATTGCAGACGACGTTGAGCCTCAAAAATCGCACGTTGCCAAGGCTCGCCTCCGCGTTGACACACGCAAGTGGGCACTTGCTCGGATGAACCCGAAGAAATACGGCGACAAGCTGCAACAGGAAGTCTCCGGCCCTGACGGCGGCGCTCTCACTGTCACATGGCTCAAGCCCGAATGACGTTGCTCGGCTACAGATGGACTGGCAGCGAGCTTCGCAAGGTTGAGAGGTTCGCGGAGCCTATTGTGTTCCAGTTTCGCCGTGAGCACGGGCGGTGGGTGTTTCGCTGGCGTCCTCGGTTCACGGGCGGTTACGCTTGGCCGAAACCAGAGTAATTCCCTACGCCCCTCGCCGGGTGTTCCTGCCGTTCCATAACCGGACGCAACGCTTTGCCATCGGGGTGGCTCACAGGCGCTGCGGTAAGACCGTGGCCTGCATTAACGACATGATCCGCAACGCGGTGGTGTCCGACAAGCCCCACTATCGCGCGGCCTATCTTGCGCCCTACCTTAAGCAAGCCAAGGACGTGGCATGGGAGTATCTGAAACGATACAGCCAGCCGATCTGGGCAAAGCCGCCAAACGAATCAGAACTGTATGTCGAGCTGATAGGCGGCAAGCGCATCAAGATTTATGGCGCGGACAACCCGGATGCCCTGCGCGGCGGATACCTGGATGACGCCACGCTGGACGAATACGCCGATATGTATCCCGGCATCTTCGGTTCCATCATCCGCCCGATGCTGGCTGACCGGCAGGGAACAGCTACGTTCATCGGAACGCCAAAGGGACGCAATGCGTTCTTTGATCTGTTTGAGCGGGCAAAGACGGACCCTGACTGGTTCCCGTTCTTCCTGCCTGCCTCTGAGACGCTGATCCTGCCACAGAGCGAACTGATGGCGGCTGCAAGGGAAATGACGCCTGAGCAGTATGAGCAAGAGTTCGAATGCTCGTTCGAAGCGGCAATCATCGGCGCTTACTACGGCAAGGACATGGCTGAGAGCGAACGGGCTGGACGGATCACAGACGTTCCGTATGACCCTGCGCTGCCGGTTTACACCACATGGGACTTGGGCATAGGCGACAGCACGGCCATTTGGTTCTGGCAGGCGGTCGGGCCTGAGATACGGGTGATAGACTTCTATGAGGCCAGCGGCG